>Ga0209415_10017874_pt1 | contig 11240 bp, 9 predicted proteins | sample PeaSoiSIISIP2007_FD_187696 | JGI IMG/M metagenome (GOLD analysis project Ga0209415, IMG submission 187696) | Peat soil microbial communities from Weissenstadt, Germany - SII-SIP-2007 (SPAdes) (version 2) | ecosystem: Environmental > Terrestrial > Soil > Wetlands > Peat | place: Germany...
GTCGGCGGCGTCGCGAGGCCCGGCTCGTCGGTCGTGTCGAGCGGCCCGTCGACGCCGACGACCAGTCCGAGCGCCTCCTCGGCCAACGCGAACGACGCGTACGCCTGCTGCACGAGCGCCTCGTCGCTTGCGACCTCACCTGCGGCCCGGACCTCGTCGAGGCTCGTGCCCACGCCGCCGTGGTAGCGCTGCCGCGCGTACTCGTGGTGCTTCCGGGCCGTGTCCCGTGCCCGCTCGTCGACTTCGATGACCAGCTTCTGCGCGTAGACCGCGAGGTACGCGCGTCCCGTCGCGAGCGCGATCTCACGCCGGACCTCCCCCACCGACGCTCGCTGCACGCGCGCGTTGTCGCGCGCCTCGGCCGAGTTTGCCCACTGGCGGGGCATGAAGATCGGGACGGTGAAAAGGAGGTTCGCGTTGAGGGCGTTGTTCGGCACGACGACCGTCCCGCCCTCTACGCGCGCGCCGTCGACGTGCGTGTAGACGCCGTTCCCGCTCAGGGTGGGTAGCCAGGTCGCCTCTACCTCGCGCACGACCGCCTCGACGCGATGGATCTCCTGGCGCGCGGATTCGTACGTCGGGTTCCGTTCGAGCGCGCGCGCGACGGCGTCCGAGAGAGAGATGGGCCCCGCCGGGACGACCGGGGCGGACTGGAGGACCGGGGCGCGGACGCCGAGCTCGGGCGTCGGTGGCGCGGCGTCGGCGCGGGCCATGCCTGGGATGGCGAGCGCGAGCGAAAGGAGCGCGGCGCGTCTTGCGATGAGTTTCACCTCCGATCGGATGTCCACGGGGCCGCGCGCGTTTCGGGAGCGTCAGTCCCTGGACGGGTCGGTGGCACGTCGCCCCGAGCTCTTCCGTCGCCCTTCGGGACGCGCCGGGAAGGCGCGCCGGTCGAGCTCGCTCCGCCTCTCCGCGGGGGACACGCGGGCATCGACGGGAGCGGCACGTTTCGCGACGGGGCGTGCGCGGGGGCGAGGCTTCCTCATGCCGAGACCATCCCGGAGGAAGCCCGCGAGGGCCAAGTTTCGTTCCGTCGGAAACTTTTCCCGACGGTCGCGTCGGTGGTACCGGCGGAGGGCCATGGTGAAGCGAAAGCAGTGGGTGGTCGTCGTGGGCGTGGCGTTCTCAGCCGTCGCGGGCCTTGCGCTCGAGGACGCGAAGCCGGCCTACGCGGCAGGGTCGTGCGCGGTCTCGGCGCTCGTGTGCGCGAACGACAGCAGCCCGGGATGCGAGACGATCTGCGGCGGCGGACAGCAGGCCATCTGCACCGAGGGGACTTGCAGCCCCGGCGGCAACATCGTCACGCCGAACCGCTGCGAGTGTCGGTAGGGAGGGGACGAACGAGGTTCACTCGTGTCCGAGCGGCGCTCATCCCTTTCCGTGGATCCGACGCGCGGTTCGGCGCGTGCTTCGTCCGCTCACCCCTTCACACCCCCCTGCGTCAACCCGCTCACCAGCTGCCTCTGCGCGACGTAGAACAAGGCCATCACCGGTACGCTCACCAGGATCGCCCCCGCCGCGAACGGTCCCCACGCCGTGCTCTGCTCCTGCACGTAGCTCTGGATCACGACCGGCAGCGTGTACGCCGTCTTCCTCGACAGTAGCGTCGCCGCCAGGATGAACTCGTTCCACGCGCTCATGAACGCGAAGAGCGCGGTCACCGCGATCGCCGGTCGCGCGGCGGGCAAGACCACGAGGAAGAACGCCCGCGCGCGGCTCGCACCATCGACCATCGCGGCCTCCTCGATGTCGACGGGTATGGCGAGGAAGGAGCCGCGGAGCTGGAAGATGGCGAAGGGGACGGCGGTCGAGGCATAGACGAGGACAAGCCCGGCGCGCGAGTCGAGCAGGTGGAGCGCGTCGAGGAGCAGGTAGAGCGGGACGGCGCTCGCAACGGTCGGGAACATCTGCGTCGCCAGCAGCGCGCGGAGCCCCCCCTTCGCGCCAACGAAGGGGAAACGCGCGAGCGCGTACGCGGCCGGCGTCGCGACGGCGATCGCGACGAAGGCCGTGGCGAGGGAGACGACGAGCGAGTTCATGAGCTGGTGGGCGAAGAGCCAGCTCTCGCCGCTCTGGTTCCATCCGACGACCGTGCGGAAGTTGTCGAGGGACGGCGCGCTCACGATGGGGAGGAGGCGGGCCTCGGCCCCAGGCCCCGCGGGGGAGAGCGCGAGGGTGATGACCCACAGGAGCGGGTAGACCGCGAACGCAGAAGCCGTCACGAGCAGGACGTGCGCGACGAGCGCCTCGAGCCGCTTCATCACGCGGCCCCTTCCGCCGTGAGCCGCCGCCCGAAGAAGCGCGACCCGCCCGCGAGCAGGAGGAAGATGAGCACGGCGTACGCCGCCGCGTATCCGTACTGGTTGTCTCGCGTGAATGCCCAGCGATACGCCTCGCTCACCAGGATGTCCGTCGTGCCATCGGGCTCACCGCCCGACACGAGGAACACGACGTTGAACATGTTGAACGTCCAGACGGCCCCCAGCACGACGGCCGGCAGGAGCACCGGCCCGAGGAGCGGCAGCGTGACGAGGCGGAACCTCTGTCCGCGCGTCGCGCCATCGACGTCGGCGGCCTCGAGCACGTCCTTGGGGATCGACGTGAGCGCGCCGAGGACGACGACCATCATGAAGGGGAAGCCGAGCCACACGTTGGTCGCCACGTTCGCCGCAAACGCGGTCGAGAAATGGGAGAACCACGAGACGGGCTCGGCGCCGAGGAGGCGTAGGAGCGCGTTCACCGCCCCGAACTGCCGCTGGAACATCCCCTTCCACGCGAGCGCAGTCACGTACGAAGGGACCGCCCACGGCAAGATGAGGAGCACGCGGTAGAACGCGCGGAGACGGAGCGTCGGGCGCGAGAGCGCGAGCCCGAGGACGAGGCCGATGCTCACGTGGAAGAACACGTTCACGGCCGTCCAGAGCACGGTCACGAGGAGCGTCAGGTAGAACGACCCGTGTCCGAGGAGCGCCCCGCCGCGCGCGGTCACGATGCCGACGTAGTTCGCGAGGCCGACGTAGCGCGGCGCCTCGCGCGTCCCGGCGAAGAGCGACGTGAGGGCCCCGGCGGCGAGCGGAAAGACGACCAGCGCGAGCACGACGAGCGCCGCGTGGGTCACGTACGCGTACGCGGGGAGGGACGCCCGGACCTCGCGACGGAACCGCGGGTCGCGCGCGCGCGTGACGAGCACGAAGGCGAGCGCGAGACACCCGGCTCCGAGGAGAACGAGAAGTGGCGTCGGCGACGCTCGCGGCGGCAAGGGACGGGTCGCGTCCTCCCAGCGGTGCCTGGCCTCTTGGAGCGCAGCTTCGGGCTCCTGGTCGCCGCGGAGGACCTTCTTGAGCGCCTGGTTCGCAGGCTCCCACGCGGCTTGCATCCCGCTCGCGGTCGACATCGGCTCGGCGCTCGACGCGGCCCTCGCGAACGCGCGGAGGTTCGCTAGGCTCGCGAGCGACGGGTCGGCCCACAGCGCGGGCCGAGGCACGACCTGCTGCCCTTCGCGCGCGCGCGTCAGCCCGGCCTCCGCGCTGCCGAGCCAGCGTCCCAGCTCGGCGACGATCGGCCGTGCGGCCCCGGCCCTCGTCTCGAACACCGCCTCGACCGTGAGGAGCGGTCGCAGAAGGAGCCCCGTCGCCGCGAGCTTCGGGAGCGGGGTGACGCGATAGCGGACCTTCACGTGGGCGCCGAGGTCGGCCATGAGCCACGGTCCATCGATGACCGCGGCGGCGCGTCCGCTCACGAAGAGCTCCTTCACGAGGGCGCCGCTGGGCTCCTCGGGGATCGTGCCGTGCGCCATGAGCGACCGGACGAACGCGAGCGAGGACGCAGCCTCCGGGCCGTCGAACGCGAACGTCCCGGCGTCGTCGACGAGCCGCCCCCCGAACGCGTGCAGGAACGGCGCGTGGTAGTACGAGTTGTCCGCCGAGTAGGCGAGCGGGTATCCCCCCGCGGGGAGCCGGGGCGCCGCGGCGCGCGTGAGCTCCTCGAGCGTCGCATGGTCGGACTCGACGAGGTCCTCGTTGACGTAGAGCGCCACGCACTTGTTCGCGAGCGGCACGCCGTAGCGGGCCCCTTCGTGCGTGACCGCCTTGACGGCCACCGCGTCGAACGCCGCGACGTCCTCGTCGGGGAACGCGGCGCCGACGGGCTCGACGAGGTGCTCGGCGAGGTAGGCGCCTATCCACTGGTGCGCCTGGATGAAGAGGTCGGGCCCGTTTCCGTGCGGAACGGCCGCCTGGATCTTCGCCGCGTACGCCTCGAAGGGGATGGTCAGGACCTCGACGGACACTCCCGGATGCCGGACCTCGAAGGTGTGCACCACCGACGCGAGCGCCCGCTCCTCGTCTCCGCGGTAGGAGTGCCACAGGACCACGTGCTCCTCGGCGTGCGCCGCGGAAGAGAGGAGCAGCGTCGCGACGACGAGGGCGAGCGCCGCGAGAGAGCGCGCGAACACCGGGCTAGGCCGTCAACGCGAGGCCCGTGGCCGCGTCGAAGATGTGCACGTGGCCCGCGTCCACGCGGAGAGGGAGGGAGCTGCCGGGCCCGACCGCCCTGAGCTGGCTCGCCTCGAGACGCACGATGACGCGGGGGCCGCTCGCCGTGAGCCAGCCGTGGGCGAACGCCTCGAACCCGAGCGCCTCGACGAGCTCGACCTGGAGCGTCGCGACGGTGTCCTTCGGACCGGCCGCGGGGGCGAAGTCGTGGGGCCGAACTCCGACCGTGACCTTCTTTTCGACCGTGAGCGCGCGCCCGAACCTCTCCTCCGACACGGGGACGGACAGACCGGAGCCGTCTGCGTAAAGCCCGCCGTCCTTCTGCTTGAGCGTCGCGTCGAGGAAGTTGATCTGCGGCGACCCCAGGAACCCCGCCACGAACTTCGTGCACGGCTTCTCGTAGATGTCGAGCGGCTTGCCTCGCTGCTCGACGCGACCGCCGTTCATCACCCAGAGCGTGTCGGCCAGCGTCATGGCTTCGACCTGGTCATGGGTCACGTAGAGCGTGGTCGCTTTGAGGCGATCGTGGAGGCGACGGATCTCCACGCGGACCTCGGCGCGCAACGCGGCGTCGAGGTTCGAGAGCGGCTCGTCGAAGAGGAACAGCGTCGGTCGGCGGACGATCGCGCGGCCCATCGCCACGCGCTGGCGCTGCCCGCCAGAGAGCTGCTTGGGCAGCCGGGCGAGCAAGGGGTCGAGGGAGAGCATCGCGCTCGCCTCGCGGATGCGCGCGTCGATGTCGGCGGCGGGCGTGCCGCGGAGCTTCAGGCCGAAGGCGAGGTTCTCGCGCACCGTGAGGTGCGGGTAGAGGGCGTAGCTCTGGAACACCATCGCCACGTCGCGATCGCGCGGCGGGAGGCGCGTCACGTCGCGCCCGGCGAGGCGAATCGTTCCTTCGTCGACCGCTTCGAGCCCCGCGATGAGCCGGAGGAGCGTCGACTTGCCGCAGCCGCTCGGGCCCACGAGGACGGCGAAGGACCCCTCCGGGATCTCGAGGTCGACGCCGCGCAGGATGGCCTGCTCACCGAACGCCTTCGTCACGCCGGTCGCCGAACAACGCGGCTTCGCCGGTGCGTCGGGGGCGGCGGGTGCCGCCTCCGTGCCCGCGACGGCGCCGCGGCTCGGGTTCGTGTCGACGTGGAGCTGGGTCATCGTGGAGTGGCGGGAGGCTAGCCGATTCCATGGCGCGTCCGTGACCGGATTGTCGCACCGGTGCCACCCTGGCGCCGCGACGCAGGTGCGCCCTGCCCTTCGGCGAGCCGGCGCATTTGTTAATTGACCTTGCGGTGGCGTTCCCTCAGCCTCCGAGCGTGGGCGTCGAGATCGAGCGGAAATTCCTCGTGCTCCGAGGCGCTTGGCCGGGCGCCGCGAGCATCGACACGAGCACGCGGCTCCAGCAAGGCTACCTGAGTCGCGAGCGGGGCCGGAGCGTGCGCGTGCGCCGCGCGGGGGAGCGCGCGTTCCTCACGATCAAGGGGGCCGCGGAGGGGCTCGCGCGCCCCGAGTTCGAGTACGAGATCCCCCTCGCCGACGCCGGGCCGCTCCTCGCGTTGTGCGCCCGTCCGCTCATCGACAAGGTGCGCCACGTCGTCCACCACGAGGGGCACACGTGGGAAGTCGACGAGTTTGCGGGCGCGAACGCGGGGTTGCTCGTGGCCGAGATCGAGCTCGAGACGGAGGGTGAGTCGTTCGCGCGCCCGCCCTGGCTCGGCGAAGAGGTGACGCACGACCCGCGCTATCTGAACTCGAACCTCGTCCTTCACCCGTTCTCGGAGTGGGGCGACGAGAGCGCCTGATCGCGCGCGCTCACGCCGCTCTGCTGGGCACGCACTCGGTCGCCGCCATCGCGACGTCGAGCACGCGATCGGCGCTCCTCGTCAAGACGAGCCCGCGCGCGTTCCGCCCCATCGTCTCGATCGCGCCACGCGAGGCCAGCTCCGCCACGATCGTTCCGACGTCTCGCGGCGCTGCTGCGAATCCGGCGCCGCCCTTCACGACGAGCCGCTCGTTCGACAGCTCGTTCCCCGGCACCGTCCCCACGAGGATCATGGGCCGCCCCGCCGTCATCGTCTCGCTCACGGTGAGGCCTCCGGCCTTCCCGACGACGACGTGCGCCTCCGCCACGTGCGCGGCCATGTCGCGCTCGAACCCGAGCACGCGCGCGCGAACGCCCGCCTCGTCGGCGACGCGCATCACCCGAGCAACCGCCCCCTTCGCGCTCCCGCACACGACCGTCAGCTCGACGCTGCGAATCCCCCCGAACGAACGCACGATCGCGCGCATCGGCCCCACGCCGAAGCTCCCGCTCGTCACGAGGACGCGCATCGGCTCACCCGGGCGCGGCGCGATCACGTCGTCGATCGCCTCGAAGGCGGGACGCACAGGAATCCCGGTCGTCGTCATCGCCGAACGGGGGATGCCGTGCTGCTCGAGCTCGCGCGCTGCGGACGGGGAGGGGACGCAGAACGAATCGACGCCCGGCTCGGCCCAGCAGGCGTGGGACGTGTAGTCCGTGATGACCCCGGTCAGTGTTGCGTCGAGCCGTCCGAGGCGGCGCGCGCGCCCGAGGACGACGAGCGGGAGGTGATGCGTCGAGATGACGGACCGTGCGCCGGAGTCACACACGCGGTTCACGATGCGCGCGAAGGCCACGTGGTCGAAACCGCGGCGAAGCGGCTCGAAGGCGCCGTTGCGCCGGTTCGCGGCGAAGTAACCCATGCCGTAGAACGTCGGCGTCATGGTCGTGCCGCCGAGGTGGGCCGTCTGGTACGTCGCGCCCACGATGGCCGGCGCCCACTCGAAGAGGTCGAGCAGCTCGACGCGAAGCCCGCGCGCCTTCGCCGCCTCCGCGACCGCGAGCGCCGCCGCTTTGTGACCTCCGCCGACAGGGGTGTAAACGATGACGACATCCGTGGGCATGACGACCTCCGTTGCGGTCTGCATTCAGCAAGGAGCGCGCCGCCGCGTGGACACGCGCCTCGCGCGGCTAACGTGGCGAGATGACATGCACCCGCCTGCGGCTGTGTGACCGCGAGGCTCCGCGTTCGCACCTGTGCGTATCTTGCGTCGCGGCGGCTCGCGCGGCGGAGGATGAGTCGAGTACGCTCCCCATCCCATGACCTCGCCCACGTTCCCCGAGCCCCCGACCCCCATCCCGCCGACGCCGTTGGCGGAGGTCGACGCGCGCATCGACTCGCTCGCCGCGAAGAAGGACGAATGGGTGTCCGTGCCGACCGCGCGCCGCGCGGCGCTGCTCCGAGAGTGCATGCCGGCCCTGCTCGCCGTCGCGGGCGCGTGGGTGGAGGACGGGTGCCGCGCGAAGGGGATCGCTGCCGACTCGCCGCTTGCCGGCGAGGAGTGGGTCGCCGGCCCGTGGCAGACGATGCGCAACCTGCGCTTGTTCGCGGAGGCGCTCGAGGCGGGCGGGCAACCGCGCCCGCCGAAGACGAAGACGCGTCCGGACGGGCAGGTCGTCGCGCGGGTCTTCCCCGCGACGCTGCAGGACAAGGTCATGTTCAGCGGCTACTCGGGCGAGGTTTGGATCGAGCGCGGCAAGCCGCCGACGCAGGGCGCGACCTATCGCGACGCCGGGGCCGCGAAGAAGGGGAAGGTGGCGCTCGTGCTCGGCGCAGGGAACGTGAGCTCGATCGGTCCGATGGACGTCCTCTACAAGCTCGTCGTCGACGACGAGGTCGTCATCCTCAAGACCAACCCGGTGAACGCGTGGGTCGGCCCCCACCTCGAGAAGGCGCTCGCGCCGCTCATCGCCGCGGGGTACCTCGCCATCGTGCACGGCGGCGGAGACGTCGGCGCGCACATCGCAAGCCACTCGAAGATCGACACGCTCCACGTGACCGGCTCGGACAAGACCTACGACGCCATCGTATGGGGCGCGGACCCGAAGGAGCGCGAGCGGCGCAAGGCGGAGGACGACCCGAAGAACCGCCGCCCGTTCACTGCCGAGCTAGGCTGCGTGACGCCCGTGATCGTCGTGCCGGGGCCGTGGTCCGCCGACGACATGCGCTTCCAGGCGAGGCAGGTGGCCGGGATGGTCGCGCAGAACGCGAGCTTCAACTGCAACGCCGCGAAGGTGCTCGTCGTGGCGAAGGGGTGGCTCCAGCGCGAGACGTTCCTCAAGTACGTCGACGAGGAGCTCGCGCGGACGCCACCCCGCAAGGCGTACTACCCGGGGGCCGACGATCGCTACCAGGGATTCCTCCGCGCGTATCCGAACGCGAAGGCGCTCGGCGCCACGGGGGAAGGGATCGTCCCGTGGACCGTGCTCCCCGACGTGCCCGCCGAGAAGGGCGAGTATGCCCTGACGAACGAGGCGTTCTGCGGAGTGCTCGCAGAGGTCGCGCTCGACGCGACGACTCCGCAGGAGTTCATCGACAAGGCCGTCGTTTTCGCCAACGAGAAGTGCTGGGGGACGCTCTCGTGCACCGTCATCATTCACCCGGCGACGGAGGAGGCGTGCGCCGACGAGCTCGACCGCGCGCTCGCGGCGCTCCGCTACGGAGGCATCGGCATCAACTGCTGGGCCGCGATGGTCTACGGCCTCGTGAGCACCACGTGGGGCGCCTTCCCCGGGCACTCGCCGAAGGACATCCAGTCCGGGAGCGGCGTCGTCCACAACGCGTACCTGTTCGATCACCCCGAGAAGTCGATCGCGCGCGCGCCCTTCCGCATCTGGCCGACGCCGGCGTGGTTCGCCGACCACAAGAACCTCGCGGCGCTCGGCCGCGAGCTCGTCAAGATGGAGTACAGGCCGTCGTGGGGTCAGCTCTTCAAGGTCGCGGCGCAGGGCATGAAGGGCTGACGGTTCACGCGCACGCGAGCCCGGTCGCCTCGAGCTGGCCGTCGCGCAGCTCGTACATCCGGACGCGCGGCGACCTCTCTTCATCCTCGACGATCGCCGGCGCCCCGAAGACGCGGCTCCGCCCGAGTCCGACGAGACGATCGACGGCCTTGTGAAGGTGGCCGTGCAAGACGTGGACGTGCGAATGACTCGCGAGCGCGCCCATCAGGCGGGCGGATCCACGGAGCCCGTCCATCCACTGCCAGGTCTTGTGCGGATGCGCGAACGGGTGGTGATGCTGGACGAGCACGAGCGACTTCTTCGCGAGCCCCGGATCCTTGAACCGCGCCTCGATCGCGTCGGCCGCGTCGTCGCGAAGCTCGCCGGCCGACCGCGTGATCGGCTGCGGGCAGGAGACGTCGACCGGTAAGAAGACGACGTCGCCACGCTCGACGACCTTCCCCGGCTCCGAGGCCGCGGTGCCCCGGTACGCCTGGAGCGGGCCTTCGAGCGCTCGCCGCCACGCGTCGCCCGAGGTGTACGCGTCGTGGTTGCCGGGGACGAGCGTGACGTTCTCGGGCGGGATCGTGGAGTCGTGGAGCGCCTCGGCGAACGCCTCGAACTGCGCGGGAACGCCGACCTCGGTGAGATCGCCCGAGATCACGAGGTGATCTGCCCCCGCGCGGACCGCGGCGGAGAGCGCGCGCTCGAGCTTGTCGACGCGACCGCGGGCGTCGAGGGCGCGTCCGGCGCTGACGATGCGGATGGCGAGGTCCTGGAGGACGGACGCGACGCGCCCCGACTCCAGCATGTGGACGTCGGACACGTGGGCGATGCGCCGGACGGAGCGTCCGGCCTGGAGGAGCGGCGCCTTGTCCGGCGGCGCGGAGAGTCGTTCGCTCATGGGGACACCTCGCGGAGACAAAGAAACCCCGCGCGGTTGAATGCCGTGGGGCCCTTCGGCCCGGACACTCACCACTCGCCGCGCGAGTCAGCGCGTGCGCCCGGCCTCGATGCGTTGCCGACCGGGGCGCCCGGACCGCACACACCTGTGCGTACGGTCGCTGCGGAGTGTGCCCGCGGGAAAGGACAAAGCGCGCACGCGCGGGGAACGATCGTGCAACGTCTCGCGGGCCGCTTTCTTGACCGGGAGAAAGCCGCGGTGCTACTTGCAGCTCGCGTGAACCATCCCGAAGCGGGAGAAGCATAGGTCGCATGGGCAGTCGTCAGACGTGGCCGCAGATCAAGCAGAGCGACGTGTACCGAGGGTTGTGGGTCGCGCTCGACGAGTGTCGGTACGACGCGCGGACGGCCCAGCCGCTCGACGGCGTCGTCATCGACGCGGACGAGGATCTCGTCGCGCTCTGCAGCCGGATGCAGGCCGGCGACAGCAAGCACTGCGCGGTCGTCTTTTGCGACGACGAGGCGTCCGACGAGCTCTTGCCACCGCGCCCCCGGCTCTCTTCCTCGCCGCCGTCGGAGCGGAGCCTCGCCCACTAGGAGCCTGGCGTTTTTCGCCGATACCTTCGCGATCGCGTCGTCGGCCTCGCTCAACGTACACTCGCACGCCTCGCTCGGCCTCCTAGCGCTCGCTCGGTCTCGACGAAAACCACCAGGCTCCTAGGCCCTCCGATCGCCGCCCCGGCCGAGGCAAGAGCCGCCCGCCGCGTTCCGATCGCCGCCCTCGCTCCACCGCGAGCGGCTCTCGTCCCTTCGATCGAGCCGCTTGCTCTGCCTGGCGCTCCCCAAATCCCCGCGATTTCCTCGCGACGACTTCCCCGAGCCTCCGTCGGTGTACCGAGAGCCTCCCTCGGAGTGACGAGCGACCCGCGAGATTCGATCTGCGCCTCCCTCGGTCTGCCGAGAGCCTTCCTCGGTGCCCCGAAAGGGGGTGCTCGGTGTGCCGAGAGCCGCTCTGCGAATGCCGACGGCCTCCCTCCCCGTGCCGA
>Ga0209415_10017875_pt1 | contig 11240 bp, 8 predicted proteins | sample PeaSoiSIISIP2007_FD_187696 | JGI IMG/M metagenome (GOLD analysis project Ga0209415, IMG submission 187696) | Peat soil microbial communities from Weissenstadt, Germany - SII-SIP-2007 (SPAdes) (version 2) | ecosystem: Environmental > Terrestrial > Soil > Wetlands > Peat | place: Germany...
GCAGCCGCCGGTCTGGGCCATGGCCTCCACCATCAGCACGCCCGGGAAGACGGCCTTGGCGGGAAAATGGCCCTGGAAGATGGGATCCCCCATGGTGATGTTCTTCACGCCCCGGATCCACTGGCCCGGCTCGTAGTCCAGGATCCGGTCCACCAGCAGGATGGGGTACCGGTGGGGCAGCAGGTCCTGGATGGCCTGGATGTCCAGGGTCCTGGGGGTTCGCTCGGCGGATTCTGACATCAGTTCTCTCCAGGCAGCCATTTTGGCATACTATTCCGGCCCGGCGAAATGCCCGGGGCCGTCAACCGGGTCCGGGCGCGGTCACCCCGTAGACCCCCGCGTCGATGAAGATGGCCAGCAGCTCCGGGTCCAGGTGGCCGGTCCGGGCGTCCTGGCGCAGGATGTCCAGGCTGCGCGCCCAGGGCACGGCGGCCTTGTAGGGCCGGTCCTCGGCGGTGAGCGCGTCGTAGATGTCGGCGATGGCCATGGCCTTGCTCTGCACCGGGATCTCCGGGGCCTGCAGTCGCCGGGGGTAGCCGAGCCCGTTCAGCCGCTCGTGGTGGGCGTAGGCGATCCGCGGCACGGCCGCCAGGTCCGGGGTCCATGGGATCTGCGACAGGAACTCGAAGGTGTGGGTCACGTGGCTTTCGATCTCCAGGCGCTCCCCGGGGGACAGATTGCCTTTGCGGATGCTCAGGGCGGCCAGGTCCGCGGCCTCCAGCACCGGCTCCGGCCCGGCGGCGCCGGTGAAGGCCAGCCGGGCCAACTGCTCCAGCCCGCCCGCCAACTCCTCGGCCAGCACCGTGGGCTCGTTGCTCTGCTGGAGCGCCGCCACCAGCCGCCGGACCTCCTCCGCCTGCTCGGCCTGGAAGGCGGCCCAGGCTGCGGGATCGAAGGCCCTGCCGCTGGCCCAGTCCTGCACCACCCGGGCCACCATGCGCTCCTGCTGGCGCTGACGCAGGCGCAGGCTCAGCAGCTCAAACCGTCCGCCTGGCAGCTTTTTGGCCTTGACCAGCACCTCCTCCTTGACCCCCACCTTGCCGAAATCATGGAGCAGGCTGGCGTAGCGGATCTCCTTGAGCTGGCGGTCGGTGAAGAACACCCCGCCGTAGGGTCCGTTGCTGGTTTGGTTGATCGCCAGGGCCAGCGCTTCGGTGAGGGCCGCGACCCGGCGGGAATGCCCCCGGGTGGCCGGATCCCGCTGCTCGATGGCGGTGACCGAGGCGTTCACGAAGGACTCGAACAGCCGCTCGATGGCCTCCCGCAGGCGGGCATTGCGCAGGGCCACCCCGGCCTGGCCGGCCAGGCTCTGGGCCAGCCGTTCATGCTCGGCCCGGAACGGCACGTAGGGGTCCTGCGCGTCCGCCTCATGCCGGTCAGTCCGCTCGACGCGGTTGATGAACTGCAGCACCCCCAGGACCTGGCCCTCCGTATCGGTGAGCGGCACCACCAGCATGGAGGTGGACCGGTAGTTGGCCTGGTGGTCGAAGCTGGCATTGAACTTGTACGGGGCGGTGGGCGGCAGGCGGTACACATCCGGCAGGTTGAGGGTGGCCCCGGTGAGGGCCACGAAGCCGGCCATGGAGTCCACCGACACCGGCACCCGGACCCGGTGGTGCGGCTGGTCCAGCCGGGCATTCTGGGTGTGGGCGAACAGCAGTTCCTTGCCGCCGGCCTGTTCCAGCACCAGGTAGATGGAGCCGCCCTCGGCCTCCAGCAGCTCCCGGCCGTGGCTGAGGATCAGGTCCAGCAGCCGGTCCAGGTTGTGCTCCGAGGCCAGGGACCGCCCCACCAGGTTGAGCTGCTCCATGTGCAGCCGGTCCCGCCGGCGTTCGAAGCCGGCCTGCACCAGGGCCACCGCCCCCGGGTCGCCGGGATAGACCGGGCACTCGGCCAACCTACCTTCTCCCGGCGTGCCCAGCACCACATCAGCCGGACCAGCGTCCACCCAGGCCACGACTTTCATAAGCTCATGGTTCAGCAGGCCCTGGAGCCTGTTACGGTGCATGGGAGGGACCGCGACTGTGAAAGGCAAACGACCATCACCTGAAGGAAACAGGAACAGGCCATCAGTTTATCGGAGACCGGCCGAGGAAAGGATCAAATGGTGCGGGACGATTGAACGCCTGGCCTGGGGCGGCATGGGCGTGGCCCGGGAGTCGGACGGCCGTCTGGTCCTGCTGGCCGCGCCCCTGGCCCTGATCCCGGGCGAGCGGGTGGAGGCGATGGTGCGCTGGAAGGCCAGGCACGGCGAGGGCCTGGTCACGGCCTGGAGCCGCCGGGACCCGCGCCGGGTCCCGGCCGCCTGTCCAATCGCAGGACAGTGCGGCGGCTGCGATCTGTGGGAGGCCGGACCGCTCACGGGTCGGCTCAAGCAGGACATGGTGACCGATCTGCTGACCCGGGCCCTGCCGGACGCCCCCGCCTGGCGCTGGCTGGAGGCCCCGGCCCAGGCCCGCCGGCACCGGATCCAGCTGCACTGGAACGGCCGGGAGCTGGGCTTCCACCGCCGCAACAGCCACACGGTGGTCCCTGTGACCGGTTGCCCGGTGGCCGCGGAACCGCTGTCCCGGGCCATCCCCCGCCTGCAGGAGGCCCTGGAGGCCCGGGTGCTGTCCCCCAAGGCCCAACGCTGGGAACTGGCCACCGGCTCCCCGGCCGGCGAGGTGTTCGCCATATCCGAAAGCGGCCGCAGTTGGCGTCTGGATCCGGATGGCTGGCACCCGACCACGGAACCGGTCCGCCACGATTTCGGTGCCTTGCAGCTGCGCCACCGGGCCGGCGGATTCTTCCAGGTCTGCCCCGAATGGGCCTGGTCGGCCTTCGGCCAGATCCTGGCGGACTGGCCCCTGCCCTCGGGTGGCACCCTGTTCGATCTGTATGGCGGGGTCGGGTTCTTTTCGGCCCTGCTGGGCCCGCGCTTCCGCGCCCGGGTGCTGGTGGAGAACGACGAGCCGGCCGTGGACTGGGCCCGCCGCAACCTGGAGGCCCTGGGCCTGGACAGCGAATGCCGGGTCGCCGACGTGGCGGCCTGGGTGGAGCCCGGCCTGGGCGCCGAAGGGGACCTGATCCTGCTGGATCCACCCCGCACCGGGCTGGACCCGGAGCTGTGCGCCCGGCTGCAGACCGCCGGGGCCGGGGCCCTGGTGCTGGTGGGCTGCGACGGGGCGGCGTTCTGCCGGGACCTGCAGCGGCTGGCGCCGGTCTGGCGGGTCCAGCAGCTGGCCGTGGCCGATCTGTTCCCGCTCACCCCCCACGTGGAATGTGTCGCCATGCTGACCAGGCAGGAGGATGAACCGACGGAAGCCTGAGCCGGCTTCCCGATCAGGGCAGGCTGAAACGGAACGTCGCGCCCTGGCCCGGCTGCGCCACGGCCTCGATCCGGCCGCCGTGGCGCTGGAAGATGCGCTGCACCGTGGCCAGGCCGATGCCCAGGCCCGGGAACTCGTCCTGGCGGTGCAGGCGCTGGAAGGGTTCGAACAGGCGCGCGACGTAGGCCATGTCGAAGCCCGCGCCGTTGTCGGCCACCCTCAGCCAGCGCGTGCCGCCCTCCTCGACCGCGTCGAAGGTGATGGTGGCCGGGTCCTTGTGCGCCGTGTACTTCCAGGCGTTGCCCAGGAGGTTCTCCATGACCACCCGGAGCGTACGCGCGTCGCCCATGGCCACCAGACCCGGTTCGATGCGCCACAGGACCCGCCGGGCTGGATCGGCCTGCTCGAGCCCGGCGCGCGCGGCCTCCGCCAGGGCGGACAGGTCCACCAGGCCGCGTTCCAGTCCGCCCTGGGCGCACTTCGAAAGCTGCAGCAGGCCTTCGATCAGCTCGCCCATGCGCCGCCCCCCCATGAGGATCTGGGCGATGAAGGCCCGGCCGGCCTGGGGGATCCCGGCGCCGAAATCTTCCTCCAGGGCCTCGGCGAAGCCCATCACCGCCCGGAGCGGGGCGCGCAGGTCATGGGACACCGCGTAGGCGAAGGCCTCCATCCCGCGGTTGGCCGCCGCCAGCTCCGCCGTGCGCGCCTCCACCCGGCGTTCCAGGTTGGCATTGAGCTGGGTGATCTCCGCCCTCGCCCGTTCCAGCCGGGCGCGGGCCGAGGCGATTTCGCGGATATCGGAGCATGGCGCGGGCCCGCTTCCGTCCCGCCCCAGGGAGCCCACCGCCGCGGCGATCCGCCGGCTGGAAATGAGCCCCGCCGCCAGGCCCACCGCCACGGCGGTCACCAGGGCCGCGCCGAGTCCCCGGATCGCCGCCAGCATGGGCTCGCGCCAGACCTGGCGGGGGACCTCCACGGCCAGGGTCCAGGAGGAGACCGCCGAGCGCGCCGTGAAGCGCGCCGAGGCGTCCACCTGCCGCCCGGGATCGAAGCCCGGCGGGGCGTGGCGGGCGAGGATCTGGCCGGACAGGTCGGTCAGGGTCAGGGCCCATCCCCGGGGCAGGGGGACCCGGTCCAGGCGATCCTGGAACTGGGTCGACTCGAGGGTGGTGAGCAGGCCGCATACGGGCCGGCCCGGGCGCAGCACGGGCAGCGCGATGGAGATCATCGGCACCCCCGCCACCGGCCCCATGAACTGGTCGCCCACCGCCGGCTCGCCGGTGCTGATGGCGGCGGCGAAGGCGGACCGGCCCCTGGGCGTGGGCAGCGGCGGCAGGGCCGAGCCCAGGGGGGCGCGGGTGTTGAACAGCATCCGCCGCTGGGCATCGGCCAGGATCACCTGGGTGCCGAAGATCTGCTGGAACCCCTGGGCCTCTCGGTACAGCCGGGGCCGTTCCTGCGGGCGGTCCATCAGCGGCGAAGCCGCCAGGATCGCCATGGCCCGGATCCGTTCCGACAGGAACCGGTCCAGGGAGCTGGCGGTACTCTGGGCGATCCGTTCGGCCTCCCGGCGGCGCTCGGCCTGGATGTGGCGCACCTCCCCCAGGACCAGCCAGGCCGCGACCAGGATCAGGGGCAGCATGCCCAGCACCATCAGCCGGGTGAGATAGCCCGACAGGGGTGCCCCGGCCCGACTGGAGCCCATACGGCCATCATCGGGCGATGCGACCATGGTTGTGTCCTGGAAGGTCTTGGAATCTGGACCGGACGGCCTGTCGCCATCGGCCGGAATGATGATATTCGCATCCTAGGCCAGGCGGGACCGCTTGCCAATCAGGTTCCGCCGCCGGCCGCCCAGGGGCGTTAAAACAGCCAGCCGGGTTCCTGCGGCCGTTCCAGGGCCAGCAGGGCCTGCTTGGCCTCCAGCCCGCCGCCATAGCCGGTGAGCCCGCCCCCACTGCCGATCACCCGGTGGCATGGAACAATGATGGAGACCGGGTTTGCCCCGTTGGCCGCCCCCACCGCCCGGCACAGTCCGGGATTCCCCAGCCGGCGGGCCAGCTCGCCGTAGCTCAGGGTCTGTCCGTACGGGATCCGCCGCAGCTCCGCCCACACCCGCAGCTGGAACGGGGTGCCGCGCAGGGCCAGGGGCAGCTCGAATTCCCGGCGCGCGCCGCGGAAGTACTCGTCCAGCTGGCGCCGGACCGGTTCCAGCAGGGCCGGGTCCCCGGTCAGCCGGGGGGCGGCGCCCCGGCCGGCGCGCGGCTGGTCCAGGCCGGCCCGCAGCCCCTCCCGGCCGGGGCGGGCGAAGCCCAGGTAGACCAGGGCGCCGTCCAGGTCCGCGGCCAGTTCCAGCGGGCCGATGGGGCTGGCCAGGCGGTGGATCCAGGGGGTCCCGGAGCGCATGGGGCCGGGGGCCGCTCCCGCCGGCGGCTCGGTCCGGAGGCTCACGCGGGCACCCCCTTGAGGCTGGCCCACAGATGGAAGGTGGCCAGGCTCCGGTGCGGGGCGAACGGGGCCATGAGCGCGGCGGTCTCCCGGACCGTGGGCCGGTGGTCCAGCCCGAACTGGCGCTGCAGGGCCAGGGTCAGCCCGGCGTCGCCCAGCGGCACGCAGTCGCCGAAGCCGCAGCCGCGCATGAGCACGTAGTGGGCGGTCCAGGGCCCCACCCCCCGTTCGGCCTCCAGGCGCAGGGCCGCGCCGGTGGCCGTGCCCAGGGGCAGCGCCTCCAGCGGCAGGGTGCCGTCCGCGACCTTGCGGGCCAGGGCCACCAGGTAGCCGGCCTTGCCCCGGGAGAACTGCAGGGGCAGCAGTTCCGCCGGATCCAGGGCGGCCACCGCGGCCGGCCCGGGATGCGCCAGCAGGCCCTGCCCCGGCCCCGGCGCGACCGGCACACCGCAGAGCTCGGTGAGCCGGCGCCGGAGGCTGTAGGCGAAGGCCAGGTTCACCTGCTGGCCCAGGACGGCCCAGACCAGGCTTTCCCATACGTCCGCGGTGAGGGGAATGCGCAGGCCCCGCCGGGGCGCCACCAGCCGGCGCAGGGGAAGCGGTCGCACGAAACGTTCGAACGGCGCTGGATCCACCCCCAGCCCCAGCATGCGCACCGCCCGGGCCTGCAGCACCGCCAGGGGGGCCGGGTCGGGTGCCTGTACGCCTGTCTGTTCGGGTGTTTGTCTGGATGCTTGTTCGGAGGCCGGTCCGTGCATCGACTCGGCCCCCTGCTTGATACCGGCCGGGCCCACGGCGGCGGGCCAGGCCGCCCCGTCCGGCGTCAGCATCCGCAGCCGGACGGCGCCGTCCTGGAAGGCCAGTTCCAGCAGCACCGGCCGGTCCGCCACCAGCATGGCCTTGACCAGGGTCGTGCCCGTCACCCGTTCGGACCGGCTGAGCGGATCCCGGCCGTGATAGGCCAGCGCGTCCTCCACCCGGTAGCCCGGAGGCAGCGCCAGGGTGCAAGAACGTGCGTCCGAGCGGCCAAGTTCCTGGCAGCCGGCGGGGGTGAGCCCGGTGGCGGCCAGGACCTGGGCGCGGAAGGCCGCGGGACTGCGGAAGCCGCAGGCCGCCCCCACCGCCCAGGCCGGCCCGGTCGCGTCCGGCAGCATCCGCCGGGCGGCCGCGACCCGGGCCTGGCGCAGGAAGGCTTCGGCATCCAGGTGGGCGTGCACCCGCAGCAGCCGGTCCAGCGCCGCCGGATCCAGCGCCAGCTCCCGGGCCATGGCGCCCGGGTCGGGGAACCGCCCGGGCTCCAGCCGCACCCGCAGCAGCAGGCCTTCCAGCGCGGCCAGCGGGTCCCGGGGCCCCGCCCCGCCCGGAGCCTGCGGCCCGGCCAGTGCTTCCGGCCCCGCATCCCCATGCTTCGATTCAGCTTTCATCTCTCGGCCACCCTGCGCAGGGCTAAACTGGAGGCATGCCCAGTGAACCCGCCTTCCGCATCTCCATCATCGATTACCTGAACGCCGCGCCCCTGAACTACGGTTTCAAGCATGGCCTGGGGTTCGAGCATTTCCATCTAAAATTCCAGGTGCCGTCCCAGTGCGCCGACCGGCTGCGCTCGGGCGAGGTGGACGCGGGCCTGGTGAGTTCCATCGAATACCTGCGCATCCCCGAGCTCAAGGTCGTGCCCGGACTGTGCATCGCCTCGCCCCGGCGGGTGCGTTCGGTGGTGGTGCTGTCCAAGGTGCCGCCCGAGGAGATCCGCACCCTGGCCCTGGACACCTCCTCCCGCACCTCCGTGGTGCTGAGCCAGATCCTGCTGCGCGAGCGCTTCGGGGTGCAGGTGGAGCCGGTGGACATGGGCCCTGACCAGGAGGCCATGCTGGCCCGCTGCGACGCCGCCCTGCTGATCGGCGACGTGGCCATGCGGGCCCGGCGCGAAGGCCTGCTGGTGCTGGACCTGGCCGAGGAATGGCACGCGTGGACCGGACTGCCGTTCGTGTTCGCCCTGTGGCTGGTGCGGGGGGACGCTCCCCTGCTGGAGGTGCCCGGCGGCGCCGGCCCGTTCTTCCACAAGAGCCTGGAGATGGGCCGGCAGAACCTGTCGGCCATGGTGGACGAGGCCTGGCGGAGCATCGGCTGGACCAAGCCGGAACTGCACGAGTACCTCACCGAGAACATCTCGTACAGCCTGGGCGAGGCCGAGCGGGAAAGCCTGGACCTGTTCTACGAGAAGGCGGTGCGCCACGGCTTCGCCCCGGAGCGCAAGCCCCTGCGCTTCCTCTGACGGTGGCGGCCCTTCCCGCGGAGGGTGCAAAAAACCGGGAATGGCGGGATAATCCGGCCACGCCAATCTCGCCAAGGGAGCCCCGATGCCGCTTGCTGAACTGTTCCTCGATCACCTCCGGGTCCGGCAGGCCTGGACCGGCCAGGCCATGGCCGCCCACGGCTTCGACACCCTGGTGCTGTCCAGCGGCACGCCGTTCACCTATTTCGCCGACGACCAGGACGCCCCGTTCCACGCGGTGCCCCATTTCCGCCACCATTGCCCGGTCGCCGGTCCCCACCACCTGCTGAAACTCCAGCCCGGGCGCCGGCCCCTGCTGGTGCGCTACGCCCCCGAGGACTTCTGGTACGAGCAGCTGCCGCTGGGCACGCCGTTCTGGCTGGAGGGCTTCGATCTGGTGGAGGCCTCCAGCCGCGAGGCGGCCTGGGCCGAGCTGGGCCGCCCGGCCCGGGCCGCCTACCTGGGGGACGAGCCGGAGCCCGCCCGGGCCGCAGGCATGGAGCCGAACCCCGCCGGCCTCACCGCCTTCCTGGACTGGGGCCGCAGCTACAAGACCCCCTACGAAGTGCACTGCCTGGAACAGGCCACCCTGCGCGGGGCCCGGGGCCACCGCGCCGCCCGCCAGGCCTTCCTGGCCGGCGCCTCCGAACTGGAGATCCACTACGCCTTCGTGCAGGCGGTGGAAAGCCTGGAATTCGAGCTGGCCTTCCCCAGCATCGTCGCCCTGGACGAAAAGGGCGCCACCCTGCACTACGAGCACAAGCGGGAGGTCGGCCATGGCCGCACCCTGCTGCTGGACTGCGGCGCCCGGACCCTGGACTACGCCTCGGACATCACCCGCACCAGCACCGCGCCCGGCTGCGATCCCCGGTTCCAGGCCCTGGTGGCCGGCATGGAACGGCACCAGCAGGAGCTGGCCGCGGCGGTCACGCCGGGGCTGCCGTTCGGCGAACTGCACCACCTGTCCCACCTGAAACTGGCGACCCTGCTCCGGGAGCAGCACATCCTGGACGCCGGGCCCGAGGAGGCCGTGGCCCTGGGCCTCACCCGGCCCTTCTACCCCCACGGCCTGGGCCACCACCTGGGCATCCAGGTGCACGACGTGGCCGGCCGCCAGGCCGGACCCGAAGGCGGCTACGTGCCGCCGCCGGCGCTGCACCCCACCCTGCGCACCACCCGGACCCTGGAGCCGGGCCACGTGGTCACCATCGAACCCGGCTGCTACTTCATCCCCATGCTTCTGCGGCCGTTCCGGGAAGGGCCCCACGCGGCCCGGTTCAACTGGAAGCTCATCGACGCGCTGAGCCCCATGGGCGGGATCCGGGTGGAGGACGATGTGCTGGTCACCGCCACCGGCGGGCGCAACCTCACCCGCGAGGTCCTGCCCGAGTAGCGGCCGCCCGCGAGCCCCGCCCCGACGCCAGGCCCGGCGCCTGTCCCTGGAAGGCACGGTAATCTGCGATACTGCAGGAGTCCGAGGATCCGCTCCGAGGCTTGGCCATGCTCAAGAACATCCCCAAAACCGACCTGAAGCTGGGCATGTACATCCATGACCTGCAGGTCCCCTGGATCAGCCACGCGTTCCTGCGCAGCAGCTTCATGCTGCGCAAGCAGTCCGACCTGGAGCGGATCCAGGCCAGCGATCTGGGCACGGTCCGCATCGACACCCTGAAGGGCCTGGATGTCCTGGAGGATCCGGGGGATCCGGAACCCGGCGCCGTGGCTGAAGCGGAAGCGCGGCCTTTCCAGGCCGAGCTGGCCATCGCCCGGGAGATCCGGGACGAGGCCCACCAGGTGATCGCCAGCCTGCTCACCGATGTGCGCATGGGCCGGCAGATCCAGGTGGAGCGGCTGCACCCGGTGGTCAGCCGGATCACCGCCTCCATCCTGCGCAACCCCGGCACCCTGGTGAGCCTGTGCCGGATCCGGGAGGCCGACACCTGCACCTTCCGGCACTCCCTGAGCTCCTGCGCGCTCATGATCATGTTCGGCCGCCACCTGCAGCTGGACGCGGAAACCCTGCACGAGGCCGGGGTGGGCGGCATGCTGCACGATATCGGCAAGATGCGGGTGCCGGACCACATCCTCAACAAGCCGGGCAAGCTCACCGACGCCGAGTACGCGGTCATGCGCGGCCATGTGCGCCTGGGCCTGGAGGCCCTCCGGGACACGCCGGGGATCTCGGCCACGGTCATGGCCGTGGCCGCGGAGCACCACGAGCGGTTCGACGGCTCCGGCTATCCCGAAGGCCGCCGGGGGCGGGAGATCTCCCGACTGGGCCGCATGGCCGCCATCGTCGACGTGTACGACGCCATCACCGCCATCCGCATCTACCACCACGGCATCGAGCCCGCCGCCGGGCTGCAGCACCTGTACGAATGGAGCGCCGGCAAGTTCGACGAGGAACTGGTGCAGCGCTTCATCCAGGCCATCGGCATCTATCCCGTTGGCTCCCTGGTCCGCCTGGAAAGCAACCGCCTGGCCGTGGTGCTGGACCAGAACCGCAGGGGCCTGCTGCGCCCCCGGGTGCGGGTGGTCTACGACATCGCCCAGGACCGCGCCCTGGCCCCCTTCGATCTGGACCTGGCCGATCCGCAGCATGCCCAGGACGGCATCTCCGGCCACGAGGAGCCCCGCGCCTGGCCCCTGGACCCGGCCGCCTGCGATCCCTTCATCTAGCCCGCGCCGCCCCGCCTTCCGCGGCGGACCGGCTAGACTGGGTCCACTCCGGTCCCCGGGCCTAAGAGGAGTTCCCATGAGCCGTCCCCCGTCCCAGCCCCGGAAGCCCCGCACGCCCTACCGGGACATGGATCTGGCCCGGCTGGCCAAGCTGCTGGACGCCTTCGTGGCCCTGGGCCCCTGCCGCAACCTGGACACCCTGTGCGCCACCCTGTTCAAGGTGCTGCGCGAGGAGGTGCCGGTGGATCGCCTGGGCCTGTGGTTCGCCGCCGCGGACGAGGATGTCGCCGATCCGGACCGGTCCGGGTTCATCGAATGGGCCGCCCAGCTGGCCCCCGACGGCGTGCTGACCCGGGTGCCCCCCAGCCCAGGCTGGGTGCAGCACACCCTGAACCTGCAGGAGGACCTCTGGAGCCTGGAGGTCTCCGATACCAAGGCCTGCGCCAACCCGGTGCCCCCGGCCCTGCGCAGCGCGTTCCCGGCCCTGGTGGTGCTGCCGCTGCGCACGCCCGACCGGATGGTGGGCGGGC
>Ga0209415_10017878_pt1 | contig 11238 bp, 10 predicted proteins | sample PeaSoiSIISIP2007_FD_187696 | JGI IMG/M metagenome (GOLD analysis project Ga0209415, IMG submission 187696) | Peat soil microbial communities from Weissenstadt, Germany - SII-SIP-2007 (SPAdes) (version 2) | ecosystem: Environmental > Terrestrial > Soil > Wetlands > Peat | place: Germany...
CGTTTATCGCTACTATATTTTGAATCGCAGCGCCCGCTCGGCGCTCGAGCGCACGCGCAGCGCATGGATCCACCGCACGCTCGATCCCGAAGCCATGCATGGCGCCGCGCAGGCGCTGCTCGGGGAACACGATTTTTCAGCCTTTCGATCGGTCGAATGCCAGTCGCAGACCAGCGTGCGGCGCATCGAGCGCGTGGCGGTGCAGCGCACCGGGGATTACCTGCGGCTGGAGATCGTCGCGAATGCCTACCTGCACCATATGGTGCGCAATATCGTCGGAACCTTGCTCGACGTGCAGGGCGAGCGGGATCCGTTCGGCGCCATGTCGCGCATTCTCTTGAGCGGCGAGCGCCGCTTGGCGGGCGCAACCGCGCCGGCCGCCGGTCTGTACCTGTGGCGCGTCGAATACCCCGCCGCTTATGGCATTCCGGCGCCACAAGGCTGGGTTTGCTAAACTAGCGTATGTCCTGGTTCGAGCGAATCGTCCCGTCGCGCATCAAGACCGAGCGCCGTACCCGCTCGGTTCCCGAAGGGCTGTGGGCCAAGTGCCCCGCCTGTGATGCGGTACTGTACCGCGCCGAAATCGAACGCAATCTGCATGTCTGCCCCAAGTGCAGCCACCACATGCGCATCAACGGGCGGGAGCGCCTGTTGAAATTTCTGGACACCGGCTCGAGCAAGGAAATTGCCGCCAAGGTCATGGCGGAGGATCCGCTGAAGTTCAAAGACTCGAAGCGCTACCGCGACCGCATCTCGCAGGCGCAGAAGCAGACGGGCGAGCGCGACGCGCTGATCGTGATGTCGGGACAATTGGCCGGACTCGATGTCGTCGCATGCGCCTTCGAATTCCGGTTTTTGGGCGGCTCTATGGGCTCGGTGGTCGGCGAGAAATTCGTGCGGGCGGTGGAGCACTGCCTCGAGCACCGCACGCCGCTGGTGTGTTTTTCGGCGAGCGGCGGTGCCCGCATGCAGGAGGCGCTGTATTCGCTGCTGCAAATGGCCAAGACCAGCGCCGCGCTCAAACGCTTGTCCGAGGCTCGGCTGCCGTTCATTTCGGTAATGACCGATCCGACCACCGGCGGGGTATCGGCGAGCCTCGCGATGTTGGGAGACATCAACATCGGCGAACCGAAGGCATTGATCGGTTTCGCAGGCCCGCGAGTCATCCAACAAACGGTGCGGGAAACCTTGCCCGAGGGCTTTCAACGCAGCGAGTTCTTGCTCGAGCACGGTGCGCTCGACATGATCGTCGACCGGCGCGAGCTGCGCGATCGAATCGGCGCCGTCTTGCGATTATTGACCGGCAAGGAGCCCGCAGCGGCTTAGGAGCCCGGGGTTGATGCCCATGCGGAGTCTCGAGCAGTGGTTGGCCCACCAAGAGCAGGTGCACCCCCACTCCATCGATCTGGGGCTCACGCGCCTCGTGCAGGTACTCGATCGTCTGCACTGGCGGCAGCCGAAAGTGCCAGTCATCACCGTCGCCGGGACCAACGGCAAGGGTTCGGTCGTCGCCTACTGTGCCGCGATGCTGGCGGCGGGGGGTTACCGGGTCGGCACCTTTACGTCGCCGCATTTGCGCGATTATCGCGAGCGAATTCGCGTGATCGATGCCGAAGCCGGCAGCGAGACGCTGGTGCGGGCGTTCGAGAGAATTGAAGCGGCCTGCACGGATTCGGCGCGCGAGCGGGTGTCGCTGACTTTTTTCGAATACAACGCGCTCGCGGCCCTGCTGATATTTGAAGCCGCAAAACTCGACGCATGGGTGCTCGAAATAGGCATGGGCGGGCGTCTCGACGCGGTCAACGTCGTCGACCCGACGGTTGCCGTGGTGGTGAGCATCGGCCTGGATCACCAAGAGTTCCTCGGGCCCACGCTCGACTGCATAGCGCGCGAAAAGGCCGGCATTTTTCGCGCCCGCACGCCCGCTGTGTTCGGCAGCGAGGGGATGCCGATGGTGCTGACGACGACGGCGCAGGAGATCGGCGCGCCGCTCAAGCGCTTGGGGCACGAATACACACTCACGCGGCACGCCGACCGATGGCACTATCGCGGGCCGCGCTGGGATTTATCGGATCTGCCGTCGCCCGCATTGCTCGGCGACACGCAATTCTGCAATGCTGCGGCGGCCATCGCAGCCCTCGAGGAACTCGCGCAGCGTTTACCGCTGCCGGCCGCGGCGGTGGCGCGTGGGCTGTCCTCGGTCCATCTCGTGGGACGCTTTCAGGTGATCGCGGCGGCCGGTCGGCCCACGTGGATACTGGATGTGGCCCACAATCCCGATGCGGCCGGCGTGCTGGCGAGCAATCTGCGCGCGCGGCCGATTGCAGGCAGAACCCTCGCGGTGTACGGAATACTTGCCGATAAGGATGCCGCCGGGGTCGCGCACCAGCTGCGCCATTGCATCGACGAGTGGTGGTTGAGCGCTACTGAAGGTGCTCGCGGTACGACCAGCGCGGCGCTGGCCGCAAGGATTGCGCCGCAGATCGAGGTTCGGCTCAACGAAACGGACAGCATCGCCGCCGCCTGCGCCGCGGCGTCGGCCGCCGCGGGTCCGCAGGACCGGATCGTGGTCTTCGGTTCGTTCCACACCGTCGGGCCGGCCTTGGATTGGCTCGAGGCCCACGGCATGCTGCCACCGCCGCGCCTTCCCGAATATACTGCGCCGCCCAATGATCATGAATAAAATGAGCACCGTCATGGATCGTCGCGTCAAGGAACGTCTGGTCGGCGCCACGATTTTGGTGGTGCTGATCGTGCTGATCGTGCCGGAATTGTTGTCCGGTCCGGATCGGCTCCCATCGCCGCCGCCGTCGGTGAGCTTGCCCGTGCCTACGCGCAATGTCTCGGTTGATTTGACGACGAGCCGGGCGACGCCCACGCCGCAGTCCGCGGATGTGGTGCCGCCGAGTTCTGCGGTAAAGCCTGCGGAGGGGCCAGGCGCGCCGCCCTCGGTGACGACGTTGGGCGCGCAAGCCGCCGCGGGATCGGGACTTGAAACCCGCTCTTCGACCGCCAAATCCGCTGTATCGAACGAAGCGCAACCAGCGCCGGCTCGGGATTCCTGGTCGGTGCAGTTGGGTAGTTTTTCCAGCAAGGCCAATGCGGACAAATTGGTGCACCAATTGAAGGCTCGGGGTTTGTCGGCCTACGTCATCTCGAGTGGTTCGGGGTCCGCCGCGCGATTCCGCGTCCGCATGGGGCCTATGCCGGATCGTGAGGCTGCCGAACGCGAGGTGGACAAGCTCAAGGCGATGGGCCATGTGGCGACCATCGTCGCTCCGGCATCTTGAGTTTTCGATATTGATGCTGGATTCACGGCAATGGCGGCGCGGGTTCGGTAGAATGCGTCCCTGTCACGAGGCGAGCCGCTTTCTGGGTATGCCACACTAGAGGTGAGAGTTTGACCGGAGCCGATGTCCTAATTGTGCTGATCGTGTTGGGCTCAACATTGTTGGGATTGATGCGCGGCTTCGTTCGCGAAGCGGTGTCTCTGGCGTTCTGGATCCTGGCCATTTGGGCCGCATGGAAATTCGGTCCCATCGTCGAACCGCACCTCGGCGGACTGCTGGCCGATCCAAAGGTCGCGCCCTGGGTCGGACGCCTGGTGGTCTTGATCCTGGTGCTGTTGATCGGTTGGGCGATAGGCACGATGCTCGCCTACTTCGCGCGCAGCGCGGGCCTTGGCCTTTTGGATCGGGCCATCGGCCTGATGTTCGGCATCGCGCGCGGTATGGTGCTGATGGGGCTGATGATCATCGGCGGCGAACTGTTGCACCTGAATCAGGAAGACTGGTGGAGTCGATCGAAGCTGGTTCCCTACGGTGAGGCCGTCGGCGATTGGCTGAGAGCCATGGTCGGCGAGCGAGGCGAACCTTGGGCCAAACTCGAGCGCATCACTGGAATCAACGTGAAAGCCAAATAGGCCGGAGATCCATCATGTGCGGAATCGTCGGAATGGTTGGTGTGAGTGCGGTCAATCAGCGGATCTATGACGCATTGACGGTCTTGCAGCACCGCGGCCAAGACGCGGCCGGTATCATGACCTGCGAGGCAGGCGCGTTGTACATGCGCAAAGATTCCGGGCTGGTGCGCGATGTGTTTCAGCAAAAGCACATGGTGAAGCTCTTGGGCAACGTCGGCATCGGACACGTCCGCTATCCCACGGCCGGCGCCGACAACGCGCATGACGCGCAGCCGTTCTACGTGAATTCGCCCTACGGCATTTGCCTCGGGCACAACGGCAATCTGACCAATGCGCGCGAACTCACCGAAGTACTGGTGCGCGAGGACCGCCGGCATTTGAATACCGGATCCGATTCTGAAGTGCTGCTCAATGTGCTCGCGTCCGAACTGCAGCGGGTCGGCACGCCGCGCGTCACGCCCGCCGATATTTTCGCTGCGGCCAACGCCGTGTACCGGCGTTGCCGAGGCGGCTACGCGGTCGTCGCCATGGTGATCGGCCACGGTATCCTGGGTTTTCGCGATCCGAACGGCATCCGACCCTTGGTTATCGGCAAGCGCGACACCAAAAAGGGCACCGAGTGGATGCTGGCGTCCGAAAGCGTCGCGCTCGATATGCTGGGATTCGACTTGGTGCGCGACGTGGCGCCAGGCGAGGCCGTGTTCATCGACGAACAGGGGCGATTTTATGCGCAGCAATGCGTGGCCATGGCGCGGCACACGCCTTGCATTTTTGAATATGTATATTTCGCTCGGCCCGACTCCATCATCGACAATATCTCGGTTTACAAAGCGCGACTGCGCATGGGCGAGCGTTTGGCGGAGAAGATCAAGCGCGAACGTCCCGACCACGATATCGACGTGGTGATTCCCATTCCGGACACCAGCCGCACCAGCGCGGTGCAAGTCGCGCAGCTCCTCGGCATCAAGTACCGCGAGGGCTTCATCAAGAATCGATACATCGGCCGAACGTTCATCATGCCGGGGCAGGAACAGCGCTCGAAATCCGTGCGCAGCAAACTGAATGCCATCGATCTCGAATTTCGCGGTAAGACGGTGCTGTTGGTCGACGACTCGATCGTACGTGGCACCACGTCCGCGCAAATCATCGACATGGCCCGCGAGGCGGGCGCGAAGAAAGTGTACTTCGCGTCCGCCGCGCCGCCGGTGCGCTATCCCAATGTGTACGGCATCGACATGCCCGACGTGTCGGAGCTGGTGGCGGCCGGGCACACCGACAACGAGGTTCGCGACATCATCGGCGCCGATTGGCTGATTTACCAGGACTTGGCGGATCTGGTGCACGCGGTTCGCCATGACAACGCGAAAATCACCGATTTCGATACGTCTTGCTTTTCGGGCCAATACGTCACCGGGGACGTGACGCCTGAGTACTTGAAGCGCCTGCAGGGAGAGCGATCCGACGAAGCAAGGCAGCAACGTCGAGATGGCGCCGGTCGTGGACTCAAGACCATTCGAAATTCGTAGCGCTGCGCGCGACTCGGTTCGGATCCGCGGGTCTTGAGCTTGCGCCTGCTTTTGATTGCGGAACGCCCCGAGTATCGACTGCTGGTGAAGAAGCACGTCGAGATCGAGTGGCCCGACGCGACCGTCGTCGAGTGCGGTTTGGCCGAGGAAGAGTTGCTGGAGGCGGGGTTCACCGCCGCCGGATTCGATGCGGCGATCATCGTCGCTGCGCCGCCTGCCGCCGCAGCCGAGCAGCTGCTGACGGTGCTCGCGGCCAAACCGGAATTTGCCCCGTTGGTCGTGCTCCTGCTGCAGGATGCGCCGACGTCTGCGCCGGCGCCGGCGCAGACGCCGGGAGTGCGCCGGCTTCATGGGCGCAAAATCGATCGAGATCAGCTCGTCGCGGCGCTCACGAACGCCTCGCGCGAACACAAACGGGCAATGGCCGTGATGCGCGCACAACCGGAATTCGCGCAACGCTATAAATTCGGTTCCGTGATTATCCGCGGCCACCGCTGCATCCGCCAAGTCGGCAGCGGCGGCATGTGCAAGATTTACCTGGCCGAGAGCGAACGCGCCGGTTCCCTGGTGGTGCTCAAAGTATTCAGTCAGGTACCCGACGTATCGGAACGCATCGTCGGCTTCGATCGCTTCCTGCAGGAATACGAGATCGTCGCCGACCTCAAACACCGCAACATCGTGCGCATCTACGATTTGGGAGTCGCGGACGACCACGCCTACATCGCCATGGAGCACTTCCCCGCCGGCGATTTACGGCAGCGGATGAAGACGCCGCTTGCGCCTGCGACCGCGCTGCACTACCTCGAGCAGATCGCGAGCGCCCTTGACGCCATTCATGCGGTGGGCGTGCTGCACCGTGATTTGAAGCCGGCCAACGTCATGTTGCGCGCCGACGGCTCGCTGTGTTTGATCGATTTCGGCCTGGCCAAGGCCAACGAGCTGGACCTGGAATTGACCGGAACGCGCGAGATCTTCGGCACCCCGTATTACATGAGCCCGGAGCAGGGCCACGCCGAGTTGATCGACGCGCGCAGCGATCTATACAGCCTGGGCGTCGTGTTCTACGAGATGCTGACTGGGCGCAAACCGTACACCGGCGGATCCGCCATGGAAGTCATCTACAAACACAAGCGTGCGGATCTGCCGGCCATCGACCCGCAATTTGCGAGCTACGAACCGATATTGAGGCGCCTGCTGGCCAAATCGCCGGAAGAGCGGTTCCAATCGGCGCGCGCGCTGCTCGATGCGATCGCCGAGTTGAAGGTTCCCGCATGAGCCGCGAGGTTGCCCCCACATTGTTGCGCGTCCCGACCCCCGCAAGCTGGGTCGCCCGTGCACTTTGCTCGCCCGATGAGCTGCTGATTGATCATGCGAATTGCGAGAAAAAAGCCGCGTCCACCGCCCTCGCACTGATGTTCGCATACGCCGAGAATCTGGAGCTCGCCGGCAAAATGTCGCGGCTCGCCCGCGAGGAGTTAAGGCATTACGATGAGGTGGCGAGGCTCATCAAGAGGCTCAAGGTGCTGCCGCAGCGCATGGCGCCCGGCCGCTATGCGCAGAGCCTGCGCCGTCTGGTCGCAAGGACCGAGCCGCAACGCGAAGTCGATCTGATGATTTGCGGCGCGTTCATCGAGGCGCGATCCTGCGAGCGTTTTGCGGCTTTGAGCCCGGCCCTCGGCGGCCCGCTGGCCGAACTTTACGATGCGCTGCATGCGGCGGAGGCGCGCCATTTCACGGTGTATCTCGACCTCGCGCGGCAGGCAGCGATTCGAGCCGAGATCGATGTGGCCCAACGAATCGGCGCCTTCGCGGCGCTCGAAGCGGAGTTGATCACCGGCCCCGACGCGCAGTTTCGCTTTCATTCGGGCGTGCCCTGTTAATCGGAGCGCGGCAGGCACAGCAATTCGGGACCGCTCGCATCCCAGCGCAGCAGGCTGCCCTGGTTATGCCAATCGCCGAGGACGATGCGCGTGCATTCGCGGCCGTCCACCGACAAAGAGTGAATACCTGGTCGATGAGTATGGCCGTGCAATAGGATGGATGTGCCGGCTGCCCGCAACGCGGCGGCGACGCTTTCGGCGTTGACATCGGTTATGGCATCCTCCATTGACGCCATGTGTGCCTGACTCCCGGTACGCGCGGCGCCGGCTAGCGCTCGGCGCGCCGCGACCGAGAGTGCGAGGAACTGGCTCTGCCAGTCCGCGTCCCGAACCGTGGCGCGCAGGCGTTGGTAACCGTGATCGTCGCTGCACAGGGCGTCCCCGTGCATCACCAGCACCGGTTTGCCATAGAGCGTCACGATCACGGGATCGGTCAGCAATCGCGCGCCCGTATCCGTGCAGAACTTGGGCCCAAGCAAGAAATCCCGGTTGCCGCGCATCACGAAGCACGGCACACCGCGCGCCGTCAGGGATTTGATCGCGGCAATGGCGGCGCGTTGGCCGGCATCCGGCGCATCGTCACCCACCCACGAGTCGAACAGGTCCCCGAGGATGTACAAAGCGTCGGCACCGCGCGCCTCCGTTTGCAGAAATTCGCTGAATTGCCGGATGATCGGCCGGCAGGACGCGTCGATGTGCAAATCGGAGATGAACAGGGTCGCCATGCCAGCGCCGCCGCCGTCAAGGCGTCGGAACGCGCTCGATTCGTTCGATGATCACCGGCTGTAAGGGCGCGTCGTCTTTGAACGGACCCTTCGCGCCGGTCGGGACCGTGCTGATCCGATCGACCACGTCCATGCCTTGCACGATTTTGCCGAATACGGCATAGCCCCATCGGGACTGATTGGGGTCGAGCGCCGAATTGTCGGCGAGGTTCACATAGAACTGCACGTCGCCGGCGTGCGGCTCCGGCGGGCGCGCAAGCCCGACGGTGCCGCGCTGGTTGCTCAAGCCGTTTCCGGATTCGTTCACGACCTTGGCGGGGTTGCCCTTGAGTTTGTAACTGGCATCGTAGCCGCCAGCTTGAACCACGAAATTCGCGATCGCGCGATGGAATATCGTGCCGGAATAGAAGCCCTGATCGACGTACTTCAGGAACTGCGCGACCGTGAGCGGTGCGCGCTCGGGGTTCAGTTCGATGGTGAAATTCCCCATGCTGGTGACCACCTGCACCTGGGGATTGGCAGCCGGCTGCGCCGTCGCAGGCGCCGCTGCCGCAGGCTGTGCCGCCGCAGGAGGCACTCCCGTCGAAGCGGGCTGCTCGGCCGCATTGCTGGTCGAGAACATGATTGCGGCGATGAGGCCGAGGCTGAGTATTAGTTGCTTCATACGGTGAGATTCTACTCGAATAATGTGGGTACAATCTTCCCCGATATGTCCATACCGCTCGTCACGCGCTTCGCGCCCTCGCCGACAGGTTCCCTGCATTTGGGAAATGCGCGCACGGCATTTTTCAGCCATCTGTGGGCGCGCAAGCTCGGCGGCCGATTTATATTGCGGATTGAGGATACGGATGTCGAGCGCAGCGACTTGCGCCACCGCGATGCGCTGATGGCGGAATTGCGCTGGCTGGGATTGGATTGGGACGAGGGGCCCGAAATCGGGGGGCCGTCGGCGCCCTATTCGCAATCGGAGCGCGGCTCGGTCTATCGGCAGCTGTTCGACCGCTTGGAGGATGGCGGCCAAGCCTACGCCTGCTATTGCACGGCCGACGAGCTGGAGCTGTCGCGCAAGCTGCAGCGGATGGCGGGCAAGCCGCCGCGCTACGCGGGGACTTGCCGAGAGCTTACGGCCGCGCAACGCGCGGAGCGGTGCGCGCGCGGATTGAGACCGACGCTGCGCTTCGCCGTGTCGCCCGGAGCCATGATCGAATTCACCGATTTCGTGCACGGGCCGCAGAGATTTTCGTCGGCCGACATCGGCGATTTCATCATCCGCCGCGAGGACGGAACGGCGGCGTTTTTCTTCTGCAATGCCGTCGATGACGCGGTGATGGGGGTGACGCACGTGTTGCGCGGCGACGATCATCTCACCAACACCCCGCGGCAATTGATGCTGCTCGATGCGTTGCAGCTGCGCCGCCCCGGCTACGGCCATGTCGCACTTCTGGTCGGCGCGGACGGTGCGCCGCTGTCCAAGCGCCACGGTAGCACGAGCGTCGGCGAGTTTCGCGCACGCGGCTTCTTGAGCGCCGCGCTGCTCAATCACTTGTTTCGATTGGGTCATACCAGTGATGTCGACGGCTGGCTGGCGGTGAGGGACATGCCGGCGCATTTTCGGCCCGAACATTTGGGACGTGCATCGGCGCGGTTCGAGGAGTCGCAGCTCATGCACTGGCAGAAGGAGGGGCTGCAGCGTATGTCGAGCGCCGAGCTGCGCACTTGGATGGGCTCGGAGGATTCGATCGAATTTATCGAGTTGGTGCGCCACAACGTGGTGCTGCCCGCGGATGCCGCGCCGTGGGCAGCGGTGGTGCGCGGGGAACTGCCGCCTTTGGGACAAGAGGAAGAGCGCGTCATTGCCGCAGCCGGCCCTGAATTTTTCGATGCCGCCGCCGATGCGTTGAACCAGTCGGGCTCGGATCTGAAGTTGCTCACGAAAATATTGAAGGAACGCACCGGGCGCAAGGGCGCGGACCTCTTTATGCCCTTGCGGATTGCGTTGACCGGCCAAGCTCACGGCCCGGAACTGGCGCCGCTCCTTAAATTGATGTCCCCGGAAACGGCGCGCCGCCGGCTCGAGACCTATGCTAGAAATTCATAATTCGCTCGGCGGCAAGCAGGCGCCGTTCGAATCGTTGCGCCCGAATGAAGTGCGCATGTACGTCTGCGGAATGACCGTCTACGATTACATACACATCGGGCATGCCCGCATGCTGACGGTTTTCGATCTGGTGCAGCGTTATTTGCGCGCCAGCGGTTTCAAGGTGACCTACGTCCGCAACATCACCGATATCGACGACAAGATCATCCAGCGGGCGGCCGAAAACGGCGAGGACTGGGCCGAGCTCGCGCGCCGCTTCACCGTGGCGATGCAGGAGGACTGTGCCACGCTCGGGTTGGCGCCGCCCGATCTGGAGCCGCGCGCCACGGAGTACATCGCCCCCATCATCGCCATGACGAAGACCTTGATCGACAAGGGTTTTGCGTATGTCGCCGCGAATCGCGATGTGATGTATTCGGTGCGCAAGTTTCGGCACTACGGCGCGCTTTCGGGCAAGAAGATAGACGATTTGCGCGCCGGATCGCGCGTTCAGGTCGACGAGTTCAAGCTCGACCCGCTGGATTTCGTGCTGTGGAAGCATGCGAAGCCGGGTGAGCCGTCATGGGACTCGCCGTGGGGCCCGGGACGTCCGGGCTGGCACATCGAGTGTTCTGCCATGTCGACGAGCTTGCTCGGCGATTACTTCGATTTGCACGGCGGCGGCATGGACCTGAAGTTCCCGCACCACGAGAACGAGATCGCACAATCCTGTGCGGCGTGCGGCACGCCGTTCGTGAACGTATGGATGCACAACGGATTCGTGCGCATCGATGATGAGAAAATGTCGAAGTCGACGGGAAACTTCTTCACCGTTCGCGATGTGCTCAAGACCGTGCGCGATCCGGAAGTCTTGCGGTTTTTCCTGTTGAGCAGCCATTATCGGGGGCCGATCAATTACTCCGCGGCGCAGCTTGCGCAAGCGGATGAGACGCTGCTCGGCTTATATCGGGCGCTCAAAGGCGTGGAGCTGCCCGGCGGTTCTGCTGTCGGCGAATTCCAGGCCGCGATGGCCAATTTTCATGCGGCGATGGACGATGATTTCAATACGCCGGAGGCATTCGCCGTGATGCAGGGGGTGGCGCGCGAC
>Ga0209415_10017879_pt1 | contig 11238 bp, 7 predicted proteins | sample PeaSoiSIISIP2007_FD_187696 | JGI IMG/M metagenome (GOLD analysis project Ga0209415, IMG submission 187696) | Peat soil microbial communities from Weissenstadt, Germany - SII-SIP-2007 (SPAdes) (version 2) | ecosystem: Environmental > Terrestrial > Soil > Wetlands > Peat | place: Germany...
CCTGCGCCACATCGGCCGGCCGAGCGTGAGAAATCCGGGTTAGATACGCTGCTCCGAAAATCGCTATCATGTCTCTATGCGTGACGCCTTTTCCGATCCCGGCGGCCTTCTCGTTTCCTGGGAAGTTGCAGCCAACCGGAGCCCGGGACCGGGTCGCGCAGCCGAGCCATTTGGGCACAGGTTCATTTAGCGCCTTGCCCCCAACCCCCCTCCTACATCTGATCGCCGCACATCTCCAGCACCTCGATCAGCTCCAGGCAACCCTGCGCCACGCTGTTGGTCGAAAGGCCGGTCACTTCGTCGAGGGGGTTCAGCACGTCGGGGCCCTTCAGGCTCGTGACCGAGTACCGCCCCCCGCGCGGCCGGTTCGGCCCGCCCATCACCCCGCTCCATGCCTTTTTGGCGAACGCCGGATTCTTGGTCAGCATATAAAGGTACGCCGAGAGACGTCCCGGCCGGGAATACTGGCCGTCGCTGCCTTCGTTGCCAGTCGTGTTATCCCGCTCGATCACGGCCTTGTTCGCGGTGTGCAGCCGGCAGTACTGCAGCCAGGCCTGCTTCCAGCCGGCGTGGTCGATCAGCTCGTTCAACTCGAAGACGACCTCGCCGCCGCCCATGATGGTGGCCAGGTTGTAGGTGCCCACCTGATCGTGCAGCGCATACAGTTTGCCGGTGGCCGGATCGTAGCCATAGAGTTGGTCGGGTCCCGTGAGGAAGCCGTACGGCATCTTGGCAATCGAATCCATGCCAACCATGATCTTGTCGCGGTACTTGGTATTGCCGGTGCGCTCCCACTCGGTCATCCAGTTGCCCGCGAAGGCCAACCAGTCCGGCCCGCCGCGGGCGCGCCCGGGATAGGGGAGCGGCGTCGTAATCGGCGAGGCCAGGCGCATGGGGTCGATCTCGGTCGATTTGTAATCCGCGTCCACCACTTCGTGCATGATGTCGCCGGTGCGCTCGTCGGTGGTCAGGTAGTAGTGGAAGCGGCGATAGGCGGCCTGGCTGATGCGCGCCTCCTTGGCCCCGCAGCCCCAGTGCCGCACGTTGTGCCGCGAACCGAGCGTGGCGAAGCGGCCGAGGTGGTATGTGTCCACTTCGCTGGTGTGCCGCGTCATGGCCTCGGCCATGCGAAAGATGTCGGCGCGCCCGGTGCGCAGGAAGCTGTACCACAGCCACAGGTCGGTGCCCAGCTCGGTGTTGTCCCAGGCGAAGCCGCCGATATCGTAGCGCCACATGTGCCGCGGCCCGTCGTGCTGGTGCATCACGTCGCCGTAGTTCCAGAAGCCGTACCAGTGCCGCTGCTCCACCTCCTTGTGATAGATCGCGAAGGCCGCGTCGAGCTGGTCTTCGAGCGCCGCCTTGGCCGGAACCGAGCGGTCGGGCAGGCTCCAGATGCCGAACACGCGCGCGGAGTGCAGGTGCTGCGGAGTGGCCACCAGCAAGGGCGGCTCCTGGCCGGTCTTGGCCTGCATTGCGACCTCGTCCTTCGCCGGGTGGCTGCCGCTGGGGAACAGGGTCATCTCGCTGGTGCGCGCCACGCCGTGCGGCGTACTGAAGCCCGGCTGCACGTCCTCGTAGCTGGAATCCAGGTCGTGGGCCCTGGTGTCGTAGTGGCGCAGGTCCATGGCCGCGGCGTCGGGCGACCACAGCCACACGCGCAGGTCGGCCGCATCCGTCGTGGCTTTCTGCACTTCGAGCGACCCAGGGTACGACTGCCAGAAATTCTTCACCGCGATGGCGAGCCCGCCCGAGACATCGCCCGCAAAGACCAGCCCCGACGCGCGGCGCCCCGCGGCGGCATCGAGCCAGCAGCTCTGCGGATTGGTGCGTTTCTGGATGGTAAAGCCGTCGGCCGTCGGCTGTACCAGCTTGTAGGCATCCCAAACCGCCCAGTCGGTCAAGAGCTTCCGGCCGCGGGCGTCGAACGTCTCGCGGTTGGCGATCCGCTTGCCCGCCAGTTGATCGGCGAAAGCCGTGGGCGCCAGGATGCGGCGCCCCGTCAAAGGTTGGATCGGCTCCGCCCACAGGCCGTCGTTCTCGCCGGAGAATCGCACGTGGCGGTTGTGGACCTGCTCGCGCATCGGCACCGCGAAGACCAGGCCCAGGCCGCGGATGAAATCCTTCTGATCGTCGCCGTCGAAGACGATGGTGTGGACCAGCCGGACCTGTTCGAGCCCGGCGTAGAAATAGAGGCGCACCGTGAACGGCAGCCACTCGCGCGCGCTACCTTTGTGGACGCCCTCGATCTTCACCACCGCGCGGACGGGGCCGCTTTGCTCCAGCGTGGCGCTCTTGATGCTGCTGGTAAACTCCGAGCCGTTGTCCAGCGTGCAAACCAGGCGGCCCTGGCGAGCGACCACGCGGCCGCCCACCGTCATGCTGTCGATGAAGTCCGCGCCCTGCTTGGAGACGCGGCATTGCAGCGCAACGGTGTCGACATCGATGGATTGCGCTGTCTGGCCGACCCGAATCGCGGTGGCAGGCGAGGCGGCGCCGGGAGCGAGCCGCAGTGCGCCAGTGGTATTGGGGCCGGCCACGGTGGCGTACCCGATCCACTTCATCGAGCCATCGGGCCAGTAGGCCAGCGGCCAGGTCTGCAGCGGCAGGGCGCGGCCGTCGCCCGCGGTCAGGGTGAACGACTGGTCCTTGCGGACCGCGCCCCGCGGCCACGGTATGCCCCAACTGACTCCGCTCTCGATCGAAGGAGGCGCGCCGCCCAGCCAGTTGATCGCGACCGCATTGGCCGGTTGTGCGGCAGCCTCCTGCTCCAGGGCCGCCGTGGATACGCTCGCCAGGATTCCGATGGCGTTTCGACGGGTGATCTTCATGCTCCCTCCCACAGGCTCTCGAATGCATTCTTGCACGCCCGCGTAGTCTCCGCACTGCCGTCCATGTGCGGCTCGAGCGAAATGGGGCCCTGGTATCCGATTCGCTGCAGCGCACGGAAGTGGGCGCGGTAGTCGATGATGCCCTCGCCGGCCGGCAGCCACGTAGGCCCGGGCCGGTAGTCCTTAATGTGGACGTTGGCGATGAGCGGCGCCACTTCGTCGAACTCGTCGATGGGGTCGCGGTCCGTCTGCCACGCCACGTTGCCGGGATCGTAGTTGATACGAAGGGAAGGCACACCCGCGCGGCGGATCAGGTCGGCGGTGATGCTGCCGGTATCGGCGACGCAGATCGGCTCCGGCTCGATCATGAGCAGCAGGCCATCGGCCTGCGCGCGTGCGCCGGCGTCCGCGAGCCAGTCGACCACCCGATCCGGCTTGCCGGGCTTGTGGAATCCAAACACGATCAGGCCGGGCAACTGCAAGCGGTGCGCCCACTCCGCCGCCCGGGGGTAGACCTCGCTGATCTCACGAGCAAACGCTGCGGCATCGTCCGTGAGTTTGAAGAGGCCGGGAGACAGTGCCGTAATCTCGACTCCTTCGCCGGCCGCGATCCGCTCCACCTCCCGCATCTCCTGTGGGTCGCACATAGGAGCGCGGCCGCTCGTGAGATTGCGGATTTCGTAGCGCATCAGCCCAAGTTCTTTGCCAATGCGCACGGCGGTCGCGAAGTCGCGGCTGATTTCGTCTGCGACAATTCCGAGCTTCATCCCACCTCCACTGCTCGCCCGGTCCGGGCGGATTCGTAAAGAGCTGCGACCACCCGCATGTCGTGCACACCGGAAGCGATCGACACGGGCGCCGGACGTCCATCGCGCGCCGCTTCCAAGAACGCGCGGTGCTGGTTCAGCGGGTTGGCGATATCGTCGAACGCGGGCGGCTTGATTTCCATCCGCTGCTCTTCGCCCTGGGGACCGCCGAAGGCCGGCGTCAAGCCGCCGGAGTAGCGCGCCACCCGCCCCTGGAACGGTCCCGCGCTGGAGGCCACCGCCAGTAGATTGCCCCGGTAGTGGAAACGGCCGAGGGTGCCGTGTACCGCGAGTTCCTCGCCATCGGCGCACCAGGCGGCGTCGATCGTGATCATCGCGCCCGAGTCCATTTCGAAGACCGCGCAGGCCAAGTCCTCGCCCTCCAGTCCGGGACAGTGCAGGTTGCGCGTGAAGCCGGCGGCCCGAACCACGCGGCCGCCGCCGATCCACTCGAAGATGTGGATGTAGTGCACCGCGAGCTGGATGAAACAGCCGCCCCCGGTCTCTTCGATGGAGCCGCGCCAGGTGCGGTTGCCGCGCAGGGCTTCCTCGGACCACGTCATGCCGCCCTTGTGCATGAGGCGCGCGTAACAGTGCACCACGTCCCCCAGCCAGCCTTGCGAGACCATGTCGCGGAGATCGGGGATGAGCGGCTGGTCGAAATAGCTCATGTAGAGGCCCACCGTGCGGGTGGATTGCCCGGCGGCGCGGGCGATGGCTTCGGCGTCTTCGAGGTTCGCGGCCACCGGCTTCTGGAGCAGCACGTGCTTTCCGGCTTCGATGGCGGCGACCGCCTGCGGACGGTGCGCCGAGTTGGGCGTGCTGATGATGACGGCGTCGACGTCGTCAGTGAGCGCGGCGTTGTAATCGGCGGTGGCGATGGGGGCGCCCACGGCGTCGGCGGCGGTTCGCGCGCTTTCGGGATTGACGTCGATGCAGGAAGCCACGCGGACCCAGTCGAGGTCGCGATAGACGTTCAGGTAGTGGGCGGCCATGCCGCCGCACCCGACGAAGGAGACAGTGAGTTTCATTGTGTGTGGACGTCCGGCTGCCGCGTGGAGTACAAAGCGGCTGCCATTCCGGCGAGTGTGAGCACCATCAGCCCGACGGCCTGAGTGGCGGTGAGCGGCAAGTACAGGATCAGCACGCCGCAGAACATTACCGACGCGGCGATCACCTTGTCGGTGATGCCGCGCTCGCGGAAGAACAGCCACCCGGCGAAGACCGAGAGAATGATGCCGGCGCGCTTGATGCTCACCGCGATCACCACCGCGATATAGGTGTACGAGGCGAGCTGGAACAGCAGCGAGACCGCATCCGAAAGTCCCGCCAGCGAAATCCACTTGGCGTTGTTGCGGGCGGCTTTGCGGAAATCGGCCTTTTGCAGCTTGCCCCACACGAAGAAGACGATGCACAGTCCGAGCCCGTAGCTGAACGCCTCGGTGAAGACGTCGCTCATGACCACCAGTTTCTTGTCGAGCGGGTTGGTGATGGAAAAGATAAACGACACCATCAGCATGTAGCGGCTGCCTTTTTCCTGGATGACGGCCTTGATGGGCGCCGTCCAGCCGACGGCGAACAGCTTGCGGTGCATGACCAGCGATCCGACCACGATCAGCACCACGCCCAGCAGCTTGAGCGGCGACGGCAGTTCTCCCAGCAGGATGAATCCGCTGGGAATAAGAAAGACCGGGGTGAAGGCGAGAAACGGAACGCACATCGAGAGCGGCGAGATTTGCAGGGCGCGGAAGTAAAGCCACATCACGCACGCGATCAGCCCCACGTCGAGCGCCAGGTAGATCAGGAAGGTGGGGATGGGCGCGAGGTACAGTAGCGCAAGGCCGAAAAAGGCGCCGCCGTCGCGAATGACGACCGGTGTTCCGTGCAGGATCTGCCAGAGCAGGACCACCCCGAAGCATACGGTGACGGCCACGCGCATCCAGAAGGTTGCGGGGATGAGGTCGCGGCCGTCGAGCGCGCGCTTGCGGGCGACGTCGGTGAAGACATTGGTGACCGACATGGCGGTCGCCATCAAGAGTCCAACGGGGGACAGGGTGAGATCGGGCATTACCGGCTTTCAGGATGCCTGCACGGCCAGTATAACGGCAAGCGCATCCGATTGGGTACAATCCGGTGTAAAGGATGCATACCAATCGGCGCGGTGGTGCAGGCACTGGGAACGGGCACGGGGAAGGTGGCCGATGTGCGGTTGCTCGGCGCGGGAAGCTGGAGTGCTCGCAGAAGCCGGAGGGACTGACGGTGAAGCTGCCGGCGAACGGCCGCGGAAGCGCTCCGTATGTGCTGAAAGTCGCGGGCGTGTTGTGACGCGCCTCTCGCGCCGCCAGATGCTGGCGCTGGGGCCGGCGTGTGCGGCGGCGTTCGATGGACAGCGGATCGACCGGCGCGCCCTGGTGCAACGCCACAATCCCGTGCTGCACGAGGCGGATGCCAGTCCGCCGCTCTCGGTGGGCAACGGCGAGTTTGCGTTCACGGCGGATTTCACCGGCCTGCAGACGTTTCCGCAACTCTACGAGAAGACCATCCCGCTGTGCACGCAGTCGCAGTGGGGGTGGCACTCGTTTCCGGCTCCGGACGGGCTCGGCGCTGCCCAGCTCCGCTTGGAGATGTTCGATACTTACGGCCGCCAGGTTGGATATCCCACCAGCGGCAAGGGACAGGAGCGGTTGTTCGCGTGGCTGCGCGAGAACCCGCACCGGCTGAATCTGGCGCGCATCGGTTTGCGGCTGGACGGCCGGCCGCCTTCGCCCGAGGACGTGAAGGAGATCGAGCAGACACTCGACCTTTGGACGGGAATTCTGGAGAGCCGCTTTCAATTGCGGGGCGCGCCGGTCCGTGTGGTGACTTGCTGCCATCCGGAGATGGATGCACTGGCGGTCTCGATACGGTCGCCGCTGGTGGACGGCGGGCGGCTCTCGGTGGCTATCGAGTTTCCGTACGGATCGGCGGAGATTCACGCCTCCGACTGGAAATCGCCGGAGCGGCATCGAACGGCCATCGTGAGGCAGGAGAGGCATTCGCTCGAGGTGCGGCGCGAGCTGGATCAGGATCGTTACACGGTGCGGATCGCCGGGCCAGCCGCCTTGAGTAGCGCGCATAAGATCATGGTGACCGGGCCGGACCTGGTGTGCCAGTTCTCGCCGCGGAGTGCGGCGGGGGCGCTGCCATCGGCGGCGGCCGTGCGTGCGGCCAGCACGGCACATTGGAACCGCTTCTGGTCGAGCGGCGGCGCCATCGACTTTTCGGCCAGCCAGGACCGCCGCGCGGGGGAACTGGAGCGTCGCGTGGTGCTTTCGCAATACCTGACCGCCATCCAGTGCGCGGGGTCGATGCCGCCGCAGGAGACCGGGCTCACCTGCAACAGTTGGTACGGGAAATTCCACCTGGAGATGCACTGGTGGCACGCGGCGCACTTCGCGCTGTGGGGCCGCACGGCGCTGCTGGAGCGCAGTCTCGGATGGTATCGGACGATTCTCCCCTCGGCGCGGGAGAAGGCGCGGCAGCAGGGATACGCCGGCGCGCGTTGGCCCAAGATGGTGGGGCCGGAGGGGCGCGACAGTCCGTCGCCGGTGGGGCCGATGCTGATCTGGCAGCAGCCGCATCCCATCCGGATGGCAGAACTCTGCTACCGCGCCCACCCCGGACGGGCCACGCTGGAGCGCTACCGCGACGTGGTGATGGAATCGGCCGAGTTCATGGCGAGCTACGCCGTTTTGCGCGATGGACGGTACGTGCTCGGGCCGCCGGTGATTCCCGCGCAGGAGAACCATCCGCCGCGCGAGACGTGGAACCCGACCTTCGAGCTGGCTTATTGGAGCTACGCGCTGGGGATCGCGCAAACGTGGCGAGAGCGCCTCGGCATGGCGCGGGACGCGAAGTGGGACGACGTTCGGGCGAGGCTCTCGGCGCTGCCGGTCAAGGACGGTGTCTACCTGGCCCACGAGAACTGCCCGCAGACGTTTACCGAGAGGAACCGCGATCATCCGTCGATGCTCGGGGCATATGGACTGTTGCCGGGCGACGGTGTGGATCCCGAGACGATGCGGCGGACGCTGCGCAAGGTGTTTGCGGAATGGCGCTGGGCGGACACTTGGGGATGGGACTTCCCGATGGTCGCGATGACGGCGGCCCGGCTGGGGGAGCCCGAGATGGCGATTGACGCTTTGTTCATCGAGTCGCCGAAGAATACGTGGCTGCGGAACGGGCACAATTCGCAGCGCGCGGGATTGCCATTGTATCTGCCGGGGAATGGCGCTTTGTTGCTGGCCGTCGCGACGATGGTGGCGGGCACGGCTGGGGGCTTTCCGCAGAAGGGGTGGAAGGTGGCGGCGGAAAATTTGAGTGCGCTGTGACATAATTCGAGCAGGCCTGTCGTGGAAGTCTTCGTCAATTCCTTTTTCGAGAAACGCGTGGAACAGCTCTTTGAACTGGCAGAACGCGTGGAGAGAGCCTTTTCTTCGGCGGGGATCGAGTATCGCGTGGTCGGTGGTTTGGCGACCTATCTCTACGTGGAAGAGGCGGAGCCGGATGCCGGACGTTTGACCAAGGACATCGATATCGTGGTGCGCCGCGAGGATCTGCGTAAGATCGCGGAGGCGGTGGAACCCTTCGGGTTCGAATACCGGCATGTGGCCGGGGTCGATATGCTGGTGCAGGCCGGCGCGCCATCGGCCCGCAGGGCGGTACACATGATCTTTTCGGGCGAGAAGGTGCGACCGGAATCCATCGAGGCAACTCCGGAGTTGGGAGGGTATCGAACCATTCGTGAGGTTCGGCTCGTCCCGCTGGCCGATCTGGTTCGCATGAAGCTGACCAGCTTTCGCCTCAAGGATGAAGTGCATTTGAAGGATATCGACGAGGCTGGGCTCATCTCGGCGGAGATCGAGGCGGGGCTCTCTCCGGCACTGCAGGAGCGGCTGCTCCAGGTGCGCGCACGCGAGTAGGGCAGCCGCGCGGGCAGAGGCGCGACCAGGGGGTCGCGCGCGGACGAGGGCGTCCGCCCCACTTTGGTTCAGTCCTGCGCCGGCAGTGGAGTGGGGTGCGCTGTGCTGTAATACGTAATCATGAAAATGCGAGTCTCGCTCCTGGCGTTCTGCTGCACGGCTTTGGCCGCGCCGGCCGACTGGTTTCCTCCTTCCAACCTGATGACCATCGGGGTCTACTATTACCCCGAGGCGTGGCCCGAGGCGCAGTGGCCGCGCGATATGGCGAACATCCGGAAGCTCGGCATGGAGTTCGTCCACATGGGCGAGTTCGCCTGGTATTTCATGGAGCCCGAGGAGGGCAAGTACCAGCTCGACTGGCTGGAGAAGAACGTGGACCTGGCGGCGGCGAACGGACTCAAGGTGATCCTGTGCACGCCCAGCGCGACGCCGCCCATCTGGCTCACGCGCAAGCATCCCGAGATCCTGATGGTGGACTCGACCGGCCGGACGATGAATCACGGCGGGCGCGAGCAGGCCGACTGGAGCGCGCCGCTGTATCGGGAGTATGTCACCCGCATCGACACCGCGCTGGCGAAGCGATTCGGGCACAATCCGAAAGTCTGGGGATGGCAGCTCGACAACGAGGTGAGTCACTACGACAAACAGTATTCCTACTCGCCCGCCGCCACCCAGCGCTTCCGCGAGTGGCTGCGCAGGAAGTACGGCGCCATCGACCGGCTGAATACGGATTGGGGAGGGCGCTTCTGGTCGCTGATGTACCAGAACTTCGACCAGATCGACCTGCCGAACCTGCTGGAGCATCCGGGCGATCCGAGCCCGCACGCGCTGCTCGACCTGGACCGCTGGTTCGCCGAAGAGGCCGCCGACTACCTGAGAATGCAGACCGGGATACTGCGGAAGTACGGGACTCCCTGCATAGAAGCGCGCACTCCGTGCGCTGGGCAGTGGATCACCACCAACTTCATGGCCATGCACGGCGACGTGGATCCGACGCTTTCGGCGCGCGACCTGGACGCGTTCACGTGGACGCACTACCCGGTGCACGGCGACCTCTTTCCGGAGGAAGGACCGCTGGGATTCCGGCTGGGCAGCGGCGCGATCCAGGGTTTCATGCACGACTTCATGCGGCCCATCAACGGCATCTCCGGCCTGATGGAGTTGCAGCCGGGGCAGGTGAACTGGGGGGTGGTGAATCCGTGGCCGCTGCCGGGCGCGATCCACATGTGGATCATGCGGGCGTTCGGCGCGGGGGCGCGGCTGGTGTGCACGTACCGCTACCGGCAGCCGCTCTTCGGGTCGGAGGAGTATCACAAGGGGCTGGTGGAGACGGATGGCGTGACGCCTTCGCCGGGAGGGCGCGAATACGCCGAGGCCATGCGCGACGTGCTGCAACTGCGGGGGCGGTATCGCGCCGGCCAGCAGCCGCCGGCCGATTACGCCGCGCGCCGCACCGCCTTCCTGATCGATTTCAGCAACCGGTGGGACATCCAGAACCACAAGCAGACGGCGCGGTGGGACACGATCGGCCATTGGATGAAGTACTACCGCGCGCTGAAGAGCATGATGGCGCCGGTGGACGTGGTGACAGAGGACCGCGACCTGACATCTTATCCGTTCGTGGTGGCGCCCGCGTACCAACTGGTGGACCAGGAGCTGGTCAAGAAGCTGACCACTTACGCGGAGAACGGCGGCAACCTGGTACTGACTTGCCGGACGGGCGAGAAGGACCGCCGCGGGCAGCTCTGGGAGGCGTTGTGGGCCGAGCCGATCTACGGGTTGATCGGGGCGAAGATTCCGTTCTACGACTTGCTGCCTCCGCCGGTCGAGGGCCACGTCACCGCCGACGGGAAGCCCTATGCGTGGGGCGCGTGGGGCGAGGTGCTCGAAGCGCAGGCCGGGACCACGGTGCTGGCGACTTACTCCGACCAGTTCTACGCCGGCAAGGCCGCGGCAGTGACTCGTAAGTTGGGCAAGGGAAGTGTCACTTACATCGGAGTGGACTCCGAGACGGGCGACCTGGAGATGGCGCTGCTGCGCAAGGTGTACGCGGGGGTTAGCCCGGCCAGTTTGCGTCCCGACTTCCTGGTGGATTGGCGCGACGGCTTCTGGGTGGCGACAAACTTCACGTCCACCAGCCAGCCGGTCCCGGCGAAGGCGGGCACACCGATGCTGATCGGCGCAAAGGACGTGCCTCCGGGCGGCGTGGCGGTGTGGCAGTGAGTCAGTCATGCCTGGGGTTCCTGGGGGTAGAGACCGTGCTCCATCTCGATCTGTTGCAGGGCGGCTGAGGCGAAGTTCAGAGTCAGTTCGAGACGGACGCGCTCTTCGCCCTTGCACTTCAGGTTGGCGATGCGCTGGAACTCGGAGACGATGGACTGGCACTGCTTGTCGAGCGCGGCGAGGGTCTCGAGGACGGTTAGCTCAGGCTTCTCTTTGGGGGGCTTGGTGCGGAGAAGATCGTCGACGGCACCGGCGATCTTCTCGGCGTTTTGAGGATCGAGCTCGATGGCTTCGTCGTTGAAGTGGAGGGCGTTGTCCTTGATGAAGGGCTCGACGGCGCGGAAGTCTTCGTCGGAGATGCGGATGAGTTGCTTGAGCTCGAAGATGGCGGGGCCGTGGAGATGCCACATGCGGATGATG
>Ga0209415_10017880_pt1 | contig 11238 bp, 10 predicted proteins | sample PeaSoiSIISIP2007_FD_187696 | JGI IMG/M metagenome (GOLD analysis project Ga0209415, IMG submission 187696) | Peat soil microbial communities from Weissenstadt, Germany - SII-SIP-2007 (SPAdes) (version 2) | ecosystem: Environmental > Terrestrial > Soil > Wetlands > Peat | place: Germany...
GGTCAGGATGCGCACGATGTCGAAGTCGGCGAAGGTGACGATCAGGCTGAACAGCACGGTGATGGCGATGATGTTGCGCATCATCGGCAAGGTGACGAAGAACAGCTTCTGCAGCGTGCTGGCGCCGTCGATCGCCGCCGCCTCATAGAGCTGCTCGGGCACCGACTTCAGCGCCGCGAGATACATGATCATGAAGAATGGCGTGCCGAACCAGACATTCACCGTGATGGTGCAGAACCGCGCGTACCAGCCCACGCCGAGCCAGGGCACCGAGGCAATGCCGAACTGGTTCAGCACCCAGTTGAACGCCGAGTAGGAGGGATCGAACATCCACCACCAGGTCAGGGTGGACAGCGCCAGCGGGATCACCCAGGGCACCAGCAGCAGGCCGCGCCAGATCCGCTGGTTCTTGCCCGGGATGTTGTGCATCAGGTGGGCGATGATGAAGCCCAGCAGCGCCTTTAACACCACCGCGGTGATGGCGAACAGACAGCTTTGGAAGATGACGAGCTGGAAGGTGTTGCGCTTCAGCAGGAACGCGAAATTCCCCAGCCCGACAAAAGCGGTCATCTTTTTGTTCAACATGCTGAGGTAGATCGCGTAGAACGCCGGATAGACCACGAAGCCGGCGACCAGCAGCATCAGCGGCAGGCACATGCAGAAGGCGATGGTCGATCGCCGCCGCGCCAGCCGCTGCAGGCCGCCCGCGCGTCGCGTCGCCGGCGGCCTGCCGACGATGACTCCGGCGGGGACGCCGGCGGGAATGCTTGTGCCATCAGCCATGGTTTTCTCCCTGGGGCGATCCCAATGCCCGATCGACGGCGGATGCCTGATCAACCGATTGACGTTGTCCGGTTCCGGCGATGCTGCTGCAATCGAGGGTGCCCAATGCAGGCCGATCGCCGCCGTCCGCGCGAACCGCACGGCGATTGCGGGCCCCTTCGTCAGCAAGGAACGGCGCGGCGCGCCGTATACCTTTCATGCACATTCCTCCCGTCAAACCGCCCCCTCAAATCGGGGTGTCCGGTCTACGTGGCAAACCCTGTCAGTCGCCGGCGGCTCGTGCCGCCTGGCATTTCGTGCCACCTGGCCACCTCACGGTGCCCGGGCAGATACCCCAGTTTCCAACAGAACGGGACCCGAGCGCAACGCCCTACCTGAAGCGTTCGGTCACGCCTGCGCCGTGCTGTGTCGGTCGCACCAGTCGGGGGCGAGGTCGGATGCCGCGTCGGCCGCCGATCCTCGCCCGACCGATCAACGCGTGAAGCCTTCCAGTTCGTCCTTCGTCCAGGCGAGCACCTGCTTGATCGACTGGCCTTCCCTGATCCGCGCCATCATCTGGTTGTGGATGGCACGGTTGTAGATCTGCACCGCGATGTCAGGCGACGCTTCGGTCGCGGTCAGGCTGGGCTTGGCATTGTGCCACGGCCGGATCGGATAGTTGTAGACGGTACCGGGCGGCGGCTCCACCGTCTCCCAGCACTTGAAATCCAGCATCCCCGCGTACGGCGGCAGGTCGTAGCCGACGGTCACCGTGGTGCGTTCTTCCACCTGCTCGCGCTGCATCAGATATTCGATCAGTTCCTTTCCGGCGGTCTGGTTCTGGCTGAACTTCCAGATGCCCCAGTAGAAGCCTGCAGTCGGTACGAACCGTCCCTTCGGGCCAGCGGGGGCCGAGAAGGTCCAGCAATCCTTCGCCACGTCCGGCGCGTCGCGCTTGGCCACCGCCCAGGCGGAGGGCGGATTGAAGATCAGCGCGCTCTTGCCCGAGATCAGCGCGCGATTGTTCGACGCGTCGTCATAGCTCACCGCGTCTGCCGGGTAGAATTTGACCAGCTTCTGGGCGTACTCCAGCACCTGCTGCACCTCGGCCGAGTCGAGCCGGATGTTGCCCTCGGTATCGACCAGCTCAGCACCGAAGGCGTGGAACAAGGCGCCATGCGTATCGGTCGCGTCGGTATTGGTGCTGCCGCCCATCCCGAGGGCGAAGGTCATGCCGTCCTGCACCGCCAGCTCGGCGTATTTCAGGAGGCTGTCCCAGGTCCATGTGTCCTGCAGCGCCGTATGCTCCGGCTTCACCGGATACATCGCGGTCACGTCCAGCCCATGCTTCTTGAACCAACTGATGCGCACACAAGGCGGCTTGTTCTGCGTGCCGGAACTGGTGGGCACCGCGACCCAGCCGGTCTTCCTTTTCGCCAGGTACTCGGCGGTGGCGCTGACCGCGCCGAACTTGTCGGTCAGCCGCTTCATCACGTCATCGATATTGACCAGCGAATCGGCGAGATTATGCACGTCCCAGTTGAAGAAGGTCATGACGTCATGCCCGGTCTTGGCCTGCGCCTCGGCCGCGCCGGTCAGCGTCAGCTTGTTGCCGTTTCCGGTGATGAAGTCGGCGGTGACCTCGACCTGGTTCTTGGCGGCCCAGGCGTTGACCTGCTTCTGCATGATGCCGTTGCCCTCCGGCACCCAGTGGTCCCAGAAGCCGACCGCCAGCTTGCCGGCGGCGCCGGCGGTGCGGATATGCACCAGAGGCAAGGCTGCCGCGGCGGCACCCAGCTTCAGCGCCCGACGCCGCGAGACCTTGGCGAATCTTTTCATCGACACTTCTCCCTATATACGGCCACGCGCGGTGGCCGCTTGTTGTTCTTCTTCGTCAGATTCGTCGGTTGCGATCCGCCTGTTGCAACGACGGGCGCCGCCGGGAATCGCAGTCCCGCGGGTTCCGTTCATCTGTGGCCGGGTGACGCGAGGCCCAGCGGCATCGGGAACGGACGTTGCGCGGTCGCTCAAAGCCGCTTCCGCACCCCTTCCCGATCAAGCGATCGATCGAAGCCTAACGAGCAAAGCCTTCCAGCTCGTCATTCGCCCAGGCGATCACCTGCGGGATCGTCTGGCCTTCCCTGATCCGCGCCATCATCTGATTGTGGATCGCGCGGTTGTAGATCTGCACGGCGATGTCGGGCGACGCCTCGGCCGCGGTCAGGCTGGGCTGCGCGTTGTGCCAGGGGCGGAGCGGATAGTTGTAGACGGTGCCGAGCGGCGGCTGCACCTCGGCCCACACCTTGAAGTCGAGCAGGCCGGCATAGGGCGGCAGATCGTAGCCCTCGGTCGCCACGCAGCGCGGTTCCACCTGGTCGGGCTGCATCAGATACTCGATGAGCTCCTTCGCCGCGGTCTTATTCTGGCTGAACTTGTAGACGCCCCAGAAGTAGCTGAGCGTCGGCAGGAAGCGCCCCTTCGGTCCGGCCGGCGCCGGGAAGGTCCAGCAATCCGCCGCGACCGCCGGCGCGTCACGCTTCGCCACCGCCCAGGCCGAGGGCGGATTGAAGATCAGCGCACTCTTGCCGGAGATCAGCGCGCGGTTGTTGGAGGCGTCGTCGTAGCTGACCGCGTCGGCCGGGTACGACTTGACCAGTCTCTGGGCGAACTCCAGCACCTGGCGCACCGCGTCGGATTTGAGCTGGCTCTTCCCTTCGGCGTCGATCAAGGTCGCGCCATAGGCCTTGAACAGCGCGCCGTGCGTATCGGTGGCATCGGTGTTGCCGCCGCCGCCCATGCCGAGCCCGAAGGTCATGCCGTCCTTGGCTGCCAGTTCGGCGTATTTGGTGAACGCCTCCCAGGTCCAACCGTCCTGCATGGCGTTGTGCCCGGGCGTCGCCGGATACATCGCCTGCAGGTCGAGGCCGTTCTTCTTGAACCAACTGATCCGGGCGCAGGGCCCCTTGGCCTGCGTCCCCGAACTGCTCGGCACCGCGACCCAGTGCCCCTTCGCCTTGGCCAGGTATTCGCACGTCGCGCTGACCGCGCCGTTCTTGGCGACCAGCCGCGCCATCACATCATCGACCGGCTCAAGCGAGTCGGCGACGTTGTAGACGTCCCAGTTGAAGAAGGCCAAGGCATCGTGCCCGGCCTTGGCCTGCGCCTCGGCCACGCCGGTGATCTGCAGCTTGGTGTTGTTGCTGGTGATGAAGTCGACCTGCGCCTCGACCTTGTTCTTCTCGGCCCAGGCGTTGACCTGCTTCTGCATCACGTCGTTGCCGCCGGGCACCCAATGGTCCCAGAAGCCGATCGACACCTTGCCGGCGGCGCCCGCGGTGCGGATGTGCACCAGCGGCAGCGCCGCCGCGGCAGCCCCGAGCTTGAGCGCGCGACGACGCGAAACCTGCCCAGTCTTGGACATCTTCATAAGCCTCCCGAACGTGGCCGGATCGCTCCGGCCGTTGAACGGCGCCCGGATCTGTCCGGCGCCAGGTGAACGTGCCCGCGGTTGGCTCCACGCGGCGATTGGCTGGTTGGCCCGGCGTCAGAACGACCGAGCGGGACGACGAAGAGAGCCGGCCCGTAGGGGGAGGACTTCCGCGACGATGCGCGGGAACCTAGAGTGAAATGTGACAAACCGCAACGCGCCCGGGCGGCCGCACCGGCGGATGGCCAGGAATTCACCAACCGCGTGGCGACCCGATCAGGCCAGCGCCCGCGCCGCAGCCAGCACGCGATCGGTGAACGCGCCGGCACTGCCGAGATAGCGGGCGGGATCGGTGAGACGGTCGATCGCGGCACGATCCAGCCGTGCGGCGACGGCCGGATCGCGCGCCAGAGCCTCGGCCAACGGGATCGCCTCGGCCAGCGCCACATCGCAGGCGTGTTTGACCACATGATGCGCCGCGTCACGGCCGAGGTCTGGGGCGAGGCCCATCATCACAGCTTCTGCAACGATCAGCCCGCCGGTGGCATCGAGGTTGCGGCGCATGCGCGCGGGGTCGACCACCAGACCCTCGGCGATCGCGCGCGCGTGCTGCAAGGCGCCGTGGGTCAGCACGAAGCCTTGCGGCAACGCCAGCATCTCGGCCTGCCACGGCCCGGTGGCGCGCTCGTGGTCGGCCGCCATGGCGCCCTGCATCACCGGCACCAGCGCCTGTACCGTTCGGGCAGCCGCAAGCACGTATTCCGAGGCGATGGGATTGCGCTTCTGCGGCATGGTGGAGGACGCACCGCGGCCGGCCACGTAGGGCTCGGCCATCTCGCCCACCTCGGTCTGCGCCAGCAGGATCGTGTCGGTGGCGAGCTTGGCGAGGCTGCCGCAGATCAGCCCGAGCAGGCCCATGGTTTCGGCGAAGGCGTCGCGGCAGACGTGCCAGGGGGCGAGCGGCACGCCGAGACCGAGTTCGGCGGCGAGCGCCTCCATCACCGCGATGCCCCGCTCGCCGAGCGAGGCGAGCGTGCCGGCGGCGCCGCCGAAGCTGACGCGCTCGAGGCGGGGGCGAAGCTGGTCGATCCGTTCCACATGCGCGATCAGCGGCTGCGCCCAGGTGGCGCATTTCAGGCCGAAGGTGATCGGCAACGCCTGCTGGAGATGGGTGCGCCCGGCCATCACGGTGGCACGATGGCGCTCGGCCTGTGTCGCCAGCGCGGCGACGATTGCCAGCAGCGCGGCGCGGATCAGCGCCAGCCCGTCGCGGGCCTGCAGCACCGTGGCGGTGTCCATGATGTCCTGGGTGGTGGCACCCCAGTGCGTCCAGCCGCCCGCCGCGCCGGCGGCGCGCGACAGGCCGGCGACCAGGCCGACCACCGGGTAGCCGACATTGCGCGCGCTGGCGGCGAGCTCGGACGGGTCGAGGTTTTCGAAGCGCGCGGCGACGGTGATCGCCGTGGCGGCCTCGGCGGGGATGATGCCGAGGTGGGCCTGGGCGCGGGCGAGCGCTGCCTCCACGTCCAGCATGCGCTGGAAGTAGGTGGTCTCGTCGAACACGGCGCGCATGGCGTCGCTGCCGTACAGCACGCCCAGGATCGGGCCATCGGCGGGATTGACGGGCATCGGCGAACTCCGGGGCGGGGACGGGATCATAAGAGCGTTGCATGGCCGCGGTGCAACTTTGCGCCGGACGATCTCCTGCCGGTGACGAAGCATCAAGGCCTGGGAGGCGTTGTTGGCCAGGTTCGGTTGGCGGTGCATCGGATGCAGCTCATCCTTTGGGACCTTGCGCTGTCTGACGACGTACTGCACTGCTTTCAGAAGCAGACGCAGAAGGCCCGCAAGGCAGACGTTGACCTGGCCGCGAAACGCTATCGCGATTTGGTGCAGGAACTGAACCGATGAGCAACGAACGCTTCGCCAGCGTGTGGGACGCGATCGAGGACACGCCAGCCCAGGCGGAAAACATGCGGCTGCGGTCCGCGCTGATGATGGCCCTCAAGGATCACATCAGCCGCAAGAAGTTGAGCCAGGGCCAGGCTGCCAAGATGTTCGGCGTGACGCAGCCCCGCGTGTCCGACCTGATGCGCGGGAAGATCGAGCTGTTTGGCCTCGACAGCCTGGTGAACATGGCGGCCGCCGCCGGTCTGCACGTGGAGATGCGCGTCGCCCGCGCCGCCTGATGCGATTCCGGAAGCTGGCCTGGGCTTATGGCCCGGCCTGTGCCCGCCCCTGCCGCGCAGCGACCAGCACACGACGGAAGACCGGCGCACCATACAGGGGGCGTTCGCACAGCGTGCGCGTCTTCTCGGCAACCCGCCCAAAAGGATCGGCGCGAATGGCGGCGATCAGCGCCGCCCAGTCGGGCATCCGGCCCCGATCGAGAACGTCCTCGATCGCCGCGAGCGTGAATCCCTCATGCGTCAGATGCCGATGCTTCATGTGCCGGGGTCCGACAATGTTGCAGGCGGCGGCGCCTGACCGGCCGCGCGCGCCTCGCGCCACGTATCCAGCTTCGCCTGCGCCTGCCGCGACGGCGGGGCGGTGTCGGCCTGCAACGCAAGAACACAGCGATCCAGGAGCTGATCGGACAGACTGCCGCACAGCCCGGCCACATGGCTCCAGTGGTCGAACGGGGGTCGCACGCCCTTATACTCGGCCAGGTCGACGCTATCGAGATCGTACGGCGCCGGTGCGGCAAGCTGCATGACGAGCTGCGTCCGCACCGCCCACGGATCGCCGCTCTTCTGCGGGTATAATGCGTCCATGGACCACAGGGCGCCGGCGGCGGCCTGCATTCCCATGTGCGACGCCATTGCCGCCACGTCGAGGTAGTCCCGGGAGGCATTGCGCTCGAGACAGAGAAACGCCTTGATGCGCAACGCTTCCGGCAAGGTCGGCAGCGTCACGTCATGGCCGCCCACGTGCATGACCGTGGTTTCCAAAGGCTGCGTCCGGCGCAACTGGCGCACCCCCGTTTCGATGCCGTCCAGCGACCCGAGGATGAGGACCGGGCGCCGGACCCGGGCCGTCTGCCATCCGGCCACCGACTCCAGCTCATCCAAAACGGCGTCGAAACGCTCCCGCAGATCGGAGACCACATGATCGTGGTCGAACGACTGACGGTGCCCCGCGTACAGCGCGGCAGCCGTGCCGCCGACCAGCACCGCGTCCGGCAATACGCTTTGCAATCGGCATAACGATGCGAGCACGCGCTCCCATGCTTCGCTCGGCGGGTCGGACGGATCGTCGTCTTTGCTCACAGCGTCATTGTATCACAACGACAGATAACGGCCCACCACCAGGCGGATCGCACCGGACATGTCACACCACTGGATCGCGCTCCGGCATGACCGCGGTGCGGCCCTCGTGGGTTATACGGGCCAGTTGCGGCGGCAATGACCTGCCCAACCCGGTCCTTACACTTCCAGGAATACCGTTTCGATATCAGGCCCGTGCAGGGTGCCCTGCAGGCGGATGTCCAGCCGCCAGGTCGCCACACCGTCCGGCCGCGCGATCAGCGTGCCGCGCCGTTCGACGTCCTCGATCGAGGTCAGCAGCGGATCGGTCTCGTTCAGCGCCTCGCCCTGGAAATAGGCGCGGGTGACCAGGTGGTGCATCAGCCCGCGCCCCAGGATCGTCAGCGCGAAATGCGGTGCCTGCTGCGTGTTGCCGCGGCCGGGCAGCGGCCCCGGCTTCAACGTGAGGAAGCGGTATTCGCCGCCCTTGTCGGTCGCCGCGCGGCCGAAGCCGGGGAACCGGTCGGAGGCGGGCGGCGAGGCCTGCCACAGCTCGACGCACACTTCCGGGAACGGCGCGCCGTCGCCGTCGAGCACGCGGCCGAGCAGCGTGATGCGCTCGCCCTCGGCACCGAACCGCGTCAGGTCGGCCCAGGACTTGTCCTCGAGCAGGTGCCAATACGGCCCGATGGTCTGGCTGGCGGTGGCGCCAGAACTTGACTCCAGCGACATGTTCAAAGCCCCATCGGCGTCGCGGCGCGCCCGCGCAGCACCACGTCGAACCGGTAGCCGAGCGCCCAGTCGGCCTCGGTCAGGTCCAGGTCGAACGCGGCGATCAGCCGGTTGCGCGCGACCGCGTCCGGCACCGCGTTGAAGATCGGGTCGAACGCCAGCAGCGGGTCGCCGGGGAAATACATCTGGGTGACCAGCCGCGTCGCAAACGCCGGGCCGAAATAGGAGAAATGGATGTGGTTCGGCCGCCAGGCGTTCTTGTGGTTCGGCCACGGATAGGCGCCGGGGCGGACCGTCAGGAACTTGTAGCGCCCGTCAGCGTCGGTGAAGACGCGGCCGGCGCCATGGAAGTTGGGGTCGAGCGGCGCGTCGTGCTGGTCGCCCGGGTGGTCGTAGCGGCCGGTGGCGTTGGCCTGCCAGATCTCGACCATGGTGTGCGGCACCGGACGGCCGGATTCATTGGTGATGGTGCCGGCGACGATGATGCGCTCGCCCAGCGCGGGCTTGCCGGTGGCCATCGTCAGGTCGGCGAGTGGCGGGAAGCGCGCCAGCGAGAAGCTGGGGCCGGTGGTCTCGGTGATGGTGTGCGGGATCTTGTGCGGCGCCTGGTTCGGATGCCGCTTGATCGTGCCGAGATAGGCCGGCGCGTCGTTGTCCGGCTGCGAGCCGGGGACGTAGGGGCGGTATGGTACCGGGTCGGTCATCGCGCGTCCTCCCAAGGGGGCGTTCGGTGGATGGCGGGTCGCGACGGTCTTAGCACCGACGCCGGCGATGAGGCGAGCAGCGCGCGCCAAAACCCCGGGGCAATCGGGTGGACGAAAGAAAGGTCAGGGCTCCGCCCTGAAACCCGCCAGGGGCTTTGCCCCCTGGACCCCCACCAAGGGCAGCGGCCCTTGGAACCCTCTTTTTGAGTGGGTGTGAGGGAGGGGGGCGAACGCCACAGTCGGCATGGCGCCAATTGCCACCATACCGACTGTGGCGTTCGCCCCCCTCCCTCACATCCACTCAAATGGATGGATCCCAAAGCCAATCGCGATCACCCTGCCCGCGTTGGCCACCCTCGTTGGCCCGCGCCAGGCGTGGGTGGTATGCTCCGACAACCTCTTGCAACCGCTTGGGCCAACCGTGCACGCCGCTAACCTGAACGCGTCGAGGCTCATCCCGGCATCGAAGACGACCGTCCCGGAATGATCGGCCGGCACGGCAGCGGGGTCCGCGCGCCCGCTTCCGCCGCCGCGCGCCACCCCAAGGCGCCAGCCATCGATCCGCCCGCATAAGGAAGCAAGCAGCCATGCCCGACGACCTCTATTGGGACGACGCCAAGGTCGGCGATGCGTGCGTCAGCCCGTCCGTCACCGTGACGGAAGCGATGGTCAACGCCTACGCGGAACTGACCGGCGATTTCACGCCGGTCCACGTCGACGAGGCATATGCCAGGACAACCCCGTTCGGCACGCGCGTGGCGCACGGCCTGTTCGGCCTGTCGCTCACCGATGGCCTGAAAACCCGATCGGACTATCGCTTCCTGCCCGGCATGTCGCTCGGCTGGACGTGGGACTTCAAGCTGCCGATCAAGCTGGGCGACACGGTGCACGTGAAATTCCGGATCGGCAGCATGCGCCCGACGAAACGGCCCGGCTGGGGCATCGTGGTGCTGCCCGCCGAGCTGATCAACCAGCGCGGCGAGGTGGTGCAGGCAGGCGAGCACCGGCTGATGATTCCGCGCCGTCCCACAGTGGCGGCGACCTAGCCATGGCAATCCAGCCCCCGCCGCTCACCGGCATTCGCGTCATCGACTACAGCCACTTTCTCGCCGGGCCGTTTCTGTCGCGCTGCCTGGCCACGCTGGGCGCCGAGGTGATCAAGGTCGAACGCCCCACCGAAGGCGACGCCGGCCGCACCCACGCGATCCTCGTCAATGGTCAGAGCGGCTACTTCCTGCAGCAGAACATGGGCAAGCAGGGCCTGTGCATCGACCTGAAGGACAAGCGCGGCCTCGAGCTGCTGCACAAGCTGGTCGGCACCGCCGACGTGTTCGTCGAGAACTATCGTCCCGGCGCGCTCGACCGGCTCGGCCTGGGCTATCAGGAACTGTCGCGGCTGAATCCACGGCTGATCTATTGCTCGGTCTCGGCCTACGGGCACACCGGCCCGGATTCCAAACGGCCGGGCTTCGGCCTGATCGCCGAAGCAAAAAGCGGCGCGATGGCGCAGCTCGGCGTGCCCGGAGAACCGCCGCCGCTGTTGCGCGTGCCGATCGCCGACATGTTCACCGGCATCCACGGTGTCGCGGCCGTCTGCGCGGCGCTGGTCGGCCGAGCCAACACGGGCAAAGGCCAGCACATCGACATGGCGCTGTACGACTGCATGATCTCGCTGCACGACTATGCGGTGCAGCGCTACACGTTGAGCGGCGGCAAGGACATCCCGGTGCAGACCGGGCACGACCAGCCGGAATCCACCGTCTACGGCGTGTTCGCGGCGCGCGACGGCTATCTTGTCATTGCGGCCCAGGTCGATGACGCCTGGAAGCGGCTGGCGCACCTGATCGGCGGCGACGAGCTCGCGGCCGACACACGCTTCCTCGACCCGACAAGCCGCAATGCCAACCGCGCCGAGGCGCTGGCCTACGTGCGCGCCTGGACGATCGCGCAGCCGTCCCGCGCGGCTTGCATCGCGGCGCTCGATGCCGCCGCCGTACCCTGCGCCCCCGTCCAGCGCATCGACGAAGTACTGGCCGACCCACAGACCCAGGCACGCGGCATGATCGTGGAGCAGGACCACCCGGTGCTAGGCCGCGTGAAACTGCCCAACCTGCCGTTCAGATTTTCCGATTGCGACACCTCGCCGCGCAGCCCTGCGCCGCTGCTGGGCCAGCACAACCACAGCATCGCCGCGGACCTCGGCTACACGCCCGCCGAGATAGAAACCATGGAACGCGACGGCGTGCTGTACGCGGAACCCGCAGCATGCCACACGGCAATCGAATGATGGAAAGCAAGGCCAGGGGCTTTGCCCCTGGACCCCACCAAGGGGCGCTGCCCCTTGGATCCCCGCCAAGGGCGGAGCCCT
>Ga0209415_10017882_pt1 | contig 11238 bp, 10 predicted proteins | sample PeaSoiSIISIP2007_FD_187696 | JGI IMG/M metagenome (GOLD analysis project Ga0209415, IMG submission 187696) | Peat soil microbial communities from Weissenstadt, Germany - SII-SIP-2007 (SPAdes) (version 2) | ecosystem: Environmental > Terrestrial > Soil > Wetlands > Peat | place: Germany...
TTCCGCCGGATGGCGATGAACGACGAGGAGACGGTCGCCCTGATCGCGGGCGGTCACACCTTCGGCAAGACCCACGGCGCGGGCCCGGAGGACACCGTCGGCCCGGATCCCGAGGCGGCCCCGATGGAGCTGCAGGGCCTGGGCTGGAAGAGCAGCTACGGCACCGGCCAGGGCCGCGACGCGATCACCAGCGGCATCGAGGTCACCTGGACTCCGACCCCGGTGACGTGGGACAACAGCTTCCTCGAGATCCTGTACGGCTACGAGTGGGAGCTGACCCGCAGTCCGGCGGGCGCGTACCAGTGGAAGCCGAAGGACGGCGCCGGGGCGGGTACCGTCCCCGACCCCCAGGACCCGTCGCGGCGCCGCTCCCCGACGATGCTGACCACCGACCTGTCGCTGCGCATGGACCCGGTCTACGACCTGATCTCGCGGCGATTCCTGGAGCACCCCGGCGAGTTCGCGGACGCCTTCGCCCGCGCGTGGTTCAAGCTGACCCACCGCGACCTGGGCCCGGTCGTGCGCTACCTCGGCCCGGAGGTCCCGGCCGAGACGCTGCTCTGGCAGGACCCGATCCCCGCCGTGGCGCACCAGCTCGTCGACGCCGCGGACGTCGCCTCCCTCAAGGAGCAGGTCCTCGCCTCGGGCCTGCCGGTGCCCCAGCTCGTGTCCGCTGCCTGGGCGTCGGCCTCGTCCTTCCGCGGCAGCGACAAGCGCGGCGGCGCCAACGGCGCGCGCATCCGCCTGGAGCCGCAGAATGGGTGGGAGGTCAACCACCCCGACCAGCTGGCGACGGTGCTGCGTACCCTGGAGGGGATCCGGCAGGCCTTCAACGCCGGGCAGGCCGGCGGCAAGCAGATCTCGCTGGCCGACCTGATCGTGCTGGCCGGCGGCGCGGCCGTCGAGCAGGCCGCCAGGAACGCCGGCTTCGACGTCGAGGTCCCCTTCACGCCGGGCCGCGCGGACGCGGCGCAGGACCAGACCGACGTGGAGTCGTTCGCCGCGCTCGAGCCGAAGGCGGACGGGTTCCGCAACTACGTCGGGAAGGGCAGCCGGCTGCCGGCCGAGTACCTGCTGATCGACCGGGCGAACCTGCTCACCCTGAGCGCCCCTGAGATGACCGCCCTGGTCGGTGGCCTCCGGGTGCTGGGCGCGAACTACGACGGCTCCAAGCTCGGTGTCTTCACCGCCACCCCCGGGTCCCTGACCAACGACTTCTTCGTCAACCTGCTCGACATGGGCACGACGTGGCAGACGACCTCCGGGGACGAGAACACGTTCGAGGGCCGCGACGCCGCCACGGGCGAGGTCAAGTGGGCCGGCAGCCGGGCCGACCTCGTCTTCGGGTCGAACTCCGAGCTGCGCGCGGTCGCGGAGGTCTACGCCAGCGACGACGCGAAGGTGAAATTCGTGGACGACTTCGTCGCGGCGTGGGACAAGGTGATGAACCTCGACCGGTTCGACCTCGCCTGAGGCGTCCAGGCCGGCCCGCGGACCCCGGCCCAGTCCTCACTCCCGCTGCTCGAGCCGCCGGGAGTCCGCGGATATGAGCAGGGGCCGGGCGAAGCGGCAGATCTCCTCGGCCGCGTCGAACTCCTGGGAGATCAGCGCACCGTGCCCGGGGATGGGCGCGGAACCAGGCCAGGTGTGGCCGCCCCCGAACACCGTCCAGGCGACCACCTCGGTCCCGCCGGCGCCGCCCCGTGCCTCCTTGCGGCTGGAGAACTCGGTGGTGCGCGTGCCGTCCGGCCCAGGCGGGCACCGGTCGACGGCGCGCCAGAAGCCGGCCGTCTCGTCCAGGGACAGCGTCCGCCCGCGCAGTTCCCCGTTGGGCCCGCGGTGACGCGAGTAGCCACCCGCGATCGGCGAGATCGTGTCCTCCGTGCCGTGAATCAGCATCGCCGACACCGCGTGGGTGGGCGGCACGTCGCGCAGGCTGGCGGGCAGCCCGCCCGCGACGGCGGCCAGCACCGCCACCTGGTCGCCCGCTTCGAGCGCCATCCGGTGGGCCATGAAGGCGCCGTTGGACACGCCGGCCACCACCGCACGATCGCCGGACGTGCCGTGCCGTTCGGCCGACCAGCCGATGATCGCGCGAAGGAACGCGACATCGTCTACTCCCGCCTCGTCGGCCGTGGTGACGCCGCGGCCGTCCGCCCAGCAGCCGCCGTAGCCGTCGGGGTAGGCCACGGCGAAACCTTGCGCGTCGGCCTGCTGGTCGAAGGTGGTCCACTCGCGCATGGTCCATCCGCCGGCGTCCGGATGGTTGCCGTGCAGGGCGAGCACCAGCGGGAGGTCGGCGCCGGCGCCGGCGGCCCCCCGGGGCAGCCGCAGCGCAAAGCTGCGCGGCCGCCCGCCGACCGTCAGCTCACCCGCGATCACGCGGTCGCCTGTCATGCCGTCCTCCGCCGTCCGGTTAGACAGCCTATCTGCGCGGCCGGAACGAGAACCCTGTCGCCCGGGAGCGTGCCTGGCGGATATGGTCGCGGGGTGCCGGATGCGATCTTTGCCCACCCTCGCCTGGCACCGGTCTACGACGCCTTCGACGGACCACGCGATGATCTGGCCGCCTACGTGAGCATCGCCGGGGAGCTGGGCGCAGACCGCGTGCTGGATGTCGGCTGCGGGACGGGATGCCTGGCGATCTTGCTGGCCGGGACCGGCCGTACGGTCGTGGGGGCCGACCCGGCCGCGGCCAGCATCGAGGTGGCCAGGTCCAAGGACGGGAGCGCCGCGGTCACCTGGATCCAGGGCGATGCCGCGGCGATACCGGCGATCGGTGCCGATCTGGCCCTGATGACCGGGAACGTCGCCCAGGTCTTCCTCACCGATGAGGACTGGGCGCGGGTCCTGCGGGCCATCGGCGCCGCGCTCCGCCCGCGCGGGTACCTGGTGTTCGAGACGCGGCGTCCCGAACGGCGGGCCTGGCAGGAGTGGGCGGCCGACACCGGCCCGGTCACCCTCGACATCCCCGGCAGCGGCCCGGTCGAACAGCGCCGCGAGGTCACCGCGGTGAACCTGCCGCTGGTCTCCTTCCGCTACACCTACCGCTTCCTGGCCGACGGTGCGGTCGTCACCTCGGACTCCACGCTGCGCTTCCGGGGCCGCGATGAACTGAGAGAGAGCCTGGCCGCCCACGGCTACCACGTGCTGGACGTGCGGGAGGCCCCGGACCGTCCCGGCCGCGAGTTCGTGTTCATCGCCCAGCGCGCCACCTGACCGCACGAAGACGCGCCGGCGGTAACGGACGCCGACCCAATTCCGCTTAACAAAAAGAGCTGATTCCGGTCTAAAAGCAACTCTAAAGGCCTGATCAGCGTCTAGAGAGGGAAGCGTGGCAGGTGGGAAACATGGTAAGGATAGAGCATCCGGCTGGCGGGGGCTGCCGGATTCGGCGCCGTCTTGCTGGTTCTGATCGGTCGCGCTCCCTGCCAGATGGTCCGGGCCAGATGGTCCGGCAATACCTGTTACAGAGCGAACACGGAGAGGCGTGAAGCCATGCACTTCAATCTCAAGGGAGCACTCGGGATAGCAGTCCCGGCGCTGCTGTTCAGCGCCCTCGCGGTAGGTGCGGCGGCACTCCCCGCGAGCGCCACGACCTGGCAGGATACGTCGCTGTCCGCCACCGCGGTGCAGGCGGCCACGTTCGGCGGCGGCACCCTCGGGGCCAGGAACGGCACCGGTGTCATCACCCTGTCCTCAACCGGTGGCGTGACCTGGTCGCTGCACGGCACGGTGCCGAGCGGCGTCACCCTCGTGTCCGCGACCTCGATCGGCTATTCGGGCACGACGGCCCTCACGGCGAATATCGTCGCCGATGCCACTGACAGCGCCGGGAACGCCGAGGCGCTTGTGATCCCGGTCGCGACCGGGACCAACTCCATCCATTTGGGCACAGGCTCGGTCGTCACGGTATCCCTGTCTAAGCTAGCCGCTGCGAACACCTCCGGTACCGTGGTTTTCAGCGCGACGAGCTCGGCAAGCAGCAACACCATCACCTTCGCCCAGTCGAACCTGCCGGCCGGGCTGGTCTCCGGTAATCCGCTGACCTACGTGGGCGGGAACGCCGCACCCGGTACCTATAGCGGGGTCAAGGTCACCGCGACCGACAGTGATGGCGCCGTGCTGAACGGCACGTTCACCCTCACCGTCCAGGCGAACGCCGTGAACGGCTACGGGGACGAGGTCAACCGGTTCGGCAACGGGTTCGATGCCTACCAGCAGCACCAGTACCCCGGGGCGATCATCGCCGGATGGACCGCGACCCAGAACGACCCGGCGACGCACTTCATTCTCAACACCGGTACCCACCAGGGTGCCTACCAGTTCGAGTACGCGCCCAAGGGCACGGCGTCCGGGCTGTGCGTATCCGATCCCGGCGGCGGCTGGGCATCCGATCCGCTGCCCGACGGCCTGATCCTCACGAACTGCAACACCGGTCCCTGGCAGCAGTTCATTCCGCAGTCGAACGACACGCTGAAGAACGTGGCCACCGGCCTGTACGTCAACCCGAACGGCACCGGCGCGCAGCTGCGCGGCGGCACCTCTCCCACGCCGTGGGGCGGCTCCTCCTACAGCTGGACGGACTACTCCAACCTGCCCGCGTGAGGCGATGACCAAGACTGTGGAGGGATCCCCGCCAGGTCCCTCCACAGTCATATATGCGGTGGCGTATCTGACCGAGCCACGGTTTCAAAAGACGGGTGGCATTCGGCGCGGGAATCGGGCCGGAAAGGGCCGGCCCTTCGCCCGGCCGTTCAGATTAATGCGGCCCGGCAGGTCCGGCGGCGGCGCGCGTAATTGAACCGCGGGGGCGATTCCGCTTAGGATACCGAAACGCTCCCGCCCGAACGCCGCCCCGAGGAGGCACCGATGTCGACCGATGCCGGAACCGCGCCTGCTGACCAGACGCTTCAGCACTTCACCCTTGACGATCTGGCCCCCTATACCGCCGAGCACGCCTTCGGCCCGACCGCCAGCCCTGACTTCCGGGTCTTTTATGTCGGCCGTGATGACGTTCACGGGGTGCTGATGCACCTGTACACCCGGGTCAGCCTCAGCGTGAAAATGAACATGTTCGGCTACGACGACCAGGATCTCAACACCGTGCTTATGGGTCTGGTCCGGAACCCCTCGGTGATGGTTCAGGTGACGCTGGACAAGACGCAGGCGAGTTGCCCGACCGAGAAGACGATTCTCAGCTCCGACGTCGGGCAGGACGCACCGGGTTTTGCCAACGACTTCGCCGTCGGCAACTCGTCCACCGGTCAGATCAGCCACACCAAGGGCGGGGTCCTGGACGGGATCGTCGCTTTCGAAGGCTCGACGAACTGGTCATCGTCGGGCGAGGGTACGGGTATCACCCTGGACGCCGCCAAGCAGGCTCCCGGATTCAAGGCGCAGAACAATACGCTCGCCGTGTACGTGAACACCTACGAGATCGCCAAATTCGCTGCCCGGCTGGACTACGAGCACGCCGTGGCGGCGGCCCAGCCCCAGCCGGCCTTTCCCGCCACGGCCACGTCTGCTGCCGCGGCCGCGCCTGCTGCCGGGGCTGAGTCGTAGCGTCTACCCGGTCATGGCGGCCGACAGCCGCGTGCGCTCGTCTTCGCTGAACGGGACCGGCTTGCGCTGGCCGGGATCCCAGCGGACCGTGACCACGCGCGCCTCGGCCGCCACGTCACCCGACGGGGTGAGGACCGTCTCCCGGGTGGTCAGGCTCGTCGTGCCCAGCCGTTCGGCCTGTATCCGCACCGTCACCTGCTGGTCCGGGTGGCGGACCTCGGCGCGCAGGTCCACCTCGATCCTGACCACCACGTAGATGGGGTCCGCGCCGATGGCCTGCGCGTAGAACGCGTCCCTGCCCTCCTCGAGGTAGGTGAGGAAGACGGCGTGATTGACGTGTCCCTGGGCGTCCGTGTCACGCCACCTGACCGGGACCAGGCGCTCGAACATCGCGGCCATATGCTTGCTCCCTTAACAACGCTCAGGAACATCATCGGCCACTCCGCCACCCGGCGCGGACGGTCTGCGCGGAGGATCTGCGCGGACGTCGATGCCGGCGGCCGTCAGCCGCTGATCATCGACGCCACGGTGAATCGGGGGAAGCCGAGGAACTGCCGCATCACATCGGCGACCCGCTGAATCCGCACCGTGTCGACCGGCCCGACCGGGTAGTTGTCCTCGGCCATCACCGCCGCCGTCAGCCGGGAGACTCCGAGCGGTGAGGGCAGCGCCTCCATCGCCTTTTCCACCGCGGACCGGTTGGTGTCCGCGATCTCCTGGCCCTGCTCGAACGCGGCGCGGAACGCGGCCAGCGTCGCCGGGTGCAGCGCCGCCCACTGCCTGGTGACCGCGCAGCCCTGAACCGGGAACGCGGTGGTGGCGCCCTGGTCCAGGTCGGCGAGCAGCGTGACCCCCAGCGACTGCTCGGCCTGGCTGGCGAACGGTTCGGGCAGCACCGCCGCCGCGATCTTCCCGGCCTTGAGCATCGCCGCCATCTCAGGCAGCGGGTAGTACGCGAAATGCACGCCGGACACGCTCAGCCCGTTGTCGGCCAGCACGGAAGCGGCCAGCAGGTACAGGATGTTGCCTGGCGCGTTGACGCCGATGATCTTGCCTTCCAGGCCGGCCAGCGTCCGGATGTGCGTACCGGGCATCACGTACAGGCCCTGGGCACCCGTTTCCATCACCGAGCCTTCGGCGAATATGTCCAGGTCGGCGGCGACCATGGCACTGCTGGTCGACGAGGACCGCCTGCCCTGGTCGTAGTTTTCCTGCGCCTCGATGTAGCTGACGTAGTTGCCGCACGAGATGTCGATCCGGTCGAGCGGCTCGTCGAGCGCCTGAGCGTTGATGACCGTCTCGGAACTGACCGCCGGGATGAAGGTGACGTGCAGGCCGCGCGCCGCGAACAGGCCCTCGTGGAGGGCCACGAAGAAGCCGGCCGAGTCGACGGCGGGTACCACCGCCACGTTCAGGTCCTGCTGCTCAACGGCGGGCGAGGCGGCACTTCCGCCGCCGGTAAACCTGGGCAGGAACAGGATGGCCAGAACCGCGACGGCCACTACGGCCCCTAGGGCCTCGGCGACCCGGATGACCTGGGCGAACCTACGTGGCATTGCCGGTCCCCTCTCAATGTCGACACGGAGGGGCCAGCGCGTTCGTCGGTTTCCTCGGTCGGCCCGGTTCGGTCCGGTCCGGATAGCGCTGGCCACTCTGCGCTGCTCTCGGGCGGGTCCGGGCCATGCTGAGACGCCCGGTGCCGCTTGCGCAAAAAATCGTGCTGCAAGTTGCAGTGAGAGACATCGGTCAGCTGACGGATTTTGAACGGCGGCCGATGGCGCGCCGCTAAGTAACAAAGCTCTCTCTGGCTTCACCACGGCACTGGGGTCACAGTGTTCTCAGCGAAAGTTCGCGTTATGCCAAGAACCCGCCGCGGCAGGCACAAAAGCGCCTCGCGGCGGCTGCCATCCTCAGCAGCCGCCGCGAGGCGTAACGCGCGGAACGCGCTCAGAACGAGGCGGTCTCCGGATCGTCGCTCAGGGTGGCCTGGGTGGCCGCGCCGGCCCCGTTGAGGACCACGGTGACGGTCTGGTGCAGGCCGAAGTTCGCGCAGTTGAGGTTGTCGAAGGACGAGGCCAGCCGGTTGGCCAGGAAGGTGTACAGCGTGTCGCCCACCGTGGGCACCGGCGAGGGCCAGGCGGCGAAGATCTTCTCGTTGGCCGCGATGAACGGCGTCTGGATGTTGACCATGTTCTGGCAGAACATCTGCGGGCTGCTGCTCGCGTCGGTCTGGCTGTCGACCGGCGCCTGCCCGATCTCGGCCCGGTAAAGGTCGGTCTTGGCCGCGTCAAGCGAGCCGCCCAGGCCGAGCACCATCTCGTCGTTCTCCGGTACCAGGGCCGGGTCCGCGGACTCGTTCCTGGCCGCGAGCAGTTCGTCGAGCGCCTGGGAGGTGGCCATCACGCCGTGGTTCCCCAGGTCGGGCGCCATGTAGGGGGTGCAGCCGAGCGCCGGGTCGAGGAAGTCGTCGATGAGGGCGTTGTCGCTGCCGTTGACCAGCACCTGGGCGCCGGGCATGCGAGCCGCGTTGGCCGTGTTGTCCTGCGCGGTCTGGCCGGTGGCCGGGTCGAACAGGTACTTGGTGGTCACGTTGTCACTCGGGTCCTGGTCGATCATGTCGAAGTTGCGCGTCGTCGGGCACTCGCGGCCCGTCCCCAGCGAGCCCGCGGTCGGCGCCATGTCCTTCGACATTCCCGCGAACGGGACGCGCAGCCGCCCGGCCTGCTCCAGGCGGAACGCCGCGTTGAAGAAGTTGATGCCGTTGCAGAACGACACCTGCCCGAAGGGCGATCCCGGCGTGCCGTCGACGCAGTTGCCCTGGGCCAGCGCATCAGGCGTCGCGCCCTTCTGGAGCAGGAACGTGCCGTTGAACCCGAAGTCGATGGTGACCACCGCGTGCTTCGGCAGCTTCGGCACCACCGGCTTGACGGCCGGCGTGGTCCCCGCGGTGATGACCAGGGGGTTGTACACGTACAGGGCCCCGGTCTGCGTGTCCAGGATGGTGGCCTGGACGAACGCCCCCAGGTTGACCGAATTGCTCATCTGGCAGCCGGTGGCCGCGGCTGAGCCGCCGGCCGCCCCGGTGAGCTGGTAGGGCGTGGCCAGCCCCCGCGCGGTCAGCGGGTGAGCCGGGACGATGATGTCGCACGTGTCCTCGACGGCCGTGGACGAGACGCCGGTGTTGCCCGAATTAGCCGCCGCGGAGTGCAGCTTCGGGGCGTTATGGCCCGAGGCGCCGACCACGATCCCGACGGTCAGTCCCAGCGCCATCACAGCGGCAGCAGGAACCGCGATACGCGCCGTGCGATTGTTCCTGCCACGCCGGCGCCGTGCGGACCGAAGGTCGCTAAGCATTGAACCCGCCCTCCATTGGTCACCCCAGTGAAAGCTCCGGGCGACACGGTAGACCAGCGACGATGCCGAGATCAGGCAGTTCGGAAGATTCGCGTTTTGTCCGTTTTCGGGCGCCATGCGGCGACGAATTCGCCGCCATTCATTAAGAAGTTCTTACGCCGCAGGTTACGGGGCTGCGGCCGGACCGGAATCACCTCGTGACCAGGCCAGCCCCCGTCGGCGGGCCACGCCCGGCGTCATTTGGGAACAGAAAGTAATTATAACGATTCTCTTCGCAGTCAAATGTTCTTACGGCCAGGTTACGCACCGCGCCCGATCCGGCCGGTGGTCACCGGTCTTCGAACCATTTATTTGGCCGAACGAACCGCCCGGCCCGCGCCCGTCCTCCCGGGCGAGCCGAGCCGGGGAGGACGCCCCGGTGGTATCCGGCGCCTGTTCCCGCGGCGGCTGTTCCCGCGGCGGCTGTTCCCGCGGCGGCTGTTCCCGCGGCGGCTGTTCCCGCGGCGCCTGTTCCCGCGGCGGCTGCTCTCGCGGCGGCTGCTCCCGGCGCGGCGGCTCGTCTCGACCGGCCTGGTCCGGGCCGGGCCCATCGGCGTCGGCCTGTCCGGCCCGACGCCCGGCCGACCGCTGCCGGGACCGCCCGATCCGCCGGATCACCTCGACCAGCCCGCTGACCGCGACCGTCACGCCGAACGCCACCGCGAACCCAGCCCACGGCCGGTCCTCGAACGCCTTCCCGCCGAGACGGCCGAGGAAGAACGAGTAAACGGCCCAGATCGAGCCCGCGGCCGCGGTCGCGGCGACGAAGCGCCGGCGGTTGTAGCCGATCATGCCGCAGTACAGCGTGACCGCCGTCCGGCCGCCGGGGAAGAACCGGCAGACCACGATGAGCTGCGTCCCGAACCGCTGCAGCGACCGTTCGGCCCAGGCGCGCCGACGCGCGCCCTTCCCGCCCGGGAAGAAACGGCGTTCGGCCCAGGGACCGAAGCGGCGGCCGAGCAGGTACGACAGGTTGTCGCCGAGGAACGCCCCGGCCGCGCAGCAGGCGACCAGCAGCGCGATGCGCGGATCGGTGCTGCCCGCCGTCGCGACGCCCAGCGCGATGACCGCGGTCTCGCTGGGGAGCACCGGCAGGACCGCGTCCAGGGCCGGGACCAGGACCGCGATGACATACGAGAGCGCGGAAGTGACCTGCAGGCTCGTGAGCGCCGTCACAGTGGGGGGCGTCCCGCCATGGCCGGGGCTCGGCCGGGCGGTACGTCGCGGCGCGGGCGGCCCGGCGCGGTGTCGCAGCGCGGGCAGTACCGCGCCTCGGGGATGAGGGTCAGCAGCCCGGCCGGGATCGGCGCATCGCACTGCTCGCATCGGCCGAATCTCCCCGCGGCCAGCCGGGCGAGAGCCTCTTCGACGTCCTCCAGTTTCCGGCGGGCCGCGACCGCCCGGCGCAGCAGCATCTGCGCCTGCTGCAGGTCCGGCTCGTCAGCCAGGTGGTCTGGAAGGTCGGCGGCGGCGTGGTAGGCCAGGGACAGCTCGGTGAGTTCCTCCAGCCGGGCCTGCCATCGCGCCTCCAGCAGCGCCCGCCAGCGCGGGCCGTTCGGCATCATGCCTGTCAGTACACCGTGCGGTCATGCCGGCCCGGTGAAGCCGATGTGGTGACGGCGTGGAGCCCGGCCCGGCTGCCAGGGCTACGGCCGACGGGTACGACACGCCGGATGGCCATTGTGTTAAATCCCGTATGCGCGCGCCAGTTTTGCGGATAATCGAACGCGTGTACCGCATTTGAGCGCCTGACTGGAGAGAGCAGTTGATCAAGACAACCAGCCCTGGGCGGGACGGCACCGTCCGCGTTACCTTCGCACTGCCCGCCGACGAGCCCGACGGCGCGGTATCGGTGGTCGGCAACTTCAACGACTGGAACCCCTTCGCCCACCCGCTGCGGCGGCGCGCGAACCGTACCCGGAGCGCCGCGGTGACGGTCCCGGCCGGCAGCACGCTGCACTTCCGCTACCTCGCCGAGGGCGGAAGGTGGTTCGACGACGAAACCCTCCCCGGGTCCGACGGCCGGGACGTCGCCATCACGGTCTGATCCGGGGCGGGAACCCATAGAACCCAGCGGTCTGAGGTCGTCTAAGCTCCGCGTATGCCGAGGCTGCTGGTCGTTCATCACACCCCCTCGCCTGCCCTGCAGGCGATGTTCGAGGCTGCGGTCAGTGGCACACGGACCGACGAGATCGAAGGCGTCGAAGTGGTGGTCCGCCCGGCCCTGACCGCGGCCGCGGTCGACGTCCTGGAGGCCGACGGCTATCTGCTCGGCACGCC
>Ga0209415_10017883_pt1 | contig 11237 bp, 9 predicted proteins | sample PeaSoiSIISIP2007_FD_187696 | JGI IMG/M metagenome (GOLD analysis project Ga0209415, IMG submission 187696) | Peat soil microbial communities from Weissenstadt, Germany - SII-SIP-2007 (SPAdes) (version 2) | ecosystem: Environmental > Terrestrial > Soil > Wetlands > Peat | place: Germany...
ATGCGCGCCGATCACGATGGCTGGGCAAACGCGATTGGCGTGATGCGGCAAGTGGGAGTCGCGGACATTAAGCCGGAAATCGCCGAGCAGGCCGCGACGTATCTGGCCAGCGTCTTCGGCCCGGACTCCGACACTCCTGCTGTTCCGACTCAACTGCCGGGATATCAAGCCGTCAAGCAGGATCACGAGAGCTGGAGCGAGGATGCCCTGAACATCGTGTATGTGGATTATCAGTTGACGGGAGAACCGAAGGATCGTCCCGGAACAGGCCGGCCTGACAAGAATGGATTCATCTGGCTGGAAATGGGCGGTGGTCTGGCGAAGCTCAATCCGGAAACTGGTGAAGTAAAGATTTTCCGATTGGACGATCCGACGCGGCCGACCATCCATGAAGTCTTCCCCACCGCGGATGGCTCGTCGGTATGGCTCACGATACAGGATGAAAACGCCCTGGTGCGATTCGATACGCGCACGGAAAAGTTTGACCCCGTCTACAAGGATCAGTGGGACGGGCCGAGGCCCAGGCAAACCAACACGATTGCCCCATGGCCCCAGTTCCGGAATAACGACACAGAGACGATTGGCAGCGGCCCCAGGACCCATACGGCGGTGGCCGATCCGGCTGGAAATATCTGGGCGTCTGGCCGTCCGCTTAAAAAATTCGATATCGAGACGAAAAAATATACTAACTTCCCTGACGTTCCCGACACTTATGGAATTGCCATCGACAAGGAAGGAAACATCTGGGCCGGAGAATTTACCGCCAGGGATTACCGGAAGCTGGTCAAGGTAGACTCGAAAACAAATAAAGTGACCAAGTACCTGCCGCCCAATACCGATGACAAATTGAATGGAGCCCCTCGCCGCGTAAAAGTCGATTCGCAGGGATACGTATGGTGCGCGGATTATTTCGGCGGCAACCTGACGCGATTTGATCCCAAGACCGAAACCTTCAAAATATTCCAGATTCCGGGGCCGACCCCGACGCCTTACGGAATGGGCGTCGATCACAACGACAATGTCTGGTACACCTCGTTCTACACGGATATCACCGGAAAGCTCGACCCCAAGACGGGGAAATTCACCGAATATCCTTCCCCCTACGGAGAAAGAAGTACAAGGGACCTGAACGAGGATTCCAAGGGAAGAATCTGGTATGGAGCGGAAAACATATTCCGGGTGGGTTACTTCCGGCTGCGAACTGCTTCCGAGATGGCTGCGGTGCAGGACACGAAATAGCAGGCCCGTATCAGGCTGCGGAAAAAGCAGTTTATTTTGTCATTCCTCGCATCGCTCGGAATGACAAAATTTTTGAGGCTCTTTCCGCTTCTTGGTAAATCTTTCGAAGTGTGACATTCGTAGGTCAAAGACCCCGCGCCCTTCGAAAAGGGAAGGATGCGCCACCCCAAAATTCTTGAAGCTATCACTTCGGTACCATCCAAGGGCGGCCCTCTCGCTGTATTGATTTCTCTCACAAGGCGATTAATTTCTATAGCATCCGGATGTGACCTTCATCACCTGAAGAGGTGACGAAGATCATGGCTGAACCCCGCGCATTCCTTTAACTACTGAGGTGGAAGCAGAGAGGTGCATTAGCTATGGGTGCCAAGGCTAGTCCCGCAGGACGCAGGAGTGTACCAATTTGTTGGCGCACACGGCTAACTGGGGGGTGACTTCATGCTTCGTCAAAATATTCTGTTCGTTGGAGAAGAGGAATCTAAAGCAAAGTCAAGTCCACATATCATCTTGCCGTCGGCCAAAGTGGAACCCCTGCACGAAGTGTTGGTGAATGCCTTGCTGGAAAGCGCTTCCAAGGACCACCGGCAGGGCAGTGCGTACCCTGCGGCGAAGGCAAGTGCACATCTCATCTTGCCTCCGCCCAAAGTGGAGCCCCTGCATGATTTGTTTGCCGAAGTCATGCTGGAAAACACTTCCGGGCGCCGCCGGACTGGCCTCACCGAACCGGTGGCGAAGGCAAGTGCACATCTCATCTTGCCGCCACCGAAAGTGGAGCCGTTACATGATACGTTTGCAGAAGCCATGCTGGAGGATACTTCGTCACACCAGCGGCGCAGCGCTTTCGATTGGGTAGTTTCCATCGCCGTCCACATCGCGATCCTGGCTGTGCTTTTGATTTTGCCGCTCTATTTCACGGCAGGACTCGATCCCCATAGGCTCCAATTGACCTCCCTCGCAACCCCCGCAGCACCCCTTGCGGCGCCTCCTCCGGCGCCGATGACTTCCTCGTCCTCGGCCGCGCCACGCCCGGTTCGCATGACGCCTTCGCGGGTCTTCTCGCCCGGACAATTGATCGCGCCTTCCTTCATCCCGAAAGCCGTTGCGACCGCCCCAAGTAGCGCAGCCGCGCCTCCGGAGATGGCATTCGTGGGAGTCCCCGGCGGAATTCCAGGAGGCCAAGCGGGAGGCGTTCTAGGAGGCGTGCTGGGAGGAACATTGAAGAGTATACCGCCGCCTGCCCCTGCGCCTGCGGCCCCGGTAGCGGAAGGGCCGAAGACGCCCGTCCGCGTGGGCGGCGCTGTGAAGCCTCCGCGCCTGCTGTTTGGGCCCGATCCGGAGTATCCATCTCTTGCCAAGATGTCCCACCTCTCCGGAGTGGTCGTCATCGAAGCGGTCATCGACGAGCATGGCAAAGTGACGGGCATGCGCGTGGTCAGCGGGCATCCCTTGCTGATTCCCTCGGCGTTGAGCGCCGTTTCGAAAAGATTGTATGAACCCACGGTCCTCGATGGCGAGCCGACACCGATCGATTTGAGGGTGGAGGTCAACTTTAGTTTCTCGTAGCGCACAGCCACACGGCAGGGAAGCTGGGACCGATGATTTGCAACCTGGATTAGACGCAAGAGATGAAGTGGTGCATCCAACAAGGACGATTTTAGAGCCCTTATGCGCGATTTCGTTTCAAATTCGCCTGAAATGGAATTGCCTGCCGACTGAGCTTCTTGTGAGGTGCGGAAAGTCGATTCTCAAGGATACGCATGGTGCGCGGACTATTTCGGTGGCAACCTGACGCGATTCGATCCCAGGACCGAAACCTTCACGATCTTCAAGATTCCGGGGCCGACCCCGACGCCTTACGGAATGGGCGTCGATCACAACGATAATGTGTGGGACACCTCCTTCTATACGGATGTCACCGGAAAGCTCGACCCCAGGACAGGTAAATTCACCGAATATCCTTCCCCCTACAGAGAAAGAAGTACAAGGGACCTGAACGAGGATTCCAAGGGCAGAATTTGGTATGGGGCGGAGAACATATTCAGAGTGAGTTACTTTCGGCTGCGAACCGCGTCCGAGATGGCAGCCGTGCAGGACATGAAATAGCAGGCTAGAGAAATTCGGAAGTTCAAAACCCCGCACGCTTCGAAAAGCGAAGGGTGCGCCACCCGAAAATTATTAAGGCGGTCACTCCGGTATCGTGGAAGGGTGTGCCACCCGCCTGAGTCTGTCATAGCGGATACTTTAGAATGACGTTGTATACCAGGTCCTCAATCGCAGAGAGGACTTTAGAATCGGGGATCACAATGTCGTTCGGGTGGGCGCATGTATTCCTGAAACCGAGTTTCTCATCCAGAATCTTTTTAACATCATTGGTGATGATGGTGGCGGATCGAAGGATCTCAATGAAGGTTCTTTCATCCCGAATTTCTAAAAAATCGTCTTGCCCAGCAATCGTGCGTCCTCTGCAGTCGGCTCGCCTGGCCCAGGCGGAATTGAATTCAGGTAGTTTATGGCTGAGAATAAACCGCTCAAGATGGTCAACCGTCATCGCCCAAACCATAACGACGGCGGCCCTACGCGCCTTAACGTCAACGCAAGCAATCGCTTCTGCCAAGAACCGCTGCTCGGCGTCTCCCGCAATTTTACCGACGAGAGCCGTTAGCGCAGACTGGCCAGCTGGAGTACCCTGCGTTACGCCCAAATAGTCTTGTAGTTCCTTCTGCCCAAAAACAGAAAGCGCATATGCGCCAGGCCCATATTTCACAATTGGAGCAGTCTTGCCACGGCTCAATCTAGATAGCTGAACTCCCAAACGGCCGGGCGGCGGGACGCCACTGCCTGAAAAAGCTTGAGCAAGCTCCCGCGCTGTGAAGTTCGTACTACCGGTTTGGAGAAGATGGTGAGCAACCAGCAGTATACGAGATCGAACAGACAACTCCCGAAGGTTAGGCAGAGAAAGCCAGAAAGCCGACAAGGAAGGAGGGGACGGCAAGTTTATTCCTTTTTAGTTGATGGCATCGCCGCGACTGTGTCTTCGCCAGTGATAGATAAGCCATATGTCCCTCGCCCAATGGCTCGCAGGAGGCCCTGTTTGACAGCATACGAGTAGTATTGAGCATGTATCGGCTTGATTCTGACTTCTCGAGCAAGTGCGTTTATGTCCTTCCTCGTAAACTCGCCCTTGCTGCGAAACTCGTCCAGGTACTTTCCGAGCACAATGAGAGTTGCAGTCCCGCCACTCGGGCTTTTCTGACGGTAGTACTCGGCGGGGCTCAAAGCCTTTCCTAATTTCGCTCCTGCGACAATTTTGGACGGCAGATCCTTCGACGCTGCCTGTTGCTGAAGGTGCTGTCCTCCTACCCTATCGAAAAACAACTTCAGTTGCTTTTGGATGAATGAATTGTCGCCCTCCACTTCTATCTCATGATCACCAATCTTCCAGAACACGCGCTTCGTCATCTTTGGTGCTCCTCTCCTGTCGGCGGGTGGCCCAGCCATTCGTTTCACGGCGGGATGATAACACTTCTATAAGATCGACATGAAGTTACAATGCCGGATTTACGGGTGCCCCATCTGTCGCTTGGCGACATGTGTCGAGTCCGTAGCGTCATCGGAAGAACTTGGCCAACTTGTCCAATTGTCGGACTTATTAAAACCTAGGCAGTCCAATAGGAATCGCAATCTTAGGCCTAGTTCTGATACTCTCTCTCGGTCTGAACGGAGCAGTTCAATGCTTGATAGAGTGCTGCCGGAGGACAAGAACGTGGAGTTGAAATTTGGAAGTATAGCGTCGTCCATCACTTTGATTGCTGCATGGGCGTACTCGCTGGGGTGGATCAAGACGTTGTATTACTTTTCAACCTTTGGGATCGGTTTGGAATCACTTGAATTGACGCCTCAAGATTATCTTTTTGCAAGTTGGTATACAGTTGAAAATCTAATGTTCTTTCTCCTGCTTTTGTGGATCGCGGCGGTTTCTGGGAGACTCCGGCCGTGGTGGCGACTCTGGCCGTGGTCATTTGTCGCTATCTATCTTTTAGTGCCATTTCTTACGGATTGGAGTTATGGGCATCTAGATTCTCGTATTTGCCAGTATCTTGTGGCCAATCCCCACTCTATACTGAAATTCCTTCCATTCATCGTCCTGATCTTAGTGGTTCTGTTCAATCGGGATACTGTTCCAAGATTGAGAGAATCTTCTTGGCCGCACGGCAACTTTGCCTTCGCTTTGCTTTTGATCGTGGCTATCGCTTGGTCTATCTCAGCCGCAAAACACATTGGCAGCTCGGATGCTAAACGAGCTTTGCGCTATCCTGAAGCAAATCTTCTGCATGTACAGATGCACTTTGCAGAAACTGCGATGGAGTTAAAGCCGATTGAATCTCGACAAAGACTCTACATGCTCTATTTTAGTCCCCACCACTGTATTGTGCTTGACCTAGCTGATTACAATATCGAGAAAGATCAAGGTAAGGACGAATCCACCTCCCCAATTCACGTTTTCGATGTTCCAAGAGAGAATGTCCGCCTGGTCGATGGGACTCGAAAAATCCAAATGAGTGCGGGCGAATTATTGTCGCACATGCTCTGACCTTCGAAAGAGTGGGAAGGCAGTCCGACTCGAACTGCTGGCGGGTGCCCCACCTGTCGCTTGGCGACAGGTGGGTTTCCTTCTACTCGAAAAGCGAGGGATGCGCCTCCGGAAAACTTTTAGGGCGGTCACTTCGGTATCGTGGAAGGGTGCGCCACCCGCGGCCTTTGACGGAATAGGGAAGCCCCCAGCCGGTGTGTAACGGTTTGAACCACTAAAAGAGCAGTTGTTCACTGTCGGAACAGTTCAGAAATTCCCGCCGCGTAGTCACCAATGGAACCTGTTTAACACGCTCACCTGTATGAGTTTGCACGCATCGGTGTTGGCTCAAGTTTCCGCCAAATGGAATCCCAGTTGCCTCTAATTGCTTGCATTCATCCTCACATTAGGGGGTGACATGGGTCATGGCTGAATCCTGTGCAAACTTTTACTCATGGAAACTAATAAGAAGAAAGCCAATAAGTTGCCGCGGGCGCTGGGCCTGTGCTCGTGAGATGCGAAGTGTACTGATTTGATGCGATCGGCTGAGCTGAGGGAGAAGCAATGCAGAGTCAACATTTTCTGTTCGTAGGAGAAGCGGAACCGGCGGCGACGCCAAGGGCGCATATCATTCTTGCGCCGCCAAAAGTAGAGCCGCTGCGCGACGTATTCGCGGAAGCCATGCTGGAAGATACTTCCTCGCACCAGCGGCGCAGCGCTTTCGATTGGGTCGCGTCCATCGGCATCCACTCCGCGATCCTGGCCGTGCTTTTGATTTTGCCGCTCTATTTCACGGCGGGTCTCGATTCCCAGAAGCTCAATCTGACGTTCCTGGCAGCCCCGGCGACGCCCCTTGCGGCGCCTCCTCCCCCGCCGATGATTTCCTCGGCCGCGCCGCGCCCGGCTCGCACTGCGCCTGCGCGGATCTTCTCGCCCGGACAATTGACAGCGCCTTCCTTCATCCCCAAAGCCGTCGCAACTACTCCAGGCAACGGAGCGCCGCCGCCGGATGAGGCGCTCGTGGGAGTGCCCGGCGGAATCCCAGGAGGCCAGGAGGGAGGCGTTTTTGGAGGCATGCTGGGAGGCGCGTTGAAGACCGTGTCGGCGCCTGCGTCCCCGGTTGCTGAAAGGCCGAAGGCGCCTGTCCGCGTCGGCGGCGCTGTGAAGCCGCCTCGCCTGCTGTTCGGGCCCGACCCGGAGTATCCGATTCTCGCCAAGCTCTCCCACCTCTCCGGCGTCGTCGTCATTGAAGCGGTCATCGACGAACATGGCAAAGTGACGGGCATGCGCCTGATCAGCGGGCACCCGCTGCTGGTCCCTTCGGCGTTGAACGCCGTTTCGAAAAGAATGTATGAACCGACGGTCGTAGATGGTGAACCGACACCGGTCGATTTGAGGGTAGAGGTCGGCTTCAGTTTGTCGTAGCTCGCAGCCACATGGCCCTGGACTAAGCTTCCAGTTAAATGCGGAAGTTGAAAACCCCGCGCCCTTTCAAAAGCGAAGGATGCGCCACCCGAAAATCCTAAAGACGCTCACGCTGGTATCGTGGAAGCGGGGCCACCCGCGCCTAAATCAACAGTCGCGAAAGACTTCACGATTTGAGAATCCTCCGAGTAGACTTCGAGGTGGTGTTGCGATGAGCTGTTAAGACCGCACCGTTAGCCAGGATGCAGCATCGCTACAACCCTGCGATGTAAGATGACACCAGCCGGGAGTGATATCAGTTTAATCAACGGCTGCATCACGCCGCACGACACAGGCGTACAAGGAGTCCGCAACCGTTATGCAGATTTTGAAGGGTGGCGTGCTTTACTTCGCTTTCGTATTTGGAGCCGGTTTTGTGCTTGGTACCATCCGCACACTTTGGATAGTGCCGAGATTCGGCGCGAGGACAGCGGAACTCATGGAGACGCCCATCATGCTCGTGATAACCGTTCTTGCAGCGCGTTGGGTGGCTCGCCATCTCCTCTTACCACCTACACTGGCCACACGGCTTGGTGTCGGTTCGGTCGCGCTTGGCTTCTTGCTGGTGGTGGAATTCACAGTCGTACTTTGGCTTCGCGGTCTCACGATTGGCGAGTATATCCAGCGAAGAGACCCCGTTGCGGGAACCGTATACATCATAATGTTAGGGCTCTTTGCGATCATGCCGATCCTCGTGGCTCGAAGATGACCTCCAATTCCTCCTGATCCACAGCGCCAAAAGCCGATTCAAGATATCAGAACGTGGTATTCCGGGCCTCGCCACATTCGGAGAATCCCGCGGCTTCCACTGACTAGTACATGTGGAAATGTACAGTTACCTCCATCTGGAAGGGCATGGGCACGCCATTGAGATACACCGGCTCGTACCTCCAGGTTTTGACAGCTTGCAACGCCGCGGCATAGAGCAACCCCGGCCCGGAAACAACGGTCAGACCGGTCACGGTCCCCTGCGCGTCGAACGTGGCATCAAGCACCACTTCGCCCTCCACGCGCGCCTGGCGGGCAAGCACCGGGTAGGCGGGCGGCGGCGCGTAGACAGCCCGAGGCGGAAGAACCTTACCACCCACGCGGATCGGCGCTGTCGGTTTTTCCGCAGGAGGAGCCGGTGCGCTCTTGGCCGCCGGCGATATAGCGCTGAATGCGGCACTCGGGAGCCCGCCCCAAATCCCTCCTGCCACGCCGCTCGCGGTATCCGCTTCCGGCGGCAGCGGTTCCTCCCGAAGCATGGCGATACGTGAAGGAATGGCGCGCGGAGCCATTAGCTTCCCGTTCACGACTAATACGCGGTGCGCGGTCGTGCGCGCCACTGCCGATGCGGCAGCCGGTGGACGCACGGGCGGCGGTGGGGGAGGCCCTATAAGAAGTGTCTTCGTATAGGTGCGGAAGTCCAGCGCGTCCGTAAACCACAGCGAAACCAGAATCGGGACAGCGAGCAGGACCACGTGCAGCAAAATGGAAACCGTCAAGGTCCTCCGATGCGAAGCCGACGGCATCCTGTGCGAGGCAAGAAAGGTTCGATTCAGATCGATTCGCCTGTCAAAGGCGAACGCTGGCGCGGGGGAATCGACACGCGAAGGAGAAGCTTTTGGAAAAAAGATATGTCCGGGAATAGTCGCCGGGGAGGGCGGCTGGATCATCGTTGTACTCATGAGATTTCCCTCCTGGGAACATGCCGCCAAGATGAACGCATCGATGGATTTGCACAGTGCCGCGGGTCACGGAGGCTCGTGACGTAGGTCACCGGCTGGGGTTGGAGCGGCTAGCTGAAAAACGGCCTGCCGCGAAATGGATCAGAACGTTGCCGAAGCCGGTAGGTACGCACTCCTCGCCAAGTCCCGATTAGTCGGCAAACCGGAAGTTATGATCGTACGAAATTTGGCGGGTGGCTCAGCCGGGTAATATCGATCGAACTTGACTCTTATTTCAGACTCATCGTGGGAACGGCTGATCCATTCTGGATGAACGTGCAGCTTGCTTTGCCGTTACCGCCGCAAACATCCCTTTGCATCTTGATCGTTTCCAGTTGGATGAATTGTTCCGGGGATAGGTGCATGGCTTCGCGATAGGCATTGTCAGCATTCGCGCGGCTCTGCTCCGCTTGTTGCCGCTGGTCCTCTGCAAGTTTCGTTTGCTTCTCGGTCTGAATGCGTTGCTCCTGCGTGGCCGTCTCAATTCTTTGATTCTTGATCGCATCCGGAGGGTTCGCTTTGCCAACCGTCATCGTCAAAAGTTGGACCGGCAATTTCTTGTCCTTGATGAATGCAATCAGTTGGTCGCGTATCTCCGCGTCAATGGCATCCAGCGCCGTCGTCGAGATAGCCGTCTCGTTCATGCCGCGCTTACGGACGGCCTGCCGGATCATCGTTTTGAACGGCTCTTCCATGTTGTTCTTGTACCACTCGGGTCCGAAATTCTTGATAAGGCTGACGGAATCGACGACCTGTAAAACCATGATGGCGTGAAACGTGATCGGCACGCCGTCTTGCGTCATGGTGTCCGGCAACTCGGATTCCAATTTTTGTGGCTGCATATAAACATCAATGCCGTCGGTCGAAAGGGCGGTATACGTTCGTCCGGTTTTCACGGACTCGGATTCGACGCCACCATGCCCGAAAAACCATGGTTTATCGACCAATACAACCTCGTGGCCAGCGTCTGGCGAGTACGTGCTGCAGCCAACCATGCAGATTGCAAACAGAATCAGGAGTAGCAAACTTTTGTAGTTCATTGTTCCTCTCTCATTGGTAGGGCTCGTCACTTTTCCTTTATTGGTACTGGAATGATAACCCAGTTTGACGGTCGTGATTGCCGGCTTCTGGATTCATGGCAGCGAAAATAGGATAGGGGCCGACAAACGGCATTCTCGAAATGTGGGCATCGTCGAGTTAAGCGTCAGGAGCGGCAACGAAGCTCCGCACCAAACGGACAGGTCAGCCCTGAATGGACGGCGCAGCTTCGTCAAGAATCATTTGGGCATCAACGCAAACGTCCAGATCGAGCCGCCAGCCGGAACTTTAGTCGCCGCATACCGAGTGGCAAGACTGCCGCCGAGTCCCGACGCAATGGTCACATACTGGCGGCCTTTGTGAGTGTAAGTGATTGCCGTCGAATTCACGCTCGAGCTGGTCTTGAACTGCCAAAGCGTTTCGCCCGTGTTCTCGTCAAGCGCGATGAATTCACCCGACAGCTTGCCGGTGAACACAAGGCCGCCGCCGGTCGCGAGCATGCCGGCCGAACTGGGCAGATCGGTCAACGGGACCTCCCATTTCTTCTCGCCGGTGAGCGGATTGATGGCCAGGAAATGGCCGAGGACGTCCCCTGGCTTGGGTTCCGGGAAACTGCCGAGTACGCCAGTCGAGGGCCCGCCGGGAACGGTTGGTTTCGGCGGCGCGAGTTGCTGTATGCGCGGCACGTTCCAAGCGCTCGCGTAGATGAGGCCCGTGTTGGGATCGTACGCGCTTGGCACTGCATTTGTGCCGCGCGACGGCCAGATTTCGACTTGTTCCCCAGCGAGAAAGCGTTTCTGTACGTCCGTCAACACAGGGCGGCCAGTGTCCGGGTCGATACTCGTGGCCCAATTGACCTTGACGTACGGATGAGCGGTGATTAGTTTGCAGTTCGTGCGGTCCAGCACATAAAGAAAACCATTCTTATTGGTCTGGAACATCACTTTGCGTGGCTTGCCCCCCACCTGGATATCCGCGAGGACATTCTCATCGGTGCCGTCCACGTCATACAAGTCGTTCGGCGTGTATTGATAGTAGCAAGCAATTTCACCCGTCTTCGGCCGGATCGCGAGCACACTGGACGTGTACAGGCTATCCAGACCTTCGCGAGGTCTGGGATCGTATGGCTCCGCATTGCCTGTCCCCCAATAGACCAGATCGAGTTGGGGATCGTACGAACCGGAGCGCCACGTCGGACCTCCGCCCTGCGTCCAGGC
>Ga0209415_10017884_pt1 | contig 11237 bp, 13 predicted proteins | sample PeaSoiSIISIP2007_FD_187696 | JGI IMG/M metagenome (GOLD analysis project Ga0209415, IMG submission 187696) | Peat soil microbial communities from Weissenstadt, Germany - SII-SIP-2007 (SPAdes) (version 2) | ecosystem: Environmental > Terrestrial > Soil > Wetlands > Peat | place: Germany...
CAACAGCGTGCGCGGGCGCAGGGCAAGCGAATTGGTCGGAGATGCGTGATCGACGACACACTTCGAACGCAGGCTCTACGTCTGCGGTCGGGAGGACACTCTCTTAGGGACATTGGTGGGCGCCTGAATGTTAGCGCTGCAACCGTTCTAAAAGCGCTCATCGCCGGCCAAAAACACACCAGGTTGTCAACGCAGTGACACCTTTCATTTAAACGTCGCCGGGGCGGCGTCGTAAAGTGTAACCATTTCGATCTGTGCGCCGGGATCATTGGCGATTTGCATCGGCCATGGGCTGGTTGGTGAATTTTACGTCAGTGCTACCGGCGCCCTGGGGTCTTGATCCTATCGTTGACCAGTTCTCTTTGTTATTTATTGCGATTTTCAGCTCACAGATCGTGGTACAGCTTTTGCATGTCTGCATGTCCGGCTGCCGCATTGATTGCTGCTCCGATGGCGCAAGCAGGGCGACGCCAGGGCGGAATCGTGGGTGGTTCGACAGGGAGAGCGCGTCGTGCGCAGTTGGCGCCCCACGAACCTCAGCTTCGGGGTTCAGCAGGAGATTGATCCATGAGCATTCAAGCGATTCTGGACCGCAAAGGTAGAGATGTGGTCACGATTAGCGGAAATGCGACGCTCAAGAGCGCCGCTGATCAGATGCTAATGCATGGGATAGCCGCGCTGATCGTAACAAGCGGGGATGTGATCGCCGGCATCATATCGGAGCGCGAAATCGTCCGTGCGATAGCCCGCCATGGGACGCTCGCGGTTTCGTTGCCGGTGACAGATATTCTGACACATTCCATTTTCCCTGTGGCACCGGAACACAGCCTGAAGCATGCCATGAACGTGATGACGCGAAATCGCGTCCGGCATCTGCCTGTAGTCTCTGACGGCAAGCTCGTCGGCATCGTCAGCATCGGCGATATCATCAAACGCCGACTGGATGATTTAGAAATGGAATCGAACGTCCTCAGAGATGTCTACATCGCCGCGCGCTGATATGCCGGCGGCCAAATCTGAACCAACTATCAGCGGACCAAGTTTCTCTTGGAGGGAGTGGCAGCGCTTGGCCTCGTCGCGTTTAGTCCGTCCGCGTATCTCGACCCGACCCTCACAGGGGTCACTTAGTCGATGGGCGTCGTCGTACGACTTCGTGCGATTTGCTCGGCTGCATCAATGAGTCGATCTAGCTTCCGATTGATTTGGCCAAGCTGATATGCCGCATATTCGGTGGCACGGGACAAGCGGACATCAAGCGGCATCGAACTGGGGTAATAACCAGGATCAAAATCCTGCTCCAAATAGGCCTTGCGACGACCGACGAAGACTTCTTTGTCCGAGTCCGAGTTTGCCATCGTTGCCCCCTGTTTCCATCAAGTACATGCTACCCCAAGGGCATTGGAGGGGTTGCCTTGAGACACGGGCCACCCCTCCTGCTGCAATCTCGCGGGAGTGGGAATTACGGGTGATCTTAAGTCACTACGTAGGACCGCTCCCTATGGAGTGCTTCATCGCCGATCTTCCGACTACTCGCCTTCCGCCCCAATCGCATAAGCGGTCTCGCCGTGAACCGCGTCGTCGCCCACCTTCAGGGTCGCTTCATCCATGCGCAGTGGGACGATCAACGAGATGACCTTGAGGATGATGTAGGTCGCTATCACATTGTACACGATAATGAAGGCGGCAGCCTCGGCCTGAAGTAGGAGCTGTCCGGAGTTGCCGTAGAGCAAGCCTGTGACGCTGAAGCCAGGCGCGTCCTTGTCAGTGCCGATATACATGAACATGCCCGGGTTGGCGAGGACGCCCACAAGCATACCGCCCATGAGGCCGGCGATACCATGTGTGGAAAATACCGACAATGTATCGTCCACCTTCATCATCAACTTGGTCTTTTGCAGCCAGTTCATGCTGGCCCACGGGATGATACCGGCGCACACACCAATGATAATGGCGCCCCACCCATCGACGAAGCCAGCCGCGGGAGTGATGGCCACCAAGCCCGCAATCATGCCGTTGACAGCGCCGATGACCGACGGTTTGCCATAGGCCATCTTGTCCATCAGCGTCCAGACCAGAAGCGCCACTGCGGTGGCGGTGTTGGTGTTGAGAACCGCCGCGCCTGCATCCGCGTTGGCGAAGTACGGATCGCCTCCATTGAAGCCGTTCCAGCCAAGCCAGAGAATCCCTGCACCGACCAACGTGACCAACAAGCTATTGGGTGGGAATGATTCGCGATCCTGCTGTAAGCGTGGGCCGATCACCGCCGCAGCGACAAATCCGGACGTACCTGCAGCAAGATGGATAACATAGCCGCCCGAGAAGTCTGCCGCGCCCGCTGCCGCGAGCCAGCCGCCGCCCCACAGGCTAAACGCACCCACCGTGTAGACGAGGGTCATCCATACTGGGCAAAAGATCATCCACGCAGTAAAGTTCATGCGGCCAAGTACTGAGCCGCCGAGGATGATGACGGTGATGGCCGCGAACACGAACTGGAAGAACATTAACGTGGCCATTGGGAAGGCAAGGGGCGGCATGCCCGAGGCTGCAGCCGGAATTGTGGCCTGACCGGTGGTAAACAAGGCCGACGTTGCCAAACCCGGCTTGCCTAAGAAGGGGAACCATTGAGGCCCGAACGCCATGTTGTAGTCGAACAGAACCCAGACGACCAGGACCGAGGCGAAAGCGTATATCGCCATAAAGGCGGAGTTGATCGCCCATTTCTTCTTGACAATGCCGCCATAAAGAACCGTTAGCCCGGGAATGCTTTGCAACCCGACGAAAGTCGCAGCGGCCAACTGCCAGGCATTGTCTCCCGTATCTAGCCATTGTGGTGATGCTACAAGTGCCATTTAATTCCCCCCATGTTAGATTGCTCGAAGGCGTACCGATGCCGATGGCAAGGGAGTCCAGATGACGCTCAGAAATCAACGCAAAAGTCATGCCATATGGGCGCCTTGGTCCGACGGTGTTTTCTGCAGCGTTTTTTTTATTAGCGGCGATATTCTGCACATAAAATAGGCAAGTGGGCCTACTCGCGCGGCATTCTTTGCCAACTCGCGATCTGAGTAAGTGAGGGGATAAAGAGCCATGCAGGTGCAACCATGTTCGTGAGCCGGCCGTGGATTGCTGCTTTGGCGACTGGCATAGCCGTTTTCGCCATTAACGGTCAGGCGCAGGCCAGCGAGACCGCGATTACCTGCACCAATCCGACCAGCGGCGTGAGCTGGCAGATTAAAATTGACTATGATAGGCGCACTGTGGATTCCAATCCGGCCCGCATTAGCGACGCAGAGATTTCGTGGCACGATGGGGCAGACGGCGGCAACTACACGCTCGACCGCAAATCCGGGAACCTCACGGTAATCATTGCGTCGAGCACCGCCGGTCATTTTCTCTATGATCGTTGCAGGCTGGAGAATTGAAGCCGCGCTCCGGAACTGCAATGGCCCCCGCACCGGGACACGATCCAGGCTGCCCGTCGCCCGGCGAAATCGGAGCAACGGCGATGGTCGAACGTGTCGCCGGCGTTAACGCAAGCGTCGGGTTCTTCTCGAAGACTGGGCCACGTAAACACAACGAGGATTTCGCCGGCGCCGTTTTCGGTGCGGAACTGCCCGAGCCGCGCCGAGACGTGGTGGCGGCGATTGCCGACGGAATTGGAAGCGCAAAGGGCGGTCGCGTGGCGGCCGAGACCGCTGTGCGCGGTTTTCTCGATGGATTTTGCGACCTGCCCGAAACTATGGAGGTGAGACGCGCGGCGGCCAGGATCGTGAGTGCGCTCAATGGCTGGATCCATGCCCAAGGTCACCACGACCCCGCGCTCGCGGGAATGGGATGCACCTTCACGGCCCTGGTGTTACGCGGTCGCATCGCCCACTTGTTGCATGTCGGGGACACGCGCGCCTACCGGCTGAGCGGTGACCGCTTGACCCGCCTCACCACTGACCACGTCCGCGGAGGCACCGGTCGGTCGCGGACCCTTTACCGCGCGCTGGGCGTCGAGGCGGAGGTGCGACTGGACTACGCCACCCAGCCGGTGGCGCTGCACGATCGCTTTCTCCTGTGCAGCGATGGCGTGCACGGATTCCTGACGGACCAGAGCATCGCCGACCTCTTGCGCGAGCGCTCTGCTCCCCGGGATACCGCCCGCGCGTTGGTCACGGCCGCGCTTCAATCTGGCAGCGCCGACAACTGTACGGCCTTGGTGCTGGACGTGGTTGGCCTGCCGACGGCGGAATCGACTGACATCGGCACCACCGTCATGCAACTGCCGTTGATCCCGGTGCCGCTTAGCGGCGAGACGATCGATGGTTTTGTGCTCAAAGTGCCGCTGTCCGACGGGCGATACAGCCGCCTGTTCGGTGCCGTGGATGAGGTCGAGGGCGGCGAGGTGGCATTGAAGTTCCCCAAGCCCCAGGTGGCCGCCATGGCCATCCACCGCGCGGCATTCGTCCGCGAGGCCTGGGTGGGCGCGCGCGTGAATAGCCCCTGGCTCGGCCACATTATCGAGTTGCCGCCGGGGCGGCAGACCTGCCTCTACACGGTCATGCCGCTTTATCAAGGCGAGCTTCTAGAGACGCGGCTCAGGCGTCGCCCGTCGCTGGGTCTAGAGGAAGGACGAAATATCGCGGTCAAGCTGGCACGGGCTGCGGCGGCGCTACACCGCGCCGGCATCATCCATCGCGACATCAAGCCGGACAATGTGATTCTCGAGGGTGGCGGATCGCTAAAGCTGATCGATCTCGGGGTGGTGCGCGTACCCGGACTGGAGGACTTCCCGCCCGAAGACATCCCGGGTACCCCTGGCTATATGGCGCCTGAATTGTTCGCCGGCGAACCCGGAAACGAAGGAACCGATATTTATGCGCTGGGCGTCACCATGTTTCGCGCCTTCACCGGGGAGTTCCCTTACGGCAATGCCGACGCCACCAGCCCGCCGCGCCGAGACCGGCCGCAGGAGCTCTCCGCACTGCGCCCGGATCTCCCTGCGTGGCTCCAGGCCGCACTCGGGCGAGCGATCGCAATCGATCCCACCCAACGTTTTCGCGACATGATCGAATTCGCGGTGGAGATGGAGGCGGGACCGGCGCGCGCCCCGGCTGCGGTCCGCCGGCCTCGGACGCTCTATGAACGTTCCCCGCTCCAATTCTGGCAGGGTGTGGCCGCGCTGCTCGCGCTGGCGCTCCTCCTGTCGCTGCTGCGGCATTAAGTCTGACCCTGCTTCAATGGATCGGCATGCGCCCCGACCACCGTACATTCGCTCCACCATTGAAATGATCCGCGCCGTCACCAAAATCGATCACGCCCACAAACAAAGACCAAGGGCGATGTCCACTACTGGCACCAAGCGGACTAAACCGACAAAGCTCCTTGGGGTCAGTAAACTGAGCTAAAGCAGATATAAATTTAATTGGGAAGGCACCGTCTAACGGCACTCCCAGGGGAGCGGCATTTTTCAAAAAGGGGGTCCGGTGTATACCCCCTCGGGGGCTGTGTGGTAGTGTACCCAAGGCTCTTTGCCTGGTCGTGGCACTTGATAATGCCGCTACTGGGCTCAGGCGCTTGGTATGGTCCCAAAAACACGTTCATTGAGTAGTTGGGCCCCAAGATTGACTTCCTGAGACCACCGTCGAGGGAAAACCGGAAACCATATGCGCGATGTGAGTTTTTCAGCTTGTGACCCAAAGCGGAAGACAGTCCAGGTCAGAAGACTATCAGACTATCAGATAAGCCTGAGCGAGTGCCGCCATGGTCACGAATCCAAACGTTCCTGATTGGCTGTTAGTGTTGCATGCTGCGTAAGGGGCGCGCTGATCAGGCCTGCGGACGGACGTTCGGAAAGAGCTGCTGGCCGTCGATCTTATAGCTTCCGATTGCGGCTTGTCCTTCGGGGCCGGTGAGCCTTGGCCTTCACATTCGGGTGCTTCGCCGGTATTGACCAGGATGACGCCATATTGGTTGAAGAGCCTGTCGTCGCCTTCGACCAGAAACTTGAAATCGTCCTTGTTAGCGCGCTGCCTTTCGCCGCGTCCAGGTAACAGGCCTGAAGATAACAACATTGCAAGCAGCGGGTTCGCGAGCCAGTTATTGCCCGCCTTGGAACGTATTAGCCACTAATTCTTGCTCCTTTGTCATGAGAATCGGTACATGCAACAGGGAGGCGGTCGAGACCGACACCGCCTCGGGTCCTTCCACTGGACTGGCCGCAAAGCGGGAGGCTGTCCAGCCGCTTGTTTCGAGTGCCTCCTGCAGTTCCGCCTGCCGTTTCTGATCCACAACGCTGCGAAGCATGGCATAGAAATCGAGCGAGCTATCCTCGAGTTCTTGCATCTGGTCGGCTTGGCTCAATTGCGTGAAGGGGCTCGCAACCGAGCCCGCGACGCCTAGGTTGTTGACCGCGAAAGCAACCTGGGTTGGCAGCAACTCCACGAACTCTCCGGCGGGGATCGCAGTGGCGAGTTCGGCAGTCGTTCCAGCTAGATCGCGTAGGTTGGTCGGCCCAATAATCGGCAGGACGAGGTAAGGGCTTTCGCGTACGCCCCAAACATAAAGTGTTTGTCCGAGATCGCCGGATTGGCGCGGAAGATTTTCCTTCGTCGCGACGTCGAAAAGGCCACCAATGCCAAGGGTTGAATTCATGGCAAAGCGCCCGAAGGTCGTTGCCGCGGCCCCCAAGCGCAGTTGCAGGACGTCGTTGGCGAAGATTATGGGTTCGGTGAGATTGCCAGCGAAAGCTCCGATCGAATCGCGGACGGGCTCCGGTACCGTTTCGCGATAGGCCCTAGCCACCGGATAAACGATTGTATGATTGAAGCGCTGGTTACCTTCGAACACCGTGCGGTTCATCCTCTCGAACGGGTCCGCTACCTCTTTCGACTCGCCGGGTAGGCTCGCGACATCTGTCGGTGCGTCGACAGAAGCGGAGGTGCTTTTCAGTGCGTCAGGAGAGGTTTGGCCGGTGAGGAATTGGGACGACGGAACGGTAGCACCGCTCGAAGCGCAGGCTGAGAGTACGCTCGCAAGCGCGACCGCCGCGGCGCGGCATAAGGTGGAGAGCTCCCTCACCCTCGTTCACCCGGTCCCGTCCAAGGGGCATATTTTTCTTCGTCAGCCAGGGCCTGGTCAAAACCCAAAGTTCCCTCATATCAGCGCCTATCTAGTTCAGACTTTATTAAAAATTTCGAGCTTCGATTCGCAGGCTCACCAAGGGTGCTCAGCCAGAGACGATAGGATGAGCCGAGAGGGTCCTGCAGCGTAACAACCTTCGCATCAGTGTCGGCAACCAAGAGATAGACCCCTCCGGGCTTGACTGGAGCCGCATCGACATTCGCAGTCTCAACATCTATCAGCCGCCGGGACCTGACAATGTGCTAGGCAGCGTCAAGTTCGTGTTCCCCAACCAGCATGACGTCTACATGCACGACACGACGCAGAAGTTCCTGTTCACCGAGCCCATTCGCGCCGAGACCGAGGGCTGTATGCGCGTGCAGCATCCCGACCAGCTTGCGCTCACCCTGCTGAAGCAGGATCAGGGCTGGTCGGCAGGCCAGCTCGCCTCGGCCATGCAGACCAGCTATGACCAGCATGTTGCGCTGAATCAGGAGATCCCGGTTTACATCACCTATTTCACCCTCTAGGTAAACGACGACGGGTCGATTTCGACCTTCGGCGACATATATGGCCACGATGCCCGCATGGCGGCCGCGCTGTTCAGCAATGATGTGGCCTTTGACCCCCCGACGGACGATAACGAGTTCTTCGTGAGCCGAGAGTTGCGGGGCAACCAGGTGCGGCGGAGGGGCGCTATGGCCAACGCCATAGCGGAGAGCTTGTCCGGATTTATAGGCAATTGAAGGACCCCTCAGGTCGCGATTTATTATTGCAGCCAACGTACCCGCAAAGAGGGGCGCAATGACCAACCAATCGACTTTGAGGCTCGTGAACCAGGCACGAGTCGACTTTGTTCCGCCCCCGATGGACGGGACAAAGGCATGATCGGCTTTATCGCCGGCTTATCGATTGGCGCCTGTCTCGGCTGCTTACTCGCTGCCCTGTTCGCCGCATCCGGTCGCGGCGAGTAGGGTCGGAGCCGTCAGCGGCTGCGATCGTGAAAGCTGCCTCGCTGCAGACGGTCCGGACAATTGGCAGAATTGGGAAAAAAGGTGGGCCGGAGGTTTTAAGCTCCGGCCCCAAGCTTTTGCGGCACTTGCGGCTTGGGGGGCCGAGGGATAGGCCGCCAACAGCTGCCGATGAGCGTCGGCGTAGCTACTCGCCGGCTGTAAGGAAACGGGGGGCACTCCTCGCAGCGCTCACCATCAGCAATAATTAATCTACCATAACTCCCGCGTTCAGAGTGCAACTAGGTTAAGGCATGGTTAACGACGCGCCCGCATGGGCGCCAGCCGGTCGGGCGTGCATGCCGGGCTCGAGGCCGCTCAGCACTCCCGCAGCGAGCACAACGGCCAGCCCAAGCGCGGTCTCTGCCGCGATGGTACGAATGAGCGCCCATCTTGCAGGCTGCGCGTCTCGGTTCGCCAGCGCCGGGGTGAGGAGAAAGCGGTTGCAAGCCGCCAACAAGAGCAGCGCGGCAAAGAGCGTCGCCTTGAGGAGGAGCACCCACCCATAGGCGGTGGCAATCAGGCCACGCGTGCCACCGGCGAGATACCAGCCCTGGAGGCAGGCGGTTCCTGCGATCGCGGCGACGCAAAGAGTCGCGAGATGAGAGAAGCGTCTTAGCACTTCCGCCGCGGGCTTCGGCGGGGCGTCGCGTACCAGGATAACCAGCGGCGCCAGGCCGCCAAGCCATGCCCCGGCCGAAAGCAGATGCAGTCCTTGCGAGTAGAGCAGCAGGTTCGGGCCATGCTCCATGGCGAAGGCATGGCTGTGCCCGGCGTGAAGCGCTATGGCGAGCCCGGCAAGCCCGACCGGCGCGAGGGGCCATCGCTGCGGCTGCACCGTCGTCAGCAAGAGCGCCGCGGACACCGCCAGCGCCTGGGCAAGCAGATCGTGGCCGAAGCTCGTGCTGAGCAACACCGTGGGAATTGCCGCGAGGACTTGCTTCGCATTTGCCGCGTCGGACATATCGGATGCTTCAAGCACGAGCCACCCGAGCAGCGCGAAAAGTGCCGCGACCAGGCTTGCTCGGACGAGGTGCAAGCAGCGTCCCTTAATGGCGTCCGCATCACGGGCGCCCATCCGTTTCAGAGCATGCGCGGCGACGAGCTCGGTGAACAGTGACGCACCGAAAGCCGAAAACAGGGTGGCAACGAACAACCCTCGCACCAAGGTGAGCAGCAGCCCGCCGGCCCCCAGCTCAAAATTCGGCCAAGTCATCTCCAGCACGACTAGTTTGCGAGCGGGCTCGCGAGAAGGCCCGCGAGTGTGATGACGACGATCGAAGGCTGGGACATCGGCAAGCTGGCTTTGCGTCGTTTAATGATGGTTGTGTTCGTCCGGCTTAAGGCCACCGGCCCCCGTCCCTTCGACCTCGAACGTCACATCGAGGGTGCCCGCCTTTTCGAAGGTCAGAGCGCCTGAAAACTCCTCGCCTTCTTTCAATGGCCTTTTCAGGTCCAGGAACATCAGATGGTACTCGTTGGGCCCCAGCACGACCGAGCCGCCCGCGGGCACGGGCAATCCATCCGTCACCTCACGCATTTCCATGACGCCTCCGCCATGCTCACGTGATGGATCTGGGTGCGACCGGCAATTTCGGCGGCTACCGAGACGAGTCGATCGGGCGCGGTGCCGTCGTTCTTGATGGTCAGATAGCCGGCAGCCACTTGCGCTCCGCCAGGTGTCGCCCGCGACCACGGATGCTCGATCGTGATCGAGCCCAGCTTGAACCCATGGGCAAAGGCCGGACCGGCCAAGAGGATCAGTGCAATAGCAACGACATAGGCTGATAGCCGGGACACGATCATTCCTCCTTGCGCTTCGTGACGTACGCGACATTGACAGCGCACCGAGCGACGGCAGGCGTTATTTCGCGACATGGAAGCTGAAGCTTCCTTGGGTCTTGTGCGTGTCGACCGAGAGCGCGTGCCACGTCACGCTGTAGCTGCCTGAGGGCAGGCCACCGACCGAGGCCAAGCCGTAACACAAATCGGGCCACCAAAAGAGGAGGCGCTCCAGCTTCTGGCGTCGCCACCCTGCCGCGGCGGCAGGACGCCCAAAGCAAGCAGCCTGCGCATGATCATCTGCGCGGCATCCGCCTCGTCATAGCCGGCCTCGACCAGGAGATCGATAACAGTAGCGATGCGGCCGAGCATGGCCTCGCTTGGCGGGGCCGGGCGCTCCGGCCTCGCGAGCACGCCTGCCGGGCTTCTGCTGCTCTTGAGCGCGGCTTCGAGCTCGATGAGCGGCTGCAAAGCCTCCTGCGCGAGGCCGTCCTCGGCGAGCTGAGGCATTTTGCGCCGAGCGCGGCTTGTCCTCGCCGCTGTCATGGGTCTGCCGAAGCCCGGAACGCAGCACCGAGACGGTCCAAATTTGGCGCGAGCGTCTGCGTGACGATGACGAATCCTAGGGATGGGATCGTTAAAGAAACATGCCAGAAACATCCCGCGCCCGGCAAGAGCCTACCTAGCTGGCAGCCAGGCGGCTAGAACAGCCAGGCTTCGCCGCCCAACCCCTTGTGAATCGCATCTCCTTGTTCGATATGGTGGAAAAGTTGGGGGATCGTCTAACGGTAGGACAGGAGACGATCGGCAAAACAACCTGCAAATTCAAGTACATCCGTTTTCCAAGCCTACCCGGACAAAGCCGAAACGTGCCGGGAACGAACGGGCATATTGGAAAACATTTCGGCTGGCCCCTCCCCCTGCTCGCTCCAGGAATCCCTTGCGATTCTCGTCCCGCCTTGATGGCAGGCCTGGCCCTGCGATAATGCACCCATGCAAATCGCTGAGACGCGCCAGGTGCGCGGCGTGGCCGTGCCATCGATCATTATGGTACGGCCTGGAAGGAGGATCGCACCCAAGCGTTCACGAGTACTTTGATAGTGCGCATAGAAATCTGGGTTGTCGCGGCGCTCGAACTTTTAGCTAACATACACTCCCTTGGGCATGCAGCTGGGAAGGTCTCACAATTTGCATAGGCCGCTTGGATACGCTCGCGCGCCTGAAGGCCGGTCAGGATGCTCGCTCTCGCCACAGTCTCTGACATGAACCGTCTGGCACTTGTGCTCGATCTGAGCTCGGGTGCCCTGGATGCTGCCGCTTAGGGGTCAAAAGCTGAAA
>Ga0209415_10017887_pt1 | contig 11235 bp, 7 predicted proteins | sample PeaSoiSIISIP2007_FD_187696 | JGI IMG/M metagenome (GOLD analysis project Ga0209415, IMG submission 187696) | Peat soil microbial communities from Weissenstadt, Germany - SII-SIP-2007 (SPAdes) (version 2) | ecosystem: Environmental > Terrestrial > Soil > Wetlands > Peat | place: Germany...
ATCTTCGCCGGCACCACGGCCCGCCCGGCGCGCAACATCGCCGAGGTGACGCTGACGCTGGACGACACCGCCGGCGTGGCGCCGCCGCCGTTCCACGTGCAGCCGGAGCTGGAGGTGGTGCGGCGCATCGAGCGCGGCATGGGCAGCTCGTATCATGTGAACGGGAACGAGACGCGGGCGCGCGACGTGCAGACGCTGTTCGCCGACCTGGCGTCGGGCGCGCACGGCTCGGCGATGGTCAGCCAGGGCCGCGTCGGGGCGCTGGTGACCGCCAGGCCCGACCAGCGGCGGCTGCTGCTGGAGGAGGCGGCGGGGATCACCGGGCTGCACGCGCGCCGCCACGAGGCGGAGCTGAAGCTGCGCGCCGCCGAGGCCAACCTGACGCGGGCGGAGGATCTGCGCGGGCAGCTCGAGGCGCAGCTCGCGGCGTTGAAGCGCCAGGCGCGGCAGGCCAGCCGCTATCGCAACATCTCGGGGGCGATTCGGAGTGCCGAGGCGGAGCTGCTGGCGATCCAGCGCGCCGAGGCCGAGCGGATTCGCGCGGCCGCCCAGGCAGCGCTGCACGACGCGACGCTGGCGGTCGCCGCCGCCACCGCCGCGGCCACCGAGGCGCAGGCGCGTGCCGCGGCGGCGCAGGCGGCGCTGCCCGCGCTGCGCGAGGCGGAGGCGGCGGCGCGCACCGGGCTGGAGCGACACCGCGTCGCCCAGGAGCAGATCGCCGCCGAGGAGGCCCGCGCCCGCGATGCGCTGGCGGAGGCGACGCGGCGACTGGGGCAGCTCGGGCAGGATTTGGGCCACGCCACGCAGCTTCGCCAGGATGCCGAGGCAGCCGAGGCGCGGCTGGCGACTGAGGACGCGGCGCTGACCGAGGCGGAAGCCGGGCATGCCGCCAGGGCGGAGGCCGCCGCACAGGCGGCCGAGGCGGCGGCCGAGGCCGTGCGGCTGGCGGAGGCCGCGGCCAACCGTGCCACCGAGGCGGCGGCGGAGGCCGCGGCGCACGCCCAGTCGGTCGGGCAGATGCTGGCGCAGGCCGAGCAGCGCGCCCGCCGCGTCGCCGGCGAGCTGGGCCGGCTGTGCGCCGAGCACGATCGGTTGGCCGCCGAGGCGGTGGCGCCAGCGGCGCTGGAAGCGGCGGAGGCCGCGCAGGGCGAAACCGCGGCAACGCTGGCGGCGGCGGGTGCGGCGCTGGAGCGGGCCGAGCAGGCCCGCGCCGCCGCGCAGACGGCGCTGGCCGTCGCGCGCGACCGCCAGGCGGCCACGGAGTCGACGCGCGCCCGGCTCGCGGCCGAGGCGCAGGCGCTGGCCGACGTGCTGGCGGTGAACGACGGCGAGCAATGGCCGCCGATGGTCGACATGCTGTCGGTGCCCGCGGGGCTGGAGACGGCGTTGGGCGCGGCGCTGGGGGAGGAGCTGTCCTCGGCCGCCGACCTGAGCGCGGCGCGGCATTGGCGGGAGCTGCCGCCGCTCGACCCGTTGCCGGCGCTGCCGGGTGGTGCGGCGCGGTTCGACTTTTTGGTGCAGGGGCCGCCGGCGCTGACCCGGGCGCTCAGTCAGATCGGGTTGATCGACGACGAGGCGACCGGCGCGGCGCTGCAGGCGGCGCTGGCGCCGGGGCAAATGCTGGTCTCCGAGGAGGGCGGCGTCTGGCGCTGGGACGGCTACACGATCCGCCGCGGCACGCCCTCGGCCGCGACGGTGCGGCTGCAGCAGCGCAACCGGCTGTCGATGCTGCGCGGCAACCTGGTCGATGCGAACGCCACGGCTGCCGCGGCACGCGAGGCGTATGTCGCTGCCTATGAGGCCGAGCAGGACGCAACCGTCGGCGAGCAGCGGGCGCGGGTGGGCCGGCGCGAGGCGGAGCAGGGGGCCGAGCGGGCGCGGCTGGCGGCGCAGCGGTTGCAGGCGCAGGCGACCACGGTGGGCGCCCGGCTGAACGCGCTGGGCGAGCAGATCATGGCCCAGCGGGACGAGCACGCGGAGGCTGCCGCGGCCGAGGCGCGGGCGCGCGAGGCGCGGGATGCGCTGGCGGACCTGCCGGCGCTGCGTGTTGCGGTGGAGCAGGCTCGCGCCGCACTCGGGAGCGCACGGGTGGCGGAGGCCGAGGCGCGGGGCACGCGTGACCGGCTGGCGCGCGAGCAGGCAGCCCGCGCCGAACGCCGGGGCGTGATCGCCGGCGAGCGCGCGGATTGGACGCAGCGTGCGGCCGATGCCGCCGGCCGGGTTGCCGAGGTTGCCGCCCGTCGTGCCGAAGCCGCGGCCGAGCACGCCGCGCTGGTCGACGCGCCGGCACTGATCGCCGCCCGCCGCGCCGCGGCGTTGGATGCGCTGGAGGCGGCCGAGGCCGCGCACCGGGGCGAAGCCGACCGGCTGACCGAGGCGGTCAATGCGGCCGGCGAGGCGGATCGGGCCGCGCGGGGCGCCGAGTCGGCGCTGGCCGCCGCGCGCGAGGACGCGGTGCGCGCCGAGGGCGTCGCGGCGCAGGCCGACCACGCCTGGGGGGTGGTGGCGGAGCGCATCCTGGAGCGGCTTGGGGCGAATCCCGCCATGCCGGACCCGCCGGCGGACCTGACGGCGGAAAGCGAGGAGAAAGCTCGAAAACGGCTGGAACGGCTACTCAAGGAACGGGAAGAAATGGGCCCGGTGAACCTGCGCGCCGAGGTCGAGGCCGACGAGGTGGAAAAACAGATCGCCACGCTGGAGGCGGAGCGCGCGGAACTGACCACGGCGATCGCCAAGCTGCGCGGCTCGATCGGGCACCTGAACCGCGAGGGCCGCGACCGGCTGAGCGCGGTGTTCCAGCAGATCGACCAGCATTTCCAGGCGCTGTTCACGCGGATGTTCGGCGGCGGGCGGGCGCACCTGGCGCTGGTGGGGTCGGACGATCCGCTGGAGGCGGGGCTGGAGATCTACGCCCAGCCGCCGGGCAAGAAGCTGGCGACGCTGTCGCTGCTGTCGGGCGGCGAGCAGGCGCTGACCGCGCTGTCGCTGATTTTTGCGGTGTTCCGCTGCAACCCGGCGCCGATCAGCGTGCTGGACGAGGTGGACGCGCCGCTGGACGATGCGAATGTGGAACGGTTCTGCAATCTGCTGGACGAGATGGTGCGGGAGACTGGGACCCGCTTCCTGGTGGTGACGCACCACCCGCTGACGATGGCGCGGATGGACCGGCTGTACGGCGTGACGATGCAGGAGCGCGGCGTGTCGCGGCTGCTGTCGGTGGATCTACAGGTCGCCGCGGGGATGGCGGAGCCGCCGCGGCTGGCGGCGGAGTAGGGCGAAGCGAGGTCAGGCAGCGAGGTAATGGAACCACAGATGATCACAGATGAGCACGGATAGGATTTCGGCTTGAACCGGCGGCAAAAGACGCGCATTCTGAAAGCCAGCGGTCGGTCGAACCTTATCGGCGTTCATCCTTGGTTCAATACTTGCCTGATCATGCTTGGCACCTGGCGTCCCCGCCGCCACGTCGGCTGTCAAGGCCCGATCGCGGAACCCGGTTCAGCTATCGGGGGCAGCGATCAGCCAATCATGGAATCCGGTTTGTATTTCGACAAAAGTATCAGGTGCCTGGCTGCGTCCTTTAAGCCCTTGATGTTGGAATCACAAACCTTTGAACAGTCATCGAGATAGCCGGAGAGAATCTCTTTGGCCTTGGCTATCGTCTTGGCTTCTTCTTTATCCTTCTCGTTGAGTTCAAGGTCGTCTCTTTCCAGTTTCGCCTCGAATTGGTCGATCATGCCCGACAACTTCTCGGCCATGCCTTCAAGGTCGGTCATTTGTGTTTCAAGATCGTCGCGGGCCTTGTAGAACGTTTGCAGCGCCTTCCCGATCACATCAACATTGAATTTGAGCACGGTCTTGAAGTCGGGTATCTTTCCCTTGTCGCCCAGAATTTTCATCGCCTGTTTCGACGCATCGTTCCAGGTATCAGCCATTGGACGCTCTCCTGTTCCGCTCCAGTCCGACGTTCGCCCGCTCGGCAGCGTGTCCGCCGTCGAGCGAAAACCCTGATCCATTCGCGGCAGTTGGGCAACGGCAAACCGGCGACGCTCGGGCGGGCGGGACGACCGGATCGGGCGGCCAATGACCGGCACGAAGCCAAGGAGGGCCTTGCAGCCTTTCGTTCCTCATTCTGTCTGCGCACCGCTCTCGATGAGCCGTCCGGGTCGATGGAGACCAACCGAACGTCCGCCGATCCTGGGTGGAACTTCCGGCAATGCGGCCGACCGGCGATCTCGGCGACCGTGCAGTGCCGTCCATGGAGGTCGGCCGGATCAGCGAACCGACAGGTTCCGACACGGTCGTACAACCCGCGCTTCATCCGCATCGACCGGTTGCGGCAGGCACCGAGCGGCGTTGCTGCGGACGGCTGCCACGGGTCGTCATCGGCAGCGATACGGCGAGCTCATGTTCCTGGGTTGTTCTGGTTGCTCCCGAGACGGGAAACTGACCGGTAGGTGGGCCAGTGGCAGATCCCCAACATCCTGCCAGCCAGTCCCGGCATAGGTTCATGCGGCGGCAGGGGTCGCGATCGGTGGCAAGACCATCGAGCAGACCGATGGTAGGATGCGAGTCAGCCGTCAGGGCGGCCGGATGGGAAGCCCGGTGGCGTTGAAACCAAGGCGGTCGTTTCGACCGCGTCGCCATGGAGCCGGGATCATGACCAGGATTTTCGACATTCCGCTGATACTTGGGGCGGTTATGCTGTCTCTTGCGGCGTGCCAGCCGGCCGGGCAGGGGGGCACAACGGACCAGTCCGCGGGGCAAGGGCAGGCAGCGCCGGCGCTGTCGGAGGCGAATGCGGTCTTCGTCGACGCGGCGGGCACGTTGGGACTTGAGGAGGTCAGGTTCGCCCAGCTCGCGGAGACGAAGGCAGCCGATCCGGCGGTGCGCCGCTTCGCCACGAAAATGCTTGCCGATCACACCACGGTTGGTGAGCAGCTTGCGACCCTGGCGCAAAGCAAGGGGATCACGCTACCGTCCGACATGGATGCAGGCCACGAAACGCTGTATCGGCAGCTCCAGTCCATGAGCGGACCGGCCTTCGACCGCGCCTATGTGAACGGTCAGATGCAGGATGTGACCATGGTGATCGAGGCCTTCCAGACCGAGGCCGACAGCGGGAAGGATCCACAGGTGCGGAGCTTCGCACAGCAGTACCTGCCGATGATGCAGCAGCATTTGCAAATGGCGCTCGCGCTATAGCCGCCCCCCGGCCTGCTACCGGGCACTGTCGCGGCAGCCTGGCTCGCTGAAGGCGGTGCAAGCCTCGGTCATGATCCAGCTACCCATGCCGCCGCGGTGGCGTGAGCGGCGACGCGCGGCACAGGCAGCGACAGTCGCGACGATGCAGCCGCCGGTGCCAGGTTCCCGTCCTTGCTGCGCTGGATGCCCCGCGGCCCATGAACGCCATGCCCATGCTCGTTCAGCTCTTGCAGCAGATCGATCACCTTCGCGGCGGTTTCATGCGCGCCGGCCGCGCGCCGTAAAACATCCCGAGCGCACTTTCGGTGGCGTCGGGTTTGGCTTCCACGGTCAGGCCGATTTGCACCGAGCGTCGAAAGGATCGGCCGGTGCTGTCATGGCCGTGCTTGTCGCGGCCATCCACGACTCTCGCAAGCTCAGAATGGCGTGTACTGCGGCGATGTGATGAACGTCAATACAAGTCCGAGAAGATCGTTGAACGTATCTTCCTGGTTGACCGGAAGGCAGCCACGGGCGAGTTCGAGGAGGCGCTCCAGATCCCGATTCACGAAGAACAACTGCCGCAGCATATTGGATGCGAACCTCGATGTGGTGTTGCCTGCCCTGCCTGCTATCGTCGAAACATGTTCTATGTTGACCGTGGTGCAAAATGGAAAGACGCATGCTGATTTCAATGCGCCGCTGACTATTTTCGAGCGGAGGAACAGATCGATCGGAGATCTGGCGCCCCTGTGCAACTCCTCTTCGTACAAATTCAAGATCTTCGGGATCGACCGTGCGTTCACGATGTACGAACTCATGGTCGACCGGTACGGTACCAGAAAATAATGGAAGGAGACGATCTTGCCGGAGGCGTCCCGGGTGATCTCCGCCTGATCGAACAGCCGCCGACAGTCCCGGAGATCGCTGAACCAGAGGGCGGTATTGGTAAAGACCAAGTCGTGGTCGTCAAGTAGTCTGGATGATGTCGCAAGGTCGACGATGAGTCGGGTGGCTTCCGACAGTACCACATCGTCCTCCAGAACGTGGATATGTGTTGCCTTGCCCAGACATTCCTTCAGCAACAGGTAATGCGATGTGAAACAGCCGATCTCCGCATCCGACAAGGTCGGATTTGGCAGCCCCAGGGCATTGCCATCCGCCGCGGGGAAACGTTCATACAACGCTCCCAAATCGTAGCGGTCGAATTGTCCTTCCATGTCGGACCGTCGGTCGGTGCTTCGATCGAGATTGATGTAAAACCCGGCGCTACCCACCCGCCACTCCTTGCCGCCCGGCGTGTTGACGTTCCAATCACCTGAAGCGCGACGGCCGGCTGTCGGAGACGCTCGCGGCAATCGTGCATCGATCACGGATATCATCCACGGCGGATGCCAAGCAACCCTCCGGTGCCGGCACCAAATTTGGCTAAGGCCATTGCCTTCAGGGGAATGGCTCACGTGATTGGCACGGTCAGGTCGACCATATCCGGAACCATCCTTTTTTTGGCTGGCAGCCGACGGGACCGTGACGGTCGCTCATGCCAGCCGCCCGACCGTTTGGCACTGCGCCTGGTCGTCGCGCGGCCGGTATCCGTCCTGGTTTGGTGCGGCCGGGATGGCGGCCTGAGTACCGGCCCGCGCATCTGTGCCGGCCGCGCCGCCCTCGCCGCCCGTTCGGACCCATTCACCGCACGGCGGGCGATCACAAATCGGCGAGGCGGCGCCAGGCCGCGATCTCGACACATTCCGGCAACATGTCAGCTACATTCGGCCCCCAGGTTTATCGGCAGTGTGTGACAGCAACGGAGGCATCCGATGCACGCAACGAAACGGTTTGGTGCGCTGGCGGCGGTGATCGGCCTGGTGGCCATCGGTGTCACCGCGATGCCCGGCAAGGCCGAGGCGTGGTGGCGCGGCGGCTGGTGCTGCGGGGTGGGCATCGGCGTGGTTGTGCCGCCGGTGGTCGTGGCCCCGGCACCGGTCTATGCGCCGCCGCCGGTCTATTATGCGCCTCCGCCGGCGTACTACGCGCCGCCGCCGCAGGGCAGGTGGATTCCGGGGCACTATGAGGGCGGGTACTGGGTGCCTGGCCACTACGTGTAGCCCGCGGGGCGCATTTCTGCCGCGTGAGCCGAGAGCAGGCCCGGGGTGCTGCCCCTGGCCTGGTTTCGATCGATAGCGGCCTCGGGGCTGACGTGCCGGGATCGCATGCGGAACGTGCTGCCAGGCCGGGGACCGCGTCCGAACCCTTTGGTGTTCGCGCCAGAACCGAACGCCGTCAGACCGGCATGGTCCGGCCCTGGTGCCGCCGCCCGGCCACCGCGGTCGCCTCGGTCCCGCCGGCGATCACCCGCACGCCTTCGTCCAGCCGCGCAGCCACGTTGCCCGGGTCGCAGCCCTCCAGGAAGGCGATGGCATTGCGTCGGCACGCGGCGAACACTTTTTCGCGCGCCTCCTGCATCTCGGACGGATAGGGATCGCGCTGCAGCGTGGTGTAGCCGAGCGACAGGCCGAGATCGCCCGGCCCCAGCTCGGCGAAGGCCAGGCCTGGCACGGCGCAGATCTCGTCGGCCTGGGCGATGCCTTCGGGGCTTTCCAGCTTGACGCCGAGCATCAGCTCGCCGTTCGGGTTGAGTGGCCACGGATCGCAGCGGTCCATGTACTCGCCGCCCGGGATGCCCCAGACCGGCGCGGCGGTGCCCTCCGAGCCGCGGCCGCGCAGGCCGATGCCCAGCAGCAGGATGCCGCCGGAGCCGCGCCCGCCGCGCGTGCCGGCACGTGTCCCTTGGGCGCCGCGCATGCGGGCGACCGGGGCGGGGATCGCCGGGTCGACGCCGTGCAGGTTGTGCGGGTAGCGGCAGCCGCCGACGAAGGCGCGCACCGCATCGGGGGTTTCCGCCTGGCATAGCAGGATGCCATGCACGCCGCGGGCGAGGATTTGCCGGAACTGCCAGGAATTGAACCGGACATTCGCCTCGTCGGTGCCGTTCACCGGCGCCTCGACGATCACCGTGGGCGTGCGATGGCCGGAGCGCGTCGGGCCGCCATCGACCAGGCCGCGCATGTACTCGGCGAGGCCGGCCATGTCGAACGCGCCGTGCTCCATGCCGACATTGATGTAGTCGGCCCAGGTACCGGCATCCTCGCGGCCCTGGGCGTAGCTCAGCACGTGGCCGCTGTGCGGACCGGTGTAGTAGATCGCCTGATCCTGTTCGAGCAGTTGGATCGCGCGGTTGATGCGGTTCGCCACGTGGGGATCCCTCCTGGTCGGCTTCGTGCGGTGTGGCGCGCAGGCTAGCGCGATCGCGGGTGGGGCGCAGACCTCAGACCGGGCAAACGTTGCGAGAGCCTTGGAAATTGGCAGAGCCTGGCCAGAGAATGGCGACCGAATGGGAAATGTCGGTTCATTGGTCCGGGAGCGATCGGGGTTTGACCCAGATCAACGACACGCCGGCCGAAATCCGCTCGGGTTACCGCGCGGGATGGACCGCCGGGCGATCGAGTGGGGCGCCGATGTGGAGAGTTTCCGCATCTGAACCACGTCAATGCGTTGTCCACCTGCACCGAATAACACAGACCTTGGCGGGGATGTCATGAACATTGAGCGGTTCGAGCGGTTCAGAACCAGGTTCGCGGATTATGCCGAGAAATATGAAACGATTCGCATGCGCCGTGAGGACGGAATCCTGGAGCTCGCTCTCCACACCCGTAATGGTCCGCTGCGCTGGAGCAAGCTGACGCACTCCGAGCTCGAGGAAGCATTCCTGAATATCGCCCGCGACCGCGAGAACCAGATCGTGATCCTGACCGGGACGGGCGACGAATTCTCGGGGCCGGCTCCCGATCCGGAGGCAAATCGGGCGGCGCATAAGACGGACGTCGCGGAACGCGCCGAACAAGGCTGGGAATCGAATGGACTGCTGACCAATCTGCTGGCCATCGACGTGCCGATGATCAGCGCCGTCAACGGCCCGGCGGTGCGCCATTCCGAGCTGCCGATCATGTGCGACATCGTTCTGGCGTCGGAGACGGCGAGCTTCCAGGATTCCGCGCATCTCATCGCCGGGCTGGTGCCCGGTGACGGTGTGCATGTGGTCTATCCGCTGGCCATGGGGCTCAACCGCGGACGCTATTTCCTTCTCACCGGTGAGGTCATCGGCGCGGCGGAGGCCAAGGCGGTCGGCCTCGTCAACGAGGTCCTGCCGAGGGATCGGCTGCTAGCGCGGGCCTGGGAACTCGCGCGCACCATCCTGCGCCGGCCGGAAATCCAACGGCGCTATGCCCGCATCCTGCTCACCGAAAAGTTGCGGCGCGAGATGCGAGACCTGCTGCCATATGGCCTGGCGCTCGAAGGCCTGGCGATGATGCAATAGGCCGCCGGAACGTCGTGGCCAATTGGATCGGCAGTGTTTCGCCTGATCAGTCGGCCGCCGAATCGTTCAAGCAAGAGCCGACCGACACATCCAGCCGGAGAAGATGGAAAGATGATCAGGTTGAGGACTGTGCTGCTGGCGATGGTGCTCTGCACGGCGGTGGCCAGCTACGGCGCGCGCGCCGGCGAGAAGGCGATCAAGGTCGGCGTGCTGACCGATATGGACGGCTTCGCGGCCGAGACCGGCGGCCCGGGATCGGTCGTCGCAGCCCAACTGGCTATCGACGACTTCAAGTCGGCAATCAACGGCAAGCCGATCGTGCTGCTGAGCGCCGACATGCAGGACAAGCCCGACGTTGCCTCATCCATCGCCCGCCAATGGTTCGATCGGGATGGCGTCGACATCATCGCGGACCTGCCGGTGTCCACGGTCGGGCTTGCCGTGCAGGGGGTAGCGCGCGACCGCCACAAGGTCCTGCTCATCACCCCGTCGTTGACGACGGAGCTCACCGGCAAGCAGTGCTCGCCGTGGAGCATCGACTTCGCCGACGACACCAGCGCGTTGTCGCAGGGCACGGTCCGCGCGATGGTCGGGCAAGGCTTCAAGAGCTGGTTCTTCATCACCGCCGACTTCGCCTTCGGGCACGCGCTGGAGCATGACGCGATCGAAGTGCTGAAGCAGGCCGGTGGCACGGTTGTCGGCACCATCCAGAATCCAGTCAACACCACCGATTTCGCCTCGTACATCGTGGCCGCACAGGCGTCGAAGGCGCAGGTGGTGGCGGTGTCGGACCCGTCGCTCGATACGATCAACGCGATCAAGGAGGCGAGTGAGTTCGGCCTGACCCAAGGTGGCCAGCAACTCGCTGCCCTGCTGATGTACATATCCGACATCCACTCGCTCGGCTTGAAGGTTGCGCAGGGACTTAGCGTCACCAGCGGCTTCTACTGGGACCAGAACGAGCAATCCCGTGCGTTCGCCAAGCGGTTCTCCGACCGTGCCGGCAGGCCGCCAACCAAGGAGCAAGCCAACATCTATGCCGGGCTGGTCGCCTACTTCCAGGCCATCAAGGACATCGGATCCGACGACCCTGACAGCGTCATCGCGAACATGCGCACAAGGAAGATCGACTACTTCGGCAAGCAGGCGACGCTTCGCGAAGATGGCCGCGTGATGTACGATGTGACGCTCTATCGCGTGAAGAAGCCGGAGGAATCCAAGGCACCCTGGGACTATTATACCAAGGTGGCCGATGTGCCGGCCCAGACTGCCTTCCTGCCGCTTGCCGGCAGTGCTTGCCCTTATCTCAAGAAGTAATGCGCGCTGAGGTGACCGTCTTCGGTCCGGGCTACCTTGCTCGTCGCCGGCGCCTCTAGCGCGATTGCGGCCGGGGTGAAATTAGCAAGCGAGCAAGATCCATCACAGAGGCACAGAGAAGAGAAAGGATGGCGCTTCGCGCGAAGCGCCATTCATTGCTTCTCCGTGCCTCTGTGGTGAATCATGCCTTCTTGCGGACTATGCGAAGCCGCGGGCGGTTGCGTCGTGAACCCCGACCGGTAGCGCAACAGTCAGTCGACCGATTCAGCTAGCTTCGCCAGGTAGTACGCCGGGTCGCCGAACAGCCGCTCGATCACCATGCAGCGGCGGAAATAGTGCCCGACGGCGTATTCCTCGGT
>Ga0209415_10017888_pt1 | contig 11234 bp, 8 predicted proteins | sample PeaSoiSIISIP2007_FD_187696 | JGI IMG/M metagenome (GOLD analysis project Ga0209415, IMG submission 187696) | Peat soil microbial communities from Weissenstadt, Germany - SII-SIP-2007 (SPAdes) (version 2) | ecosystem: Environmental > Terrestrial > Soil > Wetlands > Peat | place: Germany...
CTCGCCGTCGGGCCGGCGAGGCCCGTCTCAGCCGGCATCGTCGCCGTGCCCGCCCCAGGCGTCGGCCCCGGGGGCCGCCACCTCAGGCTCCGGCCTTGAACACCTGCCAGACCAGGTGCCACGCGGCGTCCACTGTGGACGGAAGCTCGAGGGTCTGAACGCCCTCGTCGAAGTACTGAGGCAGGACCACAGCCGTGCGCAGGTTGTCGGGGATGAAGCTGTTGGCCACGAGCTGATCGGGGTTGATCTGGTTCTGTGGCGGCTGGTAGCCGATCGACTGGAAGTTGGCGAAGGCAACGTCGTAATCGAGCATGTGGTTCAGAAAGAGGTGGGCGAGCACCGGACTCTGCGACGACTTGAGGATCACCATCAGGTCGTTGTCGACCTCGCCCTTGCCGTCGGGCGGGAACCAGTAGCGCAGGATCGACGGGCTCTCGCCCTTGGCCAGATAGCCAATGGCGTTGATCATGTCCCCCGACCATGCCTGGGAGATGTTCACAACGCCCGAGGGGATGTCGGTGTAGTCGGTGACGTCGACTTTGGGGTGGGTCAGACCCTCCATCTGTACGAGCTGCTTCTGAACCAGAGCCAGGTCCTGGGCGTTGCCGGTGTTGATGTCGTCGATGCCGTTTCGTAGCAGCACCATGGCCATGGCGGAGCGGTAATCGTCGAGGATGGCCAGCTGATGGGCGTAGGTCGGATCCCAGAAGATGTCGTACGGGTTCGCCATCGAAGCGATGTCGGTGCCGACCTTGTCTGAGCGCCAACCGATCCCGGTGGTGTAGATGGTGTACGGGACCGTGTAGCGCCATTCCCCGTCGTAAAAGGGGTTCTGGAACTGCGGCCAGACGTTGGCGATGTTCGGGATGTAGGAGTGGTTGAGCGGCTGCACGAGCTCGGATGAGGTCAACTTGCCGATGGCGTCATAGCTCGGAAAGTAGATGTCGAAGGCGACCTGGCCCGAGCGCAGCTTGGTGAGCGCCTCGTCTTCGTCGTTGAAGGTCGACACCGAGACCGTCACACCGCTGGCCTTGTACTTCTTCTCGAAGGACTTGAGGGCGTTGGGGTCGATGTAGTCGCTGTAGTTGTAGAGCCGGAGCGTGGCCCCCTGCTCGGGCTTGAGGCCCGAGGCGATGGGTGGGTTGTTCTTGTTGATCGGCCATGTGATGCGGTTCGTGGGCGTGGCGATCCGGTGTGGGGTGAGCGCCACCGGGCCGTTCGAGCTCGAGCACGCCTCGAGCAAGAAGCCGGCCCCCGGTGCGGCCAGGGCGACCAGGGCGGACTGCTGCAGCAGCGAACGCCGGCTGAAGCGTCTGACCGGTCCCGGTGCTGCGGGGGGGATCTCGTCGGTCATGGCCACCCACCTCCACGGTCTGTGCACACGCATGGCTCCTCGGGGACTGGCCCGAGCAGCTCCCACCCTTGTGTGCGCCCTCAGCGTTCCATAAACTGAACAGTCAGTCAACGAAGTCGGTGCCGGGGGAACGGAGCACATGGTGAGCGTCGGCGCCCCGGCAGCAGACGATGTGTGGGGACGCCTCGATGGCGTGATCGCCGAGCAGGAGGACGTCTTCCTAAAGCGCCAGCGCCGGGCGGGCGCCCTTCTCGAACGGGCGAAGCAGAGCCTGGCGGGGGGCGTCACCTCCAGCTGGCAGATCTCGCGTCCTCAGGCGGTGTGGCTCAGCCACGGCGCCGGATCGAAAATTTACGACGTCGACGGCACCGAGTACGTCGACCTCCACGGGGGCTACGGCGCCGGCCTGGCGGGACATGCGCATCCCGCCGTCGTAACCGCCGTGCGCCGCCAGGTCGGGCGGGGGACGCACTTCGCCCAGCCGACCGAGGCCGCCATCGAGGTGGCCGAGGAGCTCGCCGCTCGCTTCGGTCTGCCCCTGTGGCGGTACTGCAACTCGGGCACCGAGGCCACCATGGACGCCGTGCATCTCATGCGGGCGATCACCGGGCGCGACCTCATCATCAAGGTCGAAGGCTGCTACCACGGGCACCACGATTCGGTCCAGGTCTCGGTGGCTCCTGACGCCGAGGATATGGGCCCCCCCGAACGGCCGGCCAGCGCTGCGAGCAGCGCCGGGATCCCGGAGGCCATCGTCGGGCTCACTCGCATCGTGGGCTTCAACGACGCCGCCGCGGTGGCACGTGTCCTCGAGGAGTTCCCCGGCCAGGTGGCGGGGATGATCGTCGAGCCCATCATGATGAATGCCGGCATCGTGCGGCCCGACGATGGTTATCTGGCCACGGTCAAGGACCTCCTGCACCGCCACCAAGCGCTGTTGACATTCGACGAGGTCAAGACGGGTCTCACGGCGGGCCCTTCGGGCGCCACCGGCATCGTCGGTGTAACGCCCGACATCATCTGCCTGGCCAAGGCCATTGGCGGGGGGGTGGCGTCGGCGGCGGTAGGCGGCACGGCCGAGGTCATGGCGCACGTCGCCGACGGCCGCTACGAGATGGTGGGGACCTTTAACGGCAATCCCCTGGCCATGGCGGCCACCCGCGCCATGCTCCTCGAGGTAGCCACCCCTGAGGCCTACGAGCACATCGGCCGGCTGAGTGCTCGTGCCGAGCAGGGTGTCGAATGCCATCTGGCGGCGGCGGGGGTCCCCGCCCATGTCGTGGCCGTGGGCGCCAAGGGCTGCGTCACCTTCCGGGCCGACCCCGTGCGCTGCTACCGGGACTTTCTGGCCATCGACGACCGCTACAACCACGCGCACTGGCTGGTCCAGCACAACGGCGGCGTCTTTCTGCCCCCCTGGGGCAAGACCGAGCAGTGGCTGATCTCGGTACAGCACGACGAGGCGGATATCGACCGCTTTGTGGAAAACTTCGCGAAGTTCACCGCAGCTGTCTGGGGGTGATGGTGACCGGCGGAGAGATCGAGCTCATCGCTCTGTGCAAGTCCTACGGCGATGTCCCTGCGGTGCGGGGCATCGACCTGCACATCGGCTCGGGGGAGTTCTTCTCCCTCCTCGGCCCATCGGGCTGCGGCAAGACCACCACGTTGCGGATGTTGGCGGGCTTCGAGCGCCCGAGTTCGGGCTCGATACTGGTCGACGGGCGTGACCTCGCCCCCGTCCCACCCAACAAGCGCCCGGTCAACACCGTCTTCCAGAACTACGCACTGTTCCCGTTTCTCAGTGTCTTCGACAATGTCGCGTTCGGGCTGCGCTATGCCGCGGTGCCCAAACCCGACGTCAAGCGCCGGGTCGAAGAAGCGCTCGGCCTCGTACGGATGGAACACTTCGCCCGGCGGCGTCCGGCCCAGCTCTCCGGTGGCCAGCAGCAGCGCATCGCCTTGGCGCGCGCCCTCGTCCTGCGACCCGCCGTGCTCCTGCTCGACGAGCCGCTGGGGGCGCTCGACGCCAAGCTGCGCAAGGCCTTGCAGGTGGAGCTGAAGGCGCTCCAGCAGTCGGTCGGGATCACGTTCGTGTACGTGACCCACGATCAGGAAGAGGCCCTCACCATGTCCGACCGCTTGGCGGTCATGAACGAGGGTCTCGTGATGCAGGTCGGTACACCCGAGGAGGTGTACCAGGAGCCGGCCAGCGTCTACGTGGCCGACTTCCTCGGGTCGGCCAACGTGCTCGACGTGGAGGTCCTCGGGCCGCACGGCGGCGGCGTCACGTGTCGCCTCGGGCCCCACACGCTCGATGTCGACGCTGCAGCGCCCTCGGGCGCGGCCAAGGCGGTTGTCCGCCTCGAGCGGGTGGCCGTCGAGGCCGCCACCGGCGCCGGCGCAAGCGACGACAGCGGGGGCAACACGCTGGCCGGGCTCGTCGACCAGGTCATCTATCTCGGCCCCACCACCGAGCTGATCATCCGGCTGGCCGACGGCCAAGCACTGCATGCCACCGTCCCCAACAACGGAGCCGCCGCCTCGGGCACCTTCGCCCCCGGCACACCTGTCGTCGCTCGCATCGCCCCCGATGCCTTGCGCATCCTTCCGACCGAGGACGCCGGTCTCGGCGGGTCAGCGGCCCTTCGCCTGGCCCCGGAGGCCCCGGGAGGCGCCCCTGTGGACAGCACCCGCGGGGGGCTTCCAACCCCGGTGTGAGGCCCCGCAGCCGTCCCCGGAGGCTCAGGGCCGCCGAGACGAGCGTCGCCGAGGGCGGCGCGCCGGAGCTCCTTGCCACGAGAACCCCAGTTGTCCGCCGGCGAAACCCATGGCCAGCTCGAAGGCCACCTCGGGCGTGAGCGTGGCGTCACGAAGGGCGATCTGCACGGCCAGGCCGTCAAGCAGCACCGAGAAGACCAGGGCGAAATGCTCAGGGTCCACACCGTCGAACTCGCCGCTGGCCTGCCCCTCGGCGGCGAGGGCGGCGAGGGTGTCGCGCCAGCGCTGGTCGAACTCGTCGCGCACCGAGGCCACGGCAGGGTGGCGCACGGCCTGGGCCCACAGGTCGAGCCACAGGACCCACGAATCCATGGGACCGTCCCCCTCGGGGATGCAGCTCAGGGAGACGAGCGATGCGAGGCGATCCCGCGCGCTCGTGATGCCGGCGACGCGCTCGGCGCCGGCCTCGTACCACAGCCCCTCGGCGTAACGCAGCGCCTCCACGAGCAGGTTGTCCTTGGTGGCGAAGTAATAGATCACCAGCGCCGGACTGACCCCGGCGCGCTCGGCCACGTCGGTGATCCTGGTCTCGGGGAAGCCCCGTTCCTCGATGACCTCCACAGCGGCCTGCAGCATCTGGATGCGCCGTACGTCGGCGACGCCCGGCGGAACACTGGCCTGGGTGGGCAACGGTCTTCGTCCTGTCGTGCCTGCTCGCCTGGCGGCGTAGCGACGCTTGTCCCCACCCTAGCAGCGCCTTAGACTGAACAGTCAGTCAAACCGTGGACGCGGGCGCCCGCAGGGCGGCGGAGCCGAGGCGCGGGAGGTACCGACGAGATGCCGTCGAAGTTCGATGCGATCGTGGTGGGCGGCGGCCACAACGGGCTCGTGGCGGCCGCCTACCTGGCCAGGGCCGGCCTGCAGACGGTCGTGCTCGAGGCCCGCAGTACCACCGGCGGTGCCGCCACCACCGAGAGCCCGTGGCCCGAGGCGCCCGAGTTCAAGGTCTCCCGACTCTCCTACGTGATGAGCCTGATGCCGCCTACCGTCATCAACGACCTCGACCTGCGGCGCCACGGCTACAAGGTGTTCCCCATGGGGCCCTACTATCAGGCGTTCCCCGAGGGCGGGTCGATCAAGATCTTCTCCGACGACGCCAAGCGCAACCACCAGGAGATCGCCAAGTGGTCACGGCGCGACGCCGATGCCATGGACAAGTGGGACGCATGGCTCGGCGGTCTGGCCGACGTCCTCGCCCCGCTGCTGTTGACCGTCCCGCCCAGGATCGGGTCGCGACGCCCGGCGGATCTCCTGGACACGCTGCGCCTGGCGTGGCGCCAGCGCGGCCTCGACGTGCGCACCGTCGCCGACGTGACGCGTCTCATGACCATGAGCGTTGCCGACTTGCTCGACGACTGGTTCGAGTCGCCCCAGGTGAAGGCGGCCATGGCCGTGAACGGTGTCATCGGGACCTGGGCCGGGCCGTTCGAGGCGGGCACCGCCTACGTCATGGCGCATCACTCCATCGGTGACGTGGGCGACGGGCACCTCGGGAGCTGGGGGTTCCCCGAGGGTGGGATGGGGGCGGTGGCCGACGCCATCAAGGCCGCCACGCTGCGCCTGGGCGCCACCATCCGCACCGACGCCCGGGTGCAACGTCTTCTCGTGGGCGCCGGCGAGGTCCGGGGGGCGGTCCTCACGAGCGGCGAAGAGCTCGAGGCGCCGGTCGTCGTCACGAGCCTGCATCCCCGCACAGCCTTCCTCGACCACGTCGGACGCACCGAGCTGCCCGACGACTTCGTCACCGACATCGAGCGCTGGAAGACGCGCAGCGGCGTCGTCAAGATCAACCTCGCCCTGGCCGAGCTGCCCGACTTCGTGGCCGACCCCGGCACCGAATTGCAGGAGCACCACACGGGGTCGGTGGAGATGGCCCCCTCGATGGAGTACATCGAGCGGGCCTTCCAGGATGCCCGCGAGGGTCGCCCCGCTCTGCGTCCGTTCAGCGACAGCGTGATCCCGACATCCTTTGACCGCACCTTGTCGCCCGAACGCACCCACGTCATGTCGCTGTTCACCCAGTGGGTGCCCGCGCAGTGGTGCGAAGCGCCCCACACCGAGGAGCTCGAGGCCTACGCCGATCGCATGATCGACTGCTACGACGAGCTCGCCCCCAACTTCAAGGCGTCGATCCTGCACCGCGACATCATCGGCCCGTACCAGATGGAACAGGACTACGGACTCGTGGGCGGGAACATCTTCCACGGTGAGCTCTCAGTCGACCAGCTGTTTCACATGCGGCCCGCACCGGGCTTCGCCGACTACCGCACCCCGGTGCGGGGTCTCTACAACGCCAGTTCGGCCACGCACGCCGGCGGGGGGGTGTGCGGGATCCCCGGACTGCAGGCGGCCAGGGCCGCCCTGGCCGACCGCCGTCGGACGCGGGGCCCGGGCCGCTCGGCCCGGCTACGCCGGTACGGGTGAGCGCCGGGTCTCCCCCGGGCGCGGGGCCCGGCGCCCTGCGCACGATGCTCGAGGCACGCTCGGTCGCCGTCGTGGGTGCCAGTGCCCGGCCCGGGAGCTTCGGCCACCGGATGGTGAGCGAGGTCTCCAAGAGCAGGGCGGGACTGGAAATCCACCTCGTCAACCCACGCTACGACGAGGTGCTGGGCATCTCCTGCGTGGCGTCGCTCGCTGACGTGCCCGCGCCCGTCGACCTCGTCCTTCTGGGTGTGTCTGACGCCGGGCTCGAACGGCAACTCGAGCACAGTGCGGCGCGCGGCGACGCCGGGGCGGTGATCTTCGGCATGGTGCACGACACCGACCCCGGAGGCGGCGCGCCACTGCGCACCCGCCTCACCGCCACGGCGCAGGCCGCCGGGATGTCCCTGTGCGGCGGGGGGTGCATGGGGTTCGTCAACCTCGTGCACGGGCTCAGAGCGGTGGGCTACGTCGAGCCCGACCCCCTCCCCCGAGGTCCGGTCGCCCTGGTGAGCCATTCGGGGTCCGCCTTCTCCGCCCTGCTGCGCACCCACCGGCGCATCGGCTTCACGCTGGCGGTGTCCTCGGGCCAGGAACTCGTCACGTCGGCGGCGGACTACCTGGACTACGCACTGGACCTGCCGGGCACCCGGGTGGTGGCGCTGTTGCTCGAGGCGCTGCGTGCGCCGGACTCCCTGCGGGGGGCGCTGGCCCGTGCCGCCGCCGCCGACGTGCCCGTGGTGGCACTGACCGTGGGCGGATCGCCCCGGGGCCGAACCCTGGTGCGGGCCCACTCCGGTGCGCTGGCCGGCGAGGACGGGGCCTGGGAGGCACTCTTCGACGCCTACGGCGTCGTGCGGGTGTCGGACCTCGACGAGATGGTCGACACCCTGGAACTCTTCACCGCCGATCTTCGGGCACCGACCACGTCGGCGTCCGGGGGCATCGCCACGGTGCACGACTCGGGCGCAGAGCGGGCCCTGGTGGCCGATGTGGCCCATGGACTCGGGGTGCCGTTCGCGGCGTTGTCCGAATCGACGACCGAGGGCTTGGCCAGGCGCCTCGACCCCGGGCTCGAGCCGACCAACCCCCTCGACCTGTGGGGCACGGGCGAAGACGCCGAGGAGGTCTTCGCCGGCGCGCTCATCGCGCTGGGTGGTGACGCCGACGTGGCCGCCGTGGCCCTGTGCGTGGATCTCGTGCCCGAATTCGATGACGACGACTCCTACGTGGCCGCCGCCCTCGGGGCCCGGCGCACGGTGGACAAGCCCCTGGTCGTGCTCAGCAACGTGCACAACGCCCTCGACCAGAACGCCGCCGGGTTCCTGCGTGACGCCGGCATCCCCGTGCTCGAAGGGACACGCACCGGGCTGCTGGCGCTGCGTCATCTGCTCGAGTACCGCGACGCCCGGAACCGCCCCCCGCTGGCGCCGGCGGTGCCCGACGACGAGCGGCGCCACCGGTGGGAGCAGCGCCTCGCCGAGGCGCCGCTGAGCGGCCCCGAGGCCTTCGCCCTCCTCGAGGACTACGGGATCACCACGACGCCCGTGATCGGTGTGACCGACCGAGAGGGCGCCGTGGCTGCCGGGCGCCGGCTCGGGTTCCCCATCGTGCTCAAGACCGACGAACCTGGGATCGACCACAAGTCCGAGGTGGGGGGCGTGGTGCTGGGCCTCGGCAACGACGCCGCCGTCGGCGACGCGTACGACGACTTGGCCCGTCGCCTCGGCCCACGTGCCGTGGTGTGCGCCACGGTGGCGCCGGGCGTGGAACTGGCCCTCGGCGTGGTGTCGGACCCCGATCTCGGGCCGCTCGTGGTCGTCGGCGCCGGGGGCTCGCTGGTCGAGGTGCTTCGCGATCGGGCCGTCGCGCTCCCGCCCGTCGACGTCCACCGGGCCCGGGCCATGCTCGATCGTCTCGGGGTGCGGGCCGTGCTCGGCGGCGTCCGGGGTGCGCCGGCGTGTGACATGGAGGCCGTGGCCCGGGCCGTCGTCGCCGGGTCAATACTGGCGTCGGAACTGGGCGGGCGGCTCGACGCCCTCGACGTCAACCCCCTCATGTGCGGAGCACATGGGGCGATCGCGGTGGACGTCCTCGTCGTGGCCAGGCCGGCCTGAGGCATCTTGTGCCGGTGCGTCGGTTTCGTACTCTGGATATGCCATCAGGAGTCGAGTCGAGTCGTGGGAGCCACCAGCGCGGGAGAGAGCCATGTACCAGCTGAACGCACAGGACCTGGAGATCCAGCGGCGCGCCCGAGCCTTCGTCGACGAGCTCATTCCTCACGAGGTGGAGGCGGAGCTCAACGGTGGTGCGCTTCGCCCCGAGGTGGCAGCCGCGCATCTCGAGCGGGCCATCGCGCTGGGGCTGTACGCCACCAACATGCCCAGTGCTCTCGGCGGGGGCGGCTACAGCATGCTCCAGCAGGTGCTCGTGCAGGAACAGGTGGGACGGGCGACCAACGGCCTCGCCTGGGTGTGCCATACGCCGGCGTCGTGGTGGCCGGCGGTGGCGACGCCCTACCAGGTCGAGCGATGGCTCGTGCCCACCATCCGGGGCGAGATGCACGAGTGCTACGCCATCACCGAGGAGCTGGCGGGTTCGGACGTGGACGCCATCGTGGCGACGGCGCGTCGCCAGGGCGACGAGTACGTCCTCGACGGCGTCAAATGGCACGTGACGTCCTACAACGAGGCCACGTACGCCTTCTTCCAGGCGAAACTGGTCGGTGGTGACCACGACGGCGAGCATGCCCTGTTCGTAGTGGACGTGCCGTCGCCGGGCGTTCGGGTGGTGCGCACCCCTGCCTACAGCCACAACATCGGTGCCCACCACCCGATCGTGGCCTTCGAAGGGGTCCGGGTCCCGGCCACCCACCTGGTGGGGACCGAAGGCGGGGGGATGAGCTATTCCCACGAGTGGTTCCGCTACGAGCGCATGATGGTGGCAGCCCGCTGTCTCGGTGCCGCCGAGCGGCTCATCGCCGAAGCCACCGCCTTCGCCCAGGAGCGGATCATCCAGGGCCACCCCCTTATCGAGTTCCCTTCCGTCCAGACGATGCTGGCGGACAGCGTGACCGAGCTCTTCGCGGCCAGGGCACCCACGTACGAAGCAGCGCGGGGTGTCGATGAAGGTGTCGACGTCAAGCTCCAGCATGCGCAGTGCTCGATGGTGAAGTTATACGCCTCCGAGATGGCCGGCCGGGTGGCCGACCGGGCGGTGCAGATCTTCGGGGGGCGCGGCTACATGCGGGAGAACGTGGCGGAACGCTTCTACCGCGAGTTGCGCGTCGAGCGGATCTGGGAAGGGACGAGCGAGATCCAGCGGGTGATCATCGCCGATCAGCTGTCCAAACGCGGCGTTGACAAGCTGGTCTGAAGCTTCGATGTGTCGGCGGGTCGTGCCGGTGGAGCGGGCGCCTCAGACCAAGGGAGCGATGCCGGCCGCCACGTGCATGCCCAGATAGCCTCGCGCCACCATGGTGATGAACTGGTAGACACCGTCCTCGTCCGGCGCGAGTCGACCCGGGACATAGTGTTCGGAGGCCAATCCCCGCTGGACCGACTCACAGGCCGCCCAGTCCTGGCGGTTGGTGAGGTCCCAGAAGTCCACGGCGTAGGCGGGATCGAAGCCGGGCCGCTCGAGATCCTCGGGGGAGAACGACCAGCTGCAGCGGATACGCGTCCGGTTGGGGCCGAGCGGGGTGAGCAGATGCGTCATCACGTAGTCCGGGTGCAGACTGAGCAGCACGTTGGGGAAGATGACCACGTAGGCGACTTGTCGCCGGCGCCTGTCGTCGAGGCCGCGCAGCGCCGTGCCGTTGCTTGTCCCCGACAGCGACATCGTCTGCGCCCCTTCGCGCAGTTCCATCCAGCCGCCGACCCACGCGCCGGCGTCACCGACTCGGTAGTTCTCACCGCTGAGCGGAGGGCTCACCATGCATAGCTCGGGATGAATCATGCCGCAGTGGTAACACTCCTGATAGTTCTCGGTGAGCACCTTCCAGTTGGCAGCGACGACGTAGTCGTGATGGGCGGCCACTCGCAAGCGTTCGGGCTCATAGGGGGCAACGATGGCGTCGAGGGCCCGCACGTGCTCGGCGAACGGGCCCGCCGCTCCCGAGGCGTCGATGAAGATCAGTCCGTGCCACTCCTCGGTCGGTAGTTCGACGAGGCCATTGGCAGACGGATCGAAGTCGTCCCATTCGTCGAAGCGAGGGGCGTTGCGCAGCGTGCCGTCGAGCCGGTAGGACCAGGAGTGGTAGGGGCACACGACGATGTGGAGCTGCTTGGACTCCCCACAGCGAAGGAGCTCGTGCCCTCGGTGCCGACAAGCGTTGGCGAAGCCCCTTAGCTTCCCCTCCTCGCCGCGCACGAGAAAGACGCCGGCTTTGCCGGCCGACTCGGCACGCTGGGCGCCCGCCTCCATGAGATCCTCGCTCCGGCCGACGCACATCCACCCGCCGCGCAAGAAATGACGGTCCTCCCAATCAAAGACGGCCTGATCGACATATGCCAGACGGGGAAGCAGTCGACTCTCACGGAACGGCCGGAGGGTCAGCTGCAGCTCATCGATGGGGAGCGGGGTGGGGTCGGGGGATTGACTGACCATACAATCAGGATAGGGTTCGGGTCTCCGGGCGTCCAGGGCTCGTCACACCAGGGGCGGCCCGAGCCATATTCGC
>Ga0209415_10017889_pt1 | contig 11234 bp, 5 predicted proteins | sample PeaSoiSIISIP2007_FD_187696 | JGI IMG/M metagenome (GOLD analysis project Ga0209415, IMG submission 187696) | Peat soil microbial communities from Weissenstadt, Germany - SII-SIP-2007 (SPAdes) (version 2) | ecosystem: Environmental > Terrestrial > Soil > Wetlands > Peat | place: Germany...
ATTCGGTGCATTGCCCCGCCTGCGCTATCATTGCCGCATTCGCGATGCGGTTGCGCTCGGCCTCGGCGTCGGACTGCAGATGATCTCGCGCCCGTACGAATCGGTGATTCTCGATGTGGCAGTCGCGATTTTCCTGCTGCCGTCGCTGCGCCGGATCGCGAGGCTGATCCCGGTTGCCGCTCTCGCCGTCCTTCCCGCCCTGGCACTTCTCGCACTACACGATCACGCCGTCACGGGCAACTGGACCACGCTGCCTTACCAGCTCAGCCGGTACCAGCACGGCGTCCCCACCGCCTTCACGTTCCAGCCCGACCCGCTTCCCCACGGCCATCTCAACATCGACCAGCGAATCTACTACCAAGGCCAGAAGGCGGTCCACGATTCGACACCAGGCTTCTTCGCGCGCCTGGCCGGCAGGCTCCCGTTCACACGTTTTTTCCTGCTCCCGCCGCTTTTCCTCGCGATCCCGTTTTTCCTCCTGTTGCTGGGACAGCCGCGCTACGTCTGGGTGGCGCTCACCCTGGTCCTGTTTGTGGTCGGTTCGAACTTCTATCCGTATTTCTATCCGCATTACGTGGCCGCCGCGGCCTGTCTGGTGCTGCTCGCGGCCATCGCCGGCCTCGAACGGCTGAGCCGAATCAGCGAACGCGCCGCGCGCTGGATCGTACTCCTGTGCGCGGCCCATTTTCTCTTCTGGTACGGCCTGCATGCGGTGGGCAACGAGCAAGTGCTGGACGCGATGAGCCAATTCGGCGCGTGGGACGTCATCCCCCACGGCGATCCCGAACATCGACTCGCCATCGACGCGCAACTCGACAGCGCGCCCGGCAGGCAACTCGTGTTCGTGCGCTACTGGCCCGAGCACGGCTACCACGAATGGATTCACAATGGGGCGGACATCGACGGACAGCGCGTGATCCGGGCGTTGGATCTCGGCCCCGAAGAAAACGAAAAGCTGATCCGCTCTTACCCGGGCCGCACGGTCTGGCTGCTGGAGCCGGATGCAATTCCACCGAGCCTCACGCGATACGAGCAGGCTTTGGAGACGCCGGCGGGTCCTTCGCCGCCGCCGTCATCGCCGCCGCCTTCGAACGACAAAAATCACGGCATCGTGCTGGAACAAGTGCGCTGATTGCCGGCGTGACGCCTACTCGGCAAACGGCGCCTGAGTGATCGCATCGCAGATATTACGCGGCTTGAACGATAGGACCTCGCGTTCTCCGATATCGCGCATGAAGCTCCGTCCCGCGCCGCGCGGATAACGGCGCACCACACTCGCGCAACCCTCGACAAACCGGCGCTTGAACCCGAGCCGCGGAAATGCGGCCAGAACGGCGGCAACGCGCTCCTTCGGCAGCGTGTCCAGATCGGCTCCTACCACGTCGATGGCCGCGCCCTCACCCACGAGCGAAATCTCGGGCTGCTTGAAGCCGCCGATGGCAGAAGGGTGCATGGCAATCCCATCCCATACGATCTCGACTTTGTCGGCGCCGAGCCCCGCTTCGCTCAGCAGCTTTTTCGCCGCTTCCGCTCCCTGAATCTCGAAGGGCAACTCGCCCATGTGTGCCTCGGTAAGACCGAGATCGTGAAGCGCGCAGGCCAGAAACAACAGCTCCGAATCGAACTTCAGCTTCTGTGACTCGCCGTAGAGCGCGCCGAAATAGAAAGTCCGGGCGGCGTGGTTCACCAGCCAGGCCGGCGAATCGCCGATCAGCGTTCGCATCGCGAGTGTGGCATAGCGGCTGTCGACGATGCGGATGCCGGCTACCTCGCGCGGCCACGTGGCCGGCGAAAGCGCGGTCAGGGGCTCGGACGGCGCATCGGCCGCGTATGAGGGCATTCCTGTTTGCGTCAGACATGCAGCCGAGCCGGCCGCAAGACAACGGGCGAATGTACGCCTGTTCATGACAGTCTCCTTCGCCCGAATGATTCTGTCCGAGGTGTCCTATCAGAATAGCGCAAGCCCCGGCGCGCTCTGCTCCTGGCGCTCAGTCGTAGCGGAGCGCTTCCATCGGGTCCACGCGCGCGGCGCGCCGTGCAGGAATGTAACTCGCCAGCACCGCGATGGCGAACAGCGTCGCCGGCACACCAACGAGAATCAGGGGGTCCGCGCTGGAGATTCCGAACAGGAAACTCTTCAGGACGCGCGCGACGCCCAGCGACCCCGCCGTGCCGAAGGCCACGCCGATCAGCGCTACAACCGAAGCCCGGCCGACGATGTGCCGCATGACATCCGCACCGCGGGCGCCCAGCGCCATACGCAGGCCGATCTCATGCGTCCGCTGGCTCACCGAGTAGACGGTCAGGCCATAAGTTCCCACCGTGGCCAGCACCAGAGCGAGCCCGGCGAAGATGCCGATCAGTCCCATGGCCACTCGGCGCAGGATGGTGGAATCCCCGATAACCGCACTCATGGGGCGCACGTTGGCAATGGGCTGCTCCGGATCGAGCGCCAGCACTTCGCGGCGAATCGCGGCGGCGAGCGGGCCGGGGTCGGAGCGGCTGTGAACCACGAGGCTCATCATGGTGGCTGGAAGCTGCCCGTGCGGTACATAAATGGCCGGCTCCACGTCCTGGTCGAGACCGTAAAGTTTCACGTTTGCCACGACGCCGACAATCTCGCGCGGTGTGCCAGGAGGCACCTCGATCCGCTTCCCCACGGCGTTCCCGCGGGCGAAGTGTTCCCGCACCATCGCTTCGTTCACAATGACCACCGGCGCGTTGCCGCCGGTGTCGCGGCGGTCGAAATCCCGCCCGGAATCGAGCGGAATGGCCATCGCGGAGAAGAACCCCGGCGTGATCACACGGAAATCGGCAACGGGTTCGTGGCCTGTGCGCACCGGCGGCTCGCCGGGCACGCGATATCCCCACAGGGAAATGCGGCTGTTCAGGAAGGTTTGACGAAATGGCAGGAACTCGATGGCTCCGGCTGACTCCACGCCCGGCAGCGCCTGTACGCGATCCACCACGTTGTGGAAAAACCGGGCGCGCGTCTCGTTCTCCGGATAGCGCTCCGCGGGCACATCGAGTTGCAGGGTCAGCAGGTCTTTCGTGCGCAAGCCTGGGTCCACTGACATCAGCCGCGTGAAGCTGTGCGCGAGCAGCCCGGCCGCCACCGCCAGCACCAGGGCGAGCGCAATCTCCGCCATCACCAGAACGTCGCGGATTCGCTGCGTGCCGCCCACCAGCGTGCGGCCGGAGGTGCGAAGCGCGTCGTTGAGATCCGCCTTTGAAACCCGGATAGCCGGAGCGAGACCGAACACCACTCCGGTGAACAGCGCCACGCCAAACGTGAACGCCAACACGCGGCCGTCGATACTCATCTGCTGCAGGCGCGAGAGCGCGTCGGGAATGATTCCCCGCAACAGGCCGATGCACCACCGCGCCAGCAGCAAGCCGCAGGCCCCGCCCAGCAGCGCCAGAATCACGCTTTCGGTGAGCAGTTGCCGGATGATCCGGAGCCGTCCCGCGCCCAGCGCAGCTCGCACCGCAATCTCACGTTGCCGCCCCGCGGCCCGCGCCAGCAGCAGGTTCGCCACGTTCGCGCAGGCCAGCAGAAGCAGCAGCCCGACCGCTCCCAGCAGGATCATCAGGGGCGGCGCCACCAGTCCGGTGACCAGCCGATTGAGCGGGATCACCGCGATGCCCCATCCCTCATCCGCCGCCGGATACTCGCGTGCCAGACGATTCCCTATTCCCGTCATCTCCGCCTGCGCCTCGGCCACGGTGACGCCGGGTTTCAGACGCGCGAAGACACCCCGGCAGCGATTCGTGCGCTGCGTGCTGGCGGGGTCCATCGCCATGGGCGTCCAGACGTCGATGCGACCGAAAAACATGGTCTTCTCCGGCGGCAGGACGCCCACAATCGTGCGTGGCCGCCCATCCACCGTAAGTTGCAGGCCGATCACCGATGGATCGCCATGCAACTCGCTTTGCCAGAAGCCCTCGCTCACCAGCACGGCGCCCGGTCCACCCGGAAGGTCTTCTTCGGAATCGAACTCGCGGCCCTTGAGCACCCTCATGCCCAGCACGTCGAAGAATCCGGCGGAGGCCTTGCCCGCGGGCACGCGCTCGGGCTCGCGGCCGAGAACCACGTTGACACCGTACTCGGGCAGCGCGAAGGCGGTGCCCATCTTCTCGAACGAGCGGCTCTGCCGTTTCCAATCGACGTAGTTTGCCTCGGACGCCACCGCCTGCGGGAGACCAATTCTCGCGTTGGTTTCCCATATGCTCATCACGCGATCGGCATCGCGCAGAGGCATGGGACGCAGCAGCACCGCGCTCACCATGCTGAAGATGGCGCTGTTCGGACCGATGCCGAGAGCGAGCGCGAGGACGGCAACCACCGCGAACCCCGGATTGGCAAACAGGGTTCGCAGGGCATAGCGGATGTCCTGGATCACACCTGGTACTACGCTATCTCAGACCGCGATGTTCTATGTGTCTGATCTACTCCGGCAGTTTCTGTTCGCCGGTGATCGTGAATTGGGCCTCCGCCACCGCCGCTCCCGTCCCCGGCTGGCCGCCGCCGATGCTCAGCGAGTAGGCGCCCGCGGCTACGAGGCGATCGCCGGCTTCGTTCACCATGCTGAGATCCCGCGGCTGGAGCGTGAATTCGATGTGCTGCGTTCCACCCGCATCAATATGCACACGCTCGAAACCGCGCAGGGCACGGATCGGCGCGCCGGGAACGTCGGGGAACTTCAGATACACTTCAGCCACTTCGTCGCCGGCCGGACCGCTGACGTTCTTCACGTCAACGCCGAAATGCAGAGGTTGACCAGCCTCCAGTTTGTCGGCAGAGAGCTTCACATTCCCGTACTCGAACTTCGAGTAGCTGAGACCGTATCCGAACGGATAGAGCGGATTGCCCGTGAAATAGCGATACGTGCGATTCTTCATCGAATAGTCGGTGAAGTCGGGCAACTGCTCCACGCCCTTGTAGAAGGTCACCGGCAGTCGGCCTGCGGGATTGTTCGCGCCGGCCAGAGTCTCCGCGATCGCCGCGCCGCCCTCCTCGCCGGAATACCATGCTTCGAGGACCGCGTTGGCATGCGCGTTTGCCCAGTTCACGGACAGCGCGCTGCCATTCATGAGCACGACAACCAGCGGCTTGCCGGCAACCGCCACCGCCTCCAGCAGATCTTCTTCCTCTTTCGGAATCTCCAGACTGGTGCGGTCGCCGCCCTTGAAGCCGGGCAGATCGACGTCCATCTCCTCGCCCTCGAGGTCGGAGGTGATGCCGACGACTGCAACGACGACATCCGCCTGCTTCGCCGCGGCCACCGCGCGCGGGAGCGCTTCAGGTTCCACGCGCCGCCACGTCAGCGTTTGAAACAGGCCCATCGGCCAGGCTTCGTCCACCTTCAGGGCGTGCTTCTCGCCCTTCTTCAGCGTGAGCGTGAGCGTCTTTCGCTGCGGCCACTCGGAGCCGCTGCCGTCGATGACCAGCTTGCCGTCGAGATACATGTGATTGCGCGCGCCGTTGAGCGCGATCTCCCACGTGCCCGATTCCGGCGCGGTGAGCCAGCCGGTCCACCGTGCTGCGGCAGTCGTGAAGCCTGCGGGCATTCCGGGATGCTCGAAGTCCATATCGATGTTCCTGTCGGTGCGGGTCAGGCCGGGCGCGCCTTCGATCTTTCCGCTTCGGAAGAACTCCACCTTGATGCCGGGCTTGCCGTCGTCGGTTGTGAACGCCTCGGGCGGCACGGCCACCTGCGGGCGCAGGAAGTTCGTGCCGGGCTCGAAGGTCACCTGCGCGTTCGCGAACTGCCTGCGGATGCCGTCCAGCGCCGTGGTCGCGCGCGAGGGCGTGCCGTTGTAGTTACCCTCCAGGACGCGGATCTGATCGGCCAGTGGACCCACCACCGCGATCGTCTTCACGCCGGCCTTCAGAGGAAGGACGCCGTCGTTCTTCAGCAGCACCATCGTCTCGCGAGCCATCTGCAGCGCCAGTTGCCGGTGTGCATCGCTGTCGTTCTCCGCGTCGGGAGTCCGCGCGTACTTCACCAGCTCCGGCGGATCGAACATGCCCAGCGCCAGGCGCGCGCGGATGAGCCGCTTCACGGCGATGTCGATGTCTTTCTCTGTCATCAGGCCCTGCTTCACGGCGTCAATGTACTTCAGGTAGTCCGAGTTGTCGCGCATAGGCGCGAAGAAATCGATGCACTCGTTGTCCATGCCCGCCTTGAGCGAGACCGCCGCCGCCTCGGCCGGTGTCTTCACGTAGTGATGCCCGCTGTCGATATCGGTGATGGCGCCGCAGTCTGAAACCACGTAGCCGTCGAACTTCCACTTGCCGCGGAGCTGATCCTTCAGCAGGAAATCGCTGGCGCAGGCGGGCTGGCCATTCACGTCGTTGTAGGCGCACATCACCGACCACGCCTTGCCCTCGACAACAGCGGCGCGGAACGCCGGCAGATAAGTATCTTCCTCATCGTGCTTCGACACCTTCACGTCGATCGAGTGCCGCAGCGGCTCCGGCCCGCTGTGCACGGCGTAGTGCTTAGGCGTGGAGATGACGCGCAGGTATCTGGGATCGTCGCCCTGCATGCCGGTAACGTAGGACACGGCCATGCGCCCGGTCAGGAACGGATCCTCGCCGTAGGTTTCCTGGCCGCGGCCCCAGCGCGGATCGCGAAAGATGTTGACGTTCGGCGCCCAGAAATCGAGGCCTTCCATGATGCTGCGGCGGCCGGCGCGCACGGCCATGTTGTGCTTGGCGCGGGCTTCGGTGCCGATGACCACAGCCATGTCGTGGATTAACGGTGCGTCGAAGGACGCCGCCAGGCCGATCGGCTCCGGGAACACGGTGGCAGTCCCGAAGGCTACCCCATGCAGCGCCTCGCTCCACCAGTCGTATTTCGGCACGTTGAGGCGTGGAATCGCGCGGGACTGGTTCACCAGCTGCGATGCTTTTTCTTCGAGCGTCATCCGGCTGACGAGGTCGTCGGCGCGCTGGTCGACAGGAAGGGATGGGTTCAGATACGCGGGCTGCTGGGCCCAGGCGCAGGCGGCAAAAAGCACGCCCGCGGCGATTCGCGATGTGCGCATGACAGAGAGCGTATCACTTCGCACCGACCAGCAGCGCCAGCTCCAGCCATTTCCACGCGCAGTCCACGTCGTGGAATCCGATTTCGCGCAGCCATGCAAGCTGCGTTTCCACGTCGAGGAGTTTGTTGGACGGGTCCTCTTCGCCAGGACGCACGCCGAGAGCGTCGTTGAAGCGCTGATGCAGGGCATCGGTCGGCGAAGAAACGTGCTCCAGGTTCAGGAAAACGCCGCCGGGCGCGAGCAGATTGTGGACTTCCGCGTACAGCGCTCGCTTGCGTTCGTGAGCGACATGGTGGATGGCAAAGCTGGAGACCACTGCGTCAAAGGTCCCGAGAGCGGGCAGGGGCTGACTGAGGTTGTGCGCGGCGACCTCAACCGCGGCATCCGCTGCGAATCGCTCGCGCAGGCGCGACAGCATGGCTTCATTGAAATCCATCGCGGCCGCGCGCGCTCCGGGCCGTGCCAGCTTCACCAGGGCGAGAAGGCGGCCGTCGCCGCTGCCGAGATCGAGCACACGCCTCACCCGCTCGGGCAGAAAACTGAGCAGCGTGGCCTCGCCTTCGGTGCGATGCGGGATAGTATCGGCGCGTTCGAGGTACTGCAGAGCGTGCTCGGGTGAACTCCAGAGATTGATATCCAAACTTGCCATGCTTTCAGGCTAAGGCCTTCCCTTACATCGGCGCCAGGGCACATTCCCGTCCGTAAAAGAGCTGTCTGTACCGATAAGTAAAACATCGGGTGCGATCACAGACCCGAACTCCGCATATGCGATTCGCCAACAGGATTCATTCCGCCGCGGCGTTTACAGCGGCTCTTCTGATTTCGCTGTCTCCCGCCACCGCGAGCCAGCTTCTTCGCGGTCACCTTATCGATGATCGCGTACCGGAAGCCGTTGCTGCTTCCCGGTCCCTCGGCCCAGTCGGGCGGTCGATGCGAATGAACCTCGCTATCGGCCTGCCGCTCCGCAATCAGAGTGAGCTGGCCAGCCTTGTCCAGCAGGTTGCCGATCCGGCCAGCCCGAATTACCGCCACTTTCTGACTCCCGGGCAGTTCGCCGAACGCTTCGGGCCAACCGAGGCCGACTACCAGGCGCTTGCGTCTTTCATGCGCGCCAACGGGCTGGAAGTGACGGGCACACATCCGAATCGCATGATCCTCGACGTGGGCGGACCGGTGGCGGACATTGAGCGGACCTTCCACGTGAACATGGTCCGCTGGAATCACCCGACGCGCGGTGAGTTCTTTGCGCCTGATCGCGAACCGTCCCTCGACGCCGGCGTTGAAATCCTGGACGTCAGCGGGCTCGACAACTTCTATGTGCCGCGGCCGATGGACCTGCGCGTGGCGCCGCTGGGCAAGGCGAAACCTCTGACCACCGGCTCGGGACCGGGCGGATTGTTCATCGGCGGCGATTTTCGCGCGGCTTACGTACCCTCGGTAACGCTGAACGGCGCGGGACAGACGATCGGACTATTCGAGCTGGATGGCTACTACGCCGCCGACGTCACCGCGAACTTCAAACAGGCCGGCCTGCCCGCGGTTCCCATCAGCACGGTACTACTGGATGGGTTCAATGGCACGCCCGGCAGCGGAAACATAGAAGTCACGCTGGACATCATGATGGCGGCCTACATGGCGCCGGGCGCCTCCATCATCGTTTACGAGGGGCTTAACCCCAACGACGTGCTGAACCGCATGGCCACCGACGACAAGGCCAGCCAGTTGAGTTCGTCCTGGACGTTCAGCCCCACCAACGCCACCACGGAACAAATCTTTCAGGAGATGATCACCCAGGGCCAGTCGCTGTTTCAGGCTTCAGGCGACAGCGGAGCGTACCACGGCTACATCATGCCGCCGGCGGACGATCCCAACGTCACGGTGGTCGGGGGCACCAGCCTGACTACCTCGGGTGCGGGCGGCCCATGGGCTTCGGAAACCACATGGGCGGACGGCGGCGGCGGGGTGAGCCAGGTGTGGCCTATTCCGAGTTATCAGCAGAAGGTGAACCTGTCGGCGGCAGGCGGGTCCACCACCATGCGCAACATCCCCGACGTCGCGCTGCTCGCCGACGTCCAGTCGTTCCTCATCGCGGACAATGGCAGCGGGTATTCCATTGGCGGCACCAGTGAAGCGGCGCCTCTCTGGGCGGGCTTTGTCGCACTGGCCAACCAGCAGGCCGTCTCGGGCGGCAAGGCGAAAGTCGGGTTTCTGAATCCGACCATCTACTCGATCGGTCTTAGCTCGCACTACGCGAGCGACCTGCACGACATCGCCACCGGAAGCAACGGGTTCCCGGCGGTCACCGGCTACGATCTGGCCACCGGCTGGGGAACGCCCACCGGCCAGTCGCTGATCAACGATCTCACCGGCGCCGCGAATGTGCCGTCATTCAGTTTGTCCTCGTCTGCTTCTCCACTTTCCATCGCGCCGGGCAAAAGCGGCACCAGCACGATCAACGTCAACGCGCAGAACGGCTTTAACGGAACGGTGAGCCTCGGTGTGTCCGGACTGCCCGCGGGCGTGACCGCATCGTTCAGTCCGCAGAACGCGACCACCAGCAGCCTGCTGACCGTCAACGTCCCCAGTTCCGCCTCCCCGGGAACATCCACGCTGACGATTACGGGCACATCCGGGACGCTGACCGCAAGCACGCGCCTGACGCTCACCATTGCCGGGTTGGCCTCGTTCACGCTGACGGCAAATCCGTCGAACGTGACTCTCAAGCCGGGCGGCGGTGGCGGGTCAAGCACCATCACACTGGCTCCGCAGAACGGCTTCACCGGGTCCGTTTCCCTCTCGGTGAGCGGCGTGCCATCCGGGGTAACTGCGACGTGGGGTACGGCGTCGGGTGGCGGCATCCCGCTGAACTTCAGCGCGGCCTCGAACGCACCGGCCGGAACCTCCACCGTAACGGTCACCGGCACCTCGGGCACGCTGACCAGCAAAGTGGGCATTTCGCTAACCGTCGTGGCCGGATCGGCCGGCTTCACACTCAGCGCGTCCCCATCCACGCTGAGCATCCATCCGGGGTCGAGCGGCGGCGGCACGATCTTCGTGAACCCGCAGGGCAGTTTCACTGGAACGGTGGCGTTCTCTGCTTCCGGCCTGCCGAGCGGAGTAACCGCGTCGTTCAACCCTGCGAGTGCCACGGGTCACACCACCGTGACATTTACCGCAGCCGCCAATGCACCGGCGAGCACCACCACGGTAACCATCACCGGTACGTCCGGCAGCCTCACCGGCAAGACAAACATCACGCTCACCGTTGGGGCCGCGCCCTCATTCACGCTGACCGCGTCGCCCTCGTCCCTCACCATTGCGCGAGGCAGCAAAGGGAGCAGCACCATCACCCTCACTGAGCAGAACGGCTTCAACGGAACCGTGACCGTGAGTTTGTCCGGGTTCCCGGGCGGGACCGGCTACACCTGGGGCCCCGGTCCGGCAATGTACTCGCTGGTCCTGACCATTCTGCCCTCGCAGTTCGCTTCGCCAGGGCAGTCAACCGTCACCGTTACCGGCACCTCCGGCAACCTGAAGGCGACGACATTCATCAACCTGACCGTGAAGTAGGCGGGTAGACTTTCGAAATGTGGGGCGGCCATTCCTGGCCGCAGCCGGCTTTCAGCCGGCCCAGACGCCGTGAACTGGTCCGGTTCACCGGTACGCCGACACGCCGGTCACGCGCTCGCCGATCACCAGCGCGTGGATGTGATCCGTGCCCTCATAGGTCTTCACGGTTTCGAGATTGCACATGTGGCGCATGATGGGGTACTCGTCCATGATCCCGTTGGCGCCGAGCAGATCGCGGCTCAGACGCGCGCATTCCAGGGCGATCGCGGCATTGTTCCGCTTCAGCATGGAGACGTGAGCCGGATCGGCGCGGCCTTCATCCTTCAGGCGGCCGACCTGCACCGCCAGAAGCTGCGCCTTGGTGATCTCGGTGATCATCCACGCCAGCTTTTCCTGCACAAGCTGGTGCGAGGCGATGGGCCGGTCGTCGAACTGCTTGCGCATGAGCGAATACTGCCGCGCCGTCTCGTAGCAATCCATGGCCGCGCCGATCACGCCCCAGCCGATCCCATAGCGCGCCTGCGTCAGGCAGCTCAGCGGCGCCCGCAGTCCCTTGGCCTCGGGCAGACGATTCGCTTCGGAAACATGGCAATCCGCAAACGACAGGCTCG
>Ga0209415_10017892_pt1 | contig 11233 bp, 11 predicted proteins | sample PeaSoiSIISIP2007_FD_187696 | JGI IMG/M metagenome (GOLD analysis project Ga0209415, IMG submission 187696) | Peat soil microbial communities from Weissenstadt, Germany - SII-SIP-2007 (SPAdes) (version 2) | ecosystem: Environmental > Terrestrial > Soil > Wetlands > Peat | place: Germany...
CACCTGGGGGACGAGGAGATCCTCGAGCTGACCTACATCGCCGCCCTCTACCTCCAGCACGCGGTGATGTCGCGGGCGCTGCGCACCGAGTTCGACGACCGTCCCGAGCCGGTGGTCGAGGTGACGGGCGGTGACGGAGCAGCCCGCGACGTGGGCCGCGACATCAGCCTCCCCCCGACGTGAGCGCAGGGCTCGGCGACGGCGCGGCGCGGGCCGTGGAGCTCGTCGAGGTGTCACCACGAGACGGGCTCCAGGACGAGCAGGTCCACCTGTCCACCGAGGCGAAGGTGAAGCTCATCGAGAGCGCCCTCGACGCCGGCGTCACCCGTGTGGAGGCGGTCAGTTTCGTGCGCCCCGACCGGGTGCCGGCCATGGCCGACGCCGAGGATGTGATGGCCGGGGTCACCCGCCGGACCGGCCGCCGCCTGTCCGGCCTGGTCCTCAACGAGCGCGGCCTCGAGCGGGCGGTGTCCGCCGGTGTCGACGAGGTCACCGTGGTGGTGCTCGTGACGGAGACCTTCTCCCACCGCAACCAGGGCATGGGAGTGGACGAGGCGCTGTCCATGTGGGCACGGGTGGCGTCGGAGGCGGCGAGGGCCGGGATCGGTGCCTCGGTCACCTTGTCCGCCGCCTTCGGCTGCCCTTACGAGGGGGTGGTCGAGCCGGGCCGGGTCCGCGAGCTGGCCCGACGGGTGGCCGGGGCGGGGGCGTTCGAGATCGGGCTGGCCGACACCATCGGTTGCGCCGTCCCCCCCGAGGTCGAGATCCTGGTGCACGACGTCGGCACCGACACCGGGCTACCGGTCAGGGCACATCTGCACAACAGCCGGAACACCGGCTATGCCAACGCCGTGGCCGCGCTGCGGGCCGGGGTGGCGGCGCTCGACGCCAGTATCGGCGGGATCGGCGGGTGCCCCTTCGCCCCGGGTGCGACCGGCAACATCGCCACTGAAGACCTGGTCCACCTCCTCGACCGGATGGGCATCGCCACGGGAGTCAGCCTGGCGGGGCTGCTCGAGGCCTCACGCCGGCTGGCCGACGCGCTGGGGCGCCCGCTCCCCGGTCAGGTGGTGCGCTCGGGCCCGTTCCCGTTGCCGGCAGCGCCCGTGTGATCACCAACGCCGCCCCGTTCCGCTCGGCCGCCTCGGTGACGCCCGACGCTCTCGACGGTGTGCTGCGTGCCTCGGGCCTCCTCACCACGAGTCGGGTTCGTGACGTGGCGGTGACACCGATCGGCACCGGTCAGATGGCGCAGTCGGTGCGCCTGACCATCGGGTACCACGGTCCGTCGGACGGTCCTACGTCACTGGTGGGGAAGTTCCCGTCAGCCGACGAGAACAGTCGAGCCGTGGGTCGCTCGCTGCGGGCCTACGAGGTCGAGGCCGGCTTCTACCGCGAGCTGGCACACACGGTCGCTGTCCGTGCGCCCGTCTGCTACGTCGTGGAGTTCGATCCCGAGACGCACGACTTCGTGTTGCTCCTCGAGGACCTCGCCCCGGCTGAGGCCGGTGACCAGATCCGAGGCTGTGGCCCTGATCTCGCCGCCCGGGTCCTCTCCGAGGCCGTCCGGTACCACGCCCCTCGCTGGGACGACCCCACCCTCGAGCACGTCGCCTGGCTGAATCGCTCCTCCCCCCGGACGGCGACGAGGATGGCCGAGCTGGTGCGGTCACTGCTGCCGGCATTCGCAGAGCGCTTCGGGACAAGGGTCGGGCCCACGACCCTCGAGGGGCTCGAGCGCGGCATGGCACACGTCGACCGGTGGTGGCGGGGCCCTGGTGGACCGCGCACGCTCTTCCACGGCGACCTGCGCCTGGACAACCTGCTCATCGACGGGGAGGCGGGCACGGTCGCCGTCGTCGACTGGCAGACCCTGGCGCTCGGCAACGGCGTGGCCGACGTCAGCTACTTCATCGGCGGGAACCTCCTCCCCGACGAGCGACGAGCGACGGAGGTCGACCTGGTCCATGGGTATCACGAGGAGTTGTGCTCTGCGGGCGTCGAGACCCTGTCATGGGACGAGTGCTGGCGCCTGTACCGCCACGGGTCCTGGTACGGGGCCTTTCTCGCCGTCATGGCCTCCATGCTCGTCGAGCAGACCGAGCGCGGTGATCAGATGTTCGTCACCACCGTCGGGCGCCACGTGCGCCATGCGCTCGATCTCGACGCAGTCGACGTGATCGAGAGCCCATGACCGAGGTGCACAACGCCGAACCCCCTGTGGTGGCCGCCCTCGACGAGGGACGGCACACGCCGGGGGACGACGCGTTGTGGAACGAGTCCTGGTACTTCGACGTCGCCGACCCGGGCCGGGATCTCGGTGCCTATCTCCGGCTCGGTCTGTACCCGAATCGGAACCGGACCTGGTTGCAGGTCGTCGTGGTGGGCCGCGACCGGCCGCTCACCCTTCTCTTCGACGACGATGCACCGTTGCTGGACGGCGATCGGCTCGAGATGGACATCGACCGGTGGTCGGTGCACCTCGAGGCGGTCACCGGGTTGGAGACGTGGCGCGTACGGGCCCGGGCCCCGGCGGAGCAGTTCGCTGACCCCCTTGCCGTCTTCCGACGCGAGCAGGGAAGGCCTTCGGACATCGAGGTCGACCTCACCTGGTCGAACACCGGGCCTGCGTACCACTACGGGTTGACCACGCGGTACGAGGTGTCGGCACGGGTCACCGGCACGATCCGCGTTGGCGGAGAGACCATCGACATCGATGCCCGCGGCCAGCGCGACCATTCTTGGGGGGTCAGGGACTGGTGGGCGTTCGGCTGGTGCTGGTCGGCCGGGGCGCTGGACGACGGGTCGGCGTTCCACGCCTCGGACATACGGTTCAGCGGCGGATCGACCGGGTTCGGTTACGTGCTTGGCGCCGACACACGGCTCGTGCCGGCGAGCCGGATCGACATGACCGAGGTGATGGACGAGGAATCGGTGCCGGCGAGCGCACGCATCGCCATCGAACCGGGTGGTCTGGAGATGGCGGTCACCCCCGTCGCCCTCAGCCCGATCCTCTTCGTCGCCGATGACGGGCGCGTGACGCGGATGTCCCGTCTGCTGTGTCGGTACTCGGCGGGCGACGGCCGGACGGGGACCGGCTGGACGGAGTGGAACGTTCCCCAGGGTCGGCCGCCACATGGCGGTGCAGGTACCAGGTGACGCCACAGGGACGCTACGGGTAGCGCGTAGGGTCCGAAAACTCGACCGTTCTTCATGCGGCCAGCTCGTATTCATGGATCAGCCCTCCGAGTCGGTCGCGTCGGTCGACGCGCCGCCGGTGGGCAGGCGAGGGCGTTCCTGGCGAGGCAGGATCAGGCGATGCTGGTGCAGGGATCTGTTGCTCGAATCCCTGGTGGGGACGAAAGCCGTTCTAGTGCCGGGCATAGGTGCGAAGAACGCGCTCGAGGTGGCGGGCGTTCACGATTAGGAGGTGATCGAGGCACTCGGATCTGATGGTCCGGACGACGCGTTCCGCCTAGGCGTTGGCGTTCGGAGTCCGGAATGGCGCTCTGAGAACCTAGGCGCCTTCGGAGCGAAACCTCGTCGAAGCCAGGGTGGGTGGGCTGTCGACAAAACTCCGGTGACCTGGACCAAGTCCATGCTCGTGCCTGATCATTTCCCACGCTGTTGGTTCCGATTTCCCACATCTTGCGCCTGCAAATGTCCAGGTCAGGGCAACCTCCGTCCGGTGCACGGGGGCCTCGGGATCCGCGCGTGGTCCATTGGAGGCAGCACGGCGCAAGAAGGCCGTGGGAGCTCCTGGAAGGCCTTCAGTGGCGACGCTGGGCTCACCCCTCGGGAGAGGGCCTGCCGGTTGGCCCCGCCCGAGGGGTGTTCATCCCCTGGAGGCCCGAGGCTCAGGCCAATCGATGGCAGTAAGCACTGCCGCCATGTCAGTCGGGTTTGCATAGCATGTGAGCGCCGCAGCCCAACTCGATCGCCGCAGAGCACGTGTTCGTGCGGCTGAATTGATTTTGGCCCCCCACAGGCGCGGCGTTGGTTAGCGCCCACGCCCGGGCAGGCCAGCCAGCGTTCCTGGCCGGCTATTTGAGGTCGAGCGCGGCCTTCGATGAAGCCCTGGCTGCGTTCGCCCTGGCATACGCCGACCAGAACGATAGGGACTACGAGTCGTTTTGGACGGCATCCGCTCCGGACGTGTCCAAGCTGAGCCGGGACGTTGACCGTAGATCATGGCAACGCTACGAGTCGGGAATAAAGCGGAATTGAAGGGAACTTTCGTTGTAGACCGAAAGCCTCGTGCCACAGTCTCCATGGGCACAGACCCTTCCCGGTGGGAAGCGGCGTGAAGGTCGGTTGCGGTCACCAGAGATCCTCTCGGCACTCACCTGGTCTTGATTCTCGGTGTGCTTTCGTAACGTGCTTCACCTCCTGGTCCGGCAGGACTCCGGCGCCTACAGGGCACCCATAACAGGTTGATCGTGGCCTTACACAACACGCTAGAAGGACGGTGGGTGTCGTCGTGCCGTTACCGACGGGTAAGGACACCGCCAAACATGACCCCCATGTCAGACCCAACGACAACCCAAACGAGGGCGAACGCAACGCCCCTTTGTCTACGTCGCAACGTGTCTCAGAATCGTAAGTGGATCATGCAGTCTGCCTGCGGTTACTCAGGTCCTAGGTGAAATCACGCTGTTGATGTGCACGACAAAGTCTCTAAGGTTGTGCCAGGGAGGTCGTTCTAGTCACGCCACCATGCTGCTCGATGCAGAGACGAGGAGGACCAGCAATGCGGACAGGGATGGACCAACAACCCTTCGACTGGAGAGAGAACGCCCTACACCTGGCGTGGAAGCTGAATCGTGCCCACAGCCTCATCGACGACCTGGGCACCGCTCTCGACGAAGGCGACGAGAAGACGGTGCAGCGCCGTGCCGAGGTGGCTCAGAATGCGGTGAACTCGGTCGTCCGAGCACTCAGCGCCATGCGAGCTGAGCCATCGCCCGAGGTCGCTCTGGCCGAGCCCGACGCTGTGGGTTCGGTTCTCGCCATGGGGGGATCAGGGGTTGCCACCATGGCCCTCGATGTGAAGGTCAATGCCATGATGGCACTGGCTGGTACTCAAGACGAAAGCGAGACCGACTTCCTGATCGGTGCCTGCCTCGATGCCGAGAGTGCCTACGAGGTCGCAGCGGCCATCGTGGAGATAGTGCCGAGGAGACAGGGATCAGCCGTGCTGGAGCTGCGACGTGCCTTCGAGACCGAGGGCGGCATCGCCATCCGGGAGAGGTTGAGCCAGGTCCAACCACGGGTGCGGGAGATCTACCAGCGGTTACGGCGAGCCGCCTGAGGAGGAGAACCCGACCCCTAGTCGTCGTGACGATGGGCACCCCGACTCGCAGTTCCAAGCACGCTTAGCGCAGCGCGGTTCCGCTCCGGAGCGGGCAGGCCTGCCAGGAAGCATGACCCGTGTAATCACCCGTGTTTGTGAGGTGATCCCCCCCCATCAATCCAGCACTCTGAGCTGGGTCAAAATGAGCTATCAGCCAAACCGTGTCGTGGCCAAGACCTCAGACCCCAGATGCCCAGTAGGGGGGACACTGAGTACGAAACCTGTGTCCAAGATATATGCACTGCCAACTGTCGATGTACTTGTAGTTGACGATGACGAAGCGGCCCGGTCCACATGCGCCGCCATTCTCCGCGCTTCGGGCTTCGGTGGCGGTTGCCTCAGACGGCGACGTGGCGTTGCGTCTTCCGAAACAGCAGGCAGCGGACCTTATCCTCCTCGTTTTGCGGATGCCTCATCGAGACGGCCTATCGGTTCTTCAGGCGCTCAGAGCTCCGCAGCTGGTCGTGCTCGTCTCTGCTTACTCCATGGACGAAGCCTTGCAGGCTCCTGCCGACGCCTCGGTCATGACCTATCTGGAAAGGCCGATCCAACCTAGGCGCTTGTTGGAGACGGTTGCCGCCACCCTAAGGCGTAGCCAGATCGACGGCGATTGAAGATCAGAGCCCGCGCCCAGGTCGGAGACGGAAGCCAAGACGATCAATGGTCGGAAGCCTCACGGGACTCGCCAGTCCCTCTCTCGAAGGCATCGGCCAAACTCATTTCTAAGCAGACCAGCGTTGTGACGGGGCTCCCTCTTCGGCGATTCCAGAAAAGGTGGTTCTTCATACCAAAGTGTTTTGCCGCCAGCACCTACGAACTGATTGCGGCACGGCCATGGACCCGAAAATGTGGACGGCGATGCTGCGTTTCGCCCATGCACACACCGCCCACGCCGAAGTGTTGGGACAGACGTTCGATCTCGGACCCAAGGAATCTCCCATTTCGGACGAAGCCCGCATGAGAGAACTTGTGACAAAGTCCAGGCGGCACGCGCCGAAGTCGAGCGGCCGAAAAACGAGGGCTTTGAGGACTGTTTCCTCGGCTTGATAGGTGGGGCCCCGTCGGAGTCTCGGACCCAGGTGTCGCCACGGGCAGGTGGGCGACTCAAAATCGCTCCCTGCGCTTGTCAGCAGCCCGCAGCCATCCAGGCTCGACACCGCGGACACATTCCACACCTAGGCATAGTGTTGCAACCACGGGCGAGTTCTGGTCAGGGCAACCCCCTCGAACCAGACGTCGGCTCCTGTGGGAACTGGCGAGGTGCAGGCAACGCGTCGAGACGGCTTCCTGTGCGTCGGCAGCGGTTCTGCACTGCGTCACCCCTCCGAAGCGGAGCACCTAGGTGGATTCACGTCTGGTTCGCCCATATGGACGCGTCGTACCATGGTGTTGGGCGCCTTGGGACCCGCATCTCAGCCTCGGGGTCGCCCTTTTGGAGTGCGACAGAGAACCCCCCGCCCCAGAGCCTCTGACGCACGCCTCCCGCACCGGAGGAACGGCGGGGCATGGGCAGCGTCGCCCGCCAGGCGTTGCCGATGCCTCGTCGTCCTCCCGCCTGGGGAGGTCGGCAATGACCCCGGCGAAGGATGTTGCCCCTTACGGGTTCACCTGCTTGAGCGCCCCTTCAGAGGTGAACAAACCGCCCGATCCCTGTCGGGAGGAGTGCGGACCCGGGGGAAACCCGGACCAGCCGGCCATCCGCAATCGCGCAATGGCCACACCGAATATCGTGCGGGCGGCTTCCCAAGTCGGGCCGCCTGTAGCGGCACACCCTGTGGATCACACCGATGCATGACGCCACCACGTACTGGTGGCTGGCCACGCTCGCCTACCTGTACGACAGCCTCGGCGGGAGTAGTGGTGGCAGTTCGGCCATCCCGGTCTCCGTTCGCTTCGGAGGCCACAAGACGACTTCGAATGCCAGCGTGACCCCGGCGAGCTATAGCGATGAGACGTTCACGCCACCCAAACTTTCGGGCAGCTTCGTCCCTTTGGCGCATGGCAGAAGCAAAGTGAACGTGACCCTGAGCTACTCGCTGCTCGGCCTCCCTCTCATCCTCTTCGCTTCGGCCAAGCTGGATGTGGTCAAGTAGCAGCTCCCGGTCCTGGGCACAGAGGTCCACGCCGGCGGCGACCACGGCGCGGCGTGGGGACTCCTGATCGGTCCCCACGCCGCTTGGCAGCGGGCCAGAGAAGTGGTGCCAGCCATCGGACCATCGGGGTACGGTCTGGCTCCGCTGTCCGGGAGGCCAAGCTGATGGACCCACTTCAGGGGGTCAGGCCTGAGTGGCTCGGCAGTGCCTTGCCGGGTTTCCCTAACGGATTTGGCCCTTGGACTGGTATTGTGTGATGCGGCGGAGATCACCCAGGGACCACGCGAGGAGGGGCGATGCGAGTCGGCACGTGGCACGTGTCACTGCTAGCTCTCGCCATTGCGCTCGTCATCGCGGCAGCAGCAGCGCTCGGCTTCGTCCTGGCCAAGCACAGTGTCGACAGCCAGAATCAGGAGTTGCTGAAGAACGATGCAACCCAGGCTGCGGGATACGTCTCGTCGCTGGTCTCCAGCCTGGGCTCGACCCTCGAAGCCATCGCACCGGGCGTCACGTCGACCGCGGGTTCCCCGTTAGCGTTCGAGGCCCAGGCTCAGCACCTCGCCCAAGGGCCGATCACACTTCTTCTGGCCCGCGAGGTCGGCGACCACTACGTCGCCGTCGCCGTGGCCGGTTCTCGTTTTAGGATCGGTGAAGTCCTCGACCGCTCGCTGGGAGCCGCACTCGCGAACGCCGGCTCGAACCTAAGCACCGGGCCCGTGACCAATGACGGCAAGGTTTCGACGTTCGGCCTGGCGCTCGGCCCACCACTCGTACCGGGCGGCCTGGCCATCTACGAGCAGGTCACGATCGACCCCTTCGTCGCCACCACGGCGACCCAGGCGGCACCGTTCCGGGCGCTGGAAGCTGCCGTCTACTCGTCACCGAGGCCGAGGGCGAGCCAGCTCATCTTGGCCAACACGCGCTCCCTGCCGCTGCGGGGGACAACATCGGAGGTCCGAGTGCCCGTAGGCACGGCCACGTGGTGGCTGCTAGCCACAGCCAAGAACCCCCTGGCTGGCGGCTTTCCGAATGCCGCGCCCTACGTCGTAATCGCCTTCGGACTCCTCCTAGCGCTCGCGGTCGGCAGCACTGTCGAAGTCGTGGTGCGTCGGCAGCGCTACGCCAGCGATCTCGTGGACCGGCGCACCGCCGAGCTGCTGGCCTCCCAAGAAGCGCTCGTCCGCAGCGAACGGCTGTCGGCCATGGGTCAGATGACGACCGTGGTCGGTCACGAATTACGCAATCCTCTCGGAGCAGTCATGAATGCCCTCTACATGCTTCGGCGGACACTGGGTGATCCAGCGGCGGCCGAACCGCATCTCGCCGTCGCCGAACGACAAACCACCCGTGCCGTGAGCCTCGCCCAAGACCTGACCTCCTACATGCGGGAGAAAGAACCCGAGCTGATGCCGCTCGTTCTGAGAGATGTGCTCGACGACGTCCTCGAGGCGGCCCCCCAGCCACCGAACATCGAGGTCGTGCTGAACATTGCGTCAGTGGAGCTCAGTGCCGACACCAAACAGCTGGCGCAGATACTCACTAACCTCATCACCAACGCGTACCAGGCGATGCCAGACGGGGGGTCGCTGCGTATCGCGGCCCGACCCGAAAGTGACACCGTGGTCATCTCAGTCGAAGACAGTGGGGTGGGAATCGACGAGAGCCTTGTCGAGCGACTTTTCGAGCCATTCTTCAGCACCAAAGCGGAGGGCACCGGTCTCGGCCTTGCCATCGTGCGCCGCCTGACCGAGGCTCACGGTGGGCAGATCACGATCGAGAACGGTCGGATCAGTGGCGTCGTCGTCACGGTGCGTCTGCCAATGCACCCGTCAAACGAGTTGGCATGGCGCTAGCCACCACGCCTTTAGCACGTGTACCCGACTCTGGAGGGGTACGGTCACAGCGGTGTGAGGACGTGGACCGTGGCGGCACCGATCGCAGCGGACCTGTGCCGCTGTGTGCACCCCCGAGTTCTCGCTTGTTGGGGGCCGGACGTGAACTTGACCCCCTCGACCACACTGAGATCGCGGCGGCCAAGACGGTGTCCGTGAGCGCCGACGTGCTCGTGGTGGATGACGACGCGGATGTGCGGTGGACGGTTGCCGAGGTTCTGCGATCGGCAGGGTTTACTGTGGCCGAGGCCGAGGACGGCGACATCGCCTTGGGCTTGTTGAGCACACAGCGCTATGGGATGGTTCTCCTCGATATCCGGATGCCCAAGCGCGACGGTGTGTCGCTCATCGAGTCCGCTGGGGGTGTGACACCCGTTGTCGTTCACTCCGCCTACTCCCTTGACGGTGCAGAGCGGGAGCGCTTGGGCGCGAGTGTGGCCGGCTATTTGCACAAGCCCGTCTCACCGCAAAAGCTTCTGCGAGCCGTGGAAGCTGTTCTCGGCGCCCGAAACGAAATCTGATGGACTCGTCGTCGGTTGAGAAGCCGCAAGGTCTGCGCTCGCCGCTATGACCGAGAGCGTGGGTGACGGCGCTTTTGGGGCGGAGTCCGACCGGCACGGCGAGCTACTTCGGGTGCTCATCGTCGATGACCACGCTGTGCTCCGTGCAGGGACGCGCCAAGTCCTCGAATCTTCCGACAGCATTGTGGTGGTTGGGGAGGCCGAGGACGGTGAAGGCGCGCTCGCCATGATTGACGACGTGAGCCCGAACGTCGTCCTCATCGACGTGCGACTCCCGGACCGCAGTGGCATCGATGTGGCCAAGCAGGTGATCGCCACTGATCCAAGCATTCGAGTCGTAATCCTCTCTGCTTATGACGACGACGAGTTCGTGCGCGCCGCGCTGGAAGCCGGCGCCGCCGGGTACCTCCTCAAGACGATGCCCCGCGAGGAACTCGCCTCCGCCGTCCGGGCTGCTGGCCAAGGAACCACGGTGCTCGACCCCGAGTTATCCCCTCGACTGGCTGCGGCGCCCGCTTTCTCGACACGGTGGAGCGGATCGCGACTCACCTGGCGTGAGCGGGAGACAGTCGAACTGGTGGCGGAAGGATTGTCCAACAAGGCGATCGCCACCCGGCTCGGGGTGAGTGTCCGGACCGTGGAGGGTCATCTCAACCACGTTTTCACCAAACTCGATGTGGCGTCACGAACCGAGCTCGTCCGGTTCGCGCTCAGCCACGGACTGGACCCCGCGACACGCTCGGGCGAGGTCACGAAACACCCTCCCGCTCGGAGGACGCCAGGGTAGGCGAGGACCAGAATGGCCTGCCGAGGCGACCGAAGGCTCGTAAGGTCCGAAAACTTGATCGTTGTTCACGCCTGTGGGGTGCTAAAAACCGATTCACCGGTTGACCTGGGCGTACGCGAGGCTTCCGTCAAGACTGGTTGCAGGGGGCTGAGAACGAAGAAGCTCGTGGCGTGATCGCTTCGCTTCTCTACGTTGTCGTCCGACGAATGCTTACTCTCCTGACGCTGAGATTCCGAAGTGACGCGTCGAAAGACCTCGAGATCGTGGTCCCCTTCGCCACGAACTGACGATCCTGCGTCGGCAGGTCAGACGACCGCAGCTGAAGGACTCCGACCGGGTCTTCCTCGCCGCAGTTTCCCGACTACTGGCCCGTCGGCGACGGTCAGTATTTGTCGTGCGACCAGAGACACTGCTGCGTTGGCATCGGCGCCTCGAGGCCCGGCGCTGGACCTACGCCCATCGGAGCCCTGGGCGACATCCCATCGACTCGGAGGTCCTGGCCCTGTGGGTGGGCTGCCGACATAACTCTCCTGACCTGGCTCGACCCTGTCCTAACCAGAGCGTTTTCCTACGCTATTCGTCTCGAT
>Ga0209415_10017893_pt1 | contig 11233 bp, 11 predicted proteins | sample PeaSoiSIISIP2007_FD_187696 | JGI IMG/M metagenome (GOLD analysis project Ga0209415, IMG submission 187696) | Peat soil microbial communities from Weissenstadt, Germany - SII-SIP-2007 (SPAdes) (version 2) | ecosystem: Environmental > Terrestrial > Soil > Wetlands > Peat | place: Germany...
GGCCCCGCTCGGACGAGCGTCAGCGAGATCGCGCGGCGGGCCGGTGTTGACCGAGTTACGGTGTACCGGCACTTTCCTGACGACGCGGCGCTGTTTGCCGCCTGCTCAAGCGACTTCAGGGCCCGCAACCCGCTGCCCGACATCGCTAGCTGGTCCAAGCTCACAGATCCCCGCCAACGACTGCGGCGCGGGCTGCGCGACCTGTATAGCTATTACGAGCAGACCGAACCGATGCTGGCAAACGTCATCCGTGACGCTGAGCACATGCCCGCCCTGCGCGCAGTGGGCGCCCCGCGCCGGCAATGGCTCGCCCAGGCCGAGGAGCAGCTCGCCCAGGGCTGGCAGGGCAACGCGCACCAGATGCGCCACGCCATCGCAATCGCGCTCGATTTTCACACCTGGCATACACTCACGCACCAACGGGGCCTGAGCCGCAGCCAGGCGATCCGGCTGATGCTGGCGATGGTCGAGGGAGGCGCCTGACGCAAACCACGCCTACGGCGAACGTCTCCGCCGCTTGAACATATGGTTCTCTACGGCCTTCCTGGGGCCGTCCAGAGGAATCTTGCGGGACGTCCGGTGGACCACGCCGTCCGGACGGCAGTACGTCACCGAGCCGACCCGGTACCCCGTCTGACCGGGGAGGGTACCGGGCCGGTCGGCCGTCCCGCTGGACGGAAACGGGACGTCTTTACCCGAGGCAGCGGGCCAGGGGTCGCCCGCGGCAGCGAGGCATACGGTCCCTAATCAGGGTCACGAGCCAGCGGCCCGGGCGGTTCACGGCCGTCAGGCAGAACGGCCGGTGGTTACCTCGGCCGCCTCCGGCGGTGCTTGGGCCCGGGGGAGGCGTGAGAAGCGCATCGCGCCATCGTTGATCTTGCCGTACCGGAGGGTGACCACGTCGTGGGCGTAGCTCATGCCGAGCCGCCACGGAGCCCGGGAGCCGGCCCGCGGGAACTGATCGATGGAGCGGAGCACGTAGCCGGCCGAGAAGTCCATCAGGGGCCGCTCGGTGACGGTCGGGTCGTCGTTGACCGGGACGCAGATGTCGTAACCGTGGGAGTCCATGTACGCCAGCAGCCGGCAGGTGAACTCGCTCACCAGATCCGCCTTCAACGTCCACGAGGCGTTGGTGTAACCGACGGTGAACGCGAAGTTCGGCACGCCGCTGAGCATCATGCCCTTGTAGGCCATCGTCTCGGGCAGGCGGACCGGCCGGCCGTCCACGGTCAGCTGCGTGCCGCCGATAGGCAGCATTTGCAGCCCGGTCGCGGTCACCACGATGTCGGCCTCGAGCTCGGCGCCGGACTCCAGCTGCAGGCCCCGTTCGGTGAACCTGACGATGCGATCCGTCATCACCGAGGCGCGCCCGTCGCGGATGGCCTTGAACAGGTCTCCGTCAGGGACCAGGCACAGGCGCTGATCCCACGGGTTGTAGGCCGGGTTGAAGTGCGTGCCGACGTCGTATCCCGCGGGCAGCTGCTTAGCGGTCACCTTGCGGATCCAGTCGCGGATCATGACGGGCCGACGGCGGCTGAGCTTGTAGAACGCCGTCATCAGCAGCACGTTCTTCCAGCGCGTGACGGCGTAGCCGCGCCGCGTGCCGAGCAGTGCGCGCAGCCTGACGGCGACGTGGTCCTCGGCGGGTATGGGGAGGATGTAGGTGGGAGAGCGCTGCAGCATCGTCACGTGCCCGGCGGTCTCGGCCAGGGCCGGGACGAGGGTCACCGCGGTCGCGCCGCTGCCGATCACCACGACGCGCTCGCCCGCGTAGTCCAGGTCCGCGGGCCAGTGCTGCGGGTGCACGACCCGGCCGCGGAAGTCGCCGATGCCCGCGAACGACGGCAGGTACCCCTCGTCGTAGCGGTAGTAGCCGCTGCATATCAGCAGGAAACCGCAGGTCATCGTCACTGTCTCGGTACCGTGCGCCGCTTGGACCGTCCATCGCGCCGCCGCGCTGGACCACGAGGCCCCTATCACCCGGTGGCCGAAGCGGATGTGCTCGCCGATGCCCGCCTCGGCCGCGGTGTCGCGGATGTAGCGCAGGATCGACGGGCCGTCCGCGATCGCCCTGGCCTGCGTCCACGGCCGGAAGCGGTAGCCGAGCGTGTGCATGTCCGAGTCCGACCGCACGCCCGGATAGCGGAACAGGTCCCAGGTGCCGCCGATGACGTCCCGGGCCTCCAGGATGGTGTAGGTCTTGGCTGGGAACGAGGTCTGCAGGTGATGGGCGGCACCGATCCCGGACAGCCCGGCCCCGACGATCAGGACGTCGACGTGTTCGCTCACTGGCGCGCCGCCTGCCGTGACCGGAGCCGCTTCTCGAACCGCGCCATGACGTCGTAGTAGTGCGTCGGCGCCACCCGGGCCAGGGCGTCGAAGACGTAGGCGTCGGGACCGACCAGAATGCGGGCCTTGCCTCGCTCGACCCCGCGGCAGATGATCCCGGCCGCCTTGTCCGGCGTGGTCATGGTGATCGCCTCGAAATCGGCCGCCATCTGCTCGTGGCTGCGGCCGCGGCCTTCCGGATCTTTCCTGACACGTGCGTTGCGGGCAATGTTGGTCCTGATGCCCCCCGGGTGAACGGTCACGGCGGAGACGCCGGTGCCGCGCAGCTCCTGGCGCAGCGACTCGGTAAAGCCGCGCACCGCGAACTTCGATGCGCAGTAGGCGCTCTGGTTGGGCATGCCCAGCAGGCCGAAGACGCTGGAGGTGTTGACGATGACGCCGCTGTCCTGCTCGGCGAGGATCGGCAGGAAGGCGCGGGTGCCGTTGACCACCCCGTCGAAGTTGATCTGCCGCAGCCACTCGTCATCGCCGGGATCGGCCTCCAGGACCGACGAAGCGACCGCGACGCCCGCGTTGTTGAACACGGCAGCCAGCGGAGCTCTGTTAGCCAGCGAGGGCAGCCACTCGCGTACCTCGGCCGCGAAGTGGTGCTGGTCCGCGGCGTCCCGCACGTCAAGCACCCTGGTCAGCACGGGCCCGGGCAGTGATCTCGCGGTTTCTTTCAGGCCGGTCTCGTCGATATCGGCGATGGCCACCGGCGAGCCTGATCGCGACAGCCGCTGGGCGAGGCTCCGGCCGATGCCGGAGGCCGCGCCGGTGACCATCACCGGCCTTCCGGCGACGATCCTACGATTCCTGGTCATCGGTACTCCTTACCGCGGCGCCGCGGACATGGCCGGCGAACTGCTGCTCCCGGGTGCGGCGGTGCACCACGGCACGGCCGCCCTTCGCGGGGCAGTAGGCCACGCCACGCGAGTGCCACCGCTCGCCGTGTTCACTCGTCGGCTCCAGCGTGAAATCACGGAGCAGAGTGCGCAACACCACGTTCATCTCCATGTGGGCGAAGGCGGCACCGATGCATCGCCGGGCCCCGCCACCGAACGGGATCCACTGGTGGGTGTCCGGCCTGCGGCCCGCGAAGCGGTCCGGGTCGAAGCTGCGCGGGTTCGGGAACAGGGCCTCGTCGTGATGGATCAGGTAGATGCTCACCAGCACGACCTGTCCCTCCGGCAGAGTCCACCGTCCCAGCCGCATGCTTGGAGCATGCACCTGACGGGCCGTCCCGTCGATGACCGGGCGCACTCGCTGCACCTCGAGGATCGCCGCCTCGCGCAGCTGTGACCCCCCGGCGTCGACCTCATCGGTGAGCCGTCGCAGCACCGCCGGATGCCGTCGCAGCCGCTCGACGGCCCAGGCCAGCGTGGTTGCCGTGGTCTCGTGCCCGGCGGTCAGGAGGGTGAGCAACTGGTCGCCGATCTCGCCGCGGCTCATCCCCGAACCGTCGTCGTACCTGCTCTGCAGCATCAGCGCGAGCACGTCGTCACGCTCGTCAAGCCTCGGATCCTGCCGGGCCGCCGCAGTCAGCCGGTCGATGATCGCGTCGTACTCGCGGCGGTAGCCGTGCATGCGGCCCCACGGGCTCCACCGGCCGAGATCGGTGCGCGGGATCGGCAGGGCGACGAGCCGGGAGCCGAGCTTGACCATCGCCGGGAGCAGGTCCCGCAGCGCGGCCGCCTCGGCGCCGTCGGCGCCGAACACCGCCCGCAGGATCGCGTTCAGCGTAATGCGCATCATCGGGCCCAGCGTCGCGAACTCCCGGCCTTGCGGCCAGGTCGCCATCTCGCGGACCGCCTCTTCTTCGACGATGGCCTCGTACGCGCGGAGCCGGCGGCCGTGGAACGGCGGAACCAGGAGTTTGCGCTGCCTGCGGTGCGCGTCACCGCTTATCGCGAAGAAGGAATTGGGGCCAAGGATCATCCCCAGGTTGACATCGAGGTTGTCGGCGATCTCCGGGCTGGTCGTGAACAGCTGCTTGACCTCGGCCGGGTCGCTGATGACGATGGCTTCCCCGAAGACCGGGATGTTGATCATGAAGGCGGAGCCATAGCGCTCGCGCAGTCGGCGCATCATCCACAGCGGAGCGACGAGCGCCATGCCGCCTTGCACGAAGCGCGGGAGTGACGGGCCATCCGGCAGGGTCACGGTGTTCATGCGCGCCTCCGGTCGACGGTACGAAGACGTACCAGATCGACGGTACGTCAGAGTACCATGATCTGCAAGCCTGCGGCAGGAGGAGGGATAGCCTGACGACCGTGAGTACCGCGCAGCCCGAGGTCGCGAGCCCCGAGACCGTGGCCGCGCCGACCGAGTTCCGCCGGCGGCTGCTGGAAGGCATGGCCGCGGCCATTCGCGAGTGCGGTTTCCGCGACTCGACGGTCGCGGACGTGGTCCGCCACGCCCGCACCTCGCGCCGTACGTTCTACGAGCACTTCTCGAGCAAGCAGGCCTGCTTCACCGCCCTGTTGCAAGAGGCCAACGCGGCGCTAGTGCGCCAGATCGCGGCCGCGGTCGATCCGGGTGCGCCATGGGATGTCCAGGTGCGGCAGGCCATCGAGGCCTGGATCGCCGGGGCGCAATCTGACCTGGCCCTCACGCTGAGCTGGATCCGGGACCTCCCTTCGCTCGGCTCCGACGCCCGCCACCTGCAGCGCGAGTGGCTCGAGGACTTCATCGTGCTCATCCATAACCTCACCGACACCCCTGAGCTGCGCGCCGCTGGTGTCGCCCCGCCGTCACGCCAGCTCGCGATCATCCTGCTCGGCGGCCTGCGCGAACTGATCGCCACGACGGTCGAGGACGGCGGCGATGTCCGCGACATCACCGAAGTCGCGGTCCAGGCGACGCAGGCGCTGCTCGGCCCGCGACACGACGATCGGCCGCGCGCCTGACGAATCGGCCCGGTCGCGCCCGCGCCGGCTACGCCGTTCCCGCGCCGGCTACGCCGTTCCCGAGCCGCGCAGTGCGGTTAGCTCCGCGTCGGTGAGCCCGAGTTCGGCCAGGATGGCGTCGGTGTGCTCGCCCACCGCCGGGATGGGACCGAGGGCGGGTTGCGTGCTGCCGGTGCTGATCGGGGAGGGCAGGGCCCGTATCGGGCCGGCCGGTGATTCCACCTCGGCCCAGCGATGCCCGAGCTGCGGGTGGGCCAGCAGGTCACCGACCGTGTTGAGCCGGGCGTTCGCGATCAGCGCGGCGTCCAGGAGCGCCAGCACCTCGTCCGGGGAGTGCGTGCTCAGCGCCGCCTCGATCTCGCGGTCCAGCTCGGCTCGCGCGGCGACGCGGGCCGGGTTGGTCGCGAACCGGGGATCGTCGGCGAGCTCGGGACGGCCCAGCACCTGCGAGCAGAGCCGGCGCCATTCGCGATCGTTCTGCACGCAGAGCTGCACCGTGCCGCCGCCGCCGGTCCGGAACGTCCCGTACGGCGCGATCGTCGCGTGGCTGGTGCCGGTCCGGGCCGGGGGAACGCCCGTGTACATCGCGTAGTACATGGGCTGGGACATCCATTCGGTCAGCGACTCGAACAGCGATACCTGCAGCGCGGCGCCGGCACCGGTGCGTTCCCGCGCGTACAGCGCGGCCAGGACCGAGCTGAACGCGTACATGCCGCCCGCGATGTCGGCGACCGAGATTCCCGCCTTGGCCGGGGCATCCTGGGTGCCGGTGACCGACAGCAGGCCGGTCTCGCACTGGATCAGCAGGTCGTATGCTCTCCGGCGGCCGAACGGCCCGTCCGGCGCGTAGCCGGACACGTCGCACACGATGAGCCGGTCGTCGCGGCCGCGCAGGACCTCGGCCGTCAGGCCCATCCGGGCCGCCGCGCCCGGCGCCAGGTTCTGGACGAACACGTCCGCGCGGCCGATGAGGCGATCCAGCACGGCCCGGCCCGCGGCGTTCTTGAGATCCAGGCTGAGCGACTGCTTGCCGCGGTTGAGCCATACGAAGTAGCTGGCCAGGCCCTTGACGGTCGTGTCGTAGTGCCGGGCGAAGTCGCCCGAGCCCGGTCGTTCGACCTTGATCACCCGGGCGCCCAGGTCGGCCAGCTGACGGGTGGCGAACGGCGCGGCGACCGCCTGCTCGACCGAGACCACGGTGATGCCATCCAGGGGGGGTGGGGACGCCGACGGGGGGCCGTTCAGCGGAACCGGCATGTCACCGCCCCGAGGTCGCCGAAGTCCGCATGGATCACGTCGCCGGCCTGGACGAAGACCGGCCGGGTGAACGAGCCGGCCAGGATCACCTGCCCGGCGGGCAGGTCCTCGTCGTACGGCGCGAGCCGGTTCGCCAGCCAGGCCACGCCGTTGGCCGGGTGGCCGAGCACGCCCGCCGCCACCCCGGTCTCCTCGATCGCCTCGTTGACGTAGAGCAGGGCGGCGACCCGGCGCAGGTCGCAAGCGTCGGGCCGGACCGCGCGGCCGCCGATCACGATCCCGGCGTCGGCCGCGTTGTCCGAGATCGTGTCGACGATGGTGCGCAGGTGGCCGGTCTCCGGGTCGGTCATCTGCACCCGCGCGTCCAGGATCTCCAGCGCCGGGGTGACCCACCGGGTGGCGTCGAGGACGTCGAGCGCGGTCATCCCGGGACCCTTCAGCGGCTGGTCGAGGACGAATGCGAGCTCGACCTCGACGCGGGGCCAGATGAACCTCCCGGCCGGCACGGTCCCGCCGTCGTCGAAGAACATGTCGTCGAAGATGACGCCGTAGTCCGGCTCGCTGATCGAGGTCGCCTGCTGCATGGCGCGCGAGGTCAGGCCGATCTTGCGCGCCATGACCGTGCGGCCCTCGGCCACCTTGAGCGCGACCAGCGCCCGCTGCACGCGGTAGGCGTCCTCGATCGTCATGTCCGGGTACTGCAGGGACAGCTGGCGGATCGGCTCGCGCGAGCGTTCCGCCGCCAGCAGGCGCCGCGCCGCGTCCGCGACCGCGTTGTCATCCAGCACCGTAATAGCGTCTCACGGTGCCTGTATCACCGGCGCTGGCTGCTGAGGAAGGAGTGGAGGTGGCCGGCCAGGGCTTCGGTGTCCGGGCCTGCGCCGTGGATGTAGGTGGAGGCGCGAGTACGGAGTACCGGCAGGCCGAGGACGTATAGTCCGGGGGCGCCGGTGACCACGCCGCCGTCGTGGCGGATGTGGCCATTGCGGTCACGCACGGGGATGTCGAGCCAGGAGTGGTCGGGCCGGAAGCCGGTCGCCCACAGTACCGTGGTGATCTCCCCGCTGGTGAGGTCCAGCTCCAGAGGCGCCCGAGGGTCGACCTGCGTGGGCGCGAAGCGGTGCGGTGGCGGGAGGTCGCCGTCGAGGCCTGAGGTTGTGGCCCACTCGTCGGCCCGGTTCAAGAACCGGTTCATCTTCAGGTCGGCGAGCGCGCAGGTGTTGGCGAGTGCCCCGGAGAACTGGGCCACGCCATCGGTGATACGGCCGAGGCGACCGACGATCCGGATCCCTAGCGCCGTAAGCGTGTTGAGGTCGGTCGTAATGGCTTCGGGCGTACCGGTGAGCTGCGGCGAGGGGAGGTGACGGGCCCGCGTGAGGTCGTCGATCTGGTCGTAGCGTTCGGCCAGCAGGCCGGTGGCCTGCAGCCACCAGAAGATGTCCCGGCCGCGGTAGCTGCGGGGCAGCCGGACGTGTTCGCCGACCGCCAGGGTCACCGGGCGCCCCGACCGGTGGATTTCGGCGGCGAGCTGGACGCCGGTGGCTGAGGCGCCGACGACGAGCACCCCGCCGTCGGGGAGCCGGCCGGGATCGCGGTAGCTGAGCGGCGTGAGCGTCGTGATCGACATGGGTACCGCGCCGGCGATACCCGGGATCGCCGACCGGGCGCACGCCCCGGTCGCCAGCACCGCGGCCCGGGCGCAGACGAGGTCGTCGTTGGCCCGGATCTCGAAGCCCTGCGGCACGGCACGCAGGGTATGCACCGTGGTGGCGGTGCGGACCGGTGCGCCGACGACGCGGGCGTAGCCGGTGAGGGTGGCCACGACGCCGGCGGCGGGCATGAAGCCGTCGGGGTCATCGCCGGCGTACTGGTAGCCGGGCAGCCGGGTCTGCCAGTTCGGGGTGAGCAGCCGCAGGCTCGGCCATCGCTGGGTCCGCCACGAGTTCGCCACCTCACCGCGCTCGAGCACGACGTGGTCGATCGAGCGTTCGGTGAGGCGGCGGCTCATGGCCAGGCCGGCGTGGCCGGCCCCCACGACGACTGCCGTGGTCTTGATCATGCGGGCGAAAGGACCGTGGTCAGGCCAGCTCGACGAGCACCTTCGTCGGGTTGGCCACGATGTCGAAGGCCGCCGAGCGCTTCTGTGACTGGGCGATCAGCGCCTGGAGGTCCTCGCGGGAGGCGTCGGCGTCGATGGCGAACCGGACCGTGATCTCCTCGAAGCCGTTCCGGATGTCAGGGTCGGCCCCGAGGATGCCCAGGACATTCATCTGGCCGTCGACGGTGGCGGTGACCGACCGGAGCTGGATGCCCCGGTGCTGGGCGACCGAGGCGACGCCGGCGGTCAGGCACCCCACCAGGGCGACCAGCACGTACTCCACCGGCGTGGCGCCGTTGTCCTCCGACGCGAAGCACTCGGGGTGGTCGACGTCGAACTCGTACGTGCTGCGGTGCTGCTGCTCGGCGCCCAGGCCGGTGAAGCCGGCCACGGTCGAGTGGCTGTGGGTGCCGTTGCGCCAGGTGCAGCTGGCCCGCCAGGTGAACTCGGCCGCTTCCGGTGCGGCGGACAGCGCCTCACGCGCCCCGAGCAGAGCCTGGACGTTCACGCCATTGTTGACGGGACTGTCGGTGATGGTCATCGGACTCTCCTTGGTTTCGATGGGATCGGACATGGTCATCCCTGACGCCGCCTGGGGCCCAGGACGACGGGGAGTGAGACGAGGCCGCGCAGGACCAGGCCGTCGCCGTGGGCCCAGGCCAGCGCGTCACGGCGGGCGGCGAGCCGCAGGCCCGGATAACGGCTGAGCAGGGCCTCGAAGGCGACTCTGGCTTCGAGCCTGGCCAGGGGCGCGCCCAGGCAGTAGTGAATGCCGTGGCCGAACCCGAGGTTCGGCCCGTCGTGGCGGCCGATGTCGAGGGTGTCGGGTGACGGGAAGCGCGCTGGATCGCGGTTGGCCGAGCCCAGGCAGACCAGCACCTGTTCGTGGGCGGGGATCGCCACGCCGTCGAGGGTCACCGGTTCGGCCGTCACCCGGAAGGTGGCGTGCGGGACCGGGGCGGTGAAGCGGATGAGCTCCTCGATCGCGCCGGGAAGCTGGCCGGGATCGGCGAGCAGCGCCTGGCGTTGGCCGGGGTGATCCAGCAGCGCCACCACCCCGCTGCCGATCAGGCTGGCCGTGGTGTCGTGGCCGGCGACCACCAGCTGGAACAGGCTCGACAGCAGCTCCTGGGTGGTGAGCGCGTCGTCGCCGGCGGCGGCGGCGGCCAGGACGCTGACCAGGTCGCCGGCCGGGTTCTGCCGTTTGGTGCCGGCCAGCTCGCGCAGGTACGCCACGATGCCGTCCGAGGCCTGGACCGCCTCGGGCGGCGGGTCACCGGCCCACCCGGTCAGCAGCACCTGGAACCAGGCGTGCAGGCGCGGGCGGTCCGGTGCCGGGATGCCGAGCAGCTCGCCGATCACCTCCCACGGCAGCGGGTAGGCATATCCCTCGATCAGGTCGACGGTGGCGCCGGGGCCGGCGGCCTCCAGCTCATCCAGGAGGCGGCCGGCGATCGTGCGGATGGCCGGCTCCAGCGCGGCGACCCGTCCCGGCGTGAAGGCCCGGGACACCAGGCGCCGCAGCCGGGTGTGGTCGGGCGGGTCGACGTTGAGCATGTGCCGGGAGAACTCCGGCCCGGGCAGCCCTTCGGCCACGACGTCGCCGGCCTGGTGCAGCGCGGCGAGCATGTCCTTGGAGATGCCCGGGTCGCTGAGCGCTCTCCGGGCCGCGTCGTAGCCGAGCACCACCCACGCCGGGTGACCGTCGGCCAGGCGCACCTTGTGCACCGGGCACCGGGCCCGGGCCGCGGCGAAGTGACCGAACGGGTCGTCGCGGATCGCCGGCGCCCAGCCGCCCCAGGTGGTCAGCGTGTCAGTCATGGGCTGCCCTCGGGCCGGTAACCCGTGCACAGCAGGTCGAGCCGGGCGATGCGGCCGCCGTCGCCGATGTCGGCGTAGACCTGCTGCTCGACGGTGAACCAGCCAGCACCCAGCCGCTCCGCCCGGAGCCGGAGCCGCCAGTGCAGGTGCAGGCGGCCCCCGACCTCGCCCACGGCCGCCTCGACCAGCTCGAAATCCTCGGTGTCGCCGAACCAGCGCGCGAACCGGTGGGCGATCGCGTCGGCACCGGCCCACTCCCACAAGCCCGAAGGCAGCAAGGCGCGCAGGCAGGCATCAGCGGCCAGCGCGCTGCCGAGCTCGGCGAAGTCCTGAGCGGCGAGACCCTCGAGGAACGACCCAGCGGAGGCAGACTGGGTCACCACGCTGGCCGCCCGGGGTGTCGTCATGAAACCGTTGTATGGGCGCGGGCGGTCATCGCGGTATCGGGGGATTCCCCTACATGGCCATACGGGCTACACGGGCCCGGGCCGCCTCAGCCTTCACCGGGCGGGCGATGGCGGCGGCGCGGCAGGCCGTCGTATGCTCGGATATGGCCTTGTGGCTGGACGGATAGAGGACATGGGCGGGGCAGTCGGATGCAAGACGCGAGGCGGGCATCGCCCGGTGGCCTACCGTCGCCTGCCGACCTGTTTGTCGGCCGAGACGGCGAGCTGGACGCTGTGTGCCGGTTGCTCGCACAAACCCAGACCCGGCTGGTCACGCTCACCGGGCCGCCGGGCATCGGCAAGACCCGTCTCGCCGTCGCATGCGCGTCGGCTCACGCCGAGCGCAGCGGATGCGCCCCGGTGTTCGTTGACCT
>Ga0209415_10017894_pt1 | contig 11233 bp, 3 predicted proteins | sample PeaSoiSIISIP2007_FD_187696 | JGI IMG/M metagenome (GOLD analysis project Ga0209415, IMG submission 187696) | Peat soil microbial communities from Weissenstadt, Germany - SII-SIP-2007 (SPAdes) (version 2) | ecosystem: Environmental > Terrestrial > Soil > Wetlands > Peat | place: Germany...
GCCGCCCACGCCGGCGACCGTCCCGATGGTCAGATTGGCCCCGTTGACGACGCTGACAGTGGAATTGCTGTCGGCGGCGAACGTTTGGATGGCGTTGCTCGCAACGTTCAGCGTCACCGGCCCGACGGACGCGGCGGCCAGATTGGCCAGGGTCAGCGAGTCGCCGGCCTGCTCGCTGATGGCGCCGTCGCTGATCAGCTCCAGCGTGTTCCAGCCGACCGGCGCGCTGATCGGGGCGGTAATCGTCAGATCGCCGCTTCCCGCGCCGCCGACCTGCAACACCCCCGCCGTGACCTGGTTGAGGCTGGCCTGGGTCAAACCCAGCACGCCGCCAGGCGCCGTCCCGACATCGATCGGCACGCCGGCCGTAAACGGCGTCAGCATCACTCGTGCGGTCCCGGCGTTGACCGGGCTGTTGAAGGTCATGGTGTTGTCGGCGTTGAGCGTGATGTTGCCGTTGACGGTCGTTAGGGGGCCGTCGATCGTGAGGGCGCCGCCGTTGAAAATGCTCAGCGTCAAACTGCCCGTCGGGGCGGCGTTGCTGATGGTCCCGCTCGTCGTTAGCGACTGCCCGTTGCCGACATCCACATTGCCGCTCGTGGTATTGGTGAACGGCCCGAGCGTGCCCACAAGATTGGGATCGCCCAGCGACACACCCGTGGCCGAACTGCCGGTCAGCGTGCCGGCCGTGATGATCTGGGTGGCGCCGGCATCGCTGATCGAGCCGGTCGAGGTCAACGACACCGTGCCGGCGCCGGCGGCGATATTCCCGCTCAGCACCAGATTGCCGCCGGCGAGCGTTATGTTGGCATTGGTGGTTGTGATCCCGGAGAGCGGATTGGTTGGCAGACCCGCGCCGGCCGCCATCACCGCCGAGCTGGCGAGCCCGGTCCCGCCAGCAACGGCGACGCCGAGCGTACTCGACGGCAAGGCGCCGACGATGAACGGCCCGCTGTTGACATAGGTAAAGCTCGAAGCCGCGCCGCCATCGGTGAACCCGGCGAGCGTGGCCACCGTGTTGCTCGCGTTGCTCAACAGCACCGCGCCGCCCGATATGACGCCGAGCGTGCCGGCGGTGAGCTGCTGAACCTGCGCCACCGTCCCGCTGGCGCCGGTCACCAGCAAGACCGAGGGGGTCTGCCCGGTGGCGAACACCACCGGGTTGAGAACGAGGATGTTGCCGCTGAAGGCGCCCGCCGTCGTCCCGTTCTCGTTGCGGTAGCCGATCTGCACCTGCCCGGCGGTGACCGTCGCGACGTCGGCTGTCTGCAGGCCCAGCGAGCCGGCGCCGCTGGCGGCGCCGAGGACGATGTTGTCGCTTGGCGTCGACGGCGCGAGCACGAGCGTACCGCTGCCGGCGTTGACCGAACCGGCGCCGCCGCCGAGCGCAATCGAATCGCCAAGCAGGACGATGGCGCCGCCGCCGCTGACGATCGAGGTCGTGGTGTTGTTGACGCCAAAACCCGGCGCCGCAGCGAGATCGATCTGGCCGCCGCCCGAGGCGATCGGGCCGGCGATCGTGATCGCGCCCGAACCGTGCGTCGCCACCTGGATCTGGTTGCTCGTGTTAATGCCGCTCACGCCAGCGACCGTCCCGATGGTCAGACTTGCGCCGTTGACGACGCTGACGGTGGAGTCGCCGGCGGCGGCGAACGTCTGGATGTTGTTGCTCGCAACGTTCAGCATCACCGGCCCGACGGACGCGGCGGCCAGATTGGCGAGCGTCAGCGAGTCCCCGGCCTGCTCGCTGATGGCGCCGTTGCTGATCAGCTCCAGTGTGTTCCAGCCCGCCGGCGCGTTGATCGGTGCGGTGATCGTCAGATCGCCGGCCGTATTGGCGCCGACCTGCAACAACCCCGCCGTGACCTGGTCGAGGCTGGCCTGGGTCAGGCCCAGCACGCCGCCCGGCGCGGTCCCGAGATCGATCGGCACGCCGACCGAAGCCGGCGTCAGCGTGACACGCGCCGTGCCGGCATTGACTGCGCTGTTGAGGGCCATGGCGTCGGCGTTGAGGGTGATAGCGCCGTTCGCTGTGGTCAAAGGGCCGCCGACGGTCAGGGCGCCGCCGTTGAAGACGATCAGCTGGAATGTGCCCCCTGGGGCGAGGTTGCTGACCGTCCCGCTCGTCGCCAGCGACTGGCCGTTGCCGATGACCACATTGCCGCTGGTCGTATTGGTGAACGGCCCCAGCGTGCCCACAAGGCTGGGGTTGTCCAGCACCACACCGGTGGCCGCGCTGCCGGTCAGCGTGCCGGCCGTGATGATGTCGTTGGCGCCGGCGTCGTCGAGCGAGCCGCCGGTCGAGATCAAGGTCACCGTGCCCGCGCCGGCGCCGATCGTCGCGTTCAGGGTCATGCTGCCGCTGTTGGTGAGCGTCACGCCGCCGCCCCCCGACTGACTGACGACGCCGACCAACATCGACGGCACGTTGTTGGTCAGCGAGATGTTCCCCGACGTCGTGTTGGTCGCGCTGAACGTGCCGATCGCGTTGGCGGCGGCGCCAAGCGTCGTGCCGCCCACCGAGCTGGTGGTCAGCGTCCCGGTGGTGCTGACCAGGCCGCCGCCGCTCTCGCTGAGCGTCCCGTTCGCTGTCACATCGACCGCACTGCCACCGCTCGTGCTGATGCCGTTCACGCCGTCGACCGTCCCGATGGTTAGACCGGTCCCGTCGACGATGCTGTCGCTGGAGGTGGTGGAGGCGGCGAACGTCTGGATGTTGTTGCTCGCGACGTCCAGCGTCACCGGCCCGGAGGACGAGACCCTCAGATTGGCGAGCGTCAGCGAGTCCCCGGCCTGCTCGTTGATCGTACCGTTGTTGACCAGTGACAGCGTGCTCCAGCCTGCCGGCGCGCCGATCGGCGCGGTGATCGTCAGATCGCCGGCCGTGTTGGCGCCGATCTGCAACACCCCCGCCGTGACCTGGTCGAGGCTGGCCTGGGTCAGACCCAGCACGCCGCCAGGCGCAGTGCCGAGATCGATCGGCACGCCGGCATCAAACGGTGTCAGCGAAACCCGCGCCGTGCCGGCATTGACCGCGCTGCCCAGGGTCATGCTGTCGGCGCTGAGCAAGATGGCGCCGTTCACGGTCGTTATATTGCCGCCGACCGTCAGCGCGCCGCCGTTGAAAATGTCCAGCGTGAACGTACCTCCCGGGGCGAGGTTGCTGATCGTTCCGCTCGTCGCCAGCGACTGCCCGTTGCCGAAATCCACGTTGCCGCTGGTGGTGTTGGTGAAGGGTCCGAGCGTGCCCACTAGGCTGGGGTTGTCCAGCGTCACACCTGTGGCCGCACTGCCGGTCAGCGTTCCGGCGGTGATGATGTCGTTGGCCCCGGCGTCGTCGAGCGAGCCGCCGGTCGAGATCAACGTCACCGTGCCGGCGCCGGCGCCGATCGTCGCGTTCAGGATCATCGTGCCGCTGTTGGTGAGCGTCACGCCGCCGCCGCCCGACTGACTGACGACGCCGACCAACATCGACGGCACGTTGTTGGTCAGCGAGATGTTCCCCGAAGTCGTGTTGGTCGCGTTGAACGTGCCGACCGCGTTGAGGGCGACAAGATCCGTGCCGCCCACCGAGCCGGTGGTCAGCGTCCCGACTTGAATTGTGGCCACAGGGCCAAGCTCTTGAATCGCTCCGCCGGCGGTCAGATTTAGAGCCGAGCTTGCGTTGGTCCCGCTGATCGGCGCCAGGATCTGGATCATGCCCGCCGCGTTCAGCGTCAGGGACGCGGGCGTCGCCCAGCTGATCGCCGCCTCGACAAAGATGTTGCCCGCCTGGGCGCCCGAGCAGGAATTCCCGGTTCCGCAGGTCGTCGTGATGACGACATTGTCCCCCGCGCCCAACCCGTTGACGTTCGACGTGATCGCGCTGGCGGCGACGGTGGAGGTGTCGGCGCTGGGCGCGCAGGTCAAGGTGCCGCCTGCCAGCGTGCAAACGTTGTTCGTCGTGGTGCTCTGAATGAAGACATTGGAATTCGGATCGAGCAGCCAGGATCCGGGATTCCCCTTCGGAGCGCTAACGCTGACGGCGGCGCTCGGGCCGACGTTCAGGACGCCCTCGCCCGAAGTCTCGACCCAGCCGCCGTTGCCGCCGCCGGGGCCGCCCGTCGCACGGATCGCCCCGTTGAATACGGTCGTGCCGTTCGACCACACTGAAACCGTGCCGCCATGGCCGGCGCCGGTGGCGCTGGCGTCGATCGAGGCGCCGTCGGCGACGAAGGTGGTCGTCGCGTCGGCAAGGCTCGCATCGGCGCCGTGTGGTCCGCCGCCCAGCTCGATCGTTCCGCCGCCGGCCTCGCCGCTCGCGAGGATCTTCGCCGTCGCGGCGAGCGCAACCGAGCCGCCGGTGATCTTGACCGCGCCGCCGCTCTCTCCGGCGCCCGAACCTGCCGCGTCGATCGCGCCCGAGACCTCGACCCCGCCACCGGGGCCGCCGTCGAGCACGATCGCGCCATCATGGCCCGAGACCGAATTGGCCGCGACGACACCCGACATGTTGACCGCGTCGCGGATCGCCGTCGCCACCGTCGCCGCGCGCAGCTCGACGGTTCCGCCGGCCGCGTCCACCCGGCCCGAGTTGCTGACCAAGGCCTGGCCGTTCGCGGTCGTGGCGCCGGTCGGCACGGCGACCTGCATGAAGCCGTCGCCGTTGAGGTCGAGCGTCGCCTGCTCGGCGGCGCCGAGCGCCACCTTGCCCAGCGGCGCCGCGATCACGCCTGAATTCGCCGCCGCGCCGCCGATCAGCGCGGCAAAGCCGCCCGCGCCGACGGCGATGCTCCCGGCATTGCTCACCCCAGCCGAGGCGCCATTGCCGGCGAAGGAGAGTCTCCCCGCCATGAAATCGTCGGTCGAAATCCCCAACGTCGAGGCGACAAACCCGCCGCCGACCTGCACCGATCCGCCAGGGGTGATGGCGATCCCGTTGGGGTTAACCAGATAGACTTGGCCGTTGGCCTCGATCTGCCCGGCGATCGTCGATGGCGTCGCGCCGGTCACCCGGTTGAGCACCGCGGCGGAGCTGCTGGGCTGGATGAAGACGACCGCGTTTGGCTGTCCGACTGAGAACGAGTTCCAGTTGATGACGGCGCGGTTCGAATTCTGGTTGATTGACAGCGTGGCGCCGGCGGGCGCGCCGATCGTCGCGCTGCCCGCGACGACATGGCCGCCGGTCGGCAGCGTGCTCTGAGCGTGCGCCGACCCAGCGAGCGCGCCGGCCAGCAGCATGACGGCGCCGGCGAAGAAGTGGCTGATTGGGTTGCGAGCCATTCTCCTGCGCCTCCGGTCAGAATGTGAGGTTCAGTGAAATGTTGGCGCGGTAGCCGCCGCGCTCTCCCGGTACGTTGGCAAACTGTCGTCCCACCTCAACCGCCAGGAAGCCGCCGATCGGCGACCCGCCCACACGCGTTCCGGCCGAGGTGCGCACGCCGAACCCCGCCGAACCCGCGTCGATGACGCCCTTTTGCACCGCCGTCGGGTTGACGAGCTCGCCGGCGCCATACGCCGCGTAGAGGTAGGGGACAAACAGCGCCGGCGGCCGGTTGTCGATCAGCTGGAGCGTTGACGGCCGCGCCAACTCGGCGCGCAGCGAGGCGCCCTGATCGACGCTGAAGCTTCCCGCCGCGAAGCTCGACAGCGCATCCGCGCCGTCGAGCGAGAACTGCTCCGACAACACCAGCGGCGTGCCGAAGCTGGTCTGCGCCCGGCCAGTGAGATCGACCTCGAATTTTTCCGCCAAAGGTTGCCGTACGCTCATGAACGCATTGAATTTATTGAAGACTGAACTCGCGCCCTGTTGCGACAGCGGAACCAGGGCCGATCCGGCGCGCCCGCCTACGCCTTCCGAATACGTGCCTTCCAGCACCGCGGGCGCGCCCCACGGCAACGCGAACGCGTCATGGGCGCCATACCGCATCACAGTGTATTCGTCGTGGTACAGCAGGGTCCCGAAAGCTGTCGTCGTCAGCGTTTCGTCGTCCCATTCGGCGGTGGCCTGCAGGCTCAAGGTCTGCTCGCGGGTGCGGATCAGCGGATAGGCGGCGTGCAACGCGAACCGCTGGAATTCGCCCAGCGATGCGGGCGTGCCCGGCAGGGGAGTCGGCCGGGCCTGCGACTGGGTGTACTCGGGATTGAGCGTGAACCCGTCCGAGCCGATCGGCAGCACGATGCCGCCGCCGAAGACGCGCAGCCGCGGCGATCCCAGATCGGGGCTGGACGAGTACGAGAAGTACGCCTGCTCGCCGAGGCCGAGCGCATCGTTGAGCGCCAGGCTGGTATTGATCGTCCACGTGCCGAGCGAGCCCGGCAGCCGGTCGTCGAAGCCGACCGTGCCGGTCACGTAATTCTGCGTCGCTTCCACGACCAGCAGCGTTCCGCCCGGCGTGTCGCCACGCGCCAGCGTGCTGCGCAATTGCAATCCGGGCAGATCGCTGACCAGCAGCAGCCGGCGCTCGATATCGTGCAGGGTGACGTGCGGTTTGCCGATGATCGACGCCATCCGCGCCGCGACCACGCCGCGCAACCGCTCCGGAACGGCGCTCGTATCGACGCGCTCGACGGTCCCATCGATGACGACGAACCGCACCGGCCCGCCGTCGGCCAGTTTCTGCGGCGGCACGACGACGCGGACGAGGATGAAGCCGGCCTTGGCGTAGGCCCGCTCGAGGGCGCCCGCGGCCTCGTAGATCTGCGCGACCGTCATCCGAGAGCCGCGTAGCGGATCGAGCAGCGCCGCCGTCTGGCCTTGGAACTCCGCGAACGTGCCGGTGACGTCGATCTGCCCGACCTGCACCGACAGGTTCGCCGCGGCGGGCGGCGCCGCTTCGGGCGCTCCGGCCGGCAGCTCGATCGTCGGGCCCGGCGCCGGCGGCGGCGCCAGCGATGGCGGCGTCACCTGGCTCGGCGCCACCTGCTGCGCCGAGGCAAAGGAGAGCGGACTGGCTGCTAGTACGGCGACCGTTATCCAGAGCAGGCAGGGAAAACGGGGAGGGTGAAACCCGAATCTGACCGTCGCCGGCCGTGCAGACGCCACTGCTTGGCGGTCAGCCACCGCGCCCCCTGTCACCGGCCGAAGTCGGCCGATCATGCCATTCTAGGCGGTTGGGACTTAGTCGACTCTTCGCCGCCCAAACAAACTCGACTTTGCGTCTTGAAGTGCAAAATGTCGAGGCCATCCATCATTCTACGCCGCGACGGACATCAGCTTTCGGCGCCGAGAACGCCGCATGCTTGTCCTTAGGCGCCAGGCCGCTGGCGCAACGCTGACGTTAGCGGCGCCCTGAGACGCGGTAAGTTGCAGCGAGAGGCACGAAGTTGCACGCTGTCCGCCGTGGGCGACGCCAAGCCTGGGCCGGCTCGAGCTAGTGGGTCGCATCCGCTCTGGCGCGCCTCGGCCGCCGCGGAGGGCGCTGGCGCGTTGATCTGGAGCACTCCGAGATTCGGCTGCAGCCTGCGGCGCGACGAGTCAGCGCTAGGCTATCGGTGCGGCAAGTGATCGATAGTTGAGCGGCGTAGGGGTGGAAGACGGGATGGAGGCGCGCGCCATGAAGTCCGGGGCGGCAGATTTCGACGTGTTGGTCGTTGGCGCGGGGTTCGGCGGCCTGGCCATGCTCTACCGCCTGCGGGAGGCGGGTTTCTCCATGCAGGGCGTGGAGATTGGCGAAAGCGTCGGCGGCACCTGGTTCTGGAACCGCTACCCGGGCGCACGGGTGGACGTGCAGAGCGTCGAGTACTCGCTCAGCATCTCCAAGGAAGTCCAGGACGAGTGGACCTGGACCGAGCTGATGGCGCCGCAGGCGGAGCTGGAGCGCTACGTCAATTTCGTCGCCGACCGGCTCGACCTTCGGCGACATATCAAGTTCAACACCGCGGTCACCGCGATGACCTGGGACGAGGGGAGTGCGACCTGGCTGGTCGAGACCGACCAGGGCGATCGCTGGCGCGCGCGCTTCGTGGTGACCGCGGTCGGCTGCCTCTCGGCGCCGCTTGAGCCGGCGATCGAGGGCCTGCACAGCTTTGCCGGCGTCACGCTCTACACCAACCGGTTCCCGAAGGGCGGCTACGATTTCACCGGCAAGCGGGCGGCGATCGTCGGCACCGGCTCATCCGGCGTGCAGGCGACGCCGGTGGTGGCGCGGCAGGCCGAGCAGCTCTACGTCTTCCAGCGCTCGGCGGCCTACACCATGCCCGCGGGAAACCGGCCCTGGGCGCCTGGCGAGTTCGAGGCGCTGCGCTCTGACTACGAGGCGATCCGCACCGCGCAGTTCGCCTCGCCGCTGGGCGCCGCGCGTTTCGGCGCCGTCGCCATCGGCGGCGCGGGGCCGCCGCCGCCGAAGATCCTCGAGATGTCGGTGGAAGAGCGCCTGGCGCGGCTCGATCGCGACGGCTGGCTGGCGGCCACACCGTTCGCCTGGGCCGACGTCGCCACCGACATCGAGGCCAACCGCGCGGCGCAGGAACTCTATGCCGAGATGATCCGGCGTACGGTGAAGGATCCCGAGACCGCTGCGGCGCTCGTTCCGCATTACCCGATGGGCTGCAAGCGTCCGATCATCGACATCGGCTACTTCGACACGTTCAACCGCGATAACGTGACGCTCGTCGACCTCCGCAAGGGCGCGATCACGCGAGTCACGCCCGACGGCATCGAGACGGAACAGGGCTTCTTCCCGCTCGATGTCATTGTCTACGCCACCGGCTTCGACGCCATGACCGGCGCACTTAACCGGATCGATATTCGCGGCCGGGGAGGCCAGCTGATGCGCGACGCCTGGGTGTCCGAGGGCCCCCGGAGCTATCTGGGACTGATGGTGGCTGGCTTCCCCAATCTTTTCACGATCACGGGCCCCGGCAGCCCCTCGGTGCTGACCAATATGATCTCGTCGATCGAGCAGCACAGCCAATGGATCGTCCAGTGCCTGGACACACTGCGTGAAAAGAGCCTGCGCACGATCGAGGCCATGCCCGATGCGCAGGAGGACTGGGTGAGGCATGTCGCCTCCCTCGCCGAAGGCGGCGTGCGCGTGCACGAGAGCTGCACCTCCTGGTATCTGGGCGCCAACGTGCCTGGGAAGGTCCGTGTCTACATGCCTTATGCGGGCGGGCTGAACGTCTACCGTGATCGCTGCGACGAGATCACCAGCGGAGGCTACGCGGGCTTCGCGCTGGCCTGAACGTCGCTGGTGGCCGCGGCGCGGCCGTCCTCCTCGAAACCGTGGAACGTCGCGAAGGTGTCGATCGGCTCACGGTCGGCGACGAGGGTGTTCACGGAGGCGCTCTCGTCAGCCCAGCCGAGCGAGACGCCGCAGACGATCCACTGGTCTTCGGGCACGCTCAGCACTCTACGGGTGACCGTCCAATAACTGTTCCAGGCGCCCTGCGGGCAGGTGTCGAGGCCGCGAGCCTTCGCGGCCAGCAGGAAGCTCTGGATGAACATGCCGGTGTCGAGGAAGCTCATGCAGTCGAGCGCCTTGTCGATGGTGAAGATCAGGCCCACCGGCGCGTCGAAGAACTTGTAGTTTCGGCCCCATTGCGCCCAGCTCGCGGCCTGGTCGCCCCTGGGGACGCCGATCAGGCTGTACATCGCCTTGCCCAGGGTGCGCGCGCGGGTGACGTAGGGCTCCGTGCGGCGGGCGCGCGGGAACTCGGCGGACGTGTCCGGCGGGCTGGTCTCGCGATGCGCCAGAACCTCGGCCTCGAGGCGACGCCGCACCTCGCCGGCGACCACGTGCACCTTCCACGGCTGGATATTGGTGCCAGACGGCGAGCGCCGGGCGCAGTCCAGCAGCTCGCGGACCAGCGCCAGCGGCACCGGATCGGGCTTGAAGGCGCGCATCGAACGGCGCTGGCGCAGCACTTCGTCGAACAGCAAACTCATCTCCTTGGGGACAGCCTGAAGCCGGCTCAATAACCCGACTGACGCTGCGTGAGGCGCTCCGACATCGTCACCGGCGGCGATTGACGTCACCTTGACCGCCCACCGGGTTTGGCATGTCATCCAACGAAGGCCGCGGTCGCGCCCCAGGGGTGCGAAACAAGCGGCGGAGGAGGAGCCATGGCCGAGCGCGGCGCGCAGCCGGACCTGATCACCCTGCCGCATCATGTCGAGTTCCTTTCGGACCGCTGGCTGGAAGAGGCACAGAGGTTCTGGCGCGACGTTTTCCCGGCGCGGAAGGCGAAGCTCGGCGGCCGGGCGTTTTCGGTCAGCGAACGGTTTACCGACGCGCCGGCGCACCTGAAGCTGCCGGGCGACGTCGCGAGCTGGTCGCTGCGCTTCGACGGCGAAGCGGCGACGCTCTCGCGCGGCTTCGATCCGGATGCGGATCTGACGGTGGAAGCCGATTACCAGGCCGCGCTCTACCTGGCGCAGTTCGTCGGCGTGCTCGCGCCAGGCGGCGCCGAGGAGATGTGGCGCGAGGCGACGCAGATGTCCGGCGAGGACGCGTTTCGCGTCCGCGGCAGCCTGCCCGACGCGGCCAGCCGCGTGCTCGGCCTCTTCCACGATCACATGGCGCGCCGGACGGTCGAGAACCCCGACCTCGAGCACCGCGCCCGCCGCCTGGGCCTGACCGGCAAGGTCCGCGACATGGACGAACAGGGCTTCGTCGTGGTCGAGCGGGCGATCACCGCCGACTTCGCCGACGAACTGCGCGAGGCGACCCGCGCGGCGATGTCGCCCGAGCAGGGTTTGCTCGATTCCTGGCTCTATCTGGGCCGGCCGTTCGAGCGGCTGATGCTCAACCCGCTGCTGATGACGCTGATCGACGCCTCGCTGGGGCGCTGCGCCCAGGTCGCCACCACCGGCGCGCTGCTGCGGGGGCCGGGGCCGGGCGGGATCGACATCCATACCGACTATACCGACGTGCCCGAGCCCTATCCGGAGTACGCCATGAGCGGCGTCGCAGTCTGGGCGCTCGAGGACTGGACCGTGGCGTCGGGCCCCACCTGGATCGTGCCGAAGAGCCACCGCATGCGCCGCGCGCCGCGGTCTGGCGAGGGCCTGGATGCGGGGGTCCCGGTGGAGATGCCCAAGGGATCGGTGGTGTTCTTCACCCAGGGGACCTGGCACTGGCAGGGCGCGCGCACCGAGCCGGGCGAGCGCGTGACGCTGCACCCGCACTTCAACCGCAGCATCCTGCGTTCGATCGACATCAAGCGGCCGGACGTCTCGCTGCTGGCCCGCAACCCGCCGCGGCTGGGCGAGATGCTCGGCGCGGACGACGGCTTCGACAAGATGACGCCG
>Ga0209415_10017895_pt1 | contig 11232 bp, 12 predicted proteins | sample PeaSoiSIISIP2007_FD_187696 | JGI IMG/M metagenome (GOLD analysis project Ga0209415, IMG submission 187696) | Peat soil microbial communities from Weissenstadt, Germany - SII-SIP-2007 (SPAdes) (version 2) | ecosystem: Environmental > Terrestrial > Soil > Wetlands > Peat | place: Germany...
TGTGGTACATCTTCGGCACCTCATGGAAGATCTTCTCGGCGGGCGCACCGCCCGATCGGACGTACAAGATCGGCCATGCGACGTCCGGTGACGGCGTCAACTGGGTCAAGGAAGAGGCGCGCCAGATCATTGTCGACCGTCTGGGTCCGGATGAAAGCCAGGCGCTTCCCACGGTGGTTGCCATCGATGGCCGATACCATATGTTCTTCTGCTATCGGCATTCCTTCGACTTTCGGAATAATCGGGGCCGCGGATACCGCATCGGCCATGCGTGGTCGGAGGATTTGGTCAATTGGACGCGGGACGACGAGCATCCCGCGCTGGACGTAACTCTGGGCGCATGGGATTCGGATATGTTGTGCTACCCCCACGTTTTCGAATGCGATGACAAGGTGTACCTGTTCTACAACGGCAATGAATTCGGGCGCTATGGTTTTGGACTGGCGGAATTGGCGCGATGAGCATCGCGATGGAGTACCTGATAAATGAAGCCTCCGAGGCGGAAATCGCCGAGCACTTGCGGCGTTGTGATGGCGATTTCCGGCCGCCTTTGAGCAGCCGCGTCCGGATCGACGACTATGCAAGAAAGATCGCCAGCAAGGCGATGAGGTTCGAGGCACGATCGGGCGGCAGACTTGCGGGGTTGCTGGCGGTCTACTGCAATGACCGAGAGCGGTCGATCGCATTCATTACCAGCGTGAGCGTCGTGCGCGAATTCTCCAGGCACGGCGTTGCCGCGCAATTGTTGCGGCAATGCATCCAGACCGTTCGGGATCGCGGGATGCGTCAGATCAGTCTGGAGGTTGCAAAGGACAACGTGGCGGCTATCGGCCTCTACGCAAAGAACGGATTCCTCGCGCAACCGATTGCGGCGGAAATCGTATCGATGACGTTGCTCTGCTGAAGATTGGGGGAGATGGTGGACAATCAGCGCGACTACGACCGGGAGTACCGCGACCGCCCGGATAGGCGTTACTCCTACAACTTCGACCTGGTCTTGCGCAAATACCTCTTGCGCACCCTAGTTCCCCATAGCAATCCCTCGGGAAGGACGCTGGAGCTCGGCTGCTACCAGGGTGATATGACCGAACTGCTACTGGAGCATTTTCCTCGCATCACGGTTATCGAGGCCTCTGCCGAGCTGTGCAGCAGGGTCGCGCAGAGATTCGCGGGCCGGATCGCGGTGGTCCATGCGACGTTTGAGCAGGCCCGAATCGATGAGGAATTCGACCAGATATTCCTGATTCATACGATGGAGCATCTCGATGATCCGGTTGCGGTGCTCTCCCGGGCGAGGGAATGGTTGGCCCCGGGCGGAAGCCTATTTGTTGCGGTGCCCAACGCCCATGCCCTCTCGAGACAGATCGCCGTGCGCATGGGACTGATCGATTTCAGCTCCGCGATCACGAAATCGGAAAGGGCGCACGGCCACCGCGTCACGTATTCCCTGGATCTTTTCGAGCATCACCTGCGGGCGGCCGGGTATGACATCGCCCATAGCGGCGGCGTGCTCCTCAAGCCGCTGGCGAATTTCCAGTTCGACAAGGCATTGGCGGCCGGCATCGTCGATGAGGCGTACTTGGACGGTTGTTACGAACTCGGCAAAGTCTATCCGGACATGTGCGCCAGTCTCTACGCCGTTTGCCACCTGCGGCCGGATTGACCCCGGCGCGCTAGCGAGGAAACGGCTTTAGCGCGCAACGATGGCGTCGATTACCGCGCCCTGCTCCGCATCTGTCAGCGACGGATAGATCGGCAGGCACAGGATGCGCTCCGCCGCGGCCGCGGCGACCGGCAGGTTCCGGCGCGTTGCCGAAGGCAGTTCCCGGTACATCGGGAAGTCTGAGATCAGCGGATAGAAATATCGCCGCGCGAAGATACCCCGACCGCGAAGATGGGCGTAGAGCTCGTCTCGCGTACGGGAATACGGCGGGGAAACCAGGATCGGGAAGTACGCGTAATTGTGCTCGACATCATCAAACCGCGACAGGCACTCGATACCGTCGATTGCGCCGAGACGTTCGCGGTACCTGCGCGCGATTTCGGCGCGCCTGGCGATCGCACGGTCGATGTGCTTGAGTTGAAGCAGGCCGTACGCAGCCTGGATTTCGTTCATTTTGCCGTTGATGCCCGGTGCGACCACGGTCACCTCGTCGACAAAACCGAAATTCTTTAGTTTATCCAGGCGTTGCTTGGTCTTCGCGTCGGGGCACACGACGGCGCCACCCTCGAAGGTCGTGAAAACCTTGGTGGCATGAAAGCTGAGCACGGATAGATCTCCGTGTCGCAGAATGCTTTGCCCGTGCCACTGAACTCCGAAGGCGTGTGCCGCGTCATACACGACCTTCAGGCCGTAGTCGTCGGCAATGCGCTCAATGCGATCGACATCACATGGGCGACCGTAGCAGTGAACCGGCATGATCGCCGTCGTGCGGGGTGTGATCGCCGCCTGAATCCGGTCCGGATTCATGTTCAGCGTGTCGGACTGGATATCCACGAACACCGGTTTGATGTCGTTCCACAGCAGCGCATGCGACGTGGCAACGAAGGAGTACGGGGTCGTGATGACCTCGCCGGAAACGCGCAGTGCCTGAATGGCGGTGAGCAGTGCCAACGTTCCATTGCTGAACAGCGAAATGTGCTCCACGCCGAGGTGTTCGCAAAGCGCGGCCTCCAGTTGGGTGTGGTACGGGCCGCCGTTCGTGAGGATTCCGCTCGACCAGATCCCCTCGAGGTACGGCAAGAATTCCTCCAGTGGCGGCAAGAGGTGCTTGGTGACGAAAATCGGGGGTTTTCCAAGCGGACGGGAGCCGAGTTCTTTGAGAGCTGCCTCTGGGAGTCGTGCCGTCATCGTTTCGCCTTTGCCAGGAGTCGGGGAACACGGGGCCCCAATATAGGACCTCGCGCAGCGGCGTCTAGCGCGAAAAGAGCGCCTATAGGCAGCCAGTGTCGCGGTTTCCCATTTGAGGGTAGCCATGATCCCCTGTTCGGCCGCCGCCGGCCGTGAAATGCGCATGCTTGGGCGTGCATATCGGGGGAAGTGCGACAGCAATGAGCGAGCAAGATCCGTGCTTGAACCATCGAACAGGACCGTGTCATGCCAATCTGCGCCATTTGCAAGGGGCAGGTAGAGCGCTGGCTGCCGCACCCCCACCGCGATACGATCAGTCCCTTGATGACCATGCTCGACGTCATCGGGTCCGATCTCGAGTTTCATTCGTGTCCGAACTGCCGGTGCAACGACCGCGAACGACACATCTGGCTGTACATGGGGGCCGTGGGGATGCTCTCGGAATCGATCCAGCGACCCATCCTGCATGTCGCACCGGAACCCAACATTGAGCGAAAACTTCGCGCATGCACAAGTTCCGAGTACATTGCGGGGGATCTCGTTCCGCGCAATCCGCACCACGCTCGCATCGATATCGAGCAACTGGACTTCCCGGACGGAAAGTTTCACCTGATCATCTGCAACCACGTGCTGGAGCACGTCAAGGATTCGGGGCGTGCGATTGGCGAACTGGCGCGTTGCCTGTCCGACGACGGCTGGCTGGTCGCGCAGACGCCATATTCGACCATGCTGCGCGACACTATGGAATTCACCTCTGCGCCCACACCGGACGCAGCCCAACTCTTCTTTGGGCAAGAGGACCATGTCCGGCTCTTCGGCGCAAACATTGCCGACCACTTCGCTGCTGCCGGCCTCAAGGGGGGCCTCTATTCGCATGCCGCGGTCCTGTCCGATTTCGACGCGCTCACCTGTGGTTGCAACGTACGTGAACCATTCTTCTTGTTCTCCAAGACGCGGTGGCTCACCGCCGCATAGGAGGAGGCTGCGCGCGCTCGGCGATCGAGTGAAAAACGTCCACCTGTCCTCGTTGCCGATGCGCGCGCGCATGACTGCCAGGTCTTGCACGGCGCGACAAAGCGCCGCGTCACGCACGGTCACGATCGGTCCGTCATCCCTCCTCCGGTGCCCTGGGTCTTCTGGCGCGCGGCGCCTTTGGCCTCTTCGGCGACCCGCTTGTGCCCGATGCGACGGGCCAAGGGGCAGCGCTGCCACGGGAACGCATGGCGAAGACGCGATGCGCTGAACCCGGTCGAAGTTTGTCAACGCCTCTGCGAGTCCGCGCGATTGCGAGCTATGGCGCCGCGCGCCGGACAGCAGTTGCTTCGCTGGCGGATGGAGCTTTGCTCGCAAGGGGCAAACCGCGCATCACCGCGTTGCAATCGATGGTGCGGCTTGTTCCGGGTTGCCGCTGACGATCTCGCTTTGTGTACGTTCGGCAAGTCCGCGGAAATGTGCTGCCTGGGACCGCTTCCCAAGGAACTCATGCAATACGGCCAGGTTGTGCGCCGCGAGGAAACTCCCTCGGCCCTCGACCGCACCTTCCAGGTGCGGCACTTCGCCCAACTCCAGGCAGCGCATCCAGCTGGCCTCCATCAGCGGCAATAGCTGCTCCGCCCGCTTCGGCTCGGCAAGCGCAAAGTCGAGCAGCAGGTCGCCCAGCGCGAAATGAAAGTCTGGCGAATGCCGCCACCAAGTGTTTTCCGCTTGCGATAGCAACAAGGCGGCCTCGAACTGGCGCGATCGCTTCAGGCAGTAGATATGGCGCACGACAAGGTCATGGAGCCAGGTGTGCCGCGCCTGCAGTGCCGTTGCTTCCGCCGGCATGCCCGGCGGCCAACGCAGCAATTTGCGGGCGCTCTGGTATGCCGCGCAGGCGTCCTCGAACCGATCGTGAATCTCCAGGTCCTTGCCCAACTGATAGTGCAGGTACGCGTTCTCCGGACTCTCCCGCAGCTGCATGCGCAGCAGCCGTTCATTGCGATCGCCCTTGCCGTCCTGCTGCGCGCGCCGATAACCATCATGACCGATAGCGATGGGCAGGCGTCGGACCGCAAGCCGGTGTGCCACCTGTTCGTGGATTCTTCCCTCGAACCCGGTCCCCCGGGGCAAGAATCGTGCGATCCAACTGGGCGCATGGCGTACGGCATCGCCATCATCGAAGGAGCTGCGGATATTGACCTTCCCGACGAACGCCTCGCCCGCCGCTGCAGCGGCTTCGCGCAGACACGAACCGCCGCTCTCGATCCACTCATCGGCGTCCAGAACCAGGCGCCAATCGGCCTGGGTTTGCGCCAGCGCGTAGTTGCGTGCCGCCGAAAAGTCGTCTCGCCAGGGAAAATCCGCTACGCGCGCACCGCAGGCGATAGCAATTTCCCGGGTGTCGTCCGTCGACCCCGTATCAACCACCAGCATCTCGTCAACAAAAGGCGCAGCGCTGTTCAGGCATCGCGCGAGGCAACGGGACTCGTTGCGCGCGATCATCGTCAGGCAGATCATCGTTTCCCCGGAGAATTACGGTCTGCGACGGGCCCCCGCGTCGTTCGCCCCGGGATCCAGCGCTTGCTCCATACGATAAACCCAGGTGAGGACCTCCGCCACGGCGACGTACAGCGTCGGCGGGATGCGCTGATCCAGGTCGAAATCCATCAGCGCGGCGACGAGTTCGCGGGATTCATGCACGGGAACACCGAATTCGCGCGCGCGCGCAATGATTTTTTCGGCGATAGCGGCCTGCCCCGTGGCCACGATCTTCGGGGCCAGGCCACCGGCGGTTTCCTCTTTTCCGTAGGAGAGCGCAACCGCCCGCAGCCGCTGATCCACCAGGAAGGAATCGGCAGCCATCAAATCCCGTCCGAGGGAGTTGAGCCGGAAGCCGCGGGTGCCAAGGCGAGCGCCGCCACGTTCAGGCCGCGCGCCGACAAGGCATTGGCCAGCCGCTGCAGTTCGGGCGCCAATGCCGACGTGCGATCAGACTCGATCTGCAATCCTACGGTACCCTCCATGATCCGGATCCGCGCCCGCAGCGTTCCCAGCCTTGGTAGATGCAGGGTAAGTGTCGCCTGGAACAGGCCGGTCGCGTCGCCCAAGTTGGCCGCCTCGCGATGGCGCTCCCGGTCACGCTCGATTTCAATTTGCACCGGCTGACCGTTCCATGCCTGCGCCGTCAAGTTTATGGCCTGTCGCTGCAGGGCGTCGATTTGCGCCGCCGCACGCCGGTCCGACGATGCTGCATCCCCCACGCGCGTGCCAGCCGGCATTGCAAGAACCTCGTCCTGGATTTGGCTCAACGATCGCTCACCGCGCAGCCATTGCGCCAAGTGGGCCTCGAGGAACAGGCCACTACTTGAATCGATCGCCCGCGCCAGACTCTTGCCAGCATCGTCCGCGGCGGGATCCACCATCAGCGGTGCCGTGATCACGGTCGCCAACCGTCCCGGCAGGGGTTCGAGAACGCTCGCGTAGGCGTCCGGCCCATGCGCACGCGACTCTTGAATCTGTGCGTCTACGATTGCAATGCGCGCCGCGTCGGAGGAGTCGAACAGGGTGGCGCCCATGGTTACCGCGCCGGAGCCGCCGGGCGCCGGGGAAGAGCGCGCCGCCTCGCCCAGTAGGTTCAGTACGGCATCGCGCGCGTCTCCCGAGAGCGGGACCCGTCGACCATCTACCGAAACCTGTACGAGACCTCGATCGGGCGCGATATACACGTCAACGCTCGCGCCCTTCGCCGCCAGAGCCCGCAGTGCGTCGAGCAGCGACACCGGGGCCGAGGTCGGATCCAGGGCAGCCGATAGGCGGCTGGCCGCAAGCGAGTAACGCCCCATCGAGACGGTCGTTCCCCAGTCCGGACGTGCGAGGCGATCGGTGGCAGGGCTCGGGATTTCGATCGCCACGGATTCCCTCGTTCAGGGGGTGCGCTTCGCCGGCTGCCGCGCCGATGCTAGAAAATTTTCTAGATCGCGCAACCACGGCTCCGCGCGCAGGCGGATCTGTGCGTCGTCGTCGAGAATCGTGCGCAGTAGCGCCATTCGTCGCTTCTTCTCCGCGTTGCTCAGGGTATCGGTCTTGGCCGCCTGCTTGAGCGCCGCGATCATTTCCCAGCACCGCAATTCGATCTGCTCCACCCGCGCCCAGTCCCCTTGATGCGCCGCCTCCAGCATGCTGCGGCTGGCGCTTGCGATTTCTTCGTAATGACGGATCAGGCCGCCGGGGCCCGTGGGGGTTCGATCCGCACCTGGGTTATGACTATTTTCGGACATCGCTGCGGCGCTCCGGAACTCGCGCTTACACCTGGTAGGAATTCAACGCGCGTCGCGCGGGTGAAACCGCTGTCGTGACGGCGCCGCGATCGGTCTGAGCCGGTGCGGCCATAGCGGCTCCGGATTTCGGGGCGATCTGTATCCATGCACTGCGCAGATCCCCGAGGATCTTGGCGGCTTCGTCCAGGGCGCTGACGTCGTTGCGCAGGTTGGCCTGCAGCAGGCGCATCGTCACGTACCGGTAGAGAGAGACGAGCCGACCCGCAAACTCGGGGTCATAAGAGGGATCGACGCTGACGCGTAAGCCCGAGTCGACGATTTCACATGCCTGGCTCAGTGCCTGGCATTTCTCCGCAATGCGTCGTTCGGCAAGAAATACCTTGGCGCGCCGGATGCAGAGTAGTGCGCCGTCGAAGAGCATCAGCGCCAACCGATGCGGTTCCGCGTTGATGACATCCGTTTCCAAACCCAGCTTGCTATAGGCCTTCGCACCGAAACCGCTCAAAGTTGCCTCCCGACTGTTGCACCGAATTCATGAAGAATATCGGCAGGCCTCAGGGGAGGTTGAGCGCGCGCAAGGCTGGAATTGCGACCCTACCCCGTATCTCAGCCGGGTAAGGCCGCGAGCTGGTTCGCCAGCGATGCCTGCTGCGCCTGCGCAGCCGAAATCTCCGCGTTGAGCGCACTGTATTCCTGCGTCAGGCTCGCCTGAGTCTGCGTCAGCTGCGCCTGCATCATGGCCTGCTGGTTGTTCATGTACGTGACCTGCGATTGCAGATTTTGCTCCGCGGAACCCAGCGCCCCCGTGGACCCGATCATCTGTTGCACGGCGTTGTTGACCTGCACGGCAAATCCCTGCTGCGACCCGGTACCGGTCGCCGTGGTGAACATCGCCGCGACGGCGCTCGGATTCGCGCTCAACGCGGCCTGGAATTGGGTCGAGTTCAGCGCCAGAGTGCCGTCGGAATTGACCGATACGCCGACCTGCGCCAACCAGGAGTAGCTGGCGCTGGTTCCGGCCGCGCTCGTCTGGCTGCCGACAATGGACTGGAGCGTGTCGACCACGTTTCTGGTGGCGGAATCGCCGGTCAGCACTGAAGCGGTATTGGAGTTGGCGTTGTAGCTGGTGAGGCTGTTGGTTAGCGTAATCAGGGCGTTGTAGGAGGAGATGAAGCTGCTTACCGAGCTGGCAACCGCCGCAGGATCCGTACCCACCTGGATCTGCGCGGTTGTGGACCCCTGCGTCAGATTGAGCGTCACGCCGCTGATGACGCTGGTCACCGAGTTCGACGCCGACGTCAGGGCGAGCCCGTTAACGCGGAAGCTGGCATTGCTGGCGTTTTGCTCCGCCGTCATGCTCTGAGCGGTGGGGTTGAAATCGAACTGGGACAGTGCGGTAGCGGTCGCGGGGGCAGTCGGGGCAGCGGTAACGCTAAAGCCGCTGGCTGCGCCGGTGTTGGCGGAATTGAGCACCAGCCGACTGCCGCTGGAATCCGTGACCACGGAAGCGTTGACCGTTCCATTGGCGGCATTGTTGATCGCGGTGGCGATTCCATTGAGCGAATCGTTGCTCGAATCGATGGGGACAGAAATCGGCGTCGATCCCGACGAGGTAAAGACGGTATTGTTGGCGCTCCACGTTCCCGTCTGGATGGTCAACGTGCCCGTGTCGATCGTGGCCGTAGGATCGGTGAACGGGGCAGACGCGAGCGATTGCGCCTGTGCCAGGTCGGTCACCGCGACCGAATAGTTGGCACTGGGCGGATTGCCCGTCACGGTAGCCGATACGCCGCTCCCGGTCACGGTGGCTTTGGCCGCCTGGAATGCCGAGGGCAACGAGAGAGCGGCCGCGGCGCTCTGCAGCGACGAAAGCGTGCTTTGCTCCTGGCCGTAGGCGCTCAGGGTCGACTTGACACCTGCCTCCTGGCTCTGCAGCTGCATCAGCGGCTGGGACTGCACGAGCATGAGCTCGGAAACGAGCTGGCTGACGTTGATCTGCCCGGTGGTGATCAGCGGTCCGGAAGTCGACGTCGACGAACCGGTGGCACTGTTGTTCGTCAGGTTCGACAATAGGCTCGTGAGCGCGGAGCTGGTCGTGGAGGAGGTCGTCATCGGCGGCTTTCCGCTTGCTGTGGTTATGCCTTCGTATCGACGAGCGCACCGCTGGTCGACGGCCCGGCAAGCGCGCTGGCGGTGGCAAGCATCGTCTTGGACGGGATCTGTTGCACGACTTTCTGGGTCTGTACGTCAAGAAGTTTGACGACCGAATGGTGCAGCTGATCGTCGAAAACGAACACCAATTGCGTGCCAATCGCCGTCAGCGCCTGGTTGGCGTCGGTGACCGCCGCCTTGACCTGACCGTTGTTCAAGGGATCCGCGGGCGCATTGCCGCCGCCCGTTTGGTGGGTATCGGCGGCCGCTGGCCCGATCTGGTCACTGATCGGTGCCGCCCTTGCCACATCGCCGCCGCCATGCAGAGGTTGCCCGGTGCTGGACGCCGATGCGGCCAGGCCGCTTGCCGCGGCGGTCGGAACGACCCCGGATAGCTGAACATCCGCCATGCTCGTCTCCCTGCAAAAATCCCTCGATTTCGGGATTCTCGGAATACGAATGCAGTAACGGCACAAATCCAGTGGACTTTAGGAGCAGCGCCGATCCACCCCGCAGACACGGGGCAATGAAGGACGGGGTCCGGTGGCTTACGCCACCGGACCCCGTCCGGGTGGAACTCGAACTTCGAACAGCAGCCCGGATTACGGGAGCTTGGCCAGCAGCGTCAACACGTTCTGCGGGATCATGTTCGCCTGCGAGAGCATCGCGGTGCCGGCTTGTTGGACGATCTGCGCCTGGGTCAGCGCCGACGTCGCCTGGGCGTAGTTCGTATCCATGATCTGCGAAACAGCGGCCGCAGTGTTCTGCGAATTGATCTGCATCGAGTTCACGACCTGCTGGAACTGGATCTCGTATGCACCATTGGACGCACGCGCGCTGTTGAGGTCGCCCAACGCTTTGTCAATGGCGGTTATCGCCGCGGACGCGCTCGCAGGGTTGATCACGCCACCGAGGGATCCCGATTGCAGAGCCAGGTCGGTTGCGAGGGTGTTCCCGGCGACCCCGAGGGCGACCCCGATTTGGTCGGTGGTGTTGGCGCCGACCTGGTAGGTAATGGCGGTAGCTTGCGAAAACACCTGGATACCGTTGAACACGGTGCTGCCGAGCGTGTTCTTGATTTGCGCGGCCAGCTGCTGGTACTCCGCGTCCAGATTTGCATCGGCCGAGCCGGCGCCCGAGCCATTGGTCCCGTTGGCCGCCTCGACCGCCAGGGTGCGCATCTGCTGCAGCATGTTGCTGACCGATCCCATGGCGCCGTCCGCAACCTGCGCCATGGAGATCGCGGCGTTCGCGTTGATGACGCCCTGGTTCATACCGTTCACCTGGGACTGCATGCCCGTGGCGATCGCCAGGCCCGCCGGATCGTCCATCGCGCTGTTGATGCGAAGGCCGGAGGAGAGCTGCGTAATCGCGTTGTTGAGCTTGCCCTGCGTGTTGTTCAGGTTGGTCTGCGCGACCAGCGACATCACGTTGGTGTTTACGACCATTGACATTTCAGTTTCCTTTCAATTTCTCTAAGAGTGGCAGCCCGAATTCGAGGCTGGTTCAACCTGTTACCCAGGCGGCTGCCATCACATCGAGAGAGGCGCCTACCGGTCCCGTCGCGCTCCGCACCTTCACCACCGCGTTGTGCTGCGGCGTTGCGTTTCGCGTCGCGTTGGATCGTTTATCGGTGCAAGCCCCGTTGAACTTTAGGGTGATGCAAGTTTCGCGAGCGTTTGGCGGCCGTGAAGATCGCTGCAATAACGTGATCATTCCCCTGCAATTCCGCACTCGCCGCGCATGCGATCCCACGATCGACACCGTGCTCTCCGAGGCACTGCGAGCGGCGATTGCCATGCGCCGGGCGCATTCATCTTGATCAACTCGCCACGAAGAGAGGGGGCCGGTCGCGACGATCTGGGAAAAAAATGCGCGCCGGTGACGGGGGTCAGCGCGGCGCGCGAGGCGGGGGGGGAAAGGTGTTGCTGCCTGCAGTTACGGCAAACCCAAGGAAGTCTTTAGGGCGCGGTC
>Ga0209415_10017896_pt1 | contig 11232 bp, 8 predicted proteins | sample PeaSoiSIISIP2007_FD_187696 | JGI IMG/M metagenome (GOLD analysis project Ga0209415, IMG submission 187696) | Peat soil microbial communities from Weissenstadt, Germany - SII-SIP-2007 (SPAdes) (version 2) | ecosystem: Environmental > Terrestrial > Soil > Wetlands > Peat | place: Germany...
ACTTTTCCAATCTCATTGCCATACTTAATCACTGTTTCGCCCACTGCGAGGTCCTTGAGCGCCAGCTTGTGGCCCAGGGGAATGTCCTGCGCCGACTTTGCCTTCAGCGGCTTGTTGGTTGATAGATCCCGGCCGGTCAATTGCATTCCGGCCGCAATATCCACGACGGCCACGGCAACCGTGTCCGCTGTATCGTGAACAAGAAAGTGAATCATGGATTTTGCTCCTTCATCGTACTTGGAAAAACTTCGGTTCTAAAATCAAATTCCGCCAAGGGAGACGTGTTTCGTCTCAAGGAAAGCATCGAGCCCTTCGCTGCCCAGCTCGCGGCCCCACCCGCTTTGCTTTACGCCGCCGAACGGGCTCTGGCTGGTGGTGGGCGCGCCGTCGTTGATGCCGATGGTCCCCGCCTCGATGCGCTCGGCCAGCCGGAAGATGCGGCCGATGTCGCGCGTCATGGCGTAAGCGCTGAGGCCATAGTCGCTGGCATTCGCCAGCTCGATGGCTTCATCTTCAGTTGCGAAGATCGTGAACGGCGCCACCGGCGCAAAGGTCTCCTCGCGCATGCACAGTGATGCCTCGGTTACGCCGTCAATCACTGTCGGTTCGAGGAAGTAGCCTTTCAATCCAGCCATGCGCTTGCCGCCGCACAACACCTTGGCGCCGCCGTGCACAGCTTCTTCTACCTGCGCCAGCGCTGCATCGAGCCCCTGCTGATTGATGAGCGGCCCAACGTCGACGCCCGGCTCGAGACCGGGGCCTGTCTTGAGCTTCTGCGTGCCCGCGACGAAGCGCTTGAGGAATTCGTCGTGGATCGAACGCTGCACGTAAATTCGGTTGGCCGCGATGCACGACTGCCCGGTGTTGCGGAACTTGGCGATCAGGGTTTGCTCCACGGCCTGGTCCAGATTGCAATCGTCAAAAACCAGCAGCGGGGCCAGGCCACCGAGCTCGAGCGAGAGCGGCTTGATGGACTGTGCCGCACCGCGAATCAGCTCCCGGCCCACCTCAGTGGAACCGGTGAAGGTGATCTTGCGGCAGATGGAGTTGGTGAGGAATTCTTCGGCGATCATGCGCGCGCTTCCGACGACAACCTGAAAGACGCCGCCGGGAAGACCGGCAGCCTCAACACACTCCGCGAAGGCCAGCGTGGAAAGGGGTGTTTGGGATGACGGCTTGAGAACCACGGGGCAGCCAGCCGCAAGCGCCGGCGCGGCTTTGCGCACGGCCAGCACCAGCGGGAAATTCCACGGAGCAATCGCTCCGACGACGCCGATGGGCGTCCTGACCACCATGTTGCGTTTGCCCTGCACCTGATGCGGAATCAGCCGGCCGTAGGCGCGGCGGCCCTCCTCTGCAAACCAGCGCAGATGATCTTCGGTCATAGCCATCTCGCCCTTGCTCTGCGCCAGTGGCTTGCCGTTCTCCATCGTGATGATGCGGGCGATTTCGTCTGCGCGCTTGTGCACTTCGTCGGCGATGCGCAGCAGCAGCGTGCCGCGCTCTTTGGCTGTGAGGCCGCGCCACGCGGGATACGAAGCCTGCGCGGCTGTGAACGCATCGCGCACCTGGTCGCGATTCACTGCGGCCACGCTGGCGAACGTTTCGCCGGTCGCGGGGTTCTTTACGTGAATCTCTTCACCGGTCTCGATCCACTTTCCGCCGAGATATACCTTGTGCACTTTTTCCTGAACCTCGCTCATACGGTTCGCCTCATTCCCTTATGTGCTGATCGAGCGTCTATGCAATCTAATTCAAAATTCGATCCATCCTCGCGCATTTTATGCCCACCATTCCACCTTGAGCGCCCGGGCGAGCCTGCGCAACTGCTCGGCGTTTTTGCTGAACGACAGAATCACGTGGTGCGGCATGCCCGCATGCACCAGCCGGTCGAAGCGCGCCGGCACATCACCGCCGCTCGCCACGTCGGCATCAGAGAGCTCGACGAGCACGAAATTGCCGGTCACTTTGCGGCGTGGCGCAACAGTGCGCACGTCGAAGGCCGCCATGTGGTAACGGTTGTCGCAGCGCCATAGCCGGGCTACGGTCCCGTCCTGGTTGATGCGGATCTGCGCGTCCACCACCATCGGCTTAACGATGTTGAAATGCTTGGCCAGCGTGGGCCCGCCCGCGCTGCCGATCGGATTGCACATTTCCATCGGCGCCATGCCCGGATGCCAGAAGTAGATCGAGTTGCGGTCGTGTTCCAGCCAGTCGGTGAGGAAGCCAGGACCTGTGCCCAGGTGGCAGTTCATGAGGCTGCCGATAGCGCCATCCACGTCGCCTTCAATCGACACCGGGAAACCCTCGGTACCGAGCCGCGTCACGGCCAGGTACGGCCATTGGCCGATCATGTTCGGCAGCTCGGGCCAGCATTGAATCGTGATCGCGTCGAGGCTCTCTTCCGCGATCAGCTCCTGCATCGCCAAGTAGACGCGCGAGCTCATCGGCAGATCATCCGCAGTCACGTCGCGCATGGGCAGCTTCATGTCGAGCACGCGCTGCACATCTTTCTTGATCGCATCTTCGGGAACGGCGTGAACGCGCTCAATGAACTGCGGCAGGCTGAGCGGGTGTAACTGGATACCCAGCGTCCTGCGAAGCAAAAACGGATCGGCGGCAAGATCGATGAATCCGGGAGCGTGTGTGCCGATGACTCCAACCTTCGCCTGACGAAGCACCGCGACGGCCCGCGCAATGCCAATTGCCCGCACCAGCTCTGCGCGCAGCACCTTGTCGTCAGGATCGCCATAGACCAGCTCGAAGGCATGGCCGGCCTGGCGCAGAGATGAGCCCCACAGATGCTGCCCAACCAGCGAACACGAACTGACTTTTCCGTCTCCCGGCCGCTCAGGCGTAGCCCAAAGCACCACGGGATCGGGCCATTGCTGCGCGACAGTGAGTGCAAGTTGCCCGTGCCCCATCGAAGGCTGCAGCATGACCAGAGCCTGGCATCCGGCCGCGCGCAGATTGTCGAGAGCGACCTTGATGGTGGCATCGTCGACTACCGGCTTGTCGGCTCCGACGGTCTTGTAGCCAAGACTCTTGAGCGCAGCGACAGCGCGGCCGCAAACTTGCTGGTTCCATTCCTGATCGAACCCGGGGCGCTTGCGGCCGAGGATCATCACGCCAAGCGGAGCGGCAGCAACTTCTTTCGCGGACTTTAGCATCTTCTTCCTTTCGAACCATCCATCAGTTTGTAAAACGCACAAAATAGGGTGTAAGGTCGCCCACCAGCGGGCGCACGTAATCAAAGAACTTTTTGCCGACGGGGATCGCTGCTTCTTGAATCCACTCCGCGGGAAACTTTCGTTCGACGCCGGAGACGCTAGTCAACGGAACGAGTTCATATCCGCGTTTGCCCGAATGCGCGAGCGGCAAGAGCGACACCATCTTCTCTGTTTCGCTCGCGGCAAGCGCACGCACGCCGGCGCGTCCAACCATCTCGGCGTCTTTCTGGTCTTGCGCCGACACGTGAGCCCGCGCGGCTCGAGCAATCAGCCCGGGCTTTTCGCTTCGGCAGCGGATCTTCAATTTCTCTCCGACCATCTCTGCGAGAAACTGCCCGACGCCGCCGGTCATGGGGCGCTTCAGCGGATCGAGATGCGTGGGATCGGTCAGTTCGTAAACCAGACTGCCGTCGGAATTGAGAATGCCCTCGCTGGCGACCACAATCGCCCATCCGAGTTTGGTCACGATCGCGTCGAGATCCGCGAGGAACTTGTCTGCCTGGAACGGTTTCTCGGGCAGAAAAATAACGTGTGGCGCGTCCGCGTCTTTCTCCTTTGCCAGCGCAGTTGCGGCAGCCAGCCAGCCGATGCTTCGGCCGATGACTTCAAGAATCGTGACCGGCTGCGGCAATGAGCGAATGTCCATACCAAGATCGCGCGTTGACTGCGCCATGTAGCGCGCCGCGCTGGCAAAGCCGGGGCAGCGATCGGTCATGGCAATGTCGTTGTCCACGGTTTTGGGAACGCCAATGATCTGAACCTCAAATCCCAACTTGCGGCAGCGCTCGCTCACGAGCGACGCGCCGCGCATGGTGCCGTTGCCGCCCATGAAAATCAGCGATCGGACTTCAAGCCGGCGGAACGTGGCCACCATGCGGTCGAAATCTTCATCGCTCGGCTTGTGGCGGGACGATCCAAGCGCCGCACCGGGGCTATCGTGCAGAAGCTGGAGCTCACCGGCCGTCAATTGGTCGAGCTCAACGACGTCACCGTTCACGAGGCCACGCATGCCGTAGCGCGCGCCATAAATTCGGCCGATTCCCGGCTGGCTGGTTGCTTCCTCAATCGCGCTCGATAAGCTGGCATTGAAGACGGATGTTGGCCCGCCGCCCTGCACGATCATCAAATTGCCGGCGCCCATTGCGGCTGTCACCCCTTCTACCACGCGGGCAAGACATCACTCAAAAACACTCGATCAAGCTGCGCTTTCAAAAAAAGCAGCGCACATAGAGTTAAACGGTTGTTGCGGCCCGCGATTCGAGTTCGGCCGCGCGCCTGGCAAGTTGCGTTTCCAGCTCAACGAGTGCGGCAGAGAAACCTTCAATGCCTTCCTTCAGCTTTTCGGTCGCCATGCGGTTGGCGGCCAGCAGCCGTTCGAAGGTAGCCTTGCTGTCGACAACAATCTTCTCGATGGGCATGGCTTTGGCCGCGTCCGGATCGAGCTTGCACGTCAACTCGCCTTCAGTGCTTTCAAGTTCAGCCAGCACCTTGGGGGCGATGGTGAGCAGATCGCAGCCGACAAACTCGCGCACCTGGCCGGGCGTCCAGAAGCTTGCGCCCATTACCTGTGTCTTGTAGCCAAACTTTTTGAAGTAGTTGTAGATGCGGGTCACCGAGATCACGCCAGGATCTTCCGCACCGAAATAATCCCTGCCGGTTTCTTTCCGATACCAGTCGAGCACGCGTCCGCAGAAAGGCGAAACGAGCGTGGCGCCGGCCTCAGCAGCCGCAATCGCCTGGATCAGATCGAAGATCAGCGTGATGTTGCAGTGGATGCCTTCCTTCTCCAGGACCTCGGCAGCGCGCACGCCCTCCCAGGTGGCCGCGATCTTCACCAGGATGCGGTTGCGGCTGATTCCTTCCGCTTCGTACTGGGCGATGATGCTGCGTGCCTGCGCAATCGAGGCTTCGGTGTCGTAGGAAAGCCGCGCGTCCACCTCGGTGGACACACGGCCGGGGACGATATCGAGGATTCTTTTGCCCCAGGTGATCGCCAACCGCCGGAAAGCCAGGTTCGCAACTGCCTCATCGGACGCCGCGGGTCCCAGCTCCTTGCGTGCACGGGTCAGCTCGCCGTCCAGGATGGGCTGATACTTCGGCATCTTTGCGGCGTTGCCAATGTGCGAAGGGTTGGTGGTAGCATCCTGGGGCTTGAACCGCTCCATCGCCTCGATGTCGCCGGTGTCGACAACGATCACACTGTATTTGCGTAACTGTTTCAGCAGATTCTGCGGCATGATTCCTCCCGGGCTGGCTGATTCCCCGTTTTGGTGTCTCTGGCTCCAGTGGACCACAGACATGGGCCAATGCCCAAGCGCGAAGCCGTTCCAGCGGCGATCAGAGAGGGGACGTGCTCCCCGACAACGCTGAAGGAAAATGGTATTATCGATTGCAAACGATTGTCAACTGCCAGGTGCCGTTCGCCGGAACGGATCTGCAGACGGCCTCGGAGTTTCTTGACAGCGTCAATCAATTGTAATAGATTTCTCCTGCTTTTGAGTCCACCATTTGAGAGCCTGCGAGGACGATTGCGCCGCGCTCTTTACAATGGCATTCGGCTCCATGCAGCGTGTCGCCCCGCTGGCTGAATGTCTGGGAGGAAAAGTCACAATGCTGACGCGAAGAGAGTTTGCTGGAAACGCCGTGGCCGGCCTGGCCACCATGGCCCTGGCGCCGGGTGCTTTTGCAAGGAAGGTGGACCGGCCGGTCGGCGTCCAGCTTTACACCGTGCGCAGCGTGCTACAGAACGACGTGCCGGGCACGCTCGCGACTATTCGCAAGATCGGCTACCGCACGGTGGAAACCTTTGTGGCCGAGTACAAGGTGACCGCCAAGGATCTGCGCCAAGCCATCGCCGATGCCGGCCTCATGGCGCCGAGCGCGCACTTCGCCTACGGCGATTTTGATTCCCGCTTTGATTACGCGAAGGAACTCGGCGTAGAGTGCGTGGTCTGTTCCTCGGTGCCCGGCAATGTCGGCGACTCGGCTGATGGCTTCAAGCGTGCGGCAGATCAGTACAACACATGGGGTGAAAAAGCGAAGACGCTGGGCCTGAAGTTCGGCTTCCATGACCACGATACAGAATTCAAGCAATTCGATGGAGTGACCGGATTCGACATTCTGATGGAGCGGACCGATCCTTCGGTGGTGCAGTGGCAGATGGACTGTTATTGGGTGGCCCAAGCCGGGCGCGACCCAGTGGCCCTCTTGCGCAAGTACGGCAAGCGCATGCAGTCGCTCCACCTGAAGGACCGGTTGCCGAATTCCCCCACCTCGACTGATACGGGGCCGGGCTCTCAATTCTTCACTGAAGTGGGGGAAGGCACGCTGGACTGGTCTTCGATCTTCCGGTTGGCGGAGCGCTTCAATATTCCCAACATGTATGTGGAGCAGGACAAGACAGAAAAGCCGCCGCTCGAGTGCCTGCAGATCAGCTACACGAACATCATGAAGTACCTGAGCGCGGTTTAGACTCGGCGAATCTCAGAGTTCTAATGCGGCTTGCCCGGCAGCACGAAGTGCTCGGCGCAGCGAGGCTCATAGGAGTCGCCGGGCATTTTGATGGGGCTGTCGTGGGGGGCGGGCTTACCGTCGATCAGGCGCTGCGAGTAGAGGGCGCGCGCCCCGCAAGCGCAGTAAGCCATGCACTCGGTGATGCTGCCGCCGTAGGCGTTCACCAGCCAGCTCAGATTCAGCATCTCGCCGAACGGAATGGCGCGGAAATCGAGGTCGAGTCCGGCCACGAGCACATCGTGTCCAGCGTCGAGCAGGTACTTGGTGAAGAGAAAGAGCTGGTCGACGAACTGGCCTTCATCGATGGCAATACACTCGACGCGCTTGCCGATCTCCTGTTCCTTGTCGTGAATCGCGCGCAGCACCTCCCACGGATTGCTGGATTTGAATTCGAAGGCGCTCATTTTGCCGCCACCGTTGGGGTTGCGGCTCTCAACCACACCTGGGCCACCCTTGGTGTCGTCGCTCGGTTTGAGCACCATCACATATTGCTTTGCGTATTGGCGGCGCATGTCGGCGCGGCGCAGCAGTTCCGCGGTTTTGTTGCTGCGCATGGGTCCCATCATGATTTCGAGCTTGCCTTGCACGTGCATTCCCCCTGGTTGGACGAACAAATATGGTCGCGTGCAGAGACGCGTGCCATGTCCGGCATTTCATCATAGCGCGGTCGCGGGTTGAAACGCTGTGAACCAGGTGTGGGGTATTGAGAGGTTTTTCCACCGACCGTCGGCGCATTTCAAGGTAAAGAACGGCGCAGTGCGAACTCGCGACGTGCGGCGCGCTTTTCAGCGTCCACCGCGGCCTTCATCACGCCGCAGTCGCCGAAGAAGCTGACGAGATCGCCAGAGAGCGGTCCGCCGATGCCGGAGGAGGGAACACTTTTTGCCGCGCCTGCCGCTGCGGGATTCATCGCCAGTTTTGCCGAAGGATCGGCAACAAGCGGGCCGAGAGGCGTTTCATGGAGCGGCGCCGAAGTGATGCGCAGCGCCCCGCTGCCTTGCGCGTCGAGGATGAGCGATGTCAGCTTGCGCGCCATCGGCAAAGGAAAGCTTTCAGCCACGAAGACCATCTTGCCGCGAATTGTGAGAACCACTGGCCCCTCGTCGGTCGAGTACACCTCTTCAGTGGATCCGCTTCCGGATGGCGCGGCGTCGGACTGCGAAACTTTCTGAACGCTGGAATACTTCCGCGAGAGGTTGCGGGCATAGAGTTTAGCGAAGGTCTGAGCCGAATCGGCGGATTTCCAAATGGAGAGGTAGAAGAGCCCCAGCGACTTGGTCGTATCCTGCTCGGCGGGGGTAGTTGCACTGCGCAGTTGCCCCGCCCAATAGAGGCCGCCATCCCAGGCAGGAGTCAGATCTCGTGCCGAGGCGTCGCCACCAAAAAGTTCAGTGATAATGTGCACGTCGAGCTCGCCAATCTGGCCGATATCGTAGGGCCGGTAGAGCGAATCGACGACCGGATGAATATCAGGCAGCAGGGGGATCGCCGGCATGCGCTTTTCCTCGTACATGCGCGGGTTGATGATTTCCCAGCTTGAAGACGGCGGGCGATCGAGCGTGCCTGCAAAGGCTGCCGCCTGGCCCTGGTCCATCCACACGTCCTGCTCAAAACTGAGGCCCTCACGGTAGGGAAACAGCAAAGACTCAGAAAGCAGGAGCGGCGCGCGCGCCATCACCGGAGAGTCAGCGCTGGAGTTCATCTGCGACTTCACAATGTCCAGAACCTCGGGATCCTTGACAAGGCTCTTGCCAAGCGGCTTGAGTACGTAGTCGAACATGACGGCCGTCGCCTGGCCTTCGGCCACCGCATCGCGCGCTGTATCCATTTCGTCTTTGGCGAGGTGATCCTCGTCGCCGGTTGCGTCGGTTGAAACGTCGTCAGGCGTCTGGTCGTCCCACTTCTCCAAATTGGAGTGCTGGTCCTGCAGGGCGTGGGTCAGCTCGTGCGCCATGACGGGCTTTTGCTCATCAGGATCCACCCAGTCGAGCAGGTTCACAGTTTTGGTCTTCGAGTCGTAGTAGGCCTCGATCTGTTCCTTGAGCAGCTCCAGCAGAAACGGCTTCAAGTCAAAGTCGCGGTCGAGCAGGCCGAATTTCTTGAGCACAATTTCGTCCCGCTCCAACCGCTTTGCGCTCTCGTCTTCGTTGAATTTCTCATCGAGATAGGACTCGACAGCGGCTCGGGTGGTCATCTGGCGTTTGACGGAGCTTTTAATCGGCAAACCAGTGTCTTGCGAGGAAAACTTGAGAAGTTCGTCCACCAGCGCGAAGAGCTGCTGGGCCTGCTCGGGCGTGATGTGGGTGAAGGGCTTGGCGGTTTGATTGCCCTTTGACGGGCTGGCGGGCGACGAGGGAGCCGGCACGGGTGCGGATGTGGCAGGCGGAGTTTGCGGAGCCGCCGGCGCGTTTTGCCGGGCCGCTGCGAGCGCGGCCAGCGGCAGACAGAGCAGGAGGGCAAAAGCGGCCCCGGTCCCGGTTGATCTTCTGCTTTTGAGCTTTTCTTTCATCCATTCTCCCTGCGGGATGTTTCTGTGCGGCGCCCTCGAGTCCCGGATCGGCAATCTCGCCGCATACTTCAAGGCTATAATCAGGATGCGGTTCCGCGTTCAATTCATGCGGAAAAACGGCGCCGAACCGCGGAAAAGACCCCATGGCTCAGTCCGATCTTGCCACAAATCTGCAGCCCAGCGCCCTGGCCACCATGCTTGAATCTTCACGTCCACCCCACGGGCTCGGCGTGTACCGTGGCGTGCTGACCCCACAGGAGTTGGACGCGCCAGATGTGGAAATAGCGGCCCTTGCCGCCGGAGCCGCGATCCATGATCTTGGTTGGATGCGCCGAGTGGCCGTGCGCGGCGGCGACCGCTTCCGCTGGCTTAGCGGCATGGTCACCAATACCGTCAACGATCTCTTCCCCAATACCGGCGCCTGGAACTTTGTTCTGAACGCCCAAGGGCGTATTCAAGGCGACCTGACGGTTTGGCGGCTCGGCGAAGAGATGTCGCCTCAGCGGAGAAGCTCAGTTGGCGCAGAAGCGGAAAGCGAGGACCGGCTTCGCGGCACCCCGTTTGCGGGCGAGTCCGGGCTTGAACTTGAGATTGCAGCCGACCAGACGGACAAGCTGCTCGCCCACCTGAATCGTTTCATCATCATGGACGACGTGGAGCTCGTTCCCCTGGGCGAAGAACAAGTGGGCGAAACGGGCTCTGAAACGGCTGTAGGCCTGACCGGCCCCCTGGCAGGCGAGGTCCTCGAGCGCGTGGGCTTGCCGGTGGTTGGGATCCCGATGGCGGGAACCAGCATTGAGTGGAACGGGTGGGATCTGAGGATTCTTCGCGTTCATGGAACACTGGTGCCGCACTACGAGTTTTGGCTTCCTTCTGCAGGACTGGCGAAGCTATGGTCGTGCCTGCGAACAGCCGGAGCCACGCCGGTGGGCAGCATATCGCTTGAGGCATTTCGCATTGCCGAGGGAATCCCGGCGTACGGCATCGATATGACGGAACGGGAGCTGCCGCAGGAGACGGCACAGATGCGGGCGCTGCACTTTGCCAAAGGCTGCTATCTGGGACAGGAGATTGTGGAGCGCATCCGCTCACGCGGTAATGTGCATCGGCATCTGCGGCCGATGGAGTTGACGGGGCCCGTGCCCGCATCCGGGGCGGAGCTGGCGCTGGAAGACAGAACCGTGGCAGGCCAGATTACGAGCGCTGCGGAGCTGCAGCTGAAGAATGGACGTCGCGCATTTGCCCTGGCGATGATTCGATCCGACGCGGAAGAGCGGTCCCAGACGTTCCGGTACAGCGCCGGAAAGACCACGGGAGCGGCCAGTATTCTGGCCGCGCCGCCGAAGCTCGGCAAGTGACAATGCAGGCCGAGCGGCCCAACGGGCGAGCTGAATAGCGGGTGGTTGGTGCCACGATGGCAAGTGCCACGGCCGGGATGAGAAGCTTAAGAGTATGAGCGAGAAACCAAAATTCGAAGTCATTGACCGGCGCAAGATCAAAGCGGATGAGGAGAAAGAGGGGCGGGAAGCGGCACCCCAGCCGACTGAGCCAGCGCCCACACCCGGCGAACCTGCGCCGGGACCGCGCCTCGTGGTGAATGAAGCGCCGCACGATGAAGCAAAGGAGCCTGCGAAGCCGGTTGCGGAACCTGCTGCGGAGCCGAAGCTGGCAGATGAGCTGCCTCCGCCGCCGACCGCCGAAGAGAGCCATGAGCAGAAGGCAGCTTACGAGGCTTCAGCACAACGGCTAGAGGACCTGATTCGCGCCCAGAATCCCGCTGCGGGCGCTCCGCCGCAGATTGGGTTCGAACACCTTATCCAGCAGCTTTATCTAACCGCGATGTTGCAAATGGGCGCGGGAACGGAAGAAGGCCAGCGGCCGCGTGTCGATATCGTTGGCGCGCGCGCAACCATCGATCTGCTGGGAATCCTGGCCGAGAAAACGCGTGGCAACCTGACCTCCGCAGAGGATCGCGCGCTG
>Ga0209415_10017897_pt1 | contig 11232 bp, 8 predicted proteins | sample PeaSoiSIISIP2007_FD_187696 | JGI IMG/M metagenome (GOLD analysis project Ga0209415, IMG submission 187696) | Peat soil microbial communities from Weissenstadt, Germany - SII-SIP-2007 (SPAdes) (version 2) | ecosystem: Environmental > Terrestrial > Soil > Wetlands > Peat | place: Germany...
GTGGGCGACTTCCTGCTCGGCCAGGCTTTCAAGATGATGGTCGAGGTCGGCTCGCTGCGGGCGCTCGAAATCCTCTCCTCGGCCGCCGCCGTGATCGCCGAGGGCGAGGTCATGCAGCTGTCGGCGGCCAAGAACACCGCCACCACCGAGGACGAGTATCTCGCCGTCATCCGCGCCAAGACGGCGGAGCTGTTCGCCGCCGCCTGCGAGGTCGGGCCCGTGATCGCGGGCCGGCCCAAGGCCGAGCAGGCCGCCTGCCGGTCGTTCGGCATGAACCTCGGGGTTGCGTTCCAGCTGGTCGACGACGCCCTCGACTACGGCGGCAAGGCCGCCCGCCTCGGCAAGAATGTCGGCGACGATTTCCGCGAGGGCAAGATCACGCTGCCGGTGGTGCTGGCGTTCCGCCGCGGCTCCGAGGAGGAGCGCGCCTTCTGGCAGCGCACGCTCGAACGCGGCGAAGCCGCCGAGGACGATCTCGAGCAGGCCATCGGCCTGATGACGAAGCACCGCGCCATCGAGGATACGGTGTCCCGCGCGCGTCACTACGGCGCCATCGCCAAGGATGCGCTGGCGCTGTTCCCGGCCGCTCCGATGAAGCAGGCGCTGGAGGATGCGGTCGAGTTTTCCATCGACCGGACGCATTGACGGACGCGACGCTCAGTCCCCGATGCGGCCCGCGCGCGCCCACCAGGCAGGATGCGCGTCCGCAAGACGCCGCGCGGCCGCCGCGGCGGCGCGGCCTGAGTTGAACAGCCCGAAACACGCCGAGCCCGAGCCCGACATGCGGGCGAGCCTGCAGCCCGGGGTATCCGCGATGGCGCCGAGCACATCGGCGATCGGCGGCGCGATCGCGATGGCGGCGGCTTCGAGGTCGTTGCGTTCGGACGCGAGCCAGGCGAGCAGCGCCTCACGCTCCGCCGGCACCGCGGCGGCGGGAGATGGCGCGCACTGCGCGTCCGGCACGAGCCCCAGCGCCTTGAACACCGGCCCGGTCGGCACCGCGACGCCCGGATGGACGATCACGATACCGAGCCGCGGCAGGCGTAGCGGCTCCGACAGGATTTCGCCGATCCCGCGCATGATGCGGGGCCGAGGGTCGAGGCAGACCGGGATGTCGGCGCCGGTGACGCGCGCGGCGTCGTGGATGCGGGCATCATCGAGGGCGAGATGATTGACCTTGGCGACGAGCCGCAACGCCGCCGCCGCGTCGGCCGACCCGCCACCGAGCCCGGCGCCCGACGGCAGCCGCTTGGTGAGGGCGAAGCGGCCGAGCGCGAGGCCGTCGATCCGCTCCGCGAGCGCCCGCACGGCACGCAGCACCAGGTTGTCGGCGAGCGGCCCGGCGCCCGCCGCCGTCGGACCGGACACGGCGAGATCGAGCGGCATGCCGGGCCGGAACGTCAGCCGGTCGCCGAACGGCGCAAATGCCACCAGGCTTTCGAGCTCGTGATAGCCGTCGGCACGGCGGCCGACGATGCGAAGCGTCAGATTGACCTTGGCGGGCGCCAGAGCGGTTTCAGATTTGAAAGAACCTGAAATCGCTCCGGACTTTTTCGCTGGCGGCATTTTGGTGACGCGAACCGTGACCACTTCGCTCGAAGCTGCTCCGGCGCGGTCAACCCTTCCGGCAGGGCGGAAGCTGCCTCATCCGCCGTTGCGCTTCTTGGGCTTGTCGGCATCGGCCGAGTTCGACTTGTCGTCTTCCAGGCCCGCCTTGAGCTTCTCCTGGATCTTCTCCAGTTCGTCCTGATCGGGCTTGAGGTCGCGCGCATGCGACCACTGGAACTTCGCTTCCAGGACGCGATCGACCTTCCAGTAAACGTCGCCGAGGTGATCGTTGATGGTCGGATCGACCGGCTTGAGCTCGACCGCACGCTCCAGGTTCTTCACCGCTTCGTCGTAGTTGCCGAGCCGGAAGTAGGCCCAGCCCAGCGAGTCGACGATGTAGCCGTCGTCGGGCCGCTGCTCGACGGAGCGCTTGATCATGCCCATGCCTTCGTCGAGATTGATGCCCTGATCGATCCACGAATAGCCGAGATAGTTGAGCACGTGCGGCTGGTCGGGAAACAGCTCCAGCGCATGCTTGAAGTCGGTTTCCGCCTTTGCCCATTGCTTGGCGCGCTCGAAGCAGATGCCGCGGAAGTAGAAGATCGTCCAGTTTGCCTTGCTGGGCGTCCCGAGGTGGTTGACCGCCTTGCCGTAGGTATCGGCGCAGGCGTCGTATTGCTTGCGCTCGCGCAGGATGTTGGCGAGCGCGATGATCGCCTCCATGTCGTCCGGCTTGTTGGCGATCAGCTTTTCGAGGTGCTTCTTGGCTTCATCGGTGCGCTCCAGGGTGTCGAGGTCGATACCGAGCTGGATTTCGGCGTTGCGCTTGAGCGGCGAGGAGGCCGGCACGCGCTCATAGGTCTTGATGGCGAGCTCCGGCTTCTTCATCGCCTCGTAGAGGTCGGCGAGCGAGAGCTGGGCCAGCGCGTGATTGGGCTCGAGATAGAGCGCGAGCTGGAGGTAGGCGAGCCCGCGATTGGCGAGGCTCATCTCTTCCTCGCGGCGGCCGAGCGCGGCGCCGAGGCCGTAGAGCGCTTCGGCGGCGCCGGCTTGCACGGAGTCCACCATGCGGGGTAGCGACTCGTCCTTCTTGAGCAGCGCCAGCGCCTCGACGGTCAGCGGATAGCGCGGCAGCTGCTTGTCGAATTCCTGATAGATCTTCAGCGCCTCGTCGCGCGACCCGTTGCGCGACAGGAAGCCCGCCTGGGCCTGCATGATGCGCAGTGCCGAGGAATCGCGCTTGAATGAGGACTCGAGGCGCTTTGCGGCTTCCTTCTTGTTGTTGGCGAGATCGAGAATCAGGCCGGCGTGCATATCCTTGAAGATGGAGTACCATTCCGGGCCGTTGAGCTTGTCGATCGTTTCGATCGCGCCCTTGACGTCATTGGCGCCGTACGCGCTCCAGGCCGACAGCAGCGTGCCGGTGAGGTCATTGATCGGGCCGTGCATGGCCTGGGCGAAGTGTGCGCGCGCGTCCTTCCACTGCTTCTGCTTGAGCGAGCGGACGCCGAGCACGAGATGCGCGTTGCGGTTGTTCTTGTCGAGCTGCACAAGCCGATCGGCCAGCCGCACCGCTTCGTCGATCTCCCCGTAGGCGAGCACCGAATAGAACGTGAGCTCCAGCAGCTCGGGATTGCGCTGGTCGGACCGCAGCGCTGCCCGATAGTAGCTCGCCGCCGCATCGGCATCGCGATCCAGGTTGGCCTGGCGGGCCGCAAGATAGCTCCCGGCCGGCGTCGCTGAACGGGCGTTCGAGTCATGGGGGTTCGGGGCTTGCGCCGCCATGGCGGCCGGCAGCGCCCAGAGGGTCGCGGCTGCGATCACGGTGAGGGATCGATACGGTAATATTTTCACGGGTCGCTGCTCTCCAATGAGGGGAATGATCGATGCCGACCGTCCCGACGAGGCGCCGGCTCCAAGCAACCTATCACTCGACGGGCGAGAATGAACGTTTTGCGAACGCGCCGCAAGGTCATTAGCGCGCCATCGCCTGGAGTTGAAGCGCATGGCGCCCTGATCTCGTTCAATTCACTCATGATCTTGTCCGAAACGTCGGCAACATTTCGGCACTGTGATTCGGTCCGCCGACACCCCCAAGGGGCCATCCCACCCTGATCCATCGACTGGTTGGGCGCGACGTGTGGCGGCATCGTGGCGGACTGCGTAACACATCATCACATGTTCTGGTAATTCGGTCCGCCGCCGCCTTCCGGCGCCACCCAGTTGATGTTGCGGTTGGGGTCCTTGATGTCGCAGGTCTTGCAGTGGACGCAGTTCTGGGTGTTGATCACATAGCCCGGCACCCCGCCCTGCTCCACCCATTCATAGACGCCGGCCGGGCAGTAGCGCCCCGACGGGCCGGCATAGACATCGAGCTCCGATGACTTCTGCAGCGCCGGGTCCACGATCCGCAGGTGCACCGGCTGATCCTCCTCGTGATTCGTATTCGACAGGAACACCGACGAGAGCCGATCGAAGGTGAGCTTGCCGTCGGGCCGGGGGTAGGAAATCGGATGGCATTGTGCCGCGGGCTTGAGGCACGCACTGTCGGGCTTGCCGTGCCGCAGGGTTCCAAACAGCGAGACGCCCAAGCTGTTGGCCCACATGTCGGCGCCGGCGCAACCGATCCCGAGCACGGTGCCGAGCTTCGACCACAGCGGCTTGGCGTTCCGCACTTTCCACAGATCGGCACCGATCGCTGAGGCGCGCCAGCAGGCCTCGTAGTCCGCGAGCTCGTCATTGCCCCGGCCGGCCGCGAGTGCGGCTACGGCATGCTCGGCCGCAAGCATGCCGGAGCGCATGGCGTTGTGGGTCCCCTTGATGCGGGGCACGTTGAGGAAGCCGGCGCCGTCGCCGATCAGCGCGCCGCCCGGAAACACCAGCCTGGGCACCGACTGCCAGCCCCCTTCGGTGATCGCACGGGCCCCGTAACCGATGCGCTTGCCGCCCGTGAAGGTGTCGCGCACCAGCGGATGAGTTTTGAACCGCTGGAACTCCTCGAACGGCGACAGATAAGGATTGTCGTAGTTGAGATGGACCACGAAGCCGACCGACACCAAGCCCTCGTCATAGTGATAGAGGAACGAGCCGCCGCCGGTGCGGTTGTCGAGCGGCCACCCGAAGGTATGCTGGACCAGGCCGGGCCGGTGGCGGTCCGGCGCGACCTGCCACAGTTCCTTGAGGCCGATGCCGAATTTCGGTGGCTCGCGGTCGCGATCGAGCCCGAAGCGGGCGATCAGCGCCTTGGTGAGATGACCGCGGGCGCCTTCGGCTAGCAACGTGTACTTGCCGTGGAGCTCCATGCCGCGGGTGAATGAGTCCTTTGGCTCGCCATTGCGGCCGATGCCCATGTCGCCGGTCGCGATGCCGGCGACCTCGCCGTGCGCCCCGAACAGCACCTCCGCGGCGGCAAAGCCCGGATAGATCTCGACGCCGGCGGCTTCCGCCTTGGTGGCGAGCCAGCGGCACACATTGCCGAGCGAGACGATGAAATTGCCGTGATTGTTCATCAGCGGCGGCATCAGGGCGTTGGGTAGGCGCAGCGCGCCGCCGGGGCCCAGCATGTAGAAGCGGTCGTCGGCGACCGCGGTCCTGATCGGGGTGTCCTCGCTGCGCCATTCGGGCAGCAACGCATCGAGCCCGGACGGATCGATCACGGCGCCGGACAGGATGTGGGCGCCGACCTCGGAGCCCTTTTCCACCACCACGACAGAGATATCGGGCGACAGCTGCTTCAGCCTGATCGCGGCCGCAAGCCCGGACGGCCCGGCGCCGACGATCACCACGTCGAATTCCATCGACTCCCGGGCAGGCATGTCCATCACCATCTCCGTGGCCGCCGCGTTTCCGGCGCACTGGCGTTTTTTCCACGTTTGCCGGAGCACGGCAATCATCGCCGGCATGGGGGTGCCGCCGGCGACTGTTTGCCGGTGAACCGCCATGCACGAAGTGTGCTAGTTCTGCGCCCATGAACACCGATCGCCCGATCGATATGCAGGCGCTGCTCGCCTTCTACATGGAGGCGGGGGTCGACGCCGTGCTGGGCGAGGAGCCGGTCGACCGCTTCGCCGCGGAAGCCCCGCAGCCGCGCATCCCGCCCGCGGGCGCCGACGATGCGCCATTCCCGTCGCCCGATGCGACGCCGCGAACCCGCGCGCCGCTCAATCGTCCCGGCAACGGCGCCAATCCGCTGCGCTCTGGCCCCCCGCCCGCCACCCTCGATGCGCCGCCGGCGCCGGACGCCGCCATCATGGCGGCGCGCGAGGCCGCCCGAGGCGCGGCAAGCCTCGACGCGCTGCGCGCCATGCTGGAGAGCTTCGAGGGCTGCGGGCTGCGCTTCACGGCGAAGCGCCTGGTGTTCGCCGACGGCAATCCCCAGGCCAGGGTCATGTTCGTCGGCGAGGCGCCCGGCCGCGAGGAGGACATCGAGGGATTGCCGTTCGTCGGCCGCTCGGGCCAGTTGCTCGATCGCATGATGGCGGCGATCGGGCTCGACCGCACGACCGCCTACATCGCCAACGTGATCCCGTGGCGTCCGCCCGGCAACCGCACCCCGACGCCGCAGGAGAGCCAGATCTGCCTGCCCTTCATGAAGCGCCAGATCGAGCTCGCCGATCCCGACATCCTGGTGTGCCTCGGCGGACCTTCGGCCGCGGCCCTGCTCGGCATCCATGACGGCATCCGCAAGTCGCGCGGCCGTTGGCGCGTCTATCACACCGGCACCCGCGAAATCCGCGCCATTGCGAGCTTCCACCCGGCCTATCTGCTGCGCACGCCGCTGGAGAAGCGATTCGCGTGGCGGGATTTCTTGGCGATCAAGAAGGCGCTGGCGGAGTAGCCGAGGATAGAGGACGGAGTTCGTCCGCCTACGGCTTTCCGGCGTCGGGCGGCCGCGGAGCATCGGCCTGCGGGCGCACCACGCCCCAGCCGAGCCGCAACAGGGGCAGACGGCCCTGTACCATGCGCTCGAAGGCGCGCGGCACGTCGGCAACGAGCCCCGGAAAACGCGCCGCGATGTCGGCCGGCACGACCGCGCGGGTATCGGTGCTGGACCACACCACGACGACGCCTTTGCGGCGCAGGTCATCCGTCATGATCCACGGCGTGCGCTCGGGCGTCGCGTCGAGATAGAGGCTCGGACGCGGCGGCGCGCCGAGCGCAACGAGCGCGGCGAAGGCCGGCTCGCCTGCCACGATGGCGAGCGGCGTGCCGGTGCGGCGCTCGAAATTCTCGGCGAAGAAGCGCCCCATCGCGGCGGCGGGCCGGCCGACGTCGATGCCGGAAACGCCGAGCCACGGCAGGGCGACGATCGCAGCAGCGGCGCCGAGCGGCGGCACCACGAGCAAGAGCGACCACGCCATGGCGACGAGGCGGGGGCGATGCCACGGAATGGAATTGCCGGCCAGCACCACGATCGCCAGCCCCGACAGCGCCAGGTAGGGCGCAAAGCTTCCGGCCGACTGCCGCTCGCCGGACAGCACGGCGACGGCTGCCGCCGTGAGGGCGGGAGCGAGGGCGAAGAAATACACGAAACGCCGACCGAACGGATCCGTGAAGCTGCGCACGAAAACCGGGACCTTCTCCTCGGACCGGAAGTGCCATTTGCTGCCGAGCGCGACCAGCACCACGAGCCCCGCATGGGCGAGAAACAACGCTTCGATGATGCCGAGGAATTCCGTCAGATAGGCGCCGGTGGCCCCGGGGCCCGGGAGCAGGCTGAACTGGAGCGGAAATCGGCCGCCCGCCAGATCGAGCCAGATCAGATGGGGAAACAGCACCACCACCACCATGATGCTGGCAAGCCAGGGATCGGCCGATCGCAGGGCCCGGCGCCCGCGCCGCGTCGCCGCCAGAAACACCAGAATCGTAGCGACCAGAACGAGGCCCGCATAGGTGGTCAGCAAGAGCAGGCCGAGCTGCAGTGCCAGCAGGAACCAGCCCGACCGCCGCCGCTCGCCGACGGCGCGCCACAGATTGACGATGGCGAACACCGTGAACGGCATGGCGAGGATGGCGGGGCCGAAATTGGGCGTCGGCGCCGTGAAGGCCGAGATGCCGACCATCAGCAGGATCGCGAAGGTGGCGTGATGGGTGCCGACAATGGCGCGCGCCAGCGTGAACACCCCGTAATAGGCGAAGACGATGCACGCCTGCGCCAGCAGGTAGACCCCCGGGCTGCCGGCGATGTCGTAGGCGACCTCCGCCACCCAGAACGCGAGCGGCGGGCCGAACGAACTGCCGAGCTGGAATTCATGGCCGATCGCCAGCACCAGCGGCAGGTCGCCTGGCGGCGACGAATAGAGCAGCGACGGCACCACCCACCACAGCCCCGCCTGGACGAGCGTCGCCACCCAGAACGTCAGCCGCGGCTGCGAGCGCAGCAGTTCGACGATAATGGAGGTGTGGAGCATCGGCGGCCGATCTTGCGGGGAATGCAGACTAGCTCATGATGCCGAAAAGGTGCAGACTTTTCGGACAAGATCATGTGCAAAATCAGAGATGAGAGCGCCATCGATTCAACGATGGCGCTGGGCGCACGGCGCAAGAAGATCGCCGGTCAGGTCCTCGGCAATTCCGTCGCCATAGGCGGCCGCAACGGGCGCGAAGCTGCGGCGGTGATGCACGGTTGGCCCGAGCTCAATGAGCGCGCGGCAGTGCTGCGGCACGCTGTAACCCATGTGGCGCTCGAAGCCGTAGCCCGGATGGGCGGCGCCGATCTGCATCATCAGGCGGTCGCGCACCACCTTGGCGACGATCGAGGCGGCCGCGATCGACACCACCAGCGCGTCGCCGGAAACCACCGCCTGGCAATCGCAGCCGGCGTCGATGCGATCGATGCCGTCGACGAAAACGAGCTGCGGCCGCACCGGCAGCGCCGCGACCGCGCGGGCCAGCGCCCAAAGCGATGCCTGGCGGATGTTGTCGCGATCGATGCGGGCGCGCGATCCGAACGCGACGCCGACCTGCGCGGTGGCGCAGATGCGCTCATAGAGCTTCTCGCGCTCGACGGCGGTGAGCTTCTTGGAATCGTTGAGGCCGCGCGGGATGCGCGCGGGATCGAGGATGACAGCGGCGGCCACCACCGGGCCGGCCAGCGGCCCGCGCCCGGCCTCGTCGCAGCCGGCGACCGGAAAGACGCCGCGTTTGATCGCGGCGCGCTCGCGCCGGAAGGTCGGCCGGACCGGCGCTTCGCCCAGCGGCAGGCGCGGCGCGGGGGATGAAGCTGACGGCTTGCGACTCATCGGGCGATTCTGGCTGAGCCGCGCCATGGTCGCAAGCGCTGCCCGCGCAAGCCGGTGGATTACGATGAGGGCACTGATTACATTTGGTTTTTCGCTCGAAATTGTTTTGCCAAAACCGCCGCCGCGACCGCTGTGAAGACGCCGCGGCCGATTGGCTCTCCCCTAGAACAAGCTCAGCTGTTCGCTCACCCGCCGCGGCGGCGCAAAGTGCTCGATGGTCAGCGGCGTCTTGTGCACGTTGAGACCGAACCGCGCGCAGGCGGTCTCGAAGCGCTTGCGGATCATCCACGCATAGGGACCGCCGCCGGTCATGCGCTTGCCGAAGGTGGCGTCATAGTCCTTGCCGCCACGGGTCTGGCGGATCAACGCGAAGACGTGGCGCTCGCGGTCGGGGAAATTGGCCTGCAGCCATTCGCGGAACAGGTCGCGCACTTCGAGCGGCAGGCGCAGCAGTACGTAGCCGGCGGCCTCGACCCCGCAGGCCGCCGCGGCGTCGAGGATGCGCTCGATCTCGGCGTCGTTGATGGCCGGGATGATAGGCGCCACCATCACGGTGGTCGGGATGCCGGCGGCGGCGAGCTCGCGCAGCGCTTCGAGCCGGCGCGGCGGCGTCGGTGCGCGCGGCTCCATGACGCGGGCGAGCTTCGCGTCGAGCGTCGTCACCGAAATGCCGACCCGCACCAGCTTGCGGCTCGCCATGCGGGAGAGGATGTCGATATCCCGGGTCACCAGGTTCGACTTGGTCACGATGCCGACCGGATGGCCGGCGCGCTCGAGCACTTCGAGAATGCGGCGCATGATCTGATAGCGCCGCTCGATCGGCTGATAGGGGTCGGTGTTGGTGCCGATCGCGATGGTGCGCGGCGTGTAGGTGCGCGCCGACAGCTCGCGTTCCAGCAGCTCCGGCGCATCGGGCTTCATGTAGAGCTTCGATTCGAAATCGAGCCCCGGCGACAGGCCGAGATAGGCGTGGGTCGGCCGCGCAAAACAATAGATGCAGCCGTGCTCGCAGCCCCGATAGGGGTTGATCGAGCGATCGAACGGGATGTCGGGCGAGGTGTTGCGCGTGATGACCTTGCGGGAGGCGTCGATCGCGACCTCGGTCCGGAACGGCGGCAGGTCCTCGATCGACTGCCAGCCGTCGTCGAAGGCGATGGCGACCTTGGGCTCGAACCGGCCGGTGGCATTGGTCTGCGCGCCGCGCCCGTGCCGCCGCGCCGCATCGACCGCCAAGTCGGAGCCCATATCGAGGTGAGGCTCGACGCTCGGAATCTCGCCCGCCGGACCGGAATGCGACGGGTCCGGATCCGGCGGGCGGCGGCGAAGTGAAGCTTGGCGCGACATTCCCGAACCATACAGTGCCGCTGCGAACAAAACAAGAACAATTTTACGCCGGTGGCTGCCCCGAGCGCCGGTTGTCCACATGTGGATTTATTGTGCTGCGGCGCTCAATTTTCCCGCCTTCACAAGGCGCTTGTGGATGCTACAGCCAAGTCATTGTCCCGACTTCATCCGCGGCGCGCCCGCCATCGAACGCGACTTTCCAAATGCTCAGCGTCATCATCCCGACATTGAACAGCGAGCGCGCCCTGGTGCCGACGCTCGCCATGCTGGTGGCGGGTGCGATGAGCGGCGTGGTGCGCGAAGTCACGATCGCCGATGGCGGCTCGACCGACGCCACGCTGGAGATCGCGGATGTGGCGGGCTGCACCGTAATGGCCTCATCGGCGCCGCTCGCCGGTCGGCTCGAGGCGGCGGCCGCAGCGGCGCGCGCGCCATGGCTGATGTTCCTGCGCGCCGGCACCGTCCTCGATGCGACCTGGCTCGAGGAGACCGCCCGCTTCATCGAGGAAACCGAGCTTTCGGGCGCTCCCGGCACGGCCGCGGTCTTCCGCAAATCGGTGTCGGCGCGGGCCGCCTATCCGGTGGTGATCGAGGCACTGTCGTTGCTCAAGTTCGGGTTGTTCGGGCGGGCGCATCCGGACCAGGGCCTGCTGATCGGCGCGACGCTCTACGGCGAGATCGGCGGCCATCGCGCAACCGCGGCCGACCCGGAGGCGGACCTGTTGGCTCGGCTGGGCCGCAGGCGCATCCTGATGCTGCGCAGCGGCGCCCGGAAATAACTTGCCTCATAACGTATAAGTTGAAGTATTTAATTATTCTATTGACTTTCTCAATGAATTTAGTTGACTCAGTCAATTAAATTATTGAATGATGCAATAATCCTTGTCGCCGAGATCACGATGTCGACCGATATCGCCACCCAGATCGCGGGTGTCCGCCACTTCAATCGCTTCTATACGCGCCAGATCGGCCTGTTGCGGCACGGCCTCCTGGGCACCTCCCTGTCGTTGACGGAGGGGCGCGTGCTCTACGAGCTTGCCCAGCGCGAGGCCACCACGGCGGCCGAGCTTGCGGCCGACCTCGATATCGATCCCGGCTA
>Ga0209415_10017898_pt1 | contig 11231 bp, 11 predicted proteins | sample PeaSoiSIISIP2007_FD_187696 | JGI IMG/M metagenome (GOLD analysis project Ga0209415, IMG submission 187696) | Peat soil microbial communities from Weissenstadt, Germany - SII-SIP-2007 (SPAdes) (version 2) | ecosystem: Environmental > Terrestrial > Soil > Wetlands > Peat | place: Germany...
GCGGTCTCGGCGCTGATCAATCTCGGCTATGGTCAGCCCCAGGCCGCGGCCGCGATCGCGGCGGCGGTGCGCGAGGCCGGCGAGGGCGCCGACACGGCGCGGCTGATCCGGCTCGCCCTCAAGGAGCTGGCCAAGTGAGACGTGGCAAATGAGCACGCAGCCCCGCCGCCTGGTCGGTCCCGAGCGCCGCGACGAGGACGTCGCGGAAGCCTCGCTGCGTCCGCTGCGGCTCGGCGAGTTCATCGGCCAGGAGCAGGCACGGGCAAACCTGCGCGTCTTCATCGAAGCCGCGCGCACGCGCGGCGAGGCGCTCGATCACGTGCTGCTGGTGGGCCCGCCCGGCCTCGGCAAGACCACCCTTGCCCAGATCGTGGCGCGCGAGCTCGGCGTCAACTTCCGCTCCACCTCCGGCCCGGTGATCGCCAAGGCCGGCGACCTCGCGGCGCTGCTCACCAACCTCGAAGAGCGTGACGTGCTCTTCATCGACGAGATCCACCGGCTCAATCCGGCGGTCGAGGAGATCCTCTATCCCGCCATGGAGGACTTCCAGCTCGATCTCATCATCGGGGAGGGACCGGCGGCGCGCTCGGTGAAGATCGACCTCGCCAAGTTCACCCTGGTGGGCGCCACCACCCGGGCGGGCCTGTTGACCAACCCGCTGCGCGACCGCTTCGGCATTCCGATCCGGCTCAACTTCTACACCGAGGCCGAGCTCGAGCTGATCGTCAATCGCGGCGCCCGCGTGCTCGGCATCGGCATGACGCCGGACGGCGGCAACGAGATCGCGCGGCGCGCCCGCGGCACCCCGCGCATCGCCGGCCGGCTCTTGCGCCGGGTGCGGGACTTCGCGCTCGTCGGCAAGGCGGCGGCGATCGATCGCGAGGTCGCGGACCGCGCGCTGCTGGCGCTCGAGGTCGACGCCACCGGGCTCGACGCCATGGACCGGCGCTATCTCTCCACCGTCGCGGTGAACTACGGCGGCGGCCCGGTCGGCATCGAGACCATCGCGGCGGCGCTGTCGGAGCCGCGCGACGCCATCGAGGAGATCATCGAGCCGTTCCTCATCCAGCGGGGCTTCATCCAGCGCACCCCGCGCGGCCGGCTGCTCACCTCCCACGCGTTCCGCCATCTCGGCCTCGCCGAGCCGCGCCGCGACCCGGCGCAATTCGGTCTGTTCGGCCAGACCGACGATCCGGAGGAAGGGTGAGCACGCCCGGTCTCGACGGCGAGATCCGCGACGGCCGCCACCACATGGCGGTGCGGGTCTACTACGAGGACACGGACTTCACCGGCATCGTGTATCACGCGAGCTACCTGCGCTTCATGGAACGCGGACGCACCAACTATCTGCGCCTGATCGGCGCCGACCATCGCTCGCTGTTCGAGGCGACCGAGCGCGGGGCGCCGGGTTTCGCCTTCGTGGTGCGTTCGATGGCGATCGAGTTTCTCAAGCCGGCCCGCATGGACGACGTGCTCGCCGTCACCACGGCGCCCGCGGAGGTGAAGGGCGCCTCGATGACGTTGCTGCAGAAGGTCGCGCGCGGCGACGACCTGCTGGTCGAGGCCCATGTGCGGGTCGCGTTCCTGTCCGGCGGCCGGGCGCGGCCGATCCCGAAGCCGTTGCGCATCGCCATGCGGGCCGATCAGGACCGCGCGACCGGGGGAGAGGCGGCCGGCACGTGATCCCCGTCATCGACGCGGCGGCACAGATCATGTAAAGGCTGTTAACATGATCTGGAACAGAGACGATGGATCGCCACAGCGCGGCTATCATCACGGCAACCTCAAAGAGACACTGATTCGTGCCGCGCTCGATCTGATCGCCCAAAAAGGGCCGTCAGGCTTCACCTTCGCTGAGGCGGCGCGGTTTGCCGGCGTCAGCCCGGCGGCGCCCTATCGGCATTTCCGCGATCGCGATGAATTGCTGGCCAATGTGGCCTTGCGCGGATTTGCGCTGTTCGAGGCGGCGCTCGGGAGGGCGTGGAACGATGGACTGCCCGATCCGCACGCCGCCTTCGAACGCCTGGGGCGCGCCTATCTGGATTTTGCCCGCACCGAGCCCGCCTACTATTCGGCAATGTTCGAGGCCGGGGTTCCGCTCGAGGTCAGCCAAGAGCTGCGCGACGCCGGCGATCGCGCCTTTGCGGTGATTCGCGGCGCCGCCGAACGGCTGGTCGCGTTGGCTCCGCCCGGCCAGCGGCCGCCGGCCTTCATGGTCGCGCTGCACATATGGGCGCTGGCGCACGGCATCGCCTCGCTGTTCGCACGCGGTGATGCCGGTCGCCGCAAGCTCCCGATGCAGCCCGAAGAACTGCTGGAGGCCGGCGTGCTGGTTTACCTGCGAGGGCTCGGCCTGCCAAATGATGCCGTTGCGGGGCCATTGCCGCCCTCTTGACAGCGCCCCGGGTGTCTCGTATCTATGTAAATGTGATTAACATTCACACCGAGAACACCCCCCTTCACAGTCGAGAGGCCATCATGCCTATCGTTGCAAAGCTGGACGAGTTGGGAAGGCCCGCCTGGATCGCACTCATGATCCTCGGATTTGCGGTCTGGTGGCCGCTGGGTCTTGCGACGCTGGCCTTCATCATCGGGAGCGGACGAATGAGCTGCTGGAGTCATCACGGCGTGGACCGTTGGCAACGCAAGATGGAACGCATGCAGGAGAAGATGGATCGCATGCGCGGAGGAATGAGGTCGGGTGGCGGCGAGTGGTGGGGGACCCCGCGTTCCAGCGGCAACCACGCCTTCGACGAGTACCGCACCGAGACCCTGCGCCGCCTCGAGGAGGAGCAACGCGAGTTCCGCGAGTTCCTCGATCGCCTGCGGCACGCCAAGGACAAGGGCGAGTTCGACCAGTTCATGGCGGAACGGCGCAACCGCCCGCCGGAAGCGAGCCGCCCGCCGGAGTCGTATCCGCAGGCATAAGCTCGGGTTTCGGGCATCCAGTCCCGACTGAGCCGGCCATCCGCAGCAACGCGGATGGCCTTTTGCTTGCGCGCCATGGTCCCTGAGGTGCGGCCATCGGCCCGCACCCCCGTCAAACAGTATTCTTGCTTGTCCGCTAAGGCGTTGTTAACCACGGGTGCCGCGTTATGGCTTGGGCGGTCGGCATTGCTGCCAAAGATTGGACATTTTTCGCGGGGAATTCGTAATCGCCGACAGCGGCTCATCGATTTCACGCGAAACCCGGAAGGCTGGCGGACCAATAGGGTCCGGTTTGACGTTTTCGGAGGTCCTTGCATCGGCGCTGGCCGGGTTCCCTGTGGCCGACGAGCCGAAAGGACGCTACCCATGAATCCAGCCGATCTGGCGCCGTCGGATCTGTCGCTCTTCACGCTGTTCTTGCAGGCCCATTGGATCGTCAAGACCGTGATGGTCGGCCTGATCGTGTGCTCGGTCTGGGTGTGGGCCATCGCGGTCGACAAGCTCATCCTCTATTCGCGTACCAGCAAGGCGATGGACCGCTTCGAACAAAGCTTCTGGTCGGGGCAATCGCTGGAAGAACTCTACCGATCCATGGCGTCCAAGCCGAATCACTCCATGGCGGCCTTGTTCGTCGCCGCCATGCGGGAGTGGAAACGCAGCTTCGAGGGTCAGCCGCGCTCGTTCGCGGGCCTGCAGATGCGCATCGAGAAGGTGATGGATGTCACCATCATGCGGGAGATCGAACGGCTGGAGCGCAGGCTCCTCGTGCTCGCCACCGTCGGTTCCGCCGGCCCCTTTGTGGGCCTGTTCGGCACCGTCTGGGGCATCATGACGAGCTTCCAGTCGATTGCGGCGTCGAAGAACACGTCGCTTGCCGTGGTGGCGCCCGGCATCGCGGAAGCCCTGTTCGCCACCGCCATCGGGCTTGTGGCTGCCATACCGGCGACCATTTTCTATAACAAGTTCAGTTCCGAGGTGAACAAGCAGGCTGCGCGCCTGGAGGGGTTCGCGGACGAATTTGCCGCCATCCTGTCGCGGCAGATCGACGAGCGTGCTTAGTATCTGCTGGTCATTCCGGGGCCGACCAGGCCGGAACCCGGAATCCAGGGGGTGGTTCAATGCCGTTGTGGATTGCGGGTTCGGCGCTGCGCGCCGCCCCGGACCGACACGGCCGGGATAGCGGGACGCAAATATGGCAATCGGAGGGGCGGCCGCGGGGGGCCCGGTCGGCAGAAGGCGGCATCGGCGCAAGGCCGTGATGAGCGAGATCAACGTCACCCCCATGGTGGACGTGATGCTGGTGCTGCTCATCATCTTCATGGTGTCGGCGCCTTTGCTGACCGTCGGGGTGCCGATCGACCTGCCGCAGACCCAGGCCAAGAGCCTCGACCAGGACCGCGAGCCGCTGACCCTGTCGGTCAGCCTGGAGGGCAAGGTGTTTCTGCAGAACAGCGAGATTCCGCTTGAGGAACTCGTTCCTAAGCTCAAGGCCGTGACCGAAGCGCGCGGCGGCTTTGACGAGCGCATTTACGTGCGTGGCGACCGCAAGGTGGATTACGGTACGGTTATGCGCGTGATGGGGCGGCTGTCGTCGGCCGGGTTCCGGCGGGTGGCGCTCGTCACCGAAGTCGAACAGGGGCGCTGAACGCCTTCGATGAGAACCGGCTACACCATATCGGCGATCGGACATGCCGTTGTTTTGGCGTGGGGGCTGGTTGCGTTCCCCGTCAAGCCGTTCGATATCTCGCCAATTGATTCGGTTTCGGCCGACGTCATTTCGGAGAGCGAATTCACTCAGCTCACGGCGGGCTCGAAGACCGCACCGCAAGTCGCAAAGCCGTTGCCCGTGGTCGACAAGATCGGCGAACCCAGGGAGCCGGCGAAAGATCCGATCCAGAAGCTCTCCGAGAAGGCGGAAGTCCAGATGGCGGCGGCACAACCGCCCCCTCTGCCGCCGCCCGACATCAAGCCACCGGAATCGAAGCCGCCGGAGCCGAAGCCCGCCGCGGCGCCGCCGGCGGCATTGGCTGACCCGAAGCCTGAGCCAGATCCGATCGCCGAAGCCCTCAAGCGGGAAGAGGCGAAGAAGAAGGAAGAGGCCAAGAAGCTCGAGGAAGCCAAGAAGCGCGAAGAGGCGCGCAAACGCGAGGAAGCCCGCAAGCGCGAAGAGGCCAAGAAGCGCGAAGAGGTGAAGTCCGACCTCGACCGCATCGAAACCGCGTTGCTCGATAAGCGCGCACCCCAGCGTCAGGCCGTGACCGGCTCGATGGTCAACCCGACGCCTTCGCTCGGCTCCACGACAGCCAACGCGCCGGAGCTGTCGCAGAGCGAAATCGACGCGCTGCGCGCTCAGCTGATGGGCTGCTGGAGTCCGCCGGTGGGCGTCGCGGAGGCCAAGAACCTGATCGTCGTTGTGCACTTTGCGCTCAACCGGGATGGTTCGGTCTCGGGCGAGCCCTCGGTGGTCAACCACGGCAGTACCGCCCTGTTCCAGATCGCCGCCGAAAGCGCGATGCGGGCGGTGCGGCGCTGCCAGCCGTTCCGCCTACCGGCCTCCAAGTACGAGGCGTGGCGCGACGTTGAAGTCAAATTCGATCCCAACGACATGTTCCGTGGTTGAGTGTGGTTGCGTGATGTCGCGTCGGGTTCAATTGTATACGTCAGTTTCAGGATGATTTCGCCATGCACGACCGATCTCACACACGCAGTCTCCGCGGTAGCCGCCTCGGTGATCGACAAGACGCCTCGCGCCGCTTGACGCGCCGCGAGGCGATGCTGCTCGGCGCCGCAGCCGGCGTCGGTGCGCTCGCCGTAACCGGTGGCCGTCCGGCGCTTGCCGCGCTCACGCTCGACCTCAACCGCGGCAACATCCAGCCGCTGCCGATCGCGCTGCCGGATTTCCTCGCCGGCAGCCCGCCCGACGGGGAATCGGCGCGGGGCATTTCGCAGATCATCACGGCGAACCTCAAGCGCAGCGGCTTGTTCGCCCCGATCGATCAGGCGGCGTTCATCGAGAAGATCACCAACACCGACGTGCAGCCGCGCTATCCGGATTGGCGCGCCATCAATGCCCAGGCGCTCGTCACCGGTCGCATCACCCGCCAGCCCGACGGACGCATCAAGGCCGAGTTTCGACTCTGGGACGTCTACGGCGGCACGCAACTCGCCGGCCAGCAGTACTTCTCGACGCCGGACAACTTCCGCCGCATCGCGCACATCATCTCGGACCAGATCTACGAGCGGCTCACCGGCGACAAAGGTTATTTCGACAGCCGCATTGTGTTCATCGACGAAACCGGCCCCAAGGAGCGGCGCATCAAGCGCCTCGCCATGATGGACCAGGACGGCGCCGGCGTGCGCTATCTCACCAACGGCAGCGATCTCGTGCTGACCCCGCGTTTCTCGCCGTCGACCCAGGAAATCACCTACATGTCGTTCGGCCAGGGCGAGCCGCGGGTCTACCTGTTCAACACCGAGACCCAGCAGCGTGAAATCGTCGGCAACTTCCCCGGCATGACGTTCTCGCCGCGCTTCACCCCGGACGGCCAGCGCGTCATCATGAGCCTGCAGCAGGCCGGCAACTCGAACCTGTTCGTGATGGACCTGCGCTCCAAGGCGACGACCCGGCTCACCGATACGCCCGCGATCGACACCGCGCCGTGCTACTCGCCGGACGGCAGCCGCATCTGCTTCGAGTCCGATCGCGGCGGCAAGCCGCAGATCTACGTGATGGCGGCGAGCGGCGGGCCGGCGCAGCGCATCAGCTTCGGGGACGGCAGCTATTCGACCCCGGTGTGGTCGCCGCGCGGCGACCTCATCGCATTCACCAAGCAGAGCCAGGGAAGCTTCGCCATCGGTGTCATGGGCGTCGATGGCAAGGGCGAGCGCATCCTGACCGAGGGCTATCACAATGAAGGCCCCACCTTCGCCCCCAATGGCCGTGTGCTGATGTTCTTCCGCGATCCCGGCGGCAATGGCGGGCCGACGCTCCACACCATCGACATCACCGGCCGCAACGAGTTGAAGGTGCCGACGCCGAGCTATGCGTCGGATCCGGCGTGGTCCCCGTTGCTGGCATGAGTGGTTCACGAGGGGTGGCTGGACTTGTTCTCGCCATCCACGCCTGCTTTGGTGTTCGTGCCCGGGGACTGCGATCACGGCGTTAATGCCGCGATAACCATTCGAATTGGTTTCCAACGAATGAGCAACATTACCGGGGTGCAGCAAGGCAACGTCAAGGTTGACAAAACGTTCGCTTAACGAACGCACTGCTAAATCGAGGGTCACGATCAGGGCCAGGATCATGTCCGGCCGTGCCAGACAGCTAGAAGGAGTATCCGCATGCCGAAAGTCATGCGTCTTGTCCGCGGCATGAGGTTTGCCGCCGCCCTGGTGGCGGCGCTGGCCATCGCGGGCTGCGCCAACAAGGCGAACGATCTCGCGGCCGGATTTGGCGGCACCGCCGCCCCCGGCAGCCAACAGGACTTCGTGGTGAATGTGGGGGACCGCGTCTTTTTCGAGTCCGATCAGACCGACCTGACGAGCCAGTCGCGCGCCACCCTCGACAAACAGGCGCAATGGCTCGCCACCTACAACCGCTATTCGTTCACCATCGAAGGCCATGCCGACGAGCGCGGCACCCGCGAGTACAACATCGCGCTCGGGGCAAAGCGTGCCCAGTCGGTGCGCGACTATCTGGCATCGCGCGGGATCGAGCCCTCGCGCATGCGGACGATCTCCTACGGCAAGGAACGGCCGGTGGCGGTGTGCAACGACATCTCGTGCTGGTCGCAGAACCGGCGCGCCGTCACGGTGCTCAGCGCCAGCTCGTGATCATCGGCGACGCTTCACTAAAGTGGGGGACGGGTCGGCCGGCGCGCCGGTAGGCGCCGGTCGCTTTTTCCGACGCCTCCGCCCGGGTGCCACGCGCCGGGGGCGCCGGGCCCTGCGCCGTCATGGTGTTGATGTTCCAAAGTCACAATTTCGACGCAGGTTCGGCTATTGTACGAAGTCTCCTTCTCTCTCCCTCATCGATGATGCGAACGATGACGAACCGTGTCGCTCTTGCCGCCCTTGCGTTGATGTGTTGCGTCGTAGCGGCTCCCAATGCGGCGGTTGCACAGGTTGGCGCGTCCGAGCTTCTGGTCAGGATCGAGCGCCTGGAAAACCAGCTTCGGCAGCTCACCGGCCAGATCGAGCAGATGCAGTACCGCAATCAGCAGCTCGAGGCGGCGCTCAAGCGGATGCAGGACGATTACGACTATCGGTTCCAGGAACTCGGCACCCGCGGAGGGCCGCGCCCCGCCCCCGCCCGTCCGGCGATCGCGCAGCCGGCCCAGCCGCCGGCGCCGAGCGGCCGGCGCTCCGACGCGTTCGATCCGGCGGAAAATCCCAACGCGCCTGGTGTACCGCGCGTGCTGGGCTCGATCGCCGCCAATCCGGCCTCCTCGCCTCGCAATGACGGCACGCCGGTCATCATGACGGAAGACCCGCCAGCCCGCGCCGTCGGCGCGCCGCTCGACCTCACCACCATGGCGCCGGCCGCCGGCGCCGATCCGGGGCGCGGCGTGACGTCGGGTCCTGCCGGCGCATTGCCGGCGCCGCGGGCGCCGGGCTCGACCGGCCCCTACGCGGTTGCGACGGCACCGCCGTCGTCGTCGCCGCGGGATACCTTCGATCTCGGCACCGGCTACCTGCAGCGCAAAGACTATGTGCTGGCCGAGGATACGTTCCGCGAGTTCCTGAGGAAATATCCGTCCGACCGGCTCGCGGCGGAGGCCCAGTTCGGGCTCGGCGAAAGTCTGTTCCAGCGTCAGAGTTATCAGGACGCCGCCAACGCTTTCGTGGTGCTGTCGAAGAAATACGAGACCAGCGCCAAGGCACCCGACGCCCTGCTGCGGCTCGGCCAATCGCTCGCCGCCATCAGCGAGAAGGAACTCGCTTGCGTTGCATTCGGTGATGTCGGCCGCAAATACCCCCGCGCCTCCCCAACCGTAAAGCAGGCGGTCGAACGCGAGCAAAAGCGCGTGCGCTGCTGATGCGCTGCTGGCGCATGATTTCGAAAAGTTGCAGACTTTTCGGGTCAGATCATGCGCAGGATCAAAGAGACTATCAACGAGACCGGGGAGGCTGGAGCGCCTTCGGATTTCGCGCAAAACTACGTCGCTCTCGGCGATGTGGAGGCCGATGCGCTGTTCGCCGATTTCGTCGCCGAGCCGACCCTGGTGCTGGCGGTCTCGGGCGGGCCGGATTCGACCGCCTTGCTGTATCTCGCGGCGCGCTGGCGCAACAGGCGAAAGTCGTCACCGCGCCTCATCGCGGTGACGATTGATCACGGCCTGCGGCCGCAAGCGCGACACGAAGCTGCCGCCGTGAAACGCCTTGCCGGAAAGCTCGGCGTGGAACACCGCACCATGCGCTGGCGTGGCGCGAAGCCCGCGACCGGCCTGCAGGAGAAGGCGCGCCTCGCGCGCTACCGGCTGCTTCACGTCGCAGCCTGCCGCGCCAAGTCGCGATGTGTGCTCACCGCCCATACCCTCGATGACCAGGCCGAGACCGTGCTGTTTCGCATGGCGCGTGGCAGCGGGCTCGCCGGCATCGCCGGGATGGCCCGCGTCGTGCCGTTCGCCGCGCTGGTGTCCTCGGCATGGCGACCGGGGCGGCCGGCCGATGCGGCTTGCTCGGTCGGCGTCCCCTCTGAGCCGGTAGCGGGGTCCGCGCCGGTGGACGAGGTGCTGCTGGTCCGCCCCCTGCTCGGCCTCCCGAAGGCGCGGCTGATCGTCACGTTGCGGGCGGCCGGAATTGCCTACGCGCAAGACCCGAGCAACGTCGATCCTCGCTTTACCCGCGCCCGCCTGCGCAAGCTGATGCCGGCGCTCGCGGACGAGGGCCTGACGCCCCGCCGCCTCACCCATCTGGCGCGCCGCGTGCGACGCAGCGAGGCGGCGGTCGAAGCCGTCGTGAGCTGGGCGGCGCGGCGGCTTGGCCTCGGCCCGGACACGCGGAAGATCGCGTTGGCCCGCCAAGATTGGCACGAAATGCCGGCGGAGATCGCCCTGCGGCTGCTCGGCCGCGCCATCTCGGCGATCGGTGACGAGGGGCCGGTCGAGTTGGGCAAACTCGAATCCCTGACCGATGCGCTGGCTGGAGCCCTGGCGGGCGAAGCCCCGCGATTCCGCCGCACGCTGGCTGGCGCCATGGTGTCGCTGCAAAAGGATTGCATAGTTATGGAGCGGGCACCGGCGCGGCGGCATCGCATACGCGCCTGAGGTGTCCGCCAGCCGGTCCGACCTGCACTTGCGGAGATATGGCGCGGAAGTCCTGCAGACGGAGAAAAGCCCGATTCACCAATGGTCCGCAATAATTGCCGAAATCCTCCCATCCTGCTTGGCAGCGGCGGGCCGCACACCTACATTGGGCCTAGTGGGGAGTCGGGCTGGCCGCCGGGAAGCCGTTTCGTTGAAGCCACTGATTGTCGAAGGCACGCTGCCGAAAGCACGCTGTCGAAGATGACTTGGCCCCACACCATGAGGGTCGCTGGATGAATGCCAATCTGCGCAATTTCGCCCTGTGGGTGATCATCGTCCTGTTGCTGCTGGCGCTGTTCACGGTTTTCCAGAACCCGGGGCAGCGGTCGGTGTCGCAGGATATTTCGTTCTCCCAGCTGCTCAACGATGTCGACCAGGGCAAGGTGCGCGACGTCGTGATTCAGGGGCCGGAAATCCACGGCACCTATACGGACGGCCGCGGCTTCAACACCTATGCGCCCAACGACCCGTCGCTGGTGCAGCGGCTCTACGGCAAGGGCGTCACCATCACGGCGCGCCCGCTGCAGGACAACGTCCCGTGGTTCGTGTCGCTCTTGGTGTCGTGGCTGCCGTTTATCGCGCTGATCGGCGTGTGGATATTCCTGTCCCGCCAGATGCAGGGCGCGGGCGGCAAGGCGCTGGGCTTCGGCAAGTCGCGGGCGAAGCTTTTGACCGAGGCGCATGGGCGCGTCACCTTCGAGGACGTCGCCGGCGTCGACGAGGCCAAGCAGGATCTGCAGGAGATCGTTGAATTCCTCCGTGACCCGGGCAAGTTCCAGCGCCTCGGCGGCCGCATTCCGCGCGGCGTACTCCTGGTCGGTCCCCCGGGCACCGGCAAGACCCTGATCGCGCGCGCAGTCGCGGGCGAAGCGAACGTGCCGTTCTTCACCATCTCGGGCTCCGACTTCGTCGAGATGTTCGTCGGCGTCGGCGCGAGCCGTGTGCGCGATATGTTCGAGCAGGCCAAGAAGAACGCGCCCTGCATCATCTTCATCG
>Ga0209415_10017899_pt1 | contig 11230 bp, 8 predicted proteins | sample PeaSoiSIISIP2007_FD_187696 | JGI IMG/M metagenome (GOLD analysis project Ga0209415, IMG submission 187696) | Peat soil microbial communities from Weissenstadt, Germany - SII-SIP-2007 (SPAdes) (version 2) | ecosystem: Environmental > Terrestrial > Soil > Wetlands > Peat | place: Germany...
GGTCGAGCACATGGGCATCATCGCGGTCGCGCTCGGCTTCGGCGGCGTGCTCGGCCTGTACGGCGCGCTGCTGCAGATGCTGAACCACGCGCTGGCCAAGGCGGTGCTGTTCCTGTCCAGCGGCGACGTGTCGCTCCGCTACCGGACCAGGGAGGCGGGACAGGTAACTGGGCTGCTGGCCGCGGTGCCGCTGACCGGCGGCGCGCTGCTGCTGGCCACGTTCGCCGTGCTGGGCTCCCCGCCGTTCGGCCTGTTCCTGTCCGAGCTGACCATCGTGCGGGCCGGCTTCGCCCGGGGCAGCCCGGTCTTCCCCCTGCTCCTGCTGGCCCTGCTCGGTCTGGCGTTCGTGGCCTTCGCCCGGACCACGGCCGGGATGGTAACCGGCGGCCCGCCGGCCCAGCTGGCCAGCCCGTACCGCGGGCGGGCGGCGGTGGCCGTTACCGCGGCGCCGCTCGCCCTCGGCCTGGCCACGCTGCTGGTCCTCGGGCTGTGGATACCGGCCGGCCTGGACACCGTGCTCCGGCATTCGATAGCGGTGATCGGATGATCCCCGTCGAGCCGCGGGCCGCGGCCACGTCGGAGCAACTAGCAGAGCGGCTCAACGTCCTGGGCGGTCTCGAGGTAAAAGACGGCGGCGCCACCCAGGGCACGGTCACCGTCCGTACCCTGGGCGAGACCCTGGAGGCGGCCACGCACGTCGTCGCGGGCGCCCCCGGCGCGCGCCTGGCCGACATGTTCGCCGACAACGGCGGTGATGCGCCGACCCTGCGCCTGGTCTGGGCGCTCGAATCCGGGTACCTCCTCACCGAGACCGAGATCCACGGCGGTGAGTACCCGGCGCTGTCCGATATCGCCCCGGCCGCGTTCGTCGAGGAATGCGAGATCTACGAGCAGTTCGGCATCCGGCCGGCCACGGGCAAGCCGCTGAACCGGCTGATGCTGCCGCCGCACGCCGGGCCTGACTTCCCGAGGCTGGGGCACCGGCCGGCGCAGCCGCCGGAAGAAGTGCACGCACCGCACACCGTGGGCGGGCAGGCCTTCGAGTTCCCGTTCGGGCCGGTCCGGCAGGTCGGCGTGGAAAGCCTGTACTACGGCCTGGTGACCAGCGGCGAGGAAATCGTCGACGTGTACCTGTTCACCTGGCACAAGCACCGCGGCCTGGAATGGCGGCTGCGCGGCACCACGCCGCGTGAGGGCCTCTTCTTCGCCGAGCGCGCCGAGGGCCTCAGCGCGGTCGCGGTCGGCTGGGCGGTCGCGGCCGCCGCGGAGGCCGCGCTCGGCATCACGCCGCCGCCCGCGGCGGCCAGGACCAGGGCGGTCGCGCTCGAGCTGGAACGCCTGTACAACCACGCCGCGGCCATGGCCGCGCTGTGCCAGGCCACCGGGCTGACGGTGGGCCAGTCGGCGGCCGAGATCGCGCTCGAACGGCTGCTGCGGGTCAACGCCGCCGCGTTCGGCCACCGGTACCTGTTCGGCGTCATCGAGCCCGGCGGGGCCAGCCGTGCTCCGGATGCGGAGGTCCTCCGTCGTGACCTGCCCGCCGCCTACGGCGAGTTGCGCCGGGCCGCCGACGCGCTGCTGCGTACCAACTCGTTCGTCGACCGGCTGGAGGCCTGCGGCATCCTGACCGCCGAGCAGGCCCGCCGGCTCGGCCTGGTCGGGCCGGTGGCCCGGGCCACGGGAATGGCCACGGACTCGCGGCTGAACGCCGGGGGGCCGCCGGACGGGAGTCCCTACGCCGGGCATCTGGTCACGGCGGTCACCGCCGACGGCGGCGACGCGCTGGCCCGGTTCCAGGTGATGCTGGGCGAGGCGGCCGAGTCGGTCCGGCTCATCGGCGAGTTCCTGGACGCGGGCATCGAGGCGAAAAGCGCCCCGTTGCCGCCAGGCGGCGGCAGGGGCCTCGGCTGGGCCGAATCGTCGCGAGGCGAGGTGCTGGCCTGGGTCGCGCTGGACCAGGACGGGCGGATCACCCGGGCGCGGCTGCGCCCGGGGTCGGTGCGCAACTGGCGCGGCTTCGACGACGCCTGCCGGTCCCAGAACGTGTTCACCGACATCCCGATCATCGAGGCCAGCTTCTGGCTGACCGCGGCCGGCCTGGCCCGCTGAAGGAGGTAAGACGCGATGCCACTGTGGTTCGCCCGCGGGCTGCGCCGCGGGGTGGTCACCACCCGCTACCCGGCCCGGCCCGACGAGTCGGCGGCGTGGCTGCCGACACCGCCGGCGTTCCGGTCCCGGCAGCTGACCCGCGACGTCGCGGACCGCATGGTCGCGGTGTGCCCGGCGACCGCGCTGCGCAGACGGGACGACACGCTGATCTTCGACGTCGGCGCCTGCACCGCCTGCGGCAGGTGTGCGGAGACCGCCCCGGACGCCGTCGCGCCGAGCGGGGAGTTCGAGCTCGCCGCCACCGCCCGTTCGGCCCTGATCAAAGAAATCCCGATACGGGGAGGCGGACGGTGAACCCCGGCCGGGACGAGGCCGAGGCGGCCCGGCGACTGCGGGACACGATCAGCACGCAGTTCGGCCGCAGCCTGCACATCCGCACCCTCGACACCGGATCGTGCGCGGTGTGCGAGCAGGAGATCCGGCTGCTCACCGCGCCCCACTACGACCTGCACCGGCTCGGCTTCTTCTTCACCCCCGCGCCCAGGCACGCGGACCTGCTGCTGGTCACCGGGCCGATGATCCGGGCGTTCGACGTGGCGGCGCGCAAGACCTACGAGGCGATGCCCGGGCCGAAGGTGGTGGTCGCGACCGGCGCGTGCGCGCTGGGCGGCGTGTATCCGAAGGACCCGTTCGTGCACGGGAACGCCGGCGAGGTACTCCCGGTCGACGTGTGGATCCCCGGCTGCCCGCCGAGCCCGCTGGCGCTGCTGCACGGCCTCGGCGTGGCCGTCGGCCGGCTCGCGGAAATGACGCCGGGCCTGACGTTCATCGCCGACTCGGCGGCCGGCGGAGGTGAGGCGTGAACCCGCTGGACATCCTCTATGGCGCGGCCGGGGCCTGGCTCGCCGCCGCCGTGGCCGGGTTGCTGGCCGGGTCCTGGCGGCCGGGCCTGCGAGCCTGCTGCGGCTTGTCCGCCCTGGCGGGCGCGGCCGCGGCCGCGGCCGGCGGCTGGTCACTGGTCTACGGCAACACTCCCGTGGTCGCTCCCGGCCCGGCGACCATCGTCGGCGGCCCGCTGCAGCTGCAGATGACCAGCCTGGCGGGCGTATTCGTGGCGCTGCTCGGGATCGTCGCGGTGGCGCTCGCCCTGTACGTGCCCCGCTATCACGAGCCCTCGCGCGGCACCGGCGTCTACCTGGCCGCCTGCAACCTGGCCCTGCTCGCCTGCCTGGCCGTGCTGGCCGCCGGCGGAATGGTGACATTCCTGGTCGCCTGGGAGACGATGAGCCTGGCGTGTTACCTGATCATCCTGCGCCATCCGCGCAGCGGCGAGACGGCGCGCGGGGCGTTCTGGTTCCTCGCCCTGTCGGAGATCGGCTTCCTGCTGATCGTGGCCGCGTTCGTGATCCTGTCCGCCAAGACGCACGCCACCGAGCTGGACATGATGGCGGCCCGCGGCCACCTCGTGCCGGGCGGCTGGCGCGCGGCGGCCTACCTGCTCGCCCTGGCCGGGTTCGGGTTCAAGGCCGGGCTCGTCCCGCTGCACGTGTGGCTGCCCGAGGCGCACCCGGTGGCCCCGGCCGACGGATCGGCGTTCCTGTCCGGTGTGGTGGTCAAGCTCGGCGCCTACGGCATCGTGCTGTTCGCGTTCCGGCTGGTCCCGGTGGCCGGGCCGTGGCCGGGCCTGGTCACCATGGGCGCGGGAGCGGCCAGCGCCGCCATCGGCATCCTGTACGCGCTGGCCGAACGCGACATCAAGCGGTTCCTGGCCTACTCGACGATCGAGAACACCGGGATCATCGTGACCGCGTTCGGCGCCGCCATGGTCTTCCGCGCCTACCATCAGCTCGCGCTGTCCGCGTTCCTGCTCATCGCGGGCCTTTACCACGTGGCCAACCACGGCTGCTACAAGACGCTGCTGTTCCTCGAGGCGGGCGTGGTCGAGCATGCGACCGGGACCAGGGACATGGACCGGCTCGGCGGGCTCGTGCACCGGCTGCCCCGCAGCGCGGTGATCGCGTTCGTCGGCACGCTCGGGATCGCCGCGCTGCCGCCGCTGAACGGGTTCGTCAGCGAGTGGCTGATCTTCCAGGGCCTGTTCCAGGGCTTCCGCACCGGCAGCCACCTGACCGCGATCCTCATCGTGCTGGCCGCCGCGACGCTCGGTCTCACCGGCGGGCTGGCGATCTACGCGTTCGTCCGCGGCTTCGGCATCCCGTTCCTCGGCATGCCGCGGACCAGGCAGGCCGCGGCCGCGCGGGAAACCGGCCAGCCGGTGGCCGGCCCGGCGCTGCTCGCCGTCGCCTGCGTGGCGCTCGCGGTCGGCGCCCCGGTGATGCTCGCCGCGCTGTCCCGTACCGCGCGCACGGTCACCGGGACGAGTCTCGGGCCGCTGCTGCTGCCCGGCAAGCTGACCGTCATCCCGGCCCACGCGGACTTCTCCGCGTTCTCACCGACCTACCTGACTATTTTCCTGGTCGCCGCGTGCGCCGTCCCCGTGCTGGTTTACCTGGCCGGGCGGCCGCGGGCCGCGAGCGTATCCGTCCCGGTATGGGACGGCGGCATGGTCAGCTTCCGGCCGCGGATGCAGTACTCGGCCATGACGTTCTCCGCTCCCACCCGGGTCACCTTCGACGCGCTGTACCGGCCGTCGGTTTCCGTCCGCCGCGCCTCGGACGACGATCCGGCGGGACGGTCCGGACCGGTCCACTACGAGGCCCAGGTGACGCCGGTGTTCGAGCGGTACCTGTACCGGCCCGTCGTGCGCGCGGTCGAATGGCTGGCCGACGTCATCCGGCCGCTGCAGTCAGGCGACGTGAACCTGTACCTGCTGTACGTGTTCCTGGTGATCCTGCTCGCCTATCTGCTCGGCGCGGTGTGATGGACCGTGGGCACGTTCGCTGCGAGCGCGGACCGGATCGACGGCGCGGGAACCACGGCCCGTTCGGAATAAAGAACAACGGCGAGAACCGGGACGGCGGCCGACCGGGTCCGGCCGGCCGGGCCGTTCGCTAGCCTGGATGCCGTGCTGTGCTTCCGGGATGACCGTACCGGCTCGCTGGTCGAGCTGACCCTGGACCCCTCGGTCCCGCTGCGGGTGTGCGTGGACGGGGCTTCGTGCGGGGCGGAGTTCGGCCTCCGGGCGGCCCGTATGCTCCTGGTGGCCGACGTGCTGGTCAGGATCGCCGAGCTCAGCGGCCTGCAGGTGGTCACCGTCCTGGCCACGGCGGGCCCGCCTCCCGCCGCGCTCGGGCCGGCCGTGGCCGCGCTTGGCCTGTACCCGCTGGCCGTAGCCGGTAGCGCCGGGGAAGCAGGTGCGCTGCTCGGCGGGCGGCCCCACGTGCGCGTCGCGGCGAGCGGGGCCGGACGCGGTGACGAGCTCCTCATCGGCGTGGGCCCGGCCGACGACCTGACACCGGATGGCCGCGCGGCACAGCCGGGCGCGTACGGCGGCCCCGCGGGTGACCCGCTCGCCCTGCGGCTGGCCCTGCTCCGGTGTCCGTACCGCCAGGCGGTCAAGCTCACCGAAGCCGCGCTGGCCGAGGCCGAGGATACGGTCAGCCGGTGGCGGCGCGCGGTGGCCAAGTGGGCCGCCGAGCCATCCAGGCCCATACCCGCCGCGACCGCCCGCGGCATCAGCGCCGCCTTCGACAATGATCTCGATACGGCGGCGGCCCTGGATGTCCTGGTCAACCTGGAACCGGATGGCGAGGTGCCGGCCGGCGCGAAGTTCGAGACGTTCGCCTTTGCCGATCGTGTCCTGGGCCTCGAGCTGGTCCGGGAGATCGGCCGCTGATGGTCTGAGCCGCCGGAGTCAGCTGGCTGTCGCGTCGGGGACGGCGGGGATGACCATCTCGAACGCCGAGCCCTGGCCGCTGGCGCTGTGTACCCGGACCGAGCCGCGGTGGGCTTCGGCGATGGCCTGCACGATGGGCAGGCCGAGCCCGAACCCGCCGGCCTCGCGGCTGCGGCCTGGCTGGGCGCGGGTGAACCGGCGGAAGATGCGGTCGAGTTCGGTGGGCGGGATGCCGCAGCCCGAGTCGGTCACGGCCAGGACCGCGTTCCCGCCCTCGAGCCGGACGGTGACCTCGATGGTGTCCCCCGGCTCGGTGTGCGCGACGGCGTTCTCCAGCAGGGCGTCCAGCGCGGCCACGAGCCGGTCGCTGTCGCCGAGCACGGTCGCCTCGGCGACCTCCCCCAGCCGCCAGCGGCGCGGGATGTTGCCCCAGCGTTCCAGCGCGTCGAGGACCAGGGAATCGGCCGGCACCGGGGCCAGGTGCAGGAAATCCGGGGTCCCGGCCGAGGCCAGCAGCAGCAGCCGGTTCGTCAGCCGGCGCAGCCGGGCCAGTTCGCCGGTGACCACCCGGGCGTCCGCGGCCACCGCCTGGTCGGTGGCCGCCCGCTCGATCAGCTCCGCGTGGCCGAGGGCCACGGTGATCGGGGTGCCCAGCTCGTGCGAGGCGTCCTGCAGGAACTGGCGCTGCTGCTCCAGCAGGCGCAGGTTCTCCTGGGAGATCCGCTGTACCTGTTCCATGGCCGTCAGCCGCTCCTGGGTGGCGGCCAGCCGCCGGCGGCCGTGCCACACCATGACCAGGAACATCAGCGCGATCAGCGGGACTTCGGCCAGGTAGTCGGCGTCCTGCTGGCCCTTGAGGACCTGGACGAAGATGATGCCGCCGGTGGCCAGCGTCACCGCGGCCCAGGTCAGGATGGTGGGCTGCAGCCGCCACAGCCGGAACCCGTAGACCACCGTCAGGCTGATCCAGATGGCCAGGAACGGCACCGTCTGCCAGTTCGACAGCAGCCGCATGGCGGCCAGGTTGAGGCCGACGAACACGGCCCAGGCGATATCCGGCGCCATCGGGCGGAGACGCTGCAGGCTGACCCGCAGCGAGGGCGCGAGGTGGATCCCGCGGGCGGCGACGGTTGCGGGTTCCGCTGGCGGGCGGCGGTGGATCTCGCGACCACGATCCTGCGTCCGCACGATCTTTCTCCTGATCCTCGGCGGGTCTGACTAGTTTGGTGGGGTACATCCTAGGCCAGCCGGGAGCGAATACCGGCCTGGCCGGGCGCGGTCCAGGCGGGGGCGTGGGGCCAGCGCACGGTCCATGGGTCCGCGGCCAGGTGGCGGTGCAGGCGCAGCAGCGTGGAGCCGATGCCGGGAGCTCCCTGCATGTAGGTCGTCTCGGGCGGCAGATCCGGCTCGCGCAGCCGGAACTCGTAATTCGACCAGCGCATTCCGTCGCGACCGCGGATCGCCCGGTCGAGGATCTCGTCCACCAGGGTGACGGCGAAGGCCAGGTCCGCCGGCCGGCCCTCCAGCCGGTGCAGATCCAGGAAGAACTCGGCCACGCCCGCCGAGCCGCAGCAACGGGCGACGTTGTCCCAGAACCCGGGCTCGCGGCGGGCCGGGATCCCGCTGATGAGGTCGGCTCGCGCCGCGCGGCGCAGCCAGGTCCGCCAGCGGGCTTCGCCGGTGGTCAGCTCGAGCTGGCGGAACAGCCAGCCGAGCCCGGGCGGCCCGTGGCACCAGCCCAGGGTGAACAGCCCCGTGCCGCCGGGATCGTGGTGGAACGCGGCGCAGGTGCCCTGATCCGTGCGCACGGTCGTCATGATCCACTCGGTCGCGGCCAGGCTGGCGTCCAGGAACCGCCGCTCGCCGGTGACCTGGGCCAGGCGGGCCAGGAAGAACCCGATGCCCGCCGCCCCGTGCGCGAAGTTCGGGAAGCGGCGCTTGTCGTCGGGGCGTTCGGCCTCCCACGCCCGGCCCAGGGACCACCGGATCCCGGCGGGCGCGGCCTCGGCCCGGGTCAGCAGCCAGTCGCCCGCCCGCACGGCCAGTTCCACGGCCGCCGGGCCGAGATAGTCGGCGCCCAGGGTCAGCATGAGGCACCCGACGCCGGCCGTGCCCCACACCATCTCGGTCAGGTCGTGCCAGTGCACCCCGTCGCCGTCGGCCGACGCCTGGTTTGCCACCGTTTCGAGGACCCGGCGCGCCCGGTCGCTGGCCTGCTCGCCGCCGGCCGCGGCGGCCAGCTCGTGCAGGACGACGGCCCAGCCGCCGACCCCGGTGAGCAGCCCGCAGCCCGCCCACGTCCGGGTGGACTCCGCCAGGTGGGCGTCCATCCAGCGCGCGCCTTCCCGGGCCGCATCGAGCCAGCGCTGCTCGCCGGTGGTCCGGAACGCCTCCACGAAGAACATCGTCGGCCCGGCGGTGCCCCAGCCGAGGCCCGGGTGGACCTCGGCGGATACACCCGGCCTGACCGGCCAGGACCAGCCCTGCGGGGTTCGGTCGGCCGTGGCCAGCAGCCAGTCTCCGGTCCGTTCGGCCGCCTCGAGATAACGCAGGTGAACGCCCTACGGCGAGCGACCCGCGCGGGCGCCGCGGCCGCGGGCCGGGCGGGCCGGATGCGGGGCCGGGCGGGCCGGATGCGGGGGATGTGGGCCCGGGCGGGAGCCTCCGGCGGGAGCGGTTGCGGTGAAGAGATTCGACCTTCAGGGTCACGGCGATGAGCGAGGCCACGAAGGCGGTGACGAGGGCGGAGAAGATCACGATGGCCACGGCCGCCACCGCTGCCACCGCGGGGTGGCCGGCGGCGACCGCCGCGACACCGATGGCCAGGATGAGGGCCGTAATCGCGCCTGCGCCCACCTGGACCGCCCGGGCCGCCGCCCGGTTCCTGGGCCGCGGCTGGGCGGGCGCCGGTGCGGGTGCCGGTGCGGGTGCCGGGGACATGGCCCGGTCCGGCTCGGCGGGGAGGTCGGCGGTGAGGGCGGCCAGTTCGGCGTAGGTCCGCGCCGCGAGCGCCTGGCCGACGCGGGCGTCCAGCTCGTCCTGGGCCAGACGGCCCTGGACGAACGCGGCCTTGAGGGTGTCGACCACCTGCTCCCGGTCGGCGTGCGAGGCCCGCAGCCGCCCACGGCCCGCGGCCGGCGTTCCCGTTCCGTCCATCCGCCCGTGCCTCCGTCCAGGACGCCTCGCCGCCAGCCTAGCGCGCTACGGGACGAGGTCGAGGGCGGCGCGGATGATGCTGTCGGTGTCGATGCCGTGGTCCCGGTACAGCTCCTCGATCGACCCGGACTGCCCGAACTGGGCGACGCCGAGCGCGGCGTGCGGGACGTGGTTCACGGTGGCCAGGAAGGCCAGCGTGTGCGGGTGCCCATCCAGGACGGTCACCAGGGGCGTGGCCCGGGCCGCGGGAAACGCCTGGTCCAGGATCCAGGTATCCCCGTCGGACTCGAGCCCCTGCCGGACCCGCAGCGCCCGGAACAGCAGACCCGGGCTGGTGACCACCACGACGTCGGCGGGCGCCCCGAGCTCGGACAGCCGCTCCCCGGCGGCCAGCGCCTCCGGCACGACCGCGCCCATGGCCGCGATGGTGACCAGCGGCCCGCCGGCGGCGCGGTGCAGCGGATAGGCGCCGGCCACCACCTGGCGGCGGCGCCGTTCCCTGGCCGCGGGATCGGCGGGCACGCCAGCCAGCTTCTGGCTGACCGGACGGGTGGACAGGCGCAGGTAGGCCGAACTGCCGTCAGGGCGGCCGAGCCGGGCCAGGCTGGCCAGCAGGCACCACTCGGTGTCGACCGCGAAGGCCGGCTCGTAGCTGACGCAGCCCGGCTGCTCGGTCCCGATGGACGGGGTGGTGATCGACTGATGCGCGCCGCCCTCAGGCGCGAGCGAAACGCCGGACGGCGTGCCGACCAGGATCGACTGACCGCCCGCGTAGATCCCGAACGACCACGGCTCCAGCGCCCGCTCCACGAACGGGTCATACAGCACCCCGATCGGCAGCAGCGGCTGGCCCCACCGGCTCCAGGTCGCGCCGAGCTCCCCGATCAGGCCGACGAGGTTGGTCTCGGCGATGCCGAGCTCGATGTGCTGCCCGGTCGGCTTCTCCCGCCAGTGCAGGATCGTCTCGGCGTCGTCGGCGAACCAGTCCGTCCGCTCCCGGGGCGACCACACCCCGACCTTGTTCACCCACCCGCCGAGGTTGGTGCTCGAGCTGACGTCCGGGCTAACGGTCACCACCCGCGCGGCCGCCTCCGGCGCGTCGCGGCTGAGGTCGAGCAGCGCCCGGCCCAGCGCCGCCTGGGTGGTGGCCACCCCGGCCGGGGTGCGGCCGAGGTCCTCGGGCACCTCGGGCGGAGCGTGCCGTACGGCCGGCGGCCGCTCGAGCCGCCGGGCCGTCTGCGCGCACAGCCGGGCCGCTGCGCTGTCGTCGGCGGGGCGCCGCCACGGCTGGCCGGCATCGAAGCCAAGGCGGCCCGCGAGCTCCTTGATCTGACCGGCGGTCAGCAGCGCGGAGTGGTTCTGCGGATGCCCCTCGATGGGCAGGCCCCAGCCCTTGATCGTGTAGGCCAGGATCAGCGTGGGCCGGTCGTCCTCGATGGCCCGGTACGCCTGGTCGAGCGATCGCAGGTCATGCCCGCCGAGGTTACGGATCGCGGCGGCCAGCGCCGTGTCGTCCAGGCCCGCGATGAGCGCGGCGATCGACTCGTCGCCGCCCGGCAGCCGCCGGCGCAGCTCGCCGGCGTCGCAGCGGAGCAGCCGCTGGTACTCGGGATTGGGCATGGCGTCGATCCGGTGCCGCAGCGCGTCCCCGCCGGGCCGGGCGAACAGCTCCTCCAGCAGCCGGCCGTACTTCAGCGTCATGACCTGCCAGCCGGCCGCGGTGAACATGCCGCGCAGCCGGTCGGTGGCGATCAGCGGCACCACGCGGTCCAGCGACTGCCGGTTCACGTCCACGACCCAGACGACCTCGCCCAGCTCGGCCACGCCGGGATCGACGATGGCCTCCCACACCGCGCCCTCGTCGAGTTCGGCGTCGCCCAGCAGCGAGTACTGACGGCCCGCCGCGACCGTGTCGCCGGCGAATCGGCTGCTCACGTAGCGGCGGGCGACCGCGCCCCAGATCGGCGCGGTCGCGCCGATGCCCACCGAGCCGGTCGAGTAGTCCACCGGATCGGGATCCTTGACCCGGCTGGGGTAGCTCTGCAGGCCGTGATAGGCCCGCAGCGTGGGCAGGTACGACTCGTCCAGCTCCCCCAGCAGGTAGTTGATCGCGTGCAGCACGGGCGAGGCGTGCGGCTTGACCGACACCCGGTCCTGCGCCCGCAGGTG
>Ga0209415_10017900_pt1 | contig 11230 bp, 12 predicted proteins | sample PeaSoiSIISIP2007_FD_187696 | JGI IMG/M metagenome (GOLD analysis project Ga0209415, IMG submission 187696) | Peat soil microbial communities from Weissenstadt, Germany - SII-SIP-2007 (SPAdes) (version 2) | ecosystem: Environmental > Terrestrial > Soil > Wetlands > Peat | place: Germany...
GGTTGTAGCCGGGATTGAGCGCCGCCACTTCGTCATAGCTCGTGCCCGCCAATTTCGCGGCGATTTTCAAATCGATCTGCGAGCCGGTATCGATGACCGCGAAATACGGTTCGTTCGGCATCGGCGCGAATTCGATACCGTAGCGCTCCGGCTCGGCCATCAAGCGTTTCATGGCCAAGAGCTTCGGCACGTAAGCGCGGGTCTCAGCCGGCAGCTTCAAATGCCAGAAGTCGGTCGGTAGTCCCAGCGCGCGATTGTGGTCGAATTCGCGCTGTACGTTCATTTCGCCGACGTTGTAGGCGGCGATCGCGAGCAGCCAATCGCCGTCGAATTGATCGTGCAGCGCTTGCAGGTAATCGAGCGCGGCGCGCGTCGATTCGATGACGTCGCGACGCCCGTCGTACCACCAATCCTGTTTCAAGCCGAAGCGCACTCCCGTGCCCGGAATGAATTGCCAGAGGCCGGCGGCGCGGCTGCGTGAATAGGCGAAGGGCTCGTAGGCGCTTTCCACGACCGGCAGCAGCGCGAATTCGAGCGGCATGCCGCGCGCTTCGACTTCCGTGACGATGTGGTACATATAGCGCTGCGCGCGCTGAAAGGTTCTTTCGAGATACTCGGGGTTGTGCTCGAACCAGTGCAGTTGCTGGTCGATCGCCGGCTCTTGGACTTCGCCGAATACGAAGCCGGCGCGCATCCGATCGAATAGATCGTCGTAGTCCTCGCCGTTGTGATGCTGCCATTCGCTCGGCATCGCGACCGACGGCGTACTGCCGACGCTCGAGCTGAAGCCTTGCGTGGCGCCGCCGACATCGGGCGCGCTCGACGCTGAGGCGGCCACTGGCTCCTGCGCGGGGGGCGGTTTCGCGGTCGGGGCGGGCGCGTGCGCGCAGGCCGCCAGCAACGCCAACGCACTGGCGTACCCGCAGAGGCCCCTAAGCACGAAACCCATCCTTCCAGGCGCGCAGCTCCGCGAACACGGCGGCGGTGCCATTCAAGGCTCGGCCGCTATGCCATTCGGCTGCGGCGCGAACTGCGGCCTCGTCGCAGCGCAAAAAAGGATTGACGCGATTTTCGAGTTCGATCGTGGAGGGCAGCGTGGGCGTGTCCTTGGCCCGCAGCGTATCGACCAGTTCGCGATAGCGTGCGGCCGCCTCGTTGCCAGGGTCGGCGGTGAGCGCAAAGCGCAAATTCGCGGCCGTGTACTCATGGCCCGCGAACACGCGCGTCGCGGGCGGCAGCGCGCTCAAGCGCTGCAGCGAGGCACTCATTTGGACCGGTGTTCCCTCGAACATGCGACCGCAGCCTGCACTAAAAAGCGTGTCACCGCAAAACACTACGTCACGGCCCCAAAAGGCGATGTGACTTAACGTATGGCCCGGGATGTGCAAAATCTGGAATTGCAGGCCCAGGTCCGGCAGTTGCACGAGTTCCCCGTCACGCAAGCGGCGCGTCAGGGTCGGAATTCGGGCATCATCGGGCCCCAAGACCGGCACGGGAGCCGCGGCGAGCAAGGCCTCGACCCCGCCGATGTGGTCGGCATGATGGTGAGTCAGCAAAATCGCGGCTAAGCTTGCGCCGCTGCGGCGCAACTCGGCAAATACGGGTTCGGCGTCGCCCGGATCGACGACGACCACTTGGCCGGGCGCCAGCGGCGCGTCGATGAGCCAGATATAGTTGTCGGAAAATGCGCGCACTGGGCGCACATGAAGAGGCGTTTCGATGTTTGACATTTTCTCGAGTATTTAACCTGTAACATCAGAACTTCGCTAGTATTTTCATGAAGGAACAAGGCTTGGATACGGCGCGCAGCAAGACCCCGGTCGACTGGTTCGAGACCCCGTTGGGCAACCGCGTGCTGCGCGACGAGACCGCGCTGGCACGCCTCGCGCTGGACGACGTGTTCGGCTTCGAATTGATGCAAGTTGGCGCATGGGGCGCCGGCCACGCGATGCTGGCGGGCGCGCGCACCCAGCATACGACGCTGGTGGCACAGGAACCGGGGCCCAGCGTGACGCTGTGCGCGCCGCTGGCGAGCTTGCCGTTCGCGTCGGACAGCATCGATGCGATCGTACTGCCCCATACGCTCGAACTCGTCGAGGATCCGTACGCGGTGTTGCGCGAGGCGGAGCGTGTGCTCTGCGCCGAGGGCTGTTTGATCATTTGTGGCTTCAACCCCTGGAGCGGCTGGGGCGCGCGGCGGCTCTTTGCCCATTATCTGCGCCGGCCGGCATTCCCGCCCGGTACGCGTCGATTGCTCTCGGAGCTGCGTCTGCGCGACTGGGTCGCGTTGCTGGGCTTCGACGTCGCGAGTGTTTATGGCTATCTCGGCATGCTGCCGATCGCATCGACCGCCGGACGCTGCGAGGTCGCGCCGCATGCGGCATGGCGCGCGGGCGCCTATATGCTCAAGGCGCGCAAGCGCATGCAGACGATGACCTTGGTGCGGCCGAAGCGCCGTGCGCGCCAGCGCGTGCTCGTGGGCGTCGCCGAACCGACCAACAAATTGGGCCCCTGACCGCTCTCGTCATGAAAACGGTCGAGCTCTATACGGATGGCGCATGCCGGGGCAACCCCGGCCCCGGCGGCTGGGCGGCTCTGTTGATTGCCGGCGCCACGCGCAAGGAAGTCTCGGGCGCCGAGGCCGCCACGACCAACAATCGCATGGAACTCATGGCGGCGATCGAAGGCTTGAGCGCGCTCAAGCGGCGCTGCTCGGTGCAGCTGTACACCGATTCGAAATACGTGCTGCAAGGCGCCACCGAATGGCTGCCGAATTGGAAAGCACGCGGCTGGCGCACCGCGGCGCGCGAACCGGTCAAGAACCAGGATCTGTGGGAGCGACTCGATGCGGCGCTCGCCACGCAGGATATTTCTTGGCATTGGGTCAGGGGACATTCGGGCCATGAGGGCAACGAATTCGTCGACCAGCTCGCGAATCTCGCGATCGATCAGCTATTGGCGGGTCAATAGAACGCCATGCGCCAAGTCGTGCTCGATACGGAAACCACCGGCCTCGAAGTCGAACTTCAGCATCGCGTCATCGAGATCGGCTGCGTCGAGCTCGTGAACCGGCGCATCACCGGCCGCGTGTTCCACCGTTATTTGAATCCCGAGCGCGATATCGATGCGGGCGCGCAGGAAGTGCACGGCATCACGCGCGAGCAGTTGCGCAACGAGCCGAAGTTCGTGGCGGTTGCGGAGGACCTCGTCGAATTCGTGCGCGACGCGGAGCTCATCATCCACAACGCGCCGTTCGACGTCGCCTTTTTGAACGCCGAGCTGCGCCGCCTGTCGACGCCGCCGCTCAAAGTCAATGACCTTTGCCGCGTGCTCGATACGCTGAGCCTGGCGCGCCAGATGCATCCCGGCCAGCGCAATAATCTCGACGCCTTGTGCAAGCGCTATTCGGTCGACAATACGCACCGCGAGTACCATGGCGCGCTGCTCGACGCGCGCATCCTGGCCGAGGTGTATCTGGCGATGACCGGCGGGCAGGCGGCGTTGACTCTCGGCGAGAAGTCCGACGCGAATCCCGCGGACTACGCCGATCCCGCGATGCCGTCGCGGCGCGGCGAACGACGGCGCATCGCCATCGTCAAGGCGAACGAAGCGGAACTCGCGGCGCACGCGCACGCGCTCGCGCTGCTCGATAAAGCATCCGGCGGCAAAACCGTCTGGCGAAAAGCATGAAGCTGCTGGTCACCGGCGCCGCGGGCTTCATCGGGTTTCATACCGCACGCGCCTTGCTCGAGCGCGGCGACGAGGTCGTGGGGATCGACAACCTCAACGCCTACTACGATCCCGCGCTCAAGGCCGCTCGCTTGAGCATTCTGCAGCGCTATCCGAACTTTCGTTTCGAGAAAATGGAGGTTGCGGATCAGGGCGCTATGCAGTCGATGTTTGCGCGCGAGCAATTCCGGCGCGTCGTGCATTTGGCGGCGCAGGCCGGCGTGCGATACTCGACCGAGAATCCGCATGTATACGTGCAGAGCAACGTCACCGGGTTCTTGCACGTCATCGAAGGATGCCGCCATACCGGCGTCGAGCACCTGGTCTATGCCTCCACGAGCTCGGTCTACGGCGCCAACACCCGGATGCCGTTCGTCGAGACGCAAAACGTCGATCATCCCTTGACGCTGTATGCGGCGACCAAAAAAGCCAATGAGCTCATGGCCCACAGCTATTCTTCGCTATATCGGCTGCCGACCACGGGATTGCGTTTTTTCACCGTGTACGGCCCCTGGGGCCGGCCCGACATGGCGCTGTTCAAGTTCACGAAGAATATTCTCGCCGGCGTGCCGATCGACGTCTTCAACCGCGGCCGACATCAGCGCGATTTCACCTATGTGGACGACATCGTGGAAGGCGTCATCGCGGCCGTCGACCACGTCGCCGCGGCCGATCCCGAGTGGGATTCCGCGGCACCGAATCCGAGCACGAGCGCGGCGCCGTATAGAATCTACAATATCGGCAATCAACAGCCCGTGGCACTGTTACGCTACATCGAAGTCCTGGAGCAGTGTCTCGGGCGCAAGGCGGAGAAGAATTTTCTGCCCATGCAGCCCGGCGACTTGCCGGATACCTGGGCGGACGTCGAGGCCTTGGCGCATGATGTCGGCTATCGCCCGTGCACCGAATTATCGGTGGGTGTGCGGCGTTTCGTCGAATGGTATCTTGAGCATTATCAACAACGCGCCGCTTGAGCACGCACCAGACATGACAACTTTGAATTCTAACAACGCGGCATGGAGTGCGCTCGCCCGGCATGCGGCTCAGTTGGGGCCGAAGCATTTGCGCGAGCTCATCGCGACGGACGCCGATCGGTGGCGCGACTTCCATCTCGAGTACGGCCCCTGGCTGCTCGACGTCTCGCGTCAGCGGATTACGCGCGAGACCTTGAGCCTGCTGTACGGTCTGGCGCGCGCCCTGGGGCTGGCGGCAAACATCGAGGCGATGTTTCGCGGCGATCCGATCAACACGACGGAGCGCCGCGCGGTGCTGCATACGGCGCTGCGCTCGGAATTTGCGGGCTCGCCGGCGATTCAAGCCGAAGTGCGCGAATCGCGCGCCATGCTCGCGAACTTCGTCGGCGCCGTGCGCCGCGCCGAGCAGCGTGGCAGCACCGGCCGCCCGTTCAAGCACATCATCAACATCGGCATCGGCGGCTCGGACTTGGGTCCGCTGTTGGTCTGCGATGCGCTGCGTCACGAGTGGAGCGGGGGCATCACGCCGCACTTCGTCTCGAATGTCGATCGTACCCAGCTCAATGATTTGATCCGCCGCCTCGATCCCGCCGAAACGCTCGTCATCGTTTGCTCGAAAACCTTCACGACGCTCGAGACACAGGCCAATGCGCATGCCGCGCGCGGCTGGATCGTCGAGGCGCTTGGGCAGCGCGCTCCTGCGGATCATTTCGTCGCCGTCTCGACCAATGCGCCGGCCATGGATGCGTTCGGCATCGCGCCGACGCGGCGTTTCACGATGTGGGACTGGGTCGGCGGGCGCTATTCGGTGTGGTCGGCGGTCGGCCTGATCGCGGAGCTCGTGATCGGCAGCGATCGCTTCGTCGAATTCTTGAGCGGCGCGAGCGAGATCGACCGGCATTTCATGAGCGCGCCGTTCGAGGAAAACTTGGCGGTCACGATGGGGCTCTTGGGCGTCTGGAATCGCAGCTTTCTCGCGCTGCCGACGCTGGCCGTGCTGCCTTACGATCAGCGCCTCGCGCAGCTTGCGGCCTACCTGCAACAGCTCGAAATGGAGAGCAACGGCAAATCGGTGACCTTATCAGCGGAGCGCGTCGCCTATCCGACCGCGCCGGTCGTCTGGGGCTCGCCGGGTTCGAGTGCGCAGCATTCGTACTTCCAGATGCTGCACCAGGGCACCGCGTCGGCGGCCTTGGATTTCATCGCGCCGCTGCGCGGATCCTGGGGAGATACGAGCGGCCAAGACCTCGCCTTGCAAAATTGTCTCGCGCAGTCGCAGGCATTTGCGTTCGGCCACACGCTCGCGGAAGTCGAGGCGGAAATGCGTGAGGCGAAGGCGCCCGAGACCGAGATCGCGCGGCTGGCCGCGCATCGCGTTTACGACGGCAATCGGCCGAGTTCGCTGCTGCTCTACCCGCAGACGAGCGCGCGCACGCTGGGCAGCTTGCTCGCGCTCTACGAACACAGCGTCTATGTGCAGGGGGTCGTCTGGGGCGTGAATTCTTTCGATCAATTCGGCGTGGAGTTGGGTAAGAAGCTCGCGATCGGAATCGACCTCACGGGCGCGCATGCGCCGACCGGGCATGGGGCCGAGGGGCTTGCGGCATTGATCGCGTATATCGCGGGGCATCGATAGCGAAGCATCGGTCGGCTAGAGGAGCCAAATTTCGTGCCGGCGTCAGACGTGAGCCGGGTGTGTTAAGATGACCACATAGATGACCATATTGGAGCGGATCATGACACGCGTCTCGGTTGTAAAAGCCAAGGCAAATTTCAGCCGCCTTCTCGCCGAAGCGGAGGCCGGTCGGGAAGTTTTAATTACGCGGCGCGGCACCGCGGTTGCGAAAATTTCGGGCGTGTCGCCGGCGAAGGTCGCACCAAATATCAAGCCGATTGCTGCATTTCGGGCGCGACTCGTGCAGACCGCTCCGTTCGCCTCTGAGCTGATCCGTCGAGTGCGCGACGAGCGCTATTGATGCGATATCTCGACACCAGCGTTCTGGTGCCGTTGTTCGTGCCGGAACCAGAATCTGATCGCGTGCAAAGATGGATCGAGCGACAGGGTGCTAATGTGCTGGCGATCAGTGAGTGGACCCTTACTGAGTTTGCAAGCGCAATGAGTCTCAAGGTGCGGATCAAGCAGCTGCAGCCGGATCAAGCTCGAAGCGCCCAGAGCCTGATCGAGAAATTGGCGGCCGAGAGCCTACAGGTACATACCCCGACGCGCGCAGATTACGTTCTAGCCAAAGCATTTCTAGGCCAATACTCGTTGGCACTGCGGGCCGGCGATGCGCTGCATCTTGCGATTGCACAAAACGAGGGTGCCGAAGCCGTGTTTTCGCTGGATCGGCTGTTCGTCGCCGCGGGGCGCAAGCTGAAGATTAAGACGCAACGCCCGATCTGACGCTAGGCGGCGCGAGTTTTAATCAATTCACTCTTTGAAATCGGAGCTGGTATCGGTTGACCCGCTTTGCGCAAAGCCTCGATGTGCAGTGCGACGCCTTCGCGAATGAGTTTGAGTACTTCGCGGCGAGTCGCTCCAACGGCTGCGCATCCGGGAAGATCCGGCACGTAGGCGCCATAGCTGCTTTTGCCCTTTTCAAGGATACTCTGCGACCCGGTGCGATCCCAAACCCCGCCGCACGGGCGCGTGTCCTATAATGCCGGACCGTCAAACCGCAGGATCGAATTTTGTCAAATCCACGCAAAGGCATCATCTTGGCCGGCGGCGCCGGCACGCGCCTGCACCCGATCACCTTGTCGCAGAGCAAGCAGCTGCTGCCGGTCTATGACAAGCCGATGATCTACTATCCGCTCGCGACCTTGCTGTCGGCGGGCATCCGCGAATTTCTGATCATCACGACGCCGCGCGATAGCCAGGCGTTTCGCGATCTGTTGGGTTCGGGCGAGCAGTGGGGCGTGAAGTTCGACTACGCGACCCAGGCGGAGCCGAACGGTATTGCGATGGCGCTGATCATCGGCGAGGAGTTTCTCGCCGGCGCGCCCGCAGCGCTGATCCTCGGCGACAACATTTTCTACGGCGCGAACCTTTCCGAATCCTTGCTGGCGGCTTCGGCGCGCAGCGACGGGGCGACCGTCTTCGGCTATTACGTGCAGGATCCGGAACGCTACGGCGTGGTGCAGTTCGACGCCGGCGGTAAGGTCGTCGACTTGCTGGAAAAGCCCTTGAAGCCGCCCTCCAATTATGCGGTGACAGGCGTGTATTTTTACGACGGTCGAGCCCCGGCGATCGCGCGCACGATCAAGCCCTCGGCGCGCGGCGAACTCGAGATCACCGATTTGAATCGAGCTTACTTGCGCGAAGGCAAGCTGCGCGTCGAGCGCCTCGGGCGAGGCACGGCGTGGCTCGACACCGGTACGCATCAGTCCTTGTTGGATGCGGGCTTGTTCGTGCGCATACTCGAGGAACGCCAAGGCCTCAAGGTCGCATGCGTCGAGGAGGTCGCGTGGCGCATGGGCTTCATCGACGCGGCGCAGGTCGAGCGCCTCGCGCAGCCGCTCAAGAAAAGCGGTTACGGCGAGTATCTGCTGCGCATCGTGCGCGACGAGCGCAACCCATGAGATTCCACGCGACGCCGATCGCCGACGTGATCCTCATCGAGCCAAGGGTGTTCGGCGACACCCGCGGCTTTTTCATGGAGACCTGGCAGGCGCTCAAATTCCTGGAAGCCGGCATAGACGCGCACTTTCTCCAGGACAATCACAGCCGCTCGACGCAGTGGACGCTGCGCGGCATGCATCTGCAGGTCGAGCATACGCAAGGCAAACTGGTGCGCGTCACGTCCGGCGCGGTATTCGACGCGGTCGTCGATTTGCGCTGCGCATCGCCGACCTTCGGCCAGTCTTGGGGCACGGAATTGTCGGATAAGAATCATTTGATGCTGTGGGTGCCGCCGGGACTCGCGCACGGCATCCTGACCACCTCGCCGAGCGCGGATTTTCTCTACAAGTGCACCGATTTTTACAGCCCCCAGCACGAGCGCACGCTCGTATGGAACGATCCCATTGCCGCCATCGATTGGCCGCTGCCCGACGGCGTCGAGCCGAATCTCTCGGCCAAGGATCAGCACGGCGAGACCTTCGCTGATATCCACAAATTCGAATGAAGATTCTGGTGCTGGGAGCGGCGGGACAGGTCGGGCGTGCAGTCGTGAACTCCGCCCCGTCGGAACATGGCGTGCTCGCGACGACGCTTGCCGAGCTCGATATCCGCGGCGAGGCTGCCGTGGCCGCGACGCTCGCCCAAACCCATTTCGATTGGATCATCAATGCGGCGGCCTATACGGCCGTCGATCGCGCCGAGACCGAGCGCAGCGAAGCGCTCGCGATCAACGATACTGCCGTCGGCGTCGTGGCGCGCGCCGCCGCGCGCACCGGCTGCCGCCTGCTGCATCTTTCCACGGATTTCGTGTTCGACGGGCAGTCGAATCGCGCCTATCTGCCCGGCGATGCCACGAACCCCTTGAGCGTCTATGGCGCGACCAAGCTGGGCGGGGAGCGCCGGGCGTTGAGCGAGAGCCAGGGCGGTGTGGTGCTGCGCACCGCCTGGGTTTATGACTCGACGGGGCGCAATTTCGTTTTGACGATGCTTCGCCTCATGCGCGAGCGGCCCGAAGTGCGCGTCGTCTGCGATCAGATCGGCACGCCGACCTGGGCCTCGGGGCTGGCCCAGGCGATCTGGGGCCTGATCGGCGCCGCGGCGGCGCCCGGGATCTTTCATTGGACGGATCTGGGTGTCGCGAGCTGGTACGATTTCGCGGTCGCGATACAGGAAGAGGCGCTCGCGCGCGGCCTGCTGAGGGCGGCCGTGCCGATCGTACCGATCGCGACGTCTGCTTATCCGACGCCCGCGGTTCGCCCCAAGTTCAGCGTGCTCAATACCGAATCGACGCGCGCGCTCGTGCAGGCGCCCGCGCACCACTGGCGGCACAACTTACGGAATATGCTCGATGAGCTACGACCCGCATAACGTCTTGATCACCGGTGGGGCCGGCTTCATCGGCGCGAATTTCGTGCGCCATTGGCTGGCGCGCGCCGATGCGGGCAGGGTCGTCGTGCTCGATGCGCTGACCTATGCCGGCAACATCGAAAACCTCGCCGGTCTCGAGCGCGATCCGCGCTACCTGTTCGTGCGCGGGGATATCTGCGACGAGGCGGCCGTGCGCGCGCTGCTCGGGCAGCACCAGATAGACACGCTCGTGCATTTTGCCGCGGAGTCCCACGTGGACCGCTCGATCTTAGGACCCGACGATTTCATCCGCACCAATCTCGTCGGTACCCATGCGCTGCTCAAGGCGGCCAAATCCGCGTGGATCGAGACCCAATTCGCGCGGGGGCACCGCTTTCACCACGTTTCGACCGACGAGGTTTACGGCTCTCTGGGGCCTGCCGACGCGCCGTTTCACGAAGCGACGCCGTATGCGCCGAACTCGCCGTATTCCGCGACCAAGGCGGGCTCCGATCACCTCGTGCGTGCCTATCACGAGACCTACGGTCTCGCCACGACGGTCACCAATTGTTCGAACAATTACGGCCCCTATCAGTTTCCGGAAAAGCTCATTCCGCTGATCATCATGAACATCCTTTCCGGCGATCCGCTTCCGGTCTACGGCGACGGGCTGCAAGTGCGCGATTGGCTGCACGTCGCCGATCATTGCGTGGCGATCGAGCTCGCGCTGACGCGCGGCAAGCCCGGCGAGATCTACAACATCGGCGGCAACAGTGAAACGACCAATATCGAGATCGTGAAAACGCTCTGTGCGCTCGTCGATGAGACCTTGATCGCGCGAGAGGACTTGCGCAAGGCGTTTCCCTCCTCGCCCGCCGCGAACGGCAAACAGGCCAGCGATTTGATCGTGCACGTGCGCGATCGGCCGGGCCACGATCGGCGCTACGCGATCAATTACGGCAAGGCGCAGCGCGAGCTCGGCTATGCGCCGGCGCGCGACCTCGAGGGCGGCCTGCGCGCAACCCTCGACTGGTATTTGGACAATACGCGCTGGTGGCAGGCGCTCTTGGGCAGGGATTATGCGGCTTGGGTCGAGAAGAATTACAGCCGGTAGGGGCACCGGCCTGCGATTTGCTCTTAGGGGATCGCCACTTTACAATTCTCGACCCGCGTTCGTGATTCGCGGCTGGTAAACTCCTGTTTTCTCAACACGAATCGCTAACCCGGAACCGGGGCAGGCAATCATCATTGCTTGGCGAATGCGGCGCGTTCGGTTAAAGGCGATGATGCACAATCGATCTTCTACTATGCCAATGAAGGGTTTCGGCGCCGCAATTGTACTGCTGTTGTTCAGCGCATACGCGGCCGCGCAGAACACTACATCGGATACGCTTCAGCAGCTGAAAGACGCGATTCCTCAGGACCAGCAGAGCCAGATCTTGCAGAGTATCTTGGGCAAGGGCGAGACCAGCGGGACGTCCAAGAAGACCGACAAACAACTCAACATGCCCGAAACCGTACGATCGCAAGCTGCACAGCAGGATATGTTGGACATCGC
>Ga0209415_10017901_pt1 | contig 11230 bp, 12 predicted proteins | sample PeaSoiSIISIP2007_FD_187696 | JGI IMG/M metagenome (GOLD analysis project Ga0209415, IMG submission 187696) | Peat soil microbial communities from Weissenstadt, Germany - SII-SIP-2007 (SPAdes) (version 2) | ecosystem: Environmental > Terrestrial > Soil > Wetlands > Peat | place: Germany...
CGCAGACAATGAGATATTCGGGGCCGGAAAGATCGTGGATCAGGTCTGGCGCGGCATCCGCCAGGCCAAGGTACTCCTAGCTGAGCTGACGACCAGGAATGCAAACGTTTACTACGAGCTGGGACTGGCCCATGCACAAGGCAAGCCTGTAGTCCTGATCGCGGCCAAAGGCGAGGACGTACCATTCGACGTGAGTCATATCCGCGTGGTGTATTACGATGTAAACGATCCATTCTGGGGCAGTAAGCTGATTAACAAAGTCGCTGAGAATATCCGCTCAGCGCTGACTAACCCGGAAGAAGCCGTTCTGCGAGTGGCGGACTAGGTCGGTTCTGCCTACGCTGCGCCCGCGCCGACGCACCGCCTTCGCTCAGGAAAGCGGCGAGCGCCAGTGACGCGGGAACGCAGGTACCCGGATAGCCGAGCACCGCGAGAGCGGCACGGTGTGCCAGCTCGCGTGCGTGAACCAGGGTGGAAGGACAGTTGACGCCGCCACCATCGCGGCAGCCTTGAGGGGTGCCGGTGACGCTCACCGGACATGCCTCGGGTCAAGCGGCGGGTACGGGTTTGCCGTCCATGCGATATCAGACGCCACGATCCCGAGGGCCACTGCGCCATGCGGCAGTGCCACCGTACCGACCGGGAACGCCACGATCTCGTTGCCGTGGCGGGCAAGAACCGATGTCACGTCGGTCGCGAGCGGGATTCGCTGGCGGGACTTCTGCGGCAGGATCACCTGTCTGCCTTCGGGGAAAAAGCTGGGCAGTACGGGCCTGCGACCGCCCGGCAGGCACGAAGGACCGCGCTTAGTCGCCTCGTGGAGAGGCTTCGCAGAAGTTGGCTCGGCGTGGCGATTCTTATGACCAAACAATTCAGGTACTCAATTCTTCAGGCGGCAGCGATGTTTTCCTGCCAGGCGAACTGTAGAAGGTGACAAAGGCGCGTAGGTCGCCATCGTTCATGTCTAGCAGCCTGGCAATACCGGCGACGATAATTGTGCTCTGCCGGACTGGCAGGTCTAGCTGTTCAAGTTTTCGGAAGCCGACTTAATGACTGGCAATGGCACGTTGCCGATGGTCAGTCTCGCGCCTTTTGGCACGGTGCCGGGAGTGCTTCCCATACCAAGATCAACTCCGTTCTGTCTACCCTTTCATGATATCATGAATACAACGATTGAACGAAGATGATCATGAACATTCCGGCTATTCATAGCCTGGACGGACTAGACATAACGAACGTCTAGAAGAAAGACAATTCAGTGAGCGATTACGACCTACCGGTAAATCCCGAGCGCACTACATACCGCAAGGAATTGCCAGCCTGCGTGAACTGCGGACGGAGTTTCAATGAACACGCACCCTATGAAGGCGGTTATCGCTGTCCGGTGCGGGCATGAGGCTCCTATCCCGTTTTGCATGGCTGCTGGTCGCGGGCGTGGCGCTTCTGCTATCCAATTATTCTTTGGCCTATGTAGCGATGCACTGGCATGTGGTGCCAGTTCTGGCATGGCTGGTCAGCATTGCGCTGGACGGCACCGCAGTCATCTGCGCCCGTATTTCGCTGGAAGCCGCCAGGCGCGGGGACTCGGGGCTATCGGCCACTATCACGGTCCTGTGCTTCGCGCTCCTATCGGCTTTCTTCAACAGCATGCACGCGCAGCTCGCGGGCGACCCGTGGCAGGCGCGTATCTTCTTTGCCACGCCGCCGATAGCCGCTCTTATCGTGCTAGAGCTGAGTATCCGGGCGCAGCGACGAGATGCGCTCCGTGAGGCCGGGCGGATTGCTGACCCGCTGCCTGCGATGGGCGCAGCTATGTGGGCTAATCTTCCGCTGAGCACGTACCGGGGTATCCGGCGAGTGCTGCGAGCACGGCAGACAGCAAGGCTGACCGCGACTGCGGCTATCGAGCGAGCGCAGGAATCCGCACGCGCTCAGATCAGGCAGGCGCAGCTTGCAAACGATATCCGGCTGGCTCTTATCCCGCCCGACCTTCAGCGTGCCACTACTCAGACCAGTGCGGTACGCGCCGCGCTCCGCGAGCTAGGCGAGGACGCTAGTGCTGGTGAAGTTTCGGCGTGGCTTTCTGACCGAGGCTGGGTTGTAGACCCGTCAAACGTGCGCGTGATCCGGGCACGAAGCTCGGACCAGGAGCGCAACACTAGCGTTACACCGCTGCGACAGATCGTTTCACCGCCGTATCACGTCGTATCGGAAGTCGAGCTGGAAGGCGAGCCGGTACCTGATGCTGACATGCAGGCAGTACCGTGACTCCCCGATCGCCGCGCCGGGTAAGCCGCGAGGCCATGCAGCGAGCGCATCCCGAACGCGAGCCGGTAACCGCTGTCTGCCGCCGTTGCGGCCATCAGTGGGAATCGTGGGCTGCTGACCGGAGCGCTATTCGCTGCCCTGGTTGCCGGTACGCCTTTAAGCTGCGGCGGATTGCCGGTCCCGCAACCGGCGAGTCCGCAAACCTGACCGTATCGACGCAGGCCAGGACGGTTGTCTCGCCCGCATCTGTTGCAGCGCTCAGTCCTGTGCCTGTGACCGCTGTCCGACCACCGTACGTTGCCCGAGAGCCGGTTGATAAGGCTGCGCAGGCAACCGATGCTTACGGCGACGAATACGAGCCGGATTATGATCTGGCTGTCGCCTCGGTCACAGCAGCGCAGATACAGGCCGAAGGTGCGAGAGTCGCGGCAGCCATCCAGCGCTGTCATGCGACCGGCAGACCGCAGCGTGCTACTGGCCCGCCTGAAATGATCCAGCGGCTTAGCGCGGGTGTCGCCAGCATCAGCGCCGACTTTCCCTACATTCGCCAACGGGTCGAGCCGTGCGGGATAGGTGCCCTGTCACTTACGATCTGGGTAGATCGGGAAGCGCTCACCGGCTCCGAGCGCCGGATTGCCATCGGGCAGGCCAGAGAAGCCGACCGGCCGCTGATGGACGTGATGCTTGAATCCGCACGGGAATCGGGCACTGTCGTAGGCGCGGCAGTAGTCAGCGGCAGCGAGGCACTGAAGAAGATTCGCGCTGGACGGGCAGGCAGGCGGCGCAGTAATAGCGGATGTGATTACTGCAATGCTCAGGCCGGATATAACACTCAGGGAATCTATCTGGTCCGCTCGCCTTCGTTTCGTGGTGAACGTCGTTTGTGTGCCAGGCATGCGGCCCAGGAATCCGCGGTGCCCGGTGCTGTGCTAGAGGCTGTATCCGCATGAGCGATCAGTGACGTAACGGCATGACAGAAAGCGCACCTAGCTGGCAGGAACAGGCAGCATGTCGCGGAGTGCCACTCGATCTCTTCTATAGCTTCAAGCCTGCCGTTATCGCGAAGGCGCTGGAACACTGTACGCGATGTCCCGTTGTAGCGGAATGCCTGGGGATGGCTGACAGAGCGGAAGCGGACGATAGTCATGTCTGTGGCATATTTGGCGGACTCACCGCAGAGCAGCGACGCCAGCCCCGTTCCTCCGCAGCTTAGCCCAAGTCCGCTTCATGGCTACATGTATCCTGCAACCTGGCAGCTAGCTGGCGGGTTAGCCAGGCCGGGATCATACCCGCTGTCAAGTACGTACGACATAGACTGACCCGATGGCACGCTTACGCCAGAGAAACCGAGCGGTATGTAATTATCACTGCCAACCTCATGACCACCGGCATCGTAGTAGACAATGTTTACGTTCAGCAACCCGCTCTGCGGAGTTGGCCCGGTAATGCGGATTTGCGGCTGCCAGTTAGCCCCGCCGGTTATCACGCATATGAAGCTAGGGCCGCTGGCTTCGCTAGCAAGGCTGCACGCAGATAGCGCTATAGGGAGCGCCATCGCAATAAGAGCCGCGACGATCGCGTGACGGAAGTCTTTCGTGAGCATGACGAACCTCTCTGCCTTTGAGAAAGGCTATGATTCAGACGCGATGGTTATGCTACTCAGGCCCAATAACGCACCAGACAATTTTCCCGCAACCTGGAATCGGCCGCGCACCCCACCGAACGCTGAGTATCGCAACCAGCATTAAGCCCCGCCCGTGCTCGGTGTCGTATTCCGCATCCTGTAGTTCCGGCATCCTCGGACTCGGGTCATGAACTTCGATCAGGACCGTGCCGATACCGGCTGTAAGGCGCATGGTCACCACACTGCCGGGCGATGCTGTTATCGCATTTGTCACTAGCTCGCTAACAAGCGATTCAGCGGTGCGGGCAATAGCGGCCATCCCCCATTCGGTCACGACATTACGCGCGTGCTTTCGCGCGCATGGTACAGCCGAGGGCATGGCCCACAGCTCAAGCAGCGTGTAGCGCGGATGATCCCGCTCGGGATGGAAGGCGCGGTCAGCACCGGAGCTGTGCTCTGGCAACCCGGCCGCTCCACCGGCCGGTGCCCTGACAGTGCTGGCCGCGCCCGTGATGCCAGCGCCGGGGAACTGCTCACCGTAGGAAGTTGCCGGATGAACGGCCGGTGCTCCCCATGTGGTGCCGGTCGCGCTATCGGGGCAGCCAGTCATCTTGCGCCCTTCGGTCACATCACTCGCTAACGGTCTGGCAGACTCCGACTAGCATGACGCTGGACTACCCACGATGGCAAGCGGACTTTGGCGATTCGCCAAAATGAAGCGGAGGCATGATGCCGGTACGGCCAAGCCCGACCGTGCGGGGACGCAGGCTGAGATATGAGCTGCGCCGGTTGCGTGAGCAGCGGAATCTCACGATCGAGCAGGTAGCTGAACGATCGCGCGGCGACTGGACTGCCTCCGCAATCTCGCGGTGGGAACGAGGCGACCGGCGCATCCGGCCCGTAGACCTTCGTGCGCTGCTGGATATCTACGATGTCCAGGGAGATCAGCGGGAAGTGCTGCTCACACTCGCGCGTGAGGCCAGGACACGCGGATGGTGGCAGTCCTACAGCGGTGACGCGATACCCGAGTGGTTCCAGGTCTATCTAGGTCTGGAGTCCGAGGCGGCGACGATCCGCGAGTACGACGCGGAACTGATCCCCGGCGTGCTCCAGACCGGGGATTACTACCGGGCGTTCATGCTCGCAGCACCAGCGGCAGCCGATGAGCAGGCCATCGAGCGCAAGATAGCCGTCAGGACCGCGCGGCAGGAACGTCTCACAGCCGATGACGCGCCCGAAGTGTGGCTGATCTTGAACGAGGCGGTTACACGTCGCGTCGTCGGTGGCCGTGACGTGATGCGCAGACAGCTTGAGCGTGTCGCGGAACTAGCGGAGCGACCGAACATCAGCGTTCAGCTTCTCCAGTTCCGCTCCGGTGCGCATCCGGCAATGGACGGATCGTTCACGGTGCTCGGGTTTCCCGAGGCGCTGGACCCCGATGTTGTCTACATCGAGAGCCAGACGGGTAGCCTCTACCTTGAGAAGGAGCCAGAGGTTCAGCGGTACCTGGCCATGTTCACGCACCTAGTTGCGTCGGCCGTTGGTCCCGAGGAATCTCGCAGGATGATCACCGAGGCGGCGGCAGCCATCTGAGCGTGTCGCCTCACGGGAGGACAGGATGACCAGCAAAGATACTGACCTGACAGGCGCGGTCTGGCGTAAGAGCGAGCGCAGCAACAACGGTGGTAACTGTGTTGAGGTTGCTACCAACCTCCCCGGCATAGTCGCGGTCAGGGACTCGAAAGATGCTGATGGTCCGGCGCTGACCGTCAGTCCTGCCGAGTGGTCCGCGTTCCTGGCAGGCGTCCGGGCTGGAGAGTTCAGCCTGTAACTGCACGTCACAGTGTTACGGGCTGGATTAGCCCTGCACCAGCCCAGCCAGACCCGTCTACTCCAGCTCTGATACCAGCGCTGACAGATGCCCGCGCCGCTGTATCTCATCGGCGATGTGCTCCCAGGCCGTCTGACCGTTGATCTGCGACCACTGCCACGCCTTGAGCCGGGCTTGGCAGAGCTGGGATGACACGTCTACCGGGATAGCCCCCCAGGGAATCCCGAGCAGTTCATGACCTGCTAGGGCGGCAATAACAGCCCTGTCCTGCGCCGTGTCGTGCGGCCGACCGGTGCGCTTCCGGCCGTACGGTCCAGTTAGGGGCTCGGGAATCCAGCCGCGAACTATTGTCCACACATCATCAGGCAGCAGCTCGTCAGCGGTCACGCCGTCGCGCAGCCGGGCCGGGCGGTACGACGATACCGGTATGCGCTCCGCACGAGTTTTGCGTGCGCGAGGTATCCGTACCTCACCGCTGGCCGCACCCGCGAGAATGCGTGCCGCGCTCTCAGCGTGCGGACGCAGAGCCGCGCCAAGGTCTGCTGCATGGCTGGCGAGCTGATGCGTCAGCGGCGGCACGAGCCTGCACCTGCCTTCGCGGGTTTCCGTGAGCCAGCGCCGGTCAAGATAGCGCGGCTTGCCCTTGGCGTCACATGGGACGCCTGTTCCGCAGTCGAGCATTGCGAGGATGAGCCTGTCACAGTGAGGGCGGACAGCCTCGATCAGATCGAGCGCCAGAGAATCACGACCAGCCTTGTCGGCGTGGAGGATACCGAGCGCAGGATGAAGCCCGAGCGCGTGGCAGGCGTGGACGGCTTCCGTCTCGGCAATCCGGTACAGGTAGTTCAGCATCGCGTCTGCGGGATCGGTCGCGTCCTTATTCCTCTGGTAGCCATCCCATGCGAGGCTCGACCGGCAGGTGAAATCGTGCCAGAGCGCAGGCACCAGGGAAAGATCGTGTGGTGAGAACGGGACGTGTACCCGCTCAGCCCAGACCTGCCAGTACACGATCGCGGCCTGTCCTTCCCAGGTCCGGCAGTCGTCCAGCGTTTCGCAGCGCTTCAGCTCGTCCGCGTACTCATCGATCATCCGGGCAGCGCCGGTAGCACGGAGGATGTCGCGAAGGTTAGCCGCCTGCCCGGATAGCTTCGCGGTGATTAGGTCACGGGTGATGCGCAGGCCGGTCTCGTCACCAGGCGCGTAAGCCTGCGCTCGCAAGAGCCGGGCGTCAGTACGGACGGAGCCGGATGCAGCAATAATGCTGCTGTCTTGCACGTCAAGCATCGACCAGGGTAGTTCCGCCCAGTGCAGCCAGCGGATTACCTCCGCAGACATGAGACCGTGACCGGCGAGGATGAGAAGCCGTGAATAGGTGCGCGGGAGCCTCGGTATTTTGCGGGTGCGCGGATGTCCTGGCGGGCCGTCCGTCACGTTCAGGTGACCGGCGCGAACAGTGATGCGGATGTCGTGACCGTCCGCGATGAGGACGGCACGGTCAGTAGATGCCTGTTCCCACGCGCTCAGGTTAATGGAGGGATGCGTGTACGCTGCTGTCTCAGCCATAGCTGTGTGTCCTCACAGTCTGTGGTCAGAGTCCGGCTGGCGGTCGCAACGCTGGCCGGACTCGCTTGGTTATGGCAACAGAATATCACGACGCCTATCTACGCGCATCGTTATCTGCGCACGAGCTTAACCGTACCGTTACATTCTCACGGACATAGCGGCTCCACGAGGATGGCACCGCGCCAAGAATAGCTTGACACGCGGAATCGAAGGGCAGTCTGAGAATGTGCGTGAATTACTCAGAATTACGCTCGAATTAGATCGGGACTGTCCGAGTCATATGAGGTACCCCGCCGACGATCTTGAGTACGGACCAGCTCAGGGCGTTTGCCCAGGTCAGAGGCCATGCCCAACGGTCTGCCACCCACCAGGCGCGAGCACGTTTCCGCTGGTCAGGAGGGGTACGGCCCGGCAGGAAGAGGCCCGGCCAGCTTTGTAATTGGCCCAAGCCGAAGGTATAATAGTACTAAGAGGGTTAAGCCATTCCTGAAAGGAAGTTGATCATGGTGAACAGCGCTGGCATCAGTACCCGGTTCCCGCCTGGGATCGGGCCGGGCGTGATAGCTGCCCGAGCCGGGCTGATCGGCGCTACCCCTGGCGGGGTGCTCCGGTATCTAGCTTACCGCCTCGCGGGTCACAATGAAACTGAGGCCCGTGAGCGCGTCATTCCGCTTCGCAATCTCTCATCGTTCAATTCCCGGCCACGCGAGGAAGTGACACAGATTCCAGTTGCTGATCTGGAAGCTATTCGCGCACGACATCCGGGGAAGCCTATTTCGTATCTGCTTCGCTTCCAGGCAGCTAAAGAAGCTGGCGCTGATGATGCGCTGGCAGACGAGATCGCATCGAGTATCACAGTCGGCCGACCGAAGGGCGCAAAAGACCTGCACCAGCGGACCCGGCGCACCAATGCTGAGCTGACGACCGCCAGCGAGGCGATCACAACCTAGAAAGGAAAAAGCTGGGGCGGCTACCCGTGCAAGGAAAACCGCGCCAGCTCAACCCGTCAATGAATATTATACCAGAGCAGACCCGCGAAACCGACTCGCTGAGCGCCCGCCTGGCAGGCTGGCGCGAGACGTTCGTTGCTACCGTCAGCCGCGATCAGCTCAGCGCTGCACTCGGTGCCCGGCTGCCCGCAGCGCCGCTTCTGGTCCAGGCAGAGCTAATCGTTTCCGGCCTGACCGCCGAGTTCATGCTTGATCCGATCACTGCCCGAAGCAATATATACCCGTATGTGCTTGCCGCCGTCGTGGTAGCCGCGCACCGCAGGCGACCCGCTGTCGCCAGCGAGCAGGTCAAGCGCATCCGCCACTTCCTGCGCCAGCCTGCCGTGCGGCAGCGCATGGCGTGGCACTCAGAGCCGCTGATCCGGCGCGAGATTGAGTCCTTCAATCCCGATGGCACCGTGACTTACAGGTGGCTAGCATGACAACTCCGCAGCCACCGCCGCCGGAAATCATCCTGCCGACAGGCAGACCAGCATTCCTGATGCGCTCAGGACGATATGCCGAGCACCCGCCCTGGTCAATCCTGTCGCGCCGCAGTCGGCAGGAGCTATACCGGATCGGCACGGCACAGGGCCAGTCGCACTATCAGGTGCGGCGTGCTTACGCGGCTGGTGAGCCGCTGGGCACGACGCAGTATCAGCAGCGCCAGGCGCGGGGCATCATCAGCGGCAGGATCAGGCCAGGTCGCAGCTATCAGCAGTATGCGCCTCGGACACGCAAGCGGATTGACCGGCTGATTGAGCAGCGGCAGAACACCGAGGGTGTCTCGCGGCGACAAGCGCTCCGCGATATTCAGGAAGGACGATGGCGACCGACTGCCCAAAAAGAATACCAGCGTATTCCGCAGAATGTCCGGGCGCAGACTGCTAACCAGGGTTATGACGCCTCGCAGGACAGCCCAGCCCTGAGATACAAGCGTGATCAGGCAATCGCCGAAGCACAGAACTTCGTCGCACGGGAGCACGCGGAAGGTAACTTCAAGGCTAATGGCCAGACTCTGACAGCGCGTCTCAGCATGGCCACAGAGCAGCAGCTTGATATGTGGCTCACTGCCGATGATGCGGGTAGAAAGGCTCTGGCGATGGCACAGCCCGATGCCGAGATGGATACGAGAACGCTAAGGACAGGTCAGCGCGTGAACCCGGTCACTGGCGAGGTTGAGTATTACCACCCGATCACGGGCGGGCGGACTGATTACTCCTACGTTCACGACAATTTTGCCTGGTATCATTGATTAGTATATTGATTGGACCTTGTGATGGCTACAGTCACAGTTAGGAAGAAGTGCGCTAACGCCGGTTGCGGCAGTGAGTTCGACGCGGTGAAGGTCAGCGATAAATACTGCCCCGACTGCCGTGGTTCTAATGCTGCACGGAATGCCAGGGTAGCAGCGGCACACGCACAGCGGGAGTGCAGAGCGTGGTGGTGCGCTGCTGTACATGGCGGCCGGGCTAACCCTGCCGAGCCACGGCAGTCAGCCTGCAAGGAGTGCCTGACAACACCCATCTATGTCGCCCGCAGGCATGGTGGACACTTCAAGCTGCCCGGCTACGCCCGGCTTCAGGAACATCTCCGTAAGCCAGTCCAGTACTTCGCCGGTATCGACGGGGAAGGCTTCGGCAGTGGCGACACACATTCATACAGGCTGCTATCGGTAGGCACAGAGTCGCTGATCAGCGAGACGGATATTACCTGGGATCAGGCTCTTGAGTTTATGTACCGGCAGTACGATCCGAACGCAGTCTACGTCGCGTACTACTTCAAGTATGACCTTGCCCGCATCTTCCGCACACTACGCGAGGATCGCGCCAGGACGCTGCTATCTAGGCCCGGCATCGCCAGCCGGAAGCGCAGGAACCCCAGTAACCCGATGCCGTTCCCAGTGGAAGCGTGCCCCGTACATGCTGGCCCGTGCCGCTGTGATAAGCGATGGGTATTCGATCTGATGGAAGGCGAGCGGCGGCTGTACTTCAAGCCGAAGCGCTGTAACTGTCCGACGATCCCTACCGAATGCGAGCACGTCAAGGCTCTGTCGCCCATGTGGATATGTGACGTAGCAGACTACTTCCAGGCACCTTTTCTAGACGTGATCGAAGCGGACTACAAGGCTGGCGGCGGTATCTGCACGGCAGAGGAACTTGAACTGCTACGCAAGGGGAAGAACAACCGGGCGAACGCTGCGCTTGACCCGCAGACGATCGAATACAACCACCTAGAGAATATCCTGCTTGGCCGCGTGATGGACCGCGTTAAGGCAGTGCTAGCGCGATGTGAGATATTCGTCCGCAAGAATGAATGGTACGGCGTCGGCCACGCTGCCCAGCTCTGGATGGACAATCGGCCGGGCATTCTGACTCGTGACGAGAGTCAGATGCCAGATCAGCTACTCGAACTTGGCCGCGCAAGCTACTACGCGGGCTGGATGGAAGACCTTGTCCACGGCATCATTCCTGGGAGCACGTACGCCTACGACCGAAACTCGGCTTACTGCGCTGACATGGTGAACCTGCCATGCCTTGAGCACGGGTCATGGAACTACGGCAGGGGCAGGAAGGTCCCAGCGCTGCGGCCAGGTCATCTCAGGCTGCTGCACGGGACGTTTGCCGCACCAGGCTACGCGCCGACCGGGCCGCTTCCCTACCGTGAGGCGAACGGCTCAACTAAGCGTCCGCAGCGGGTATCCGGCTGGTACTGGGAACATGAAATCATGGCGGCGCGGGATGCCGGACTCATTAATTCGATGCAGATTGATGAGTGGTGGGATTACACGCCATGTGATTGCCCGCCTCCGTTCCGGGAGATCAAGCAGTTCTACAACCTGCGGACGCGCTATGCGAAGGGAACTATCGAAAACAGGATTCTGCGGGTACTCCCGAGCACGGTCTACGGGAAGATGTGTCAGTCTGCTGGTGACCCGAAGTATTCTAACTTCCT
>Ga0209415_10017902_pt1 | contig 11230 bp, 10 predicted proteins | sample PeaSoiSIISIP2007_FD_187696 | JGI IMG/M metagenome (GOLD analysis project Ga0209415, IMG submission 187696) | Peat soil microbial communities from Weissenstadt, Germany - SII-SIP-2007 (SPAdes) (version 2) | ecosystem: Environmental > Terrestrial > Soil > Wetlands > Peat | place: Germany...
GCGTCGGTCACGACGAAGGCGAGCATCGTCGCCATCTTGGGCTCGATCATCCCCGCGCCCTTCGCGCATCCCGCCACCGTCACTTCGACGCCGCCGATCCTAAGGCGCGCCGAGGCTATCTTGGGATGAGTATCCGTGGTCATGATCGCGCGCGCGAAATCTTCCAGCCCGCTGGGCGAGAGCGCGGCCACCGCGTCGCGAATCCCGCCACGGTATCTCTCGAGATCGTAGAGATGTCCGATGACGCCGGTCGAGCACGGCGCCACCAGTTCGGGCGCGCATCCGATTCCTGCCGCCAGCGCGGCGCATGAGTCCCGCGCGAGCTTGATTCCAGCCTTGCCGGTGAAGCAGTTGGCTGAGCCCGAATTGGCGGCGACCGCTTGCAGGCGGCCGCGCCGGATGCGTTCCTGGGTGACGACGACCGGGGCGGCTTTGACCCGGTTGGTGGTGAAGACGCCTGCCGCGGCGATTGGGCGATCGGCCACGATCACGCCGAGGTCCTTGCGTCCCGGCTCTTTGCGCAAACCGGCGGCGACCCCGGCGAAGCGAAAGCCTTTTACCACTCTAGGTTCCAGGGTCAGGTCCATCAGGAATGCGCCTCCGAGGGCGATCTATACGTGGCGCGTTGGTAACGGCGCAAGCGACCTACCGCTCTCGGCGCTGTCGTAAATCAATTAGGACAGCGCTCCGCTCGCTGAGCCCTCGTCCGCATTGCCCAGGATGTCGATAAATACAAAAAATCGCTTCGCGTAGATCCTTCACTACGGCGACCTTCGTTCAGGACGACAGAAAAAAAGGCTCTCTTTCTGTCGTCCTGAGCGTCACCGAAGAATTTACGCGAAGCGATAGATCTTCTTTGCTGCATTTATCCACACCCTCTACAACGTGGGCGAGTGCACTAAGAGCGTTGGGGGAGAGCAGGTCGGCGAACCGTCGGCGCGTCGCTGCGTTGAGGGGCCCCTACTTGCCGTGGCAGCGCTTGAACTTCTTGCCCGAGCCGCATGGGCACGGATCGTTGCGGCCGACCTTGTCGGCCTCGCGTTTTACTGCCCCCGGCGGAGCGCCGGCCGGCGCCTGCTCGGTCTGGCCGCCATGGCTCATCACCACCCGCTGCGGGCGATTCTGTTGCTCGAGTTGCTGTACGCTCTGTTCGCGCACGGTCTGCACCGAGAAGACCTTCTCGACCACGTCCATCTGCATCGTGGCCATCAGCGCCTCGAACATCGAGAAGCCTTCCTTCTGATACTCGACCAGCGGATTGAGCTGGGCGTAGCCGCGCAGCCCGATACTCTCTTTGAGATGGTCCATCGCGAGCAGATGGTCCTTCCATAGAGAATCGAGCGTCTGCAGCATCACGATTTTCTCGATCTGCCGCATCACCGGCGGCGTGAACTCCTGCTCGCGCTGGTCGTAGAGCGCGCGTACGCGTTCGCCGGCGACCTCGGCCAGGTCATCGGGATGGTCGACGGCGCGGCCGTTGGCGTTCTCGCGGAAATTGAAATGAAAATGGAACTGCTTGTAGAACGCGTCCTCGATCGCCTTCCAGTTCCATTCCTCGGGCGCGACTTCGGCCTCGACGTGGGCCTTGACGATCTCTTCGATCAGCGCGTCGCACATGTCGACCACGTCGTCCTTGATCGGCGCGCCCGAGAGCAGTTCCTTGCGCCGATGGTAGACCACTTCGCGCTGGCGGTTCATCACGTCGTCGTATTCGAGCAGATGCTTGCGGATGTCGAAGTTGTGCGACTCGACCTTCTTCTGCGCGTTCTCGATCGCCTTGCTGATCCATCGATGCTCGATCGGAACGCCGTCCTCCATCCCGATCCGGCCCATCAGGCCCTTGAGCTTGTCGGCGCCGAAGATGCGCAGCAGATCGTCCTCCAGCGAGAGAAAAAACCGCGAGCTGCCGGGGTCGCCCTGGCGTCCCGAGCGCCCGCGCAACTGGTTGTCGATACGGCGCGACTCGTGGCGCTCGGTGCCGAGAATGTGCAGGCCGCCGGCCGCGAGCACCTGCTCGCGCTCGGCCAGGCACTGGGCGCGGTACTTCTCGAGCGCGGCGCGGAACTTTTCGTCGTTGGGGTCGCGGGTGCCGGCTTCCGCCGCGGCCATGAACTCGGAGTTGCCGCCGAGCACGATATCGGTGCCGCGGCCGGCCATGTTGGTCGAAATCGTGACCCCGCCGAAGCGGCCGGCCTGGGCCACGATCTCGGCCTCGCGCTCATGGTTCTTGGCGTTGAGCACGGAATGCTTGACCGAGGTCTTCTTGAGCTGGTTGGCGACCCGCTCGGACTTCTCGATGGATACGGTACCGACCAGCACCGGCTGGCCGCGTTCGTGGCAATCCTGGATCTCCTCGATCACCGCGTCGAACTTTTCGTCCTCGGTCTTGTAGATCACATCGTGATTGTCGATGCGGATCATCGGCTGGTTGGTCGGCGCGACCACTACCTCAAGACCGTAGATTTCCTTGAACTCGGACGCCTCGGTGTCGGCGGTGCCGGTCATCCCGCCCAGCTTGCTGTACATCCGGAAATAGTTCTGGAAGGTGATGGTCGCCAAGGTCTGGTTCTCGGATTCGATCTTGACCCCTTCCTTGGCCTCGACCGCCTGATGCAATCCGTCGCTCCAGCGCCGCCCCGGCATCAGCCGCCCGGTGAACTCGTCGACGATCACCACCTGGCCGTCCTTGACCACGTATTCGACGTCGCGCTTGAACAGCGTATGGGCCTTGAGCCCTTGGTTGACGTGATGGACCAGCAGGATGTTGCGCGGGTCGTAAAGGTTTTCGATCCCCAGTAGCTGCTCGACCCGCGTCACGCCTTCCTCGGTCAAAGCCACCGTGCGCAGCTTCTCGTCGATAGTGTAGTGGTCCTCGAGCTTCAGCCGCGGGATGACGCGGTCGACGACGTAGTAGGTGTCGGTGGATTCTTCGGAGGCGCCCGAGATGATCAACGGAGTGCGGGCCTCGTCAATCAGGATCGAGTCGACCTCGTCGACGATGGCGAAATTATGCGCGCGCTGGACGTAGTCCTCCAGGTTGAACTTCATGTTGTCGCGCAGGTAGTCGAAGCCGAACTCGTTGTTCTGGCCATAGGTGATGTCGCAAGCGTAGGCGGCCTTGCGCTCGGGATCGCTGACGCCGTGCACGACCACGCCGACGCTCAGCCCGAGAAAGGTGTAGATGCGGCCCATCCACTCGGCGTCGCGCCGCGCCAGGTAGTCGTTGACCGTCACGATATGCACGCCGCGGCCGGTCAGCGCATTGAGCACGGCCGGCAGCGTGGCGACCAGCGTCTTGCCCTCGCCGGTCTTCATTTCGGCGATTTTGCCCCGATGGAGCACCATCCCGCCGATTAGCTGGACGTCGAAGTGCCGCTGGCCGAGCGTGCGGCGCGCGGCCTCGCGCACCACCGCAAAAACCTCGGGCAGCAGCTCGTCCATCGCCTCGTCGAGTTCCTCGTCCTCCGCGATCGCGCTTAGCTTGGCCTTCCATTGGGCGATTCGCTCGCGCAGGCGATCGTCGCTCTCGGCCGAGATCTGCGGTTCGAGTTCGTTGATCGCGGCTACCATGGGCCGCAAGCGCTTTAGCTCGCGGTCGTTCTTCGAGCCGAAGACTTTGTGTGCAACAGCGGTCAGGGATGAAGCCATTTAGTACAAACCAATATAGCGGGAGCTGCGGGCGCGGGTCGATGCGCACTTTGATGCGTCGATTCTACCCTAGCGCCGGACAATTTTCAGCGTTCGATCCGCACGGCCGAATCGACCTGCGGTCCCAGGAAGCGCCGCCCCACCCGGATGAAGCGGTCAGGCGTTTCGGTGACAAAGAAACTTTGCGCGCCGCGCCCTTCGCGCCGAGCCAGATCGAGCGCGCCGAGCCGTTTGTGCACGGCCGCGGCGGTGGCGGTCGCCGAATCGACCAGCCGGACTCCCGCGCCGAGCACCCGTGCGAACAACGCGCTTAGCAGCGGATAGTGCGTGCAGCCCAACAGCAGCGTGTCGATTCCGCTTTGCTTCAGGCTTTCCAGGTAATAGGCGACCGTGCGCTCGGCCACCTCGCCCTCGGTCCATCCCTCCTCGACCAGTGGCACCAGCAGCGGGCAAGGGCGGGTGTAAATCTCCACGCCGGGCCGCATCCGTTGCAAGGCGCGAGTGTAAGCGCCCGAGGCGATCGTCGCCTCGGTGCCGATCACGCCGATCTTGCCCGAGCGCGTCGCCCGCAGCGCGGCCTGCGCACCGGGCTCGATCACCCCGGCCACCGGCACCACCGTCTCGCGCGCGATATCCTCCAGCGCCACGGCGCTTGCCGTGTTGCACGCGACCACCAGCATTTTGATGCCCTTGGCGAGCAGGAAGCCGGTGTTCTCGCGCGAGTATTGCACGATAACCTCGCGCGACTTGGTGCCGTAGGGCAGCCGCGCGGTGTCGCCGAGGTAGATGAAATCCTCGTGCGGCATCAGTTCGACCAGCGCCTTGAGCACGGTGAGGCCACCGATGCCCGAGTCGAAGACGCCGACGGGCCGCGCGCGCGTGTCGGCCGCGGCGCGGCCCGCTGGGCGCGCATGCCTTGCTTTCCCCACGTGCCCATTGTCCGCGGCGAGCGTGGCCGCCGATTCGGCGGCCACGCTCGCCGCGGCCCCACGCGGCATCGTGCGCCGTGGCGGACGCGGGAGACGCGGACGAACCGGCGGCGTTTCGCCGCCGGTTCGTCCGCGTCTCCCCTGACTGCCCCCGCCGTGCGTGGCCATCAGCGCTCCGCCAGCGCCGCGCCCAGCGCCGCCGCGGGCGCCGGCGCATGGCCCAGCACGCGCCGATGGATACTCGGCGGCTCCATGCACAGGTAGCGCATGATGGCGGGGCTGGCGGCGGCGATACGCCGCTCCAGCGCCCGCAGCAGGCTCGCGCGCAGCGGCGTGAAGGTGCGATAGCGCCCGTCGGGCGCCAGCACCTCTTCGCCGCAGAGCAGAGGGTCGTGCGGATGACGCCGGCGTGCGGCGGTGCGCAGCGTCGGCGTCATCCGCAGGCCGCCCAGGCTGATGAAGGCGATACGCGCGGGCGAAATCGTGTCGAACAGATCATCAAGCAGCGCCAGGTAGTCGCGTTCGGCGCCCGGATAGGCGATCACCGGGTCGAGATGGAAGCCAACCTTGTAGCCGGCGTCCAACACGCGGCGGGCAGCCGCAAGACGGGCCGCCGGCGAGGCTGTGCGCTTTTCGGAGCTCGAGAAAACCTGCGGCGGTGACAGGGTCCAGGACACCAGCGTCCGTCCGCGAGAATCGACCGTCAGCAGGTTGTCGATTTCGTCGGTTTTCGTCTTGAGTTCGAGCAGTAGGCCCTCGCGCAAGGCGCAGAACTCGACCAGCTCGCGGCTGATCCCGGTCATCCGGTCGAAAGCCAGCGAATCTGCAAGTTCGCCCGTGCCGACGCGCAGTGCGCGCCCCGGCGTGCGGCGAAGGGTCCGTTCCAACTCGGCGAAAGCGTCGGCGTAATTGGCGTAGACCTGGAATCCGGGATTGTCGGCGAGATACTCCTGCAGGAAGCAGTAGCTGCAATCCATCGGACAGTTCGACGCCAGGACCAGCACCAGGTATCCGCAACAGGCGAACTCGGAGGAGCCCGCCGGACAGGCCATCAGGAACGGCGCGCGCCGATGCATCACGACCATCCGCCGTTTGCCTGCGCCGAATGGATCGGCGGCGCCGATGGCGGGGCGCACGGCGTCGCGGGCATCGGCGGTGAAATTCACCGGCACCGCGGCGGGAGCGCGAGAGATGACGCGCGCGGCCAGCGCGCTTTGCCGGCATCGCTCTTCGATTACGATTTCGTCGAGCTCAAAATTCATCAATCGAAAAATTCATTGCGAAAAATTCTTGCCGCCAAGCAGGTCCAGTATCCGTTCCACGCCCTCCGCCCTTTCCGCTAGCGCCCGCAGCGATTCCCTGAACTCAGTGCCGCTGCGCACCCGAATCTCGATCCGAAGTTCATCGGAGCCGAGGTCCTTGGGCAGACCTACAGCCAGCATGCGCGGCAGCTTGAGCGCGACAACTTCCGCTTTCATCTGTTCAAGCGCATGGCCCAGGCGCGGAAAACGCATCGCCCGCAACTCGTCGACGAACGCCCGTGCCCGCGCCGGCGCGGGTCCAACCCCTTCAAGTATCCGTTTGAGCGGCGCCCGGGCAAGCACGGCCGAAACCTGCGTCCGTTCGACCAGCGCGATCTCTTCGAGCATCCCGAGCGCGCCCTGCAACTGGCCGACGCGCAGGCGCAGACGACTGGCTGCGTCGAGCACCGAGGCCGCGCTGTCCGCATCCAGCGCCAGCCATTGCTCGAGATGCGCGCGGTCGAGATGGTGCTGCTCGGCCCATGTCCGCACCGCCTTTGCGATATCGTCGTCGCTCATTGATCTTCCGGAGAGTGGCGCGTGTCTGGGTATCGCATCAAGTAGGCGTTTCCAAATCCTCAGGTGGGTTCGCAGACTTGTGCGGCGCCGGCTCGATTGAAACTGCAGATATGTCGCGCGTGCGGAGCATCGCGCGCATCCGCATGCACGCGGCATCCAACGCTGCGTCGGGCTCACGGGACCATCGCTGTAGCGCCGATTGCGCCGCCTCGGCGAAAAAAACGGCGTCGTCGTGGCGGCCACGGCGCGTCAGCCCTTTCCCGTAGATGAGACATTTTCCGGCCATTACTTCCGCCGCCGCCGCGCGCTTGGCGGCGCCGAGCGAGGCATCGGCAAGCAGTTTCGCCAGCGCGAGAATACGGAAACGATCGAGCGCCGCAACGGTCGCCGAGAGCTGTCCCGGATGGCCGGCGCGGCGCACGGCCAATGGCTCGTCAAGTAGTCCCACCTCGTGACGCGCGAGAATCCGAAGCCACAGGTCGTAGTCCTCGCACGCCGCCATATCTTCATCGAAGCCGCCAACTTCGTCGAGCAGCCCGCGCTGCAGGATTGCCGCCGACGGGCTGATGAGGCAGGTGTGGAGCGCGTCGGTGAAGATATCGCCGGGGCGTTTGCGATGGCGCCGGCCCGGATTGATGCGCGTGCCCTTGCGCAGCCATGTCTCACCGGTCTGCGAGATCGCGCAGTCGGGATTGTTGCGCATGAAGAGGCTCTGGCGCGCGAGCTTTTCGGGCATCCACAGATCGTCGGAATCAAGGAAGGCGATCAACCGGCTGTGCGCCATCGCGATACCGCGGTTGCGGGCGGCAGCGGGTCCGCGCCGCTCCGTTCTCACGGCGCGTATATTGTCGCGCTGCGTCGACAGGTCGTAGCCGGAGAGATCTTGCCAGGTGCCGTCGGTGGAACCGTCGTCGACCACTATCACTTCAAAGTTTGCGCCGCGCTGCGCGACGACCGAGGCCAGCGCCTCGCGCAGCATCGCGCGCCGGTTGTGCGTAGGGATGATTACGCTTATCTCGGGCGTCATCGCGAGGGCGCATCCGCCGCGCCGCCGTCATCCGCTGACGCGTCCGCGCGCCGCGCTTGGCGCGCGCAGGCGACTATCCGCCGGCGTAGATCGTCCATGCCCTCGCCGCTCAGCGTGGAGCACAGGATCGGTTCGATGCCCACCGGCTTGAAACGTGCGAGCGCCGCGGCACGCTCGGAGCGCCGGAGCTTGTCGCATTTGGTCGCCACGGCGATGAGTTTTACTCCACGGCTGGCAGCGAGAGTGGCCAGCTCGAGCTCCTCGCGCTCAGGCCCGCGCCGCGCGTCGACCAGCATCACGAGCCCCGCCAGACGCTCGCTCTGACGGAGATAGTCACTCATCATCGCCGCGATCCGCGCCGCCTCGGTCCGTGCCATCTTGGCGAAGCCATAGCCCGGCAGGTCGACGATCGCGAGATGGTCGCCGACCGAGAAAAAGTTAAGGGCGCGCGTGCGGCCCGGCGTGCGCGAGGTGCGGGCGAGGTTCTTCGAAGCCGCCAGCGCATTGAGCATCGAACTCTTGCCAACGTTGGAGCGTCCGGCTAGCGCGACCTCGATGCGATCCCATCGCGGATAGCCCTCCGGCGCAAAAGCGGAAGTCACGAATTTCGCATCGAGCCGCATGGTGTGAGCTTAGCCGCAGTTGCGCGGCATCGCACGCGCTATTTTGCGTGCAGTGCGAGGACCTGGCGGCTGCCGCCGATCAACCCCGTTTGCCTGCGTACGACAATCGCGATGGATTGGCTGGCGCGCGGCTACCGCGCGAAGGTTCCGACGAGGTCGCCGGTGGCTTTGACGTGTCCCTGGGCGGCCTCCTCAACCTGCGCAGCCGTGGCGCCTGGCTTGAGACTGAGCGCGGTGTCAATCGCGCTTAACTCAAAGTGGTAGTGATGGGGTGCGCTACCTGGGGGAGGGCATGGGCCCATATAGCCTATTTGGCCGAGACTATTGGCGCCCTGCATCCCTCCGTTGGCAACCTTCTCCGTAGGAGGCACGTTGGCGTCCAATCCGCCGAGGCTGGCAGGCAGGTTATAGATGACCCAGTGGATGAATGTCCCGTTGGGGGCGTCAGGGTCCTTGAGAATTAAGACGAGTGTTTTGGCATCGCTCGGGACGCCTTTCCAGCCGAGCGGGGGTGATTCAACATTGGGATTCTTGCAACTGTAGTTGACCGGAATCGACGCTCCCGAGGCGAATGCCGAACTCGTTATGCTCAGTTTTGGGGTGTTTTGCGCGACGGCCGGACGGGTGAGGACCAGCGAGACGAGGACGATTAATAACAGGATAGGCTTGACATGAGCGGCCATAAGATGGCCTCCTAATAGAGAGGGACGCATTGCAAGGCGCTGTATACGCGCGGAGCATCGGTTTGCGGATAGTAATCCGCGAGGAAGTGATGTGTACAGTGGCAAGTGTGGACAATGTTGTCGATAGCCCCTGTAGGGGCTCTTGACCAGCGCAAGCAGTTTTGCGAAGGTCTCTTGCAGTTAAGGCGGGTTTAAGGTAGCGTTCGTTATAGGAAGATATAATAGGCATAGCAGGTCTTTGACCCTAAGGGGGCGGTGCAGAGCCTGCGTGCTGTGGAGAGGAAAATGGCGACAGAAGCAAAGTACAATCTGCCCCGCGTGATGACGGTGAAGGAGCTTTCTGCCTACCTTCGGGTCCATCCCTCAACTATCTACAAGCTGCTACGGCGCGGTGAACTGCCGGGCTTTCGTATCGGCACCGACTGGCGCTTCAACGCCGAGGTTATCGACCGGTGGTGCCTTGAGCGCAACATGAAGCCTAGTGAAGTTGCTGAGAGCCTCCGCGGTAATTAACTGTCAGTCCGCATGACCAGCCGGCGCCGGTCGCGTCGGCTGGTCGTGCGGATATCCCGGTCAGAACAAAGAGTTTTCAGGCGAAGGAGTCCATTTCCTTCGCCTGCTGCTGTAAGTTTGTCCTGACCTCGAAGTCGGTCATCCTCTCGAATCGCGAGGATAGCGTCGAAACTCGCGAGGATGGCATCGAAGCCCGGAGAGCGCGGCTAGCGTTGAGTCCGCGGCAAGCCCGGTACTTCGATAATACGCACTTCCGAAGGTCTGACTTCGAGAGCGCGCCCGAAAAGTGAGTCATCGCGAATCAGGCGCGCCACTCCGTCCGCGATCTGTCCGGGCTGAAGGATTTGTTTGGGCAAGCTCACTTCGTGCCCGCCGCGCTGCTGGATTTCGACCGCCTTCCTGACCAGCGGCGTGTCGACCACGCCGGGGCAGATACAGTTGACGCGGACCTTGAACCGCTGCGCCCATGGGGCGAGCGAATAGGTCAAGTTGACGACGCCCGCCTTGGCGGCGGCATAGACCGGATCGTCCACGTACGGATAGAGCCCCGCCATCGAGGCGGTGTTGACGATCGCGCCGCCACCGCCGCGCTGCATCATCGGCCCCGCCAGAAAGCATCCGAGGATGACCGCCTGTAAATCTATGTCGAGCACGCGCCGCCACCTGTCGAGGTCGCATTGCGGAAAGGCCGGCGTCCCGACTGCGATTCCCGCATTGTTGTGCAGGATGTCGAAGCGGCCGAAGGTCGATAGCGCGGTCTCCATCATGTGCCGCGCCTGCTCCGCGTCAGTCACATCAACGCGCACGGCGGCGGCGCGTCCGCCGGCGCTTTCAATCAGCCGAACCGTTTCGCGCATGCCCGCTTCATCCAGGTCCGCCGCCAGCACTGCGGCGCCCTCGGCCGCCAGACGCACGGCAGTAGCGCGGCCGATTCCCGACCCACCGCCGGTAACGACAGCAGTCTTACCTTTGATTTCCATATCTACGCAGTTCTGCACATTTCATGTGTCGGAAGCCAGAGCTTTCGACTTCAGGATCAGCCGAGACTTCAGCATCAGCCGATCGGAAGGCGGCGATGACGGCGGTCGAGCGGAAAGGCCTCGTCAATAAGCGCGAGCTCGCGTGCAGTCAGCCTTAGGTTTCCGGCTCCCGCATTTTCGGCGGTATGCGCGGGACTCGAAGCCTTGGGGATCGCAAAGAGCGAGGGACGCCGGACCAGGAAGCCAAGTGCGACCTGGCGAGGAGTTGCATCGTGCGCGGCGGCGATTTCGTTGAGTACGCGGCCGGCGGCCGTCTTCGGGCCGGGAAAAGAAACCGAACTACCGAATGGAGTATAGCCAACGACGGCGACTCCATGCCGCTCGCACCAGGGAATCACGGCATGTTCGATCGCTCGCTCGCGCAGATGGTAGAGCACCTGGTTGCACGCGAAGCTGCCTTCGCCGGCGATACGCACGACCTCGTCGAGATCGGCCGCGTCGAAGTTGCTCACGCCCCACGAGCGGATTTTTCCCTCGCGCTGGAGCCGCTCGAAGCCCGCGATCGTTTCCTCGAGCGGATGCGAACCGCGCCAATGCAGCAGGTAGCAGTCCAGCCGGTCCGTCTTCAGCCGCGCCAGCGAATTCTCGCAAGCGGCGACCGTGCCGTCTCGCGAGGCGTGTTGGGGAAGGACTTTGGAGACCAGGAACACTTCATCGCGTCTGCCGAGAATCGCTTCGCCAACCACTTCCTCCGCGTCGCCCGATCCATACATCTCGGCCGTGTCGATATGGGTCATGCCGAGATCGAGGCCCCGGCGCAAAGCGCCGATCGCAGAACGGCGCTCGGCGGTTTCGATATGCCAGGTCCCCTGACCGATCGCGCTTACCTGGCGCTTGATGGAACCGAACGGATGCCGCTCCATAGCTGTCTCTCGCAACTCGTCGCAGAACCGCCTTCCGCGGTGCTCCTACATTGCTTCCTCGACGGCAGCCAGCAACGAAGCGAG
>Ga0209415_10017904_pt1 | contig 11229 bp, 8 predicted proteins | sample PeaSoiSIISIP2007_FD_187696 | JGI IMG/M metagenome (GOLD analysis project Ga0209415, IMG submission 187696) | Peat soil microbial communities from Weissenstadt, Germany - SII-SIP-2007 (SPAdes) (version 2) | ecosystem: Environmental > Terrestrial > Soil > Wetlands > Peat | place: Germany...
CGACCGCGCAGGCGGGGGAGCCCAAGCCCCTCGCCGTCACGGTTGGCAAGGAGTTCAAGATCACGCTGCAATACAACGCCTCCACCGGCTATCAGTGGGTGCTCGCCAAGCCGCCCGATGCGAAGCTGGTGAAACTGCTGAGCACCGATTACAAGCGGCTGGATTCAAAACTGGCCGGCGCCGGCGGCGACATGGTGTGGACGTTCCAGGCCCTGGCCGAAGGCAAGACGCAGATCGGGCTCGACTATGTTCGTCCGTGGGAGCGAGGGCAGAAACCGGCCCAGTCCACGAACTTCGTGGTCGTGATCAAGGCCGCGAAAGACGCCGCCAACAAGCCCGAACCGAAGCCCGGCACTTGACTTCCGTCTTGCCGAGTGCGCCTCTCGATTGTCACCCCGAGTTACCGCAGTTCGGCCTGGCTGAAGCTGTGCATCGCTTCTGTCGCCGACCAGCCGGTCGAGGTCGAACACATCGTGCAGGATGCCGGTTCGGACGACGGCACGCTGGATTGGCTCCCCCGGGACCCGCGCGTCCAGGCGTTCGTGGAAAAGGACCAGGGCATGTACGACGGCATCAACCGCGGCCTGCGCCGGGCGGGCGGGGACATCCTGGCTTACCTGAACTGCGACGAACAGTATCTGCCGGGCGCGCTGGCGGCCGTGGCCGGTTTCTTCGAGCGGCACCCGCAGGTCGAGGTGCTGTTCGGGGACGTGGTGATGGTCGATGCCGAGGGGCGCTACCTCTATCACCGCAAGATGCAGACCCCGCTCAAATACCATACCTGGACCTGCCAGCTTTCCACCCTGAGCTGCGCGATGTTCTTTCGCCGGCGCATCGTCTTTGACGACGGCCTGCTGTTTGACCCGCGCCTGCGCGACGTGGGGGACGGGGAATGGATGGTCCGCCTGCTGCAACGCGGGGTGCGCATGGCGGCGCTGGGGCAATTCACCTCCGCCTTCACCTGTACCGGCGCCAACATGAGCACGGGTGCGAACGCCCGCCGGGAGAACCGCGAGCTATGCCAGAGCGCGCCGTTGTGGGCGCGGCAGCTCAAGCCGCTGTTCGTGCTGCAGCACCGGCTGCGCCGATTGTTCGGGGGCGTGTATGCGCAGAAGCCATTTGCGTATGAGATTTTTACGCAGGCCAGCCCCGACCGCCGGCAGCGGCGCGACGTAAGTCATCCCACCTTTCGGGCGCCCCGCTGACCGGACGGCCCCCAGCTACGCGTCCAGCCGCCCGTATTTCCTGATCTCAGGCCAGATGACGGCCACCGCCAGCACCACCACGATGGTGCCAATCCCGCCCGCGACGACCGAGACGACCGGGCCCAGCAGGTGCGCCACCAAGCCGGATTCGAAGCCCCCCAGCTCGTTCGACGTGCCGATGAAGAGGCTGTTGACGGCGGACACGCGCCCGCGCTTTTCGTCCGGGGTCAGCAGTTGCACCAGCGTGTGCCGCACCACGACGCTGATGTTGTCCACCGCGCCGCAGGCAAAGAGCATCAGGAACGAGAGCCAGAACCAGTATGAGCAACCAAACGCGATGGTGGCCACCCCGAACCCCGCCACGGCCAGGAGCATCGCCCGCCCGGCTTTCTGCAGCGGCGGCCGGTGCGCCAACACCAGGGCGCAGAGCAACGAGCCCAGCGGCAGCGCGGCTTGGAGGAAACCCAGACCGCTCGGGCCCACCTTGAGAATGTCCTTGGCATACACCGGCAACAGGGCGGTGGCGCCGCCCAGCAGGACCGCGAACATATCCAGCGTGATGGTCCCCAGGATGATCGGGCTGGCGAACACGAACTTGAAACCCACGATTAGGTTGCGGGCGGTCATTTTCTCCTTCACCGCCACGGTCTGGCGCTGGCGCACGAAGCTGATCAGCGTAAGGCAAATCAACGCGGCGGCGGCGTTGAACGCATACACCGGGGCTGCGTGGTGGGTCAGGGCAATCAGCGCTCCGCCGGCGGCCGGCCCGGCCACCGAGGAGAGCTGGAAGCTGCCGCTGCTCCAGGTCACCGCGCGCGAAAAGTCCCGGCGCGAGACCAACTGCGGCAGAAAGGCCGAGCTGGCCGGCCAGAGGAACGTGCGCGCCGTGCCGGCCATGAACAGGCAGCAATAAATCCAGAACACAGGGGCGCCCAGCGCGGAAATGAGCGTCAGCCCCAGGCTGGCGCAGGCGACGACCAGGTTCATCAGCACGATAATCCGCTTGCGGTCGTGATTATCGGCGACGTGCCCCGCCGGCAGGGTGAACAGGACCATGGGCACCATTTGCGTCAGCCCCACCAACCCCAGCGCCAGGGCCGAGTGCGTCCGCTCATAAAGCTCCCAGCCGACGGCCACCGTCAGCATCTGCTGGCCCAGCGAAGCCACCAGGCGGCCGAGCAGGTAGAGCGCCACATCCCGGTTGCGCAGCACGGCGTACGGATCCGGCGGCGCCGCCAATGGCGGTTCCTCAGCCGAATCAGGCGCTGCCCCAATTTTGGTCATACCGTGGACCAAACATAATCGGCTTCCCTCGGCCAAGGGAAGATTTTCGAACCAGGGCGCGGTGTGATTATTGCTTTGCGATCCTCGCTGAATCTGTAAGCTTGAGTCGGCACCCTTGGGGTGTTTGATCCGAGGATGCTGGCACGGCTGCCTCGAAGGCAGCGCGCTGGTGTGCTGGACGAAGATATCGAGTGGGCTGCGCGACATTATGCCGAAGCCGAAGGCTAGAAAGACAATTCGAAAGACAAGTAAGAGGGTTCGTGCTGTCACTCCCAAGCCTGCCGCCGTCCCTGCTGTCCGGCCCGTCCGCCGTGGCCGGGGCCGACCGCCTCGGGTCCCCCGGGCGCCGCTTCCCTCGCCGGGCGCTCCCCTGACCGCGGCCCAGCAGCCACCCGGTCTGATCAAGAGCCAGGCAGGGGTCGATCTCACGCAAAAGGTCAAAGACCTCCTGCGCCTGGCCAAGGAGCAGGGCCATCTGACCTATGACGATCTCAACGACGCCTTGCCTGACGACGTCGTCACCCCCGCCGACCTGGACCAGGTCCTCACCAAACTACGCAATCTGGAGATCGACATCATCGACCCCGCCGAAGTGGACCGGGGCCGCCGGCCGGACACGGACGAAGAGGAGGAACCGAACCGCTACGATATTCTGGATGATCCGGTCCGGATGTATCTGCGCCAGATGGGCCGGGTGCCGTTGCTGACGCGCGAACAGGAGGTGGAGATTTGCAAGCGCATCGAGGCCGCCGAAGCGGAGTCGCGCCGGATCATCTACGGCTTTGGTTTTGCCGCCAAAGAGCACCTGGCCCTGGCCGATAAGCTGCTGGCCGTGCCGCCCAAAGAGCGGTTCGACCGGATTATCATCGACAAGTTCGTCGAGAGCCGCCCCCGCCATCTCAAGCTCTTGCGCCGGCTGATCCAGCGCGTCCGCACGCTGGATCAGCAGGCCGACGCCAAGTTCGATGGGTGGCAGAAGGCGAGCAAGAAGACCCAGCGCGCGCGGCTGCTCTACCAGTTCCGGCGGTTCGACCGGAAGCTGCAGGCCGCCTTCCCCCGCTTTCGCTTTAAGCAGAAGGTCCTGGAGGATATGACGCTGGTGACCGAGAACATCCGCGACAAGATTCAGGCCGGCTTGCGGGCCATCGGGGAGCTGGAGCAGCAGCACAAATCCGCCGCCCAGCAGGAGATCATCCAGTCCGAACGCGACAAGCTCCGCACCCTCGAACGCTTTGTGCGCCTGCCCCTGGCCGATTACCTCGCGGCCTGCGCCGAGTTGAACGGCGCCTTGGCCCGCGCGCATGAGGCCAAAACCCAAATGGTCGAGGCCAACCTGCGCCTGGTCATCTCCATCGCCAAGAAATACACCAACCGCGGCCAGTCGTTCCTCGACCTGATCCAGGAAGGCAACGTCGGGCTGATGAAGGGCGTCGAGAAGTTCGAGTACCAGCGCGGCTACAAGTTCTCCACCTACGCGACCTGGTGGATCCGCCAGGCCATCACCCGCTGCATCGCCGACCAGGCCCGCACCATCCGCATCCCGGTCCATATGATCGAGATCATCAACCGGCTCTGGCGCACGCAAAAGCAGCTCATGCAGGAATTGGGGCGCGAGGCTACCACCGACGAGCTGGCGGATGCCCTGGAAATGTCCGTCGAACGCGTGCGGGCCGTCCTGAAGATGGCGCAGCAGCCGATCTCCATGCAGTCGCCGGTGGGCGACACCGACGAGACGCATTTCGGCGACCTGATTGAAGACAAGACCGCCGAGAACCCGAGCGAGGTCACCAGCTTCAACCTGCTCCGCGGCCGGCTCGGCGAAGTCCTGCGCGGCCTGACCGAGCGCGAGCGCCGGATCCTCGAACTCCGCTACGGGTTGAACGACGGCTTCCCGCGCACGCTGGAGGAAGTCGGACGGCAATACGAGGTCACGCGCGAGCGCATCCGCCAGATCGAGGCCAAGGCCCTGCGCAAACTCCGCCATCCGACCCGCCGGGGCAAACTCGAGGGCTTCCTCGAATCCAACATCGTGCGCCCGGCGCCTTGACGCCGTCATGAACCTCGTTGTCCTCGACGGATTCACCTTGAATCCCGGCGACCTGAATTGGGAAGAGCTTCAGTCCCTCGGCGCTTGCGCCATTTACGACCGCACCCGGCCGCCCGAACTGCTGCGCCGCGCTGCCGACGCGGACATCCTCTTGACCAACAAGACGGAGCTTACCGCCGGCCACCTCCAGAATCTGCCGCGCCTCAAATACATCGGCGTGCTGGCCACCGGGACCAACGTCGTGGACCTCGCCGCCGCCCGCGCCCGCGGCATCCCGGTGACCAATGTGCCGGCTTACGGGACGAAGTCCGTGGCGCAAATGACCTTGGCGCTGCTCCTCGAACTGGCGCAGCACGCCGGGCATCACGCCCAAACCGTCCGCGAGGGCCGCTGGACGCGCAGCCCGGAATGGTGTTACTGGGATTTCCCGTTGCTCGAACTGGATGGACTCACCCTCGGCGTCGTGGGCTTGGGCCGCATTGGCCGGGCGGTAAGCGAACTGGGCGCAGCCTTCGGCATGTCGGTGCTGGCCTGCTCTCCCACGGCGAGTGCCGCCCCGCCCTGCGTGCGCCTCGTCGAGCTCGAAACCCTCTTCCGCGAGAGCGATGTTGTCAGCCTGCACTGCCCGCTCACACCCCAGACCGCGAACCTGGTCAATGCCCGGCGCCTGGCGCTGATGAAACCGACGGCCATTTTGCTCAACACCAGCCGCGGCGCGCTGGTGGACGAGCCGGCCCTGGCCGAGGCCTTGAACTCGGGCCGCCTCGCCGGCGCCGCCCTCGACGTGCTCTCCCGCGAACCCCCGCCCGCGGACAATCCGCTGCTCACCGCCCGGAATTGCCTCATCACCCCCCACCTTGCCTGGGCCACGCGCGCCGCCCGCTCGCGCCTGATGAAGGCCGCAGTCGAGAACATCCGCGCCTTCCTGCAAGGCACGCCCCGGAACGTGGTGAACTGACCCGCGGCGGATTTCGAGAATATTCTTTTGAATCCATAGGCGCCGGCGCTGTCTAAGAAACTGTACCTATGAAACGTCAAAAAGCGATTTTAGTAGTGGACGATGATCCGTCGATGCGGACGATGCTCAAGCGGGTGCTGGCCGGGGCCGGCTACCGCGTGCGGGCTGCGGCCAACGGGGCCGCAGCGCTGCAAGCCGCCAAGACCGCGCCTCCCGATCTGGTGCTGCTGGACGTGAAACTGCCCCGGGAGAACGGCTGGGACCTCTTTGGCCGTCTCACGCGCAAATGGCCGTCCCTCCCGGTCGTGGTCATCACCGCCCGCCCCAACCAGCTTTTCACCGCTCTGGCGGCGGGGGTCGGGGCGCTATTGGAAAAGCCGCTCCACGTTCCGAAGATGCTCCAAACCATCAGCCGCTTGCTCCGGGAATCGGTGGATACCCGCTTGGCGCGCGTGGCGGGCAAGGTCGCCCAGTTCCATTATCTGCCGGCCTGGCCGCAGGCGCAGGCAGGCGGAACCGCCGGGGCCGCCTAGACCGGTGGAGCAGGGGTGGGTGGGCTAATTTCCCCTGCATTTCTTCGAACGAGCTTCGAACGAGCTTCGAACCTGCTTCGAAGCATCACGCGAGCAGCAGGCCAGCATCACCCTCGCAGCCCGCCTGCTAGTGGCCTGACGCCCAAGTCGCGGAAGCTGGGGGGCTAGAACACGCGCGTCCTTCGGGTGGCATAGCTCATAGAGAATCCCGCGGCGTATATAACAGCGGAGCCGCTCCCGGCCTGACGAGGCGCGGTGGTTTTGCCTTGTTCGCGCGTCCAGGGTGAGTGAGCATGGGCCGCAAGGCGCACCATGAAGACGACCCTCCTATCCGCGATGCCGGCTGGACGAGCTGACTTATATTTATGATCAAACGCACCCTCCTCCTGGCCTTCCTCTTGTTGAATGCGGCGGCGCTCGGTCGTGCGGTGGAAACCAACCTGGTCGCCAACGGGTCCTTTGAGCAAAGCCAACCCAACGCCGGCGCGCCGGACGAGTGGTCAGCCGTCGGGAACCGGGCCATCCACCAGCAGCTTACCCTGGACACGGGACGCGACGGCCAGCGCTGCGCGAAATTGGCCTGCACCGAGTTCAGCGGCGACGCGCCGGACTCTCACGTGATGCTCTGCCAGACTGGCAAGATCAGTGTCCGCCAGGGCCAGTGGTATCGCATCACGTTCTGGGCGAAGGCCGAGGGCATCAAGGGCGGCGCGGTCGAGGTGGCCTTGACGGACACGCGCCGGTGGGAAAATGCCGGGCTGGAAGAGGTCTTCTCGCCAGGCGCGCAATGGGCGGAGTGCGAGTTCCGGTTCCGCGCCCGGGACGACCTGGCCGCCGTCGCCAGCCGGCTGCAATTCTGGTTCAAGGGCACGGGGACGTTGTGGCTGGACGACGTCGTGCTGGCCGAAGCGGCCGGGGGCCAGGAATGGTTCCCGCAGATCGCCACCGAGGGCGTGAAGAACTTCGTGCCGAACAGCAGCTTTGAATGCGGCACGGCCAACTGGGGCAGCTTCACCTACGGCCTCAGAGGCTGGGCGGGCAACCTGTATCGGCTCGAAGGGGAGGCGGATGGAACGGTGGCCCAACACGGGCGGCACAGCCTGAAAATCGCCCTGACGCCCGAGACGCTGCCGGTGTTCTTCTTCGATTACTACGACCCCGTCCGGCAGCCCGTGCGCCGCGTGCTGGCGGCCAACCAGGGCTGGTTCCGCGTCAAGCCCGGCGAGAAGCTGACGCTCTCGGCCTTCCTCCGGGCCGATGCGGATGGCGTGGCCGCGCAACTGGCCGCGAACGAAGCGCCCAGCCATTTGCAGCGCAAGCAGGTGACGGTCGGCAAGGAATGGCAGCGGTGCGAGTTCACGTTCACCCCGACGCAGCCGTTCCTGTTCATCGCCGTCGGGCTGGACCTCGAGGCCACCAAGCGGGACGCGGCGACATTGTGGCTGGATGCAGTGCAACTGGAGCGCGGCGATCACGCCACAGCCTACGAACCCCGGCTGCCAGTCGAATCCTACCTCGAGACCAGCGTAACGGGGAATCTCTTCACCAATACCGCGAGCGGTCTGACGCTCACCGTGCGAGCGTTCAACAACACGGAGCGGCTGCAAATCGTGCGCGGGCAACTCCAGGTAACGGACTACCTCGACCACGCCGTGGTGGCGAAGGAGCCGGTGCTGCGCGTACCGGCACACGGGGACGCAAGCCTCAAGCTGCCCCGACTTTGCCAGGGGCAGCAGGGTTTCTTCCGCGCAACCTGGACGCCGGGAGCGCCGGCATTCCTGCCGGCCTCTGGAAGCGAGGGCAGCAAGCCGGCAGGAATGCCGGCGCTCCGCGTAGCCTCCGCCTTACGCTGCGCCATCATCACTCCAGCGGCGACCCATCTGGCCGACTCCCCGCTGGGCTTCAATCATGCCTATCCCTGGGATTTCCTGGTGCGGCTGGCGCGCGAGGCCGGCATTGTGTGGTGGCGCGACTGGTCCGCCAAATGGCAGACGGTGGAGCCGGAGAAGGGCAAGTTCGATTTCACGGCCGCCGACCCGCAAGTCCAGCGCGTGCTCAACCTGGATAGCCAGGTCGAGGTGCTGCTGCCCTTCCCGTCGGCCAGTTGGTCCACGACGGCGCGGGCCGACGAAGTGGAGAAGGCGGCAGGCAACAACACTTACCTGCGCGCGCGGCTGCCCCTGGGCTATGCGCCGACGAACTGGAACGACTTCGGCAGTTATGCGGCAGCGGTGGCGCGCCATTACGCGCAAAGCCGGCCGCGGGCCGTCACGCACTTCCAGATTCTGAATGAGCCGGTCTATACCGACTACGCCCTGCCGCGGAAATTCGGCTACTCGCTGGCGGATTACCTGCGCGTCGTGGAGGCGGGCAGCCGCGCCTTGCACGCGGCCGATCCGCAATGCCGCGTGGTCGGCGGTATCAGCGCTAACCTCGCCGCTGGGCTGACGCGCGACTTCGTGGCCCAGGGCGGGTTGCGGTGGGTGGACGTGTTCGACCTGCACATGTACGACCCGGCGCGCCCGGCGGAGAGCTTCGAGGAGCCGTTCGCCGCGCTGGAAGACCTCATGCGCGCCAACGGCGGACCGAAGCCGGTGTGGATCACGGAATGGGGCTGTTACGCGGATGACGATCCGCCTTGCGTGCCGCAGTCGGTCGGCGACGCGACCATGAACCGCTGCCGCTGGCCGAATGAGCGGGCCGCCACGGAACACATTGTGAAGTTCACCGCGGTCTCATTCGCGCATGGCGTGCGGAAGATATTCTTCCACGCCGGCACCTGCGGCACCATCAACGGCCCGGATGCCGGTGGGGTGCTCTTCGCCTACGGCGGCGCGCCGCGCAAGATGTACGCGGGGGTTGCGGTGCTGACGCGCCTGCTGGGCGTGCCCGACGAGTGCGTGAAGACCGTGCATGCCAACGGCCTGGCGGCTTACGTGTTCCGGGTCAAGGATCGGGTGGTGGCGATTGCGTGGTGCGAAGCGGGCCAATCCCGCAAGCTGGTATCGGACGGGGGCGTCCAGGTTTACGACATCATGGGGAACAGCCTCTCGCCGATACATTCAGTGCTGGCAGAGTCACCCGTGTATTTGGTGGGGAAGTCGGCGGAGTCGGTCCTGGCCACGCTGCCGAAGTAGGCCAGTCGCTCTATCCCACCTGCACCTTGGTTCGGCCGGCCAGGTCCAGGGTCAGGGCGTCGAATTCGAAGCCGTGCAGGTTGCGCCGAGTGCTGGGCACGGCCTGTCCGTTCAATCTTATGGCCTGCGCTTCCGGGCCGGGACGCAGCAGCAGCAAGGTTGCCTGGGAGAGCGGGCGCGGCGCGTGCAAGGTCACCGCGCTCGCCGCGTCGAAGGTGGCGGTCACCCGGCGCCGCAGGCTTTCCCATTGGTGGATCTGCTCATTCTTCCACCACTCCAGCCGTTGCGTGCGGCCGTAGTCGAGCAGCCGGGTCAACGCATCGGCCACCCCGGGTTCGCGAATGTGCGCGGGATGAAACAGGAAATGCGCCACGCCGTGATGCCGCAAAGCGGAATCGAGCAGTTGCGGCCCGTAGGCGGGCGGGCAGGTCACCACGTGGTCTTGCGTCAGGAGGTTAACCTCCAGCACGTTCAGGAACCGCGGCGAGGCCGCCTCGTCATCCAGCGGGAAATAGGGTTGCGAGCCGCCCAGCGGGAAGCCAATCGTGCCCTTCTTGCTGGGCCCGCGCGTCTGGTCGGAATGCAGGCCGGCCTCCTCGCACCAGCGCCAGAAGTCGAGCCGGCTTTCCCACCGCGTATAATGGTTCTTATTCGAGTAGAGGTGCTCCAGCCCGGCGGTCTGGCGCACCCAGCGGTGTTGGAACAGGAAGTTCTCTTTGGACCAGGAAGTATGCGGGCCGCCGGTCATGGCATCGTAATGGAGGCCGATCTCGTAGTCGTGCTGCTTCAACTGGCGGTAGAACTCAGATGGGTAGCCGCCGGGATAGAGGATGAGCCAGGTGGACTGGACCTGGCACCGCCGCATCAGTTCCAGCAGGACGGGCGCTTTCGACGGATCGTTCCCATCACTGTCGTGCGAAATGAGCCCCACCCCGTCGAGGCCGCGCGGCCAGTAATAGAGCACCGGCAGCAGCAGCCGCTGCTGCTGCGCCAGGTGGAAGACACCGCGCAGGATGAGTTCGCGCAGTTCGTCGCTGACGGGTTCAAGGAAGATTGGGCCGTCATCCGGCGCGGCTGGAGTCCGGTCGCGCTGCCAGTCGAGCACCAGCCCGTCTTCGGCTTTCAGGGTGCCGTCGTTGATCGGCGCGGAGCCATCGGGCGCGGGCTTGCCATCCTGCAATACGCTTATGCCTTGCTGGATATGGACAACCGAGAAGATCAAGTCCGGCCCCAGCAGCAGCGCCCGGCCCTTGCCGAAGCGGTTTTCCAGAATGGCACCGCTGCGGGTCGTATGGTTGCCGCCTTCGACGTCAGCCAGCGCGGTGGCCGAGCCCGGCACGCAGGTGTAACCGCCAAAGACGTGCAAGGCACTGCGCAACCCGCGGGTCACCGGGTGATCCCCGGCGCTGACTTTCAGCCAGCCTTCCGCCAACGGGCTCCCGCCCTTGACGCCGAACACCTCATCCAATCCCGAAGTGCCGCCCAGGCCGAGCAGGGCGCCGCCGCGGTTGACCCACGTGGTGAGCGCCTCACGCTGCCGCGCCGTGAGGGGCAGGTGTCCGGCCAACACCACGACGCACGGTGGCCGGTGGAACAGTTCCTCCAACCGGCCAGGGGGCAAGGACTCGAAGAACAACCCAGCCCGCCGCAGGATTTCAGTGAGGTAACCCCAGTCCCGTGCCCGCGGGTTTACGTCAGCGGCCACCGGCGCCGTGACCACCATGATCGGGGCGGCCTTGGCGTCGCTGCGTGGAGGCGCAAGCAAGCCCGTGGCGCCCGGGTCGGTATCAGTCGAAGAGTATCCCGCGCTGGCCGCGGCGGCGGCCGATGACCGCAGCCCGTGGAGCGCGAGCCCACAACCCGCAGCCGCCGCGTGCCGGAGAAAGGTGCGGCGGGGCAACCCGAAGGAATTCATCATCGCCGAAGTTTACCGGGATCAGCCTGGGACAACAATACGCGATGGATTATGGGATTCCCGAGCGGTCGGTTGCTGTGGCAAGCGCCACCATGGGCGATACTCTATATAACATTCTCATTAACTGGGGTGACCCCTTTTCGGCGGGGG
>Ga0209415_10017905_pt1 | contig 11229 bp, 11 predicted proteins | sample PeaSoiSIISIP2007_FD_187696 | JGI IMG/M metagenome (GOLD analysis project Ga0209415, IMG submission 187696) | Peat soil microbial communities from Weissenstadt, Germany - SII-SIP-2007 (SPAdes) (version 2) | ecosystem: Environmental > Terrestrial > Soil > Wetlands > Peat | place: Germany...
GGCGCGGCGATCGACTACTTCGACGGGTACCTGCGCACCGGGGGCGCGCTGCGCGAGGATGTCATGGCCGGGCGGGCGGTCGCCTTGCAGCGGGTCGGTCGTGTCGACGACGAAGCCCGCGCGTGGTCCGCCCTGCTGCGGGACTATCCGTCTTCCGTCCACGCTGCGAGAGCTCGGCTCCGGCTGGCCGAGCTGGGGAAGCCTTGAGCCGTGCTTTCGCATCGGCGATCGCTGCGTAGGGTTCTCGGCGCAGCCGCGTTTCTCGCGGCAGCCGGCGTCTGCCCCGATGTAGGGGCGGACCAGGCTCGCGAGGCCGCGGTCGACACCGTCCAGGCGGAGATAGCCGGAAGCGATCGCGAAGCCGCGGCGCTGGCCGCTGCCCTCCGAGAGCCGCTGGAACGCATGGGTCTCACGCTCCAGGTCCTGCCGCGAGCCGGGGTCGCGCGACCGCCGCAGACGGAGGCTCGATCGCACGTCACCATCGACGCGCGCTCGGCGGATCACGTGGGCATTCGCGTGTGGCTCGGGGCGGAGCATGACGGCCGCTCCGCAGCGCGTAGCGTCCCACGAGGTCAGCCCGATGCGGTCCTCGTCGAGCAGGTGGCGTACGTGGTGCGGGCCACGATCGAGTCGCTGCTGGATGCGCCCGAAGGGGCCGCTGCGACGGCGTCGGTCCCAGCGGCCGCCGCGCCCGCCCAAGCAACTGCCGGCGCTCCTGTCGCTCTGGCTCCGACTGATACGAGCTCCGTCGGTTCGGCGCAAACGGAGCCCGACCGTGGCCGGGCCAATCCGGCTGGAGGCGCCTTCGGAATCGACATCGCCGCCTTCGGCGGCGCGCAGATGGTCTCCTCAAGCACGGCGTTCACGGGCGCGGGGGCCTCGCTCGACCTGGCCTTCTGGGGTGCGCAGCCTTTCCATCCGAGGTTGTGGTTCTCCGGCTCGTTCTCTGCCGTCGAGCTGCCAGGCTCCGAGCTGTCGCTCTCGACGACGGTCTGGGGCCTGCGAGCGCTCCCGACGATGGGCCTAGTCAACTACGGCGTCCTCCGGATCGATGCGGGCCTCGGTGGCGGCGTCGACGTGGTGCACGCCACTCCTCACGACCCTCGGCAGTCCTGGACGAACGTGGGCGCGCCCAGCACGAGGGTCGACGCGATCTTGAGCGCCCAGATCCTCCTCGGTCTTCGCCTCACGCGTGCCGCCGGCCTCTTCCTGGCGACCGGCCTCGACGACGACATGACCGCGCACCGCTACACTGCGATCGATCGCGCGGGGCGGTCCGTTGCTCTGCTGGAACCATGGCCCATCCGGCCGACCTTTCTGGTGGGCCTGTGCCTGCCGCTGGGTGGCGCATCGGCCTGCGCTCAAGCCAACTAGGCGAGCAGCATGCGCCTCTGCTCCGTCCTGCGTGCGTGCGGCTGGCTGAGCGTCGCCGGAACCACCGGGTGCGGCCCGAAGGACATCGTCGTGGCCCGCGACCAGCTGTCGGACGGTGCAGCCGGCCGGCCGTGCGCCGGCGCCGCGGACTGCAACCCGGAGGAGCTGTGCGAGCTGACGTCGTGCAGCTCGACGCTCGGACAGTGCGTGCTGCGGCCCGCCGTTTGCGACGACACGCAACAGATCGCGTGTGGCTGCGACGGCGTGACCTACTGGAACGACTGCTTGCGGAGGCGCGACGGAGTGTCCTCCAGCTCATCGGGGCAATGCGTCGCTGCCTTCGCGTCGTGTTCGGGAGCGGGTGCCGCGGGCTGTCCAGTCGCCGACGCGGTGTGCGGCCATCTGTTGCCAGGCTCGGGCCCCTGTCCGCCGAACGTGCCGGGCGTGTGCTGGGTCGTTCCAGACGCGTGCCCGGTCGATGCGGGCGCCCCGTTCTGGCTCGGGTGCGAGCCCCCGATGCCGTGCCTGGATCTTTGTACGGCGCTGCGATCAGAGATGCCCGGCACCCGAGCAATGGGCACGGCATGCCCCTGAGCGGAGGAAGGAACTCCGCCCGTGATCACTTCGTGCCTGGCGATCGCACTAGGGCAGAGAGATGGCCTCGGAACGCCACTACGTCGTGTGTCTTCGGTGCGGGACCAGCACGTGCAAGCCGTTCCATGCCCTGGCCGAGACCAGGCTCGCGCGCTCCCGGCAGGGCGAGCTCGTGGTGCACGCCGTCCAGCCGACGGGGTGTCGCGTGTGCGGCGCGAAGGCCGTCGAGGTGGTGTGGGGCATCCCCGCCGGCGACGCGCTGCCGTGGACGCCTCGGAACCCGCGCGTTGGTCCCTGGCGCGACGGCGCTTGGTCGCCGATGCGATTGCGGCAGTAGCGATGTCGTCGGCGCGATCGATGGACTGGCGCTCCGAGCCCTGGAGGGCCCTCGGCCGACACCAGCTGGGCGCGGTCGTGGCCACTGGGGTCGACTTCGCCGCGATGATCTTCAGCGTCGAGGCGCTGGGCGTGACGCCGGTCGTGGGCACCGGCGCCGGAGCAGCTCTGGGCGCTGTGACGAGCTTCGCGCTGAGCCGGGCGTGCGTGTTTCGTGCACACTCCGGGCACTGGGCCGTCCAGGCGAGCCGCTATGCCCTCGTCTCCGTCGTGAGCGCTGGCCTCAACATGCTCGGGGAGCACCTCGTGCACGACTCCGCGCGCATGCAGTACGTCCTCGCCCGGGTGCTCGTGTCGATCGTGATCAGCGTGGCGTGGAACTTCCCGATGCAGCGCAGGTTCGTCTTTCGCGACAGGTCGTGCGTCCCGCCGCATGCGCTTTCCGACGGACCGTCGAGCGGGGCGCACGAGCCGCCGACATGGACCTCGGGACGTCCGGGGAGCGTGCGTTCCGCGCTCTCCGACGAGGGGCGGGGCACTCCGGCGCGCATCGAGAGCATCGACTCCGCTCGTAAGGAAAACCGGGCGCCTCGTCATGCGCAGCGCTCCGCTCGTCCGCATGGCAGCGCGTCGCGCGGGCCGGCGCGCCACCATCAGGCGCGTCCCGTGATCCTCGTCCCCCAGGGCATGCTTCGGTCAGCGCTACGGGTGCTCGACTGCGTTGCCGCAAACCTCGTGCGCGCCGGCGTCACGGCCAATGCCGTCACGCTCTCCTCCCTCGCGCTCGCCGCGGCTGGGGCGGTGCTGCTGTGCATGGGCTTCCTGGGTGCGGCTGGCCTGGTCATGGCCGTCGCGTCTCTGGGCGACGCAATCGATGGCCTCATTGCTCGACGGACGCGCTCTGCGTCGGTGGGGAGCGCCTTGCTCGACGCGTCGGTCGATCGATACGAGGAGTTCCTGTTCCTGGGCAGCCTCGCGATCTACCTGCGCGCCTCGGCAGCCGCGCTCGTGGTCGTCCTCGGCGCCTTGGTGGGGTCCTTCATGGTCAGCTACGGGAGCGCCAAGGCCGAGGCGCTGGGCGTGGCCGTACCTCCCGGCGTGATGCGACGGGCCGAGCGGGCGATCTGCCTGTGCCTCGGCGTCGCATCGACCCCCGTGTTCGGCTGGCTTGCCGCGCGCGGCGTGGTCCCCGGCTGGGCCGCCCGAGCGCCTCTGTTCGCCGCGCTGGGGCTCGTCGCCGTTGTCGCCAACATCTCGGCGGTCCGCCGGCTGCGCCTGCTGGCCGAGTCGTCGCGGGGCCCGGTCGCATCGGAGCCGTCGACTCTGGACGCAGAGAGGGTCCCCGCACGTCCATGAAGCCCCCGGCATCGCCACGCCCTGCGACGGGCAAGCTGGGGGTGCTCCTTCCGGGCCTGGGAGCCGTGGCGACGACCACGATCGCGGGCTGCATGCTCGCCCGCCGCGGCCTGGCGATTCCGGTCGGATCGCTCACCCAAATGGCGACGCTTGCCCCTGCCAAGGGGAGGAAGGGGCCCCCGAGGAAGTTGTCCGAGCTTCTGCCCTTGGCGAGACTCGAGCAGCTCGAGTTCGGTGGCTGGGACATCTTCCCCGATGACGCTCACGAATCGGCCGTCCACGCGGACGTCCTCGAGAGCCGCCACCTCGATGCCGTGAAGGACGAGCTGCGGGCGATCCGACCGATGAAGGGGGTTTTCTACCCCGGTTATGTGAAGCGGCTGCACGGTACCCACACGAAGACGGCCCCGACCAAGGCGGACATGGTCGAGCAGGTCCGCGTGGACATCCGCGCCTTCCGGTTCGAGCGCGCGTGCGAGCGTCTCGTCGCCGTCTGGTGCGGCTCGACCGAGGCATACCTCGCGCCTTCGGCCGTGCACACCACCGTCGCCTCGTTCGAGGCGGGTCTGCGCGACGACGATCCCGAGATCTCCAACGCGCAGATCTACGCGTGGGCCTGCATCAAAGAGCGCGTAGCGTTCGCCAACGGCTCGCCCAACCTCTGCGTCGACTTCCCGGCCGCCCGGGAGCTTGCGCGCGAGAGCCGCGTGCCCGTCGCCGGCAAGGACTTCAAGACCGGGCAGACACTCCTCAAGACGGTCCTGGCTCCCGCGCTGAAGGCCCGCATGCTCGGCCTGCACGGCTGGTACAGCACCAACATCCTTGGCAACCGCGACGGCGAGGTGCTCGACGATCCCGAGAGCTTCCGCGCCAAGGAAGTGTCCAAGCTCGGCGTGCTCGAGGACATCCTGCAGCCCGAGGCCCACCCGGACCTCTACGCCAAGCTCGTGCACAAGGTTCGCATCGACTACTACCCGCCGCGCGGCGATTCGAAGGAAGGGTGGGACAACATCGACCTCTTCGGGTGGCTGGGCTACCCGATGCAGCTCAAGGTCAACTTCCTCTGCCGGGACTCGATCCTCGCGGCGCCCCTGGTCCTGGATCTCGCGCTGCTGCTCGACCTGGCGCAGAGGGCGGGACTCCATGGGGTTCAGGACTGGCTGGGCTTCTACTTCAAGAGTCCGATGACGATCCCAGGGGCGCACCCGGAGCACGATCTCTTCGTCCAGCTGGCGAGGCTCGAGGACACGCTACGCGGGCTGATCGACGAACAGTCGACCGCCGCGCGGGTGCACGGAACGGGATGACCCCGGGGTGGCGGAGGCACGGCACCCGATTCCTCTGGGGGATCCTTCCGATGGTGTTGACCGGGATCCTCTACGACGCCATGCGGCTGGTGCAGCGCGCGGGTGTGTCGGCGCAGAGCGTTCACCTCTGCGATCTGCGAGCGCGAGAGCTCGCCCTGTTCGGCGTCACGATAGATGGCCAGCGGGTGACCCTGCACGACTGGTTCCAGGCTCACCACTCTCCAGTTCTCGATGTCCTTTGCTCGATCCCCTACGCGGCATTCATCGCCGTCTGCGTGGCCTTTGCGGTCTGGCTCTACGTCCGCGACTACCCGCGGATGGTCCGCTTCGGGTGGTGCTTTCTGGCTCTCAACGTCGCGGCCTTCGCGACCTACCACCTGTTTCCCGCGGCGCCACCCTGGTACTTCCACGCGCACGGCTGCAAAGTGGACGTTCTCGCTCACGCCAGCGAGGGGCCGGCGCTCGCTCGCGTCGACCAGATGCTCGGCGTGTCGTATTTCGCGGACGTCTACCGGCACTCGAGCGCGGTGTTCGGCGCGATGCCGAGCCTCCACTGCGGATACGCGTTCATCGTCGCCATCGAGGGGTGGGCCACCTGGGGGGCGGCGCTCAAGTCGACGAGCGTCGTGTTCGCCGCACTGATGGGCTTCGCGGCGGTCTACCTGGACCACCACTGGGTGCTCGACGTCCTTGCAGGCGGAGCGTACTGCGGCGTCGTGGTGGCGGCGGCGCGGGCCGTCACGCGATGACTCGAGCCACGAGCCGCCTGGCGTGGGTGCTCGCCACGTGGTTCGGCTGCGGCATGTCCCCGCTGGCGCCAGGCACCGTCGGAACCCTGGGAGCGATACCGCTCTACCTCGCAGTGGTGCAGGGCGGTCGCGCGTCCGTCGTCGCCGCGGCGGTGGTCATCGCCGGGATCGGCGTCTGGGCCGCGTCCGTGGTGGCGCGCGAGCGACGCGAGAGCGATCCGCAGATCGTGGTGATCGACGAGGTGGCGGGGCTGCTGGTCACGATGATTCCCTTCGCAAGCTTCTCGTGGTCGGCGCTGGCGGTCGGTTTCGTGGCCTTCCGCCTGGCCGACATCGTCAAGCCATGGCCCGTGCGCTGGCTCGATCGCCTGCCTGGCGGCTGGGGCATCGTCCTGGACGACATCGGAGCGGGCGCCCTGGCCGCCCTTGCGCTCGTCGCGTTGCAGTTGGCGAAGGTGCTGGCGTGATGCCCAGCGCGCGGGCGTTCGTCCGGTGGACCATTCGCCGTGGCAAGTGGCTCTGGCTCGCGGCGCTCCTGCTCGCGATCCCCGCGACCTGGCGCACGGTCCAGCTGTACGCCCACCTGCGCAGCGAGCTCGAACAGCTCCTGCCGCGAAGCGCCCCGAGCGTCCTCGCCCTCGACGAGCTGCGCGCCCGGATGCCGGCCCTGCGCCACCTCGGCGTCGTCGTCGACTTCGGCACACCCGAGAACCTGGAGGCCGCCGGACGGCTGCTCGACGATCTCGCGGCCCGCGTCCGCGCCTACCCGCCGGAGCTCGTGCGCACGGTTCGCACGGGAGACTCGGCCGAGCGACGCTTCCTCGAGGATCACGCGCCGCTCTACGTGGACCTGGACGATCTCGAAGCGATTCGCCGGCGAATCGAGCTACGCCGCGACTGGGAGGTCTCCAGACAGCAGGGCGCTCTGCTCGACGAGGACGAGCCCCCGCCGCCCCTGGCGTTCGACGACCTGCAGAAGAAGTACGACGATCGCACGGCGCCCCTGCGCCGCTTCGCCGGCGGTCGCTTCACAAGCGCCGAGCTGCACACCGCGCTGATGCTGATCGAGGTGGGAGAGTTCGAGACGGGGCGAGCGCGCGGAGCGGAGCTGCTGCGACGCGTGAAGCTGGACCTCGCCGAGCTGAGCCCCGACCGCTACGCGCCGGGGATGAGGATTGGCTTCAGCGGCGACGTCGCGATCAACGTCGAGGAGACGGAGGCCCTCGTCGCCGATCTGTCGGTCTCGAGCGTTCTGGTCGTCGTCCTCGTTGTTGCCGCGATCGTCCTCTACTACCGGTGGTGGCGCAGCATCCTCATCCTGCTGCCGCCGCTCGTCCTGGCCGCCGACTTCTCGTTCGCACTGGCCTCGCTCTGGCCGCTGGGCGTCACGGAGCTCACCTCCAACACGGCGTTCCTCGGCTCGATCATTGTCGGCAACGGCATCAACTTCGGCATCGTGCTGCTCGCGCGCTACGTGGAGGAGCGCCGGCGCGGAGCGGGGGTGGAGGACGCCATGGTCGTCGGTGTCTCCGGCGCGCGCACCGCGACCCTCTCGGCTGCGCTCGCAGCGGGCGTCTCCTACGCCTCGCTGGCCCTCACGGAGTTTCGCGGCTTCCGCCAGTTCGGCCTGGTCGGCGGTCTCGGGATGCTCATGTCGTGGGCGCTCGCGTTCGTCCTGGTGCCTCCCCTGGCGGCCTGGGTCGACACGCGCCCATCGTTGCCCGCACGGCGCGGCACGATCGCGGGCGGCGTCGCAGCGCTGGTGACGCGCCATCCATCCTTCGTCGTGTCCATCGGAGCGCTGATCACGCTGGGCGCGCTCTGGAGCGTGCGCTCGTTCGGCGCCGGGACGATCGAGACCGACTTCTCCAGGCTTCGCCGGGCGGACACGTGGGTGCGCGGAGAGGGGTACTGGGGCCGCCGCATGGACGCGCTGCTTGGCTCGTACATCACGCCCACCGTCATCCTGGCAGATGACGTCGACCAGGCGAGGGCCATCGCACGCACCCTGCGCGAGCGCCGGGCCGAGCCCCCTTTCGACCGCATGATCGCCAGCGTGCGCACCCTGGACGACGTCGTCCCGCCCGACCAGGAGCGCAAGATTGCCGTCATCGCGACCATTCGAGACGACCTCACTCCGAGGATCCGTGCCTCGCTCTCCCACGATGAGCTAGAGGTCGTCGATCGGTTTCTCGGGCGGAAGGCTCTCACCCCCGTCGGCCCGGATGATCTCGCCGACGGCCTGACCATGGGCTTGCGCGAGCGCGACGGAACCATCGGACGTGTCGTGCTCGTCTACCCGAAGCCAGGGCGTCTGCTCTGGGAAGGCCCCGCGCTGGCCGAACTGGTCGCGCGGCTCCGGGCCGTCGCCGCCACCCGAACGAGCCCCACGCAGCGAGCGGGGCGGGTGGCCGGCTCTCTGCCGCTTTCCGCGGACATCCTCGAGTCGGTGAGACGCGATGGTCCGCTCGTGTGCGCAGCCGCGCTTGCGGGCGTGATCGTCGTCGTGCTCGCCCTGCTGCGCCGCAGTCGCGCGGCGGTGATCGTCGTGGGATCCCTCCTGCTCGGGGTGCTCTGGCTGGCCGGCGCCATGATGGCGCTCGGCATCAAGATCAACTTTGCGAACTTCATCGCCTACCCGATCACCTTCGGCATCGGTGTGGACTACTCCGTGAACATGGTGAACCGATGGGAGCTCGAGGGGCGCGGTTCGATGGCGACCGTCGTGCGGACTACTGGCGGAGCGGTCGCGCTCTGCTCGCTGACCACGATCCTCGGTTACTCATCCCTGCTCCTGGCCGAGAACCGGGCCCTGTTCCTGTTTGGTGCGATCGCCGTGCTGGGTGAGGTGGCCTGCCTCTCGACGGCGACTGTCTTGCTGCCGGCGCTCGTCGAGCGGGCTGGGCTCAGTACTCGACAACGAACGCGGCATAGTCCGCCGCGCTCTCGGAGTGCGTCTGATCCCCGTCGCTCATGATGCCGAGGCCGACGAAGTCCGGGACGTCGGCGTCGGCGCGGCCGTCCTCGAAGTGGCGGCGGAACTCGGCCTTCAGATCGATCGTCTCGCTCTTCCACTGATCGGTCGGTCCGCCCGACTCGATCAGGATCGTGTCCTGCGCCACGAACGGGCCCCGCTTGCCGTCGCACGTCGTCCCCTTCGGGCCCACGGAGCTCCAGACGTACTTGAGCGCGTACCACCGCAGGCCACGCCTCCACGTCGCGTAGACGACGGCCGCGGAGTCCTGCTTTCCGGGCGCACACTCGTTGCCGCCGACCGGGAACGCCTCGGCGCGCCACTTCCAGCGAACGGTGCGCGCGCTCGCTCGCACCTCGTCGGGCAGCTGCCATCCGAGGACGGTCGTCTGCATGGAAGGGCGGTAGCGCGCGCGCAGGAACGGCATGGGCGGGCTTCGCATCAGCGTGTAGTAGACGTCGGGTCCCGAGTCGCTCTGGACGACCTGGAACTGAGCGAGGTCGGCGGCGATCTCGCGAGCCTCGGCGCGAGGGGCAAACGAGGTGACGAGAGCCGCCGCCAGGGCGAGTCGCGCGAGACGCTTGGTCGTCATGGGGGGTGGCCTCGCTCACTGCGGCGCAACGCCGCGAAGCGCGCGCATCGCGTCGAGATCGTCGAGGACCCCAACCACCGTGCCGTCGCTCGCGACGACCGGGACCTGGCGCACCCGGTGCCGGGCCATGTGCGCGAGCGCCGTCGACACGGGCGTGTGCTCCTCGATCGCGAGGGCGAGCGCGCCCTCGTCGGCCCGCACGACCAGATTCGCCTCCAGGATGCCCACCAGAAGCTCCTGTTCGTCGACCACGGGCACGACCCCGGCGCGCGGTGGCGCCCGCAGCGCCACGCGGGTGGCGTCTACCCGCACGCAGGTAGCGTGGCGCGAGAGCACGCCGCCGATGGCGCGAGGGCGCTCAGGCGCGCCCGGTCCCTCGAACGTGCATGCAACCGACGGCCGCCCGACGGTGCCCTCGCTCGCGTCCAGCCGCGCGCAGTGCCGGCATTCGACGCACCGCTCGACCGAGACGGTTCGATCATCCATGGGACAGAGCACGTGAAGCGTGCGCTTCGCGCTTCCGTCTTTCTCGATGACGGTCCGGGTGGAGACGAGCAGCGCCGTCACCTTGCCCACCGCGCAGGTGGGAGTGCTACGCAAGTTCATGGCTGACAGGATGTGGTGCCGCTCTGGCTTGCGCTCGCGCATTGTGACGAGCCGTGTGTGGTGGCTTACCGGCGGAAGACGAGTGCCGATGGGCGCGGGGGGTGGACAACGGCTGGTCCAGCTGGCGGCGCCCGCTCGAACCCGCAGATGGTGTTCGTGCTGCCGTTGCTCGCGGTGGTCTGGCGACCCATGGGGCAGCGCCACATGAAAGCCAACGGGGACCCGCCCGTGCCGGAGGCTCGGCGACAGGTGCATACGGGGAGTGCATGCGTTTTTCCTAGCGGGAGCCTGCCGTCGAACCTCCGGGCACGGACGGTTCACCGATAGAAGCAGAACGGGCCGTCGACTGGTGCACCGCTCGTCGGTACTCCGTGACCGCTCGTCGGAAACCCCATGTCCCGCGCCATCCGCCAAGACTCGTTTCACGGCGCGACGGCGTGAACGAATGGTCCTGCGCAGGCGAAACACAGGAGAGAGTCCAGCCCCCGAACTGGGAAACCGTCCGGGCGCGCGGGATCGATGCGAATGACCTGGCTTCTCGTCGCAGAGGACAATGACGACCTGCGCGAGACGCTGGCCGAAGCGATCCGGGAGCACGGCTACATCGCGCACACCGCCGCTGGCGGGGCCGCAGCAGTGCGGATGCTCGACCTGGCAGATTCGCTGCCCGCCTTGGTCCTTCTTGACCTGCTGATGCCCGACGTGAGCGGACGGGATGTCTTGAAGGCCATGCGCAGCCTGACCAAGACGCGGGACGTGCCCGTGGTCGTCCTCACTGGCACCGATGCGGAGGGCTGGGGATTGTCGGAGTTCCGGGTGACCGACGTCCTGCTCAAGCCCGTCTCTGTCGATCACGTGATCCAAGTTGTCCGGCGTGTCTTGGGCGACGTGAAGTGACATGTGGTCAGTCAGTCCGAGTCCCCGCGTCGTCCGGGCTCTCTCGCTGCACGGCCTCGTCCAGAGCCTCCACCCGACTCGAGCCGGATGCCACCGCGGCCAACCACGCCATGGCGACCCACAAGGCCGCCGCAGCTACACCACCGAGGCCGATCAACGTCCGCAGCGAGATCACGCTGGTGTCTCGCTGCGAAGCGCTCGCATGGCCTCGAGGTCGTCCAGGACGCCGACGACGCGGCCGTCGCGAGCCACCACCGGGACGTGACGCGCCCGGTGGTGCGCCATGTGCGCCAGTGCCGCGCGAATCGACAGGTGCTCCTCGACCGCCAGGTCGACGGCCGCCCGGTCGATCCGAGCGTCGGAGCCCGTTCCGAGGACGCCGACGAGGAGTGTGTCCTCGTCGACGACCGGCAGGCAGTCGAAAGGCGATGGCAGGACCAGCTG
>Ga0209415_10017907_pt1 | contig 11228 bp, 10 predicted proteins | sample PeaSoiSIISIP2007_FD_187696 | JGI IMG/M metagenome (GOLD analysis project Ga0209415, IMG submission 187696) | Peat soil microbial communities from Weissenstadt, Germany - SII-SIP-2007 (SPAdes) (version 2) | ecosystem: Environmental > Terrestrial > Soil > Wetlands > Peat | place: Germany...
TGGGCGTGGAGGTCGACGAATCGCGCGTCAGAAAGTATCAGCTACGGCTATGACCGAACTTGGCCGGTCATGCAAATGAGTAGTTAATCGGCGCCACGGCAGGCTGGACAGCCGCATTGGCGATGGTAAGCTTGGCCTATTGAACTTGTATTCCGACCGGGCTGTCGATATTTATTTAGGGCATTAAAGCATGATCGTTTTCAATCTGACCTGCAGCAACGACCACCGTTTCGAGGGTTGGTTCGTTTCGACTGCGGACTTCGACAAGCAACAGCATGCGACGCTGCTGAGCTGCCCGGTGTGCGGCAGCAGCCAGGTGAGCAAAGCGCTGCACGCGCCCCACGTAAACACCAGCAGTTCGCCAAGTACGCGCGAACGTGAGACCGGGGAAGGCAGCGCGCAATACGCGAACGTCGGGGACGAAGTATCGCTGCTGATCGAGCATCTGATCGCCAATACCGAAAACGTCGGTGATGCGTTTCCGGAAGAAGCGCGCAGAATTCATTACAACGAAGCCCCGGAACGCAAGATCCGCGGCAATGCGTCGCTCGAGGAAGTCAAAGAGCTGCGTGAAGAGGGTATCGAAGTCATAGCCCTGCCGGTCCCGCGCCATCTGCTCGACAAAACGCATTGAGACACGCTTCACGGCATATCCATTTACGGATTCCAGCCGGCCGTGCATCGGGAGCCAAGCCTGCATCCAGACCCCCGAGAGGCGGGCGGATGAACGACGGCGCCGGACCCCGTTGAGGGCTATTGCAATTATTGATCTAAGTCAAAATAATGGCCTGACAAGCTGATAGTCTGTCCGCTGTTTAGATGCTTATTCAAATCAGGAGACAACATGTATAAACATATCCTACTGCCGACCGACGGCTCAAAACTCGCGGCAATAGCAGTCAAGCAGGGCATACGGCTCGCGAAATCGATCCGAGCGAAGGTGACTGTCATCAACGTCGTGCCCGAGTATCAGATGATGATGGACGAGGGTTTTGTGCTGCCTAACGCTGCGATGCTCAAGAAGCGCTTCGACGAAGCAACCGCCGCGCGCTCGAAAAAAATTCTTGATGATGTGAAAACCGCTGCCAAGTCCGCGGGCGTCAAATGCAGCGGCGTGACGGCAATCAGCGGGATGCCGTATGAAGCCATCGTCAAGCAGGCCAAGAAAGCCAGGTGCGATCTGATCATGATGGCTTCTCACGGCCGCAAAGGTCTGGCGAGCATCCTGCTCGGCAGCGAGACCGCCAAGGTGCTCACGCATTCGACGATCCCCGTGCTGGTCGTGCGCTGACCGGCTGCGGGTGGCGTCTGCCGCACTTACGGCGCGGGCTCGATATTGGGTCCGCGCCGTTTTTGTTGTTACGTGACGGGGTAGAATCACGCAGTCAGCCGGCTGCCGCGTGGCGAAGGCAGGACTATGGTCCCCCGCAATTAGCAAAAATGAACAATCTCCATCCGCTGTTGAACCCCGAATCGATCGCGATCCTCGGCGCCTCGGCCGATTTCACCAAAGTCAACGGCAGGCCGCTCAAGCATCTGCTCGACAAAGGTTATGCCGGAAAAATTTACCCGGTCAACCCGAAATATCAGTCGCTCAACGGGCTGACCTGTTATCCAAACATCGCGGAAATCCCGGGGCCGGTCGACTTGGCGATTATCGCGGTCCCGGCAAAATTCGTTGTCGCGGCGTTGCGCGAGCTCGGGCGGCACGGCGCCAAATCGGCCGTCGTATTCAGCTCGGGATTCAGCGAAACCGGAATGCACGGGCGCGAGCTTGAAGCTGAAGCGATTGCGGTAGCACGCGAACACGGTTTGCGCTTGTGCGGGCCGAACTGTCTCGGTCTGATCAATGCCTTCGATCGCGTGATTGCGACCTTCAGCCAGTTCGCAGACGGCCCGACACCGCCCGGGCCAGTTGCTTTCGTGACCCAATCCGGTGCGTTCGGCACCGCGATCGCGGCGCTCGCCCGTCGCCGCGCGCTCGGCCTCGGCTACTTCGTCAATACCGGCAACGAATGCGATATCGATTTTGTCGAAGTGATGCGCGCAGTACTCGCCGATCCGCGCATCAGCATCGGCACCGGTTACATCGAAGGCCTCAAAAACGGCGCCGGTCTGGTTGCGCTGGCCGATGCTGCGCTTGCGGCAGGCAAACCGTTGGTGCTCGCCAGAGTCGGGACGAGCAGCGCGGGAGCGCGCGCCGCTGCATCGCATACCGGCGCGCTCGCGGGCGCCGACGCGGTGTTCGACGGCGTGATCCGCCAGCACGGCATCATTCGCGCCCGCAATGAAGAACACATGCTGGACATGGTCGAGGCGTTTGCGCATTGCAGCCTGCCGCGCGGCGCCGGCCTCGGCATCGTCACGCAATCGGGCGGCGCAGGGATATTGATGGCCGACCGCGCCGAAGAACTCGGGCTGCCGGTCCCGGTGCTCACCGACGCCACGCAGCGGGCACTGCATCAAGTCATTCCGGGATTCGGCGCCAGCGGCAACCCGGTCGACGTCACCGGCCAATTCGTCGCCGAACCGGCGTTGCTGCGCGAAAGCGTCAAGATCGTATTGTCCGATCCGCAAATCGACGTCGGCATCGTCTGGCTGCAGCTGATGGATGCCTACGTGGATACGCTTATCACGATTTTCGAGGAAATCAAAGCGCAGGTCCGCAAACCGTTCATCGTGTGCTGGGTCGCCGCCCCCGATAAGGCGTTACATGAGCTGCGCGCGCGCGGCATCGCGGTGCTGCGCGGCGCGGAGCCGGCGGTGAATGCGGTGGCGGCCCTGGTCCGATATGCCGAAGCGCGCCGCCAGTGGCAGGCCGATCAAGCCGCGCGCCACGCACTCAAGCTGCCCAAACTCAAGCTCCCGGCCGCTGCGGGTGCGCTGCCCACGCTCGCCGGTGCACAATTGCTGCAAGCGTGCGGTGTGACACTGGCCAAGTGCGAACTCGCCGTGAACGCAGCCGCAGCCGACGCCGCTGCCAAGCGGCTCGGTTATCCGGTCGCGCTCAAGATCGAATCGCCGGACATTCTGCACAAAACCGAAGCCGACGCAGTCAAGCTCGGGCTGGCCGACGCCGCCGCAGTCAAGGCTGCCTTTGCCGAAGTCACCGCCAATGCCAGGCGCTATAAGCCGGCGGCAAAACTCGACGGCGTGATCGTGCAGGCGATGGCACAGGGCGATGTGGAGCTCGTAGTGGGGTTACAGCACGATCCGGTATTCGGGGTGGTGGTCATGGCGGGCTTGGGCGGTATCCATGTCGAAGTGCTGAAAGACGTCGCTTTCAGGACAGCACCGGTGACCGAAGCGGAGGCCGGGCGGATGCTCGATGAGCTCAAGTCGAGAGCGATCCTCGCGGGTGTTCGGGGCAGGACACCGGTGGACCGGCGTGCGCTTAACCGGCTCATCAGCGCGGTGTCGCTGCTGGGCGCTGCCGCCGGCGAGCGGCTCGCAGAACTCGACCTCAACCCGGTGCTGGCCGGACCCGCCGGCGCGACTGCAGTCGATTGGCTGATGGTGTGCAGTTAACATGGCGGACACTTTTCAGCTAGCTGGACCGCGCCAGCGAACCGAACATTCGAAACGGGTTTTTCTGCCCTGGGTACTGGCAATGTCATGGCTGGCGGGAAATGCCGGCGCCCAGCTGCAAGCATTTCCGATCACCGATTCCGCCGCCGTTTACGAGCTGGAGGGCTACAGCGTACTCCCGCCGCAGGGAAAAAACTGGTTTGAACTGCGGCGCGACAAGCAGCAGGCCTTGTTCGGCAAGAAAATCGAATCGCCCACGCACTCGTTCGTTGCCACCGCAACTTCCGGCCTGATCTCCGAGAAATTTTCGACGCGCGAATCGTTCCATGCGTATGTCAACAAGATGCGGACGGCGGACGCCGATTCCACGCGCTTCAGAATCGTCGAATTCAATTCCGAGGTCGACACCACGTTTCCGGCATGGTGCATACGCTATCACTTCAAGCGCACAGACCGCGAAGCGGTGCTCGCGCAGAATAGGACTCTGCTGCTGGAGGATTACGGCGTTACCTGCCTGCACCCGGTAAAGAGCGATCTGGTCGTCGACGTCGGCTATTCGGAACGCGGCCGCTCAGCAGAAATCAGCGCCGACCTGCGGGCCGAAGGCGAGGGCTTCATGCGCAGCCTCAAGTTCACGTCCGTCAAGCCATGAGCATCACGCTCCAGGACGTCCGGGCGGCCGCGGTTGCGCTGCGCGGCAATATCTTCGACACGCCGTGCCTGCACTCGCGCACGCTGTCCGAAATCACCGGTGCAGAGGTCTATCTCAAGTTCGAGAACCTCCAGTTTACGGCCGCATTCAAGGAACGCGGCGCGCTCAACAAGCTGCTGTCGCTGACGCCGCAACAACGGGCCGCCGGGGTGGTCGCCGCTTCGGCCGGCAATCACGCGCAGGGCGTGGCTTATCACGCGAAACGGCTCGGCATTCCGGCAGTGATCGTGATGCCGCGCTTTACGCCGCACGTCAAAGTCGAGCGCACTCGGAGCCACGGCGCTGAAGTGGTGCTGCATGGCGACAACTTCGACGCTGCCAAAACGCATGCGGATGCGCTGATCGCACCACGCGGTTTGACGCTGGTCCATCCTTATGATGACGAGAAGATTATCGCCGGGCAGGGCACGCTTGCACTTGAGATACTCGCGGCCCATCCCGAACTGGAAGTGCTGGTGGTGCCGATCGGGGGCGGCGGCCTGATTGCAGGCATCGCCATCGCAGCGAAAGCTCTCAAGCCCGCCATCGAAATCATCGGTGTTCAGGCTGCACGGTTCCCGTCGATGTATTGCGCGGTCAAAGGCAAGCAACCCGAATTCGGCGTGAGTACCATCGCGGACGGCATTGCAGTGCAGGAGCCGGGCGCTCTCACGCTGCCGGTCGTGCGCAAGCTGGTTGATGACATCGTACTGGTCGACGAAGGCGTGATCGAGCAGGCGATCGTACTGCTGCTCGAGATCGAAAAAACCGTCGCCGAAGGCGCTGGCGCAGCGGGCTTGGCGGCGCTGCTGTCTGATCCGCGGCGCTATGCAGGCAGAAAAGTCGGGTTGATCTTGTGTGGCGGCAACATCGACCCATTGATGCTCGCCGAGATCATCGAGCGCGGCATGGTGCGCTCAGGACGGCTGACGCGCCTCGTAGTCGAACTGCGCGACCTGCCGGGCGCGCTTGCGCGGGTCACTGCATGCATCGCAGGGGCTGACGCCAACATCGAGGAAGTGCATCACCAGCGCATGTTCACGAACCTGCCGGTGCAGTCCGCCGAAGTCGAGTTCGTGCTGCAGACGCGCAACCACGCCCATGCAGCCGAAGTGGTCGCCGCGCTCAAGACAGGGGGATTTGCCGCGCGCCTCATCCGCAGTATCGACTGACCGCACACTGCCGCTGCCGGTACGCGCTACTCGATCTTGATCCCGGCGCTCTTGATGACTTTCTTCCAGCGCTCGGCTTCTACGCGCATGAATTTGGCGAGTTCCTCGGGCGTGGTGCCGCGCGGCTCGGCACCCTGGCTGGCCATGCGCTGCGCCATTTCCGGCTCGGTGAGTATCTTTACCACTTGCGCGTTGAGCTTGGTGATCACGTCCCGGGGTGTTTTCGCAGGCGCAAACATGCCATACCACGTCACGTTCTCAAAACCCGGTACGCCGGCTTCGGCAACGGTCGGGACGTCGGGTGCCGCCGGTGAGCGATGCGTGCTGCCGACAGCAAGCCCCTTGAGCTTGCCGCTTTTCACCAGCGGCAGCACCGACGGCATGCTGTTGAACATCAACTGCACCTGCCCGCCGAGCAGATCGGTCACCGCGGGACCGGTGCCTTTGTATGGCACGTGCACCATGTCGATGCCTGCCAGCGCTTTCAGCAGTTCCATGCCCAGGTGGTTGGGGGAGCCCTGGCCGACTGATGCATAGTTGAGCTGTCCCGGCCTGGCTCTGGCGTATGCAATCAGCTCTTTCACCGAATTGACCGGTATGCCGTTGTTGACCACGAGTATCTGCGGATTGATCACCAGCAGGCTTACCGGCGCGAAATCCCTGACTGGATCGTACGGCAGCTTGCTTATTAGAGCCGGGTTGATCGTCAGCCCTGCCGAAGTCCCGAACAACAGCGTATAACCATCGGCTACCGACTTTGCCGCAAGCTCGGTGCCGATCATGCCGCCGGCGCCAGCGCGGTTGTCGATGACCACTTGGTGTCCCCACGCTTCGGTCAATTTCGCGCCTATGGCGCGCGCCACAAAATCGGTAGGGCCGCCGGGCGGGTAGGTAACGATCCAGCGGATCGGTTTGCTCGGATAGCTTTGTCCTGAAACGTGGAAGCTTAGAGCCAGCAACCAGGCTCCGCACAGTGCGGCGGTGAGCTTCATGTAACCCCCGTAGTCGTGCTCGCAGTCTTCGCGCATTGTGTTGGATGGGCAAGACGGCGGTCAAGACGCAGGCGCGACTGCAGGCGATAGCCGATGATATTGCGGTAACGCCACGTGGTTCGAACGGCGCTTGCAATCCAGAACGCGTATTAATTGGTTATACTAATCACTGATAAGACGCCGCCAAGACGCAACGCTGCCTCGCACATGATTTAATCCAAAGGAGAACACCCGATGAAGAAGTCGTTCGGCTCAGGCTTGCAGAGTTTCATTACCCTGATCGTCGCCCTGTCGTTTACGGCTGGCGCCTGTGCGCAGGGCCGCTGGGTCAAGCTCGCGCCGTTTCCCGATCCGTCGGAGGAACTGCTGGGTACCGCGGCGGACGGAAAGATGTACGTGCTCGCCGGCCTCGCCCCGGGCTTCAAAGCCAAGGGGCTCGTGTACGAATATGACCCGGCGGCCGACCAATGGACCAAGAAAAAACCGATGGCGCTGCCCGCCCACCACGTTGCGATCGTCGAGCACGGCGGCAAAATCTATGCGTTCGGCGGTTTCGTGGCGCCGGCGGCAGGTCCGCCGGCGTGGGTGCCGATCGACAACGCCTGGGAATACGATCCAGCGGCCGATACCTGGAAGGCGCTTGCGCCGGCGCCGAGCAAGCGCGGTGCGGGCGCCGCAGCGACCGTCGGCGACAAAATCTATTATATCGGCGGCGCCACGACCGCGCCGGGCGCGAAAGAACCCGGGCTGATGCCGTCGCGCCCGCTGCGCTCGGTCGGCAACGTGGAGGAGTATGACATCGCAACCAACACCTGGCGCGCGCGCAGCGCTATGCCGACCCCGCGCAATCACCTCGCCCTCGGCACGGTCAACGGCAAGATTTACGCCATCGGCGGACGGGTCGGCTCCGCATTCATCTCGGGCGGCGCGAACAATCTCGATCTAGTCGAGGAATATGATCCGGCGGCCGACGCCTGGGGCGTGCCGAAGATGCGCATGCCGACCGCGCGCAGCGCTGTAGCGTGGGCCGTGCACGACGGCCGCATATACGTTGCCGGCGGCGAATATCAGGATTACCGGAGTTCGGCGGCGTATCGCGCCGTGGAAGGTTACGATCCGGCGAGCAACACCTGGACCATCCTGCCGCCGATGCCGCTGCAGCGCCATGGCCTCGCCGGCGCTGCCATCGGCAACCGCCTGCATTTCGTGAGCGGCGACGTGCAGTCGGCCGGCACCGGCCTGGAAATGCACACGCCGTCCCACGATGCGTTCGAGTTTGACGGCGGAGGAAAGTAACCAGCCGGCAATCGCCGAGAGAATCGCTTCATGCAGAATCTCACCGATAAACTCATCGCCAAAAAAGACAACGGCATCGGTTGGATTGTCTTCAACAATCCGGCGCGCCACAACGCGGTATCGCTGGAAATGTGGCGGGCGCTGCCCATCGTGCTCGATGATTACGCGAAAGACCCCGGCGTCCGCGTGATTATCCTCAAAGGCGAGGGCGATAAAGCGTTCGTCGCCGGCGCCGACATCTCGCAGTTCAAGGAAAAGCGCTCCAGCCCCGAGGCGGTCAAGGAATACAACGCAGCGGCGGACAACGCGAGCAATGCGCTACAGCAATGCCCGAAGCCGATGCTTGCGATGATACGCGGCTATTGCATCGGCGGCGGCACCGCCATTGCGGTGAACTGCGATATCCGCATCGCGGCGGATGACGCGCGCTTTGCCATCCCGGCAGGCAAGCTCGGTCTGGGTTACCGTTTTTCCGGCATCAAACGCCTTGCGGATGTCGTCGGGCCGGCATTCGCCGCGGAAATCTTCTTCACTGCGCGCCAATTCAGCGCGCAGGAGGCTCTGCAGATGAACCTGGTGAACCGCGTCGTGCCGGTTGCCGAGCTCGAAAAGTACACGCTCGATTACGCGAGCACCATAGCCAACAATGCCCCACTCACCATCGCTGCAGTCAAGCGCAGCATCATCGAGTATCTCAAGAACCCCGCCGAGCGGGACTTCGCGCTGTGCCAGAAGATGGTTGATGCCTGCTACGCGAGCGAAGACTACAGGGAAGGTCAAGCTGCCTTCATGGAAAAGCGCAAGCCGGTATTCACGGGACGATAAGCCGCCGCTCTGATGCCGTCGTGACAACGCAGGAAGAGCAACATGACAACAGGAACACGTAAAGGACCACTCGCGCGGTTTACTGTTCTCGATTTGACGCGCGCTCGCGCCGGCCCAACCGCAGTGCGGCAACTCGCGGACTGGGGTGCCGACGTCATAAAAATCGAGGAGCCGGGCGATCAGGACGGCGACGGCGGTCCGTTCGACAAACGCCATGGTCCTGATTTTCAGAATCTGCAGCGCAACAAGCGCAGCCTCACGCTGAATTTGAAAAGCACAGAGGGCATTGCGATCTTCAAGCGTCTCGTCGCGAAGGCGGATGTGGTGGTCGAAAATTACCGGCCGCGGGTGAAGCATCGCCTCGGCATCGACTATGAGAGCATGCGTAAAATCAACCGGCGGCTCGTGTATGCGAGCATCAGCGGATTCGGCGAAGAAGGCCCTTATAGCGACCGTCCCGGCCTCGACCAGGTGGCGCAGGGCATGAGCGGCCTCATGTCTATCACCGGTCTTCCCGGCCAGGGACCGGTACGCGCGGGCATCGCCGTCGGCGACAGCAGCGCGGGTCTGTTCTGCGCAATCGGTATCCTTATGGCGCTGTTGGAGCGCGAGGAGTCCGGCGAGGGTCAATGGGTGCAGACTTCGCTGGTGCAAGCGCTTATCGCCATGCTCGATTTCCAGGCCGCGCGCTGGCTGGTGGCGCACGAAGTACCGGGCCAGGCCGGCAACAATCATCCGACCGCGATCCCGACAGGGGTGTTTCGGACCGCTGATGGTTACATCAATATTGCGGCGTCGGGCAATCTGTTCGAGCGCTTGTGCAAAGTCATCGATGCGCCGGACCTGGCTAAACACGCCGACTATGCCGATTTCAAGTTACGCTCGCAGAACCGCGATGCGCTGCATGCCGCCATCGGCGAGAAAATCGTTAAGCGCACGTGCTCGGAATGGATCGAAGCGCTCAACAAGGCCGGCGTGCCGTGCGGCCCGATCTACAAGATGGACGAGGTTTTTGCCGATCCCCAGGTCAAGCACATCGGCATGGCGAAACCCGTCGCTCATTATGCGCTTGGGCAAATCGAGCTGGTGGGGCAAGGGGTAAAGCTGTCGCGCACGCCGTCCGAGCTTCGAACCGCCGCGCCCGACCGCGGTGCGCAGACCGGGGAGATACTGCGCGAATTTGGCTACGCCGATAAAGAAATCAGCGACCTCCACAGTCGCGGGATAGTCTGATTCATTCCATTTCGCATACCGGGGCCGGGTGTGATCCGCATTGAACGCCGGGGAAACGTCCACGCGATGGTGCTCGACCGTACTGCGCAACGCAATGCGCTGAGCGCCGAAATGATCAGTGAGCTCGCGGCCGCGCTCGGCGCTGCCGATGCAGATTCGGCATGCCGCTGCGTTGTCATCAAGGGTGCGGGCGAGCACTTTTGCGCGGGCCGGGAACTCGTGCCGGGCAAAGCACGCGATCTGACTGCGGTACTCGCCTATGACGACGCATACGCGGCGATCTTCGAGCGGCTGCGCGCACTGTCTAAACCTTCGATTGCGGTGGTGCGCGGTTACGCGGTCGCTGGCGGTTTTACGCTCGCCATGGCATGCGATTTCGTGATCGCCGAAGCGTCGGCGCAGTTCGGTGCGCTCGAAATGAAAAACGGCTTTCCGGCTTCCATCAACACGGCACTGTTGTCCCACCTGATCGGAGCGAGACGGGCGCTCGAGCTGCTGCTGCTCGGCGAAATGGTAGCCGGACACGAGTTGCACGCGATGGGGTTAGTCAATCGCATCGCGGATGGCGCCTCGGAACTTGCGTTAATGGAAACCACGCTTACGACGCAGCTCGCTGCGCTTGATCCGGTCGCCGTTCGGTTGACCAAAGAGACGCATCGCGCCACCAGCAATATGCCGCTCGCCGACGCGCTGACGGTGGGCAAACAGCTCAATGCCCTGCTGCTTGCCTCGGGCCGCATCGACGAAGCGGGCAGGGCGTTCGCCGAACGCCGCAAAAAATAAGCGCACCGGCGGCGAGGCGGCGCGCGTTTCTGGTATAATTTTCACCTGCGATCGGGCGCTGAAAGCTCTGCATCTCCCCGTAATATTCCGCTCACAAAGAAGCAGACACTGCCGGTAACGGCACGATGTTTATGCTGTCCGCTCGCGAACAACCAGACAAAGGGCGTTATGAAGTTTGATGCTAATAGGCCCGACCTCACCGTCGGCGTGCTCGGCGCCGGCGCCATGGGGCGCGGCATCGTCCAGGTTGCCGCCGTCGGCGGCATGCAGGTGCTGATGATGGATACGCGCGCCGGGGCCGCGCAAGAAGCGCGCGATTTCATCGCCAAGATGCTGAGCCGCGCGGCCGACAAGGGCAGCATGAGCAAGGACGACGCTGCCGCCGCGACGGGCCGTATCAAGATCGTCAATGCGCTTGCCGATTTCAAACCCTGTCACGCCGTGATCGAAGCCGTGGTGGAAAACCTCGACGTCAAGCGGCAGGTGTTCGGCGAGCTAGAAACCATCGTCGCGCCCGACTGCATACTCGCGACCAACACTTCATCGCTGTCGGTGACGACCATCGCCGCCAAGCTCAAGACGCCGCAGCGTTTTGCCGGGTTTCATTTCTTCAACCCGGTGCCGCTGATGCGGCTGGTCGAAGTCATCTCGGGCCTGCAGACCGACGAGTGGGTGTGCGAAGCCTTGGTTGCCATCGGCAGGCGCATG
>Ga0209415_10017909_pt1 | contig 11227 bp, 11 predicted proteins | sample PeaSoiSIISIP2007_FD_187696 | JGI IMG/M metagenome (GOLD analysis project Ga0209415, IMG submission 187696) | Peat soil microbial communities from Weissenstadt, Germany - SII-SIP-2007 (SPAdes) (version 2) | ecosystem: Environmental > Terrestrial > Soil > Wetlands > Peat | place: Germany...
TCCCGGCCGAGTATCAGGACATCGTGCAGCTCGCCTGGCCCGAAGCGTTGATCCTGCGCCAGTCGCGCTTCGTCGGATTCGCCATGCGCAAGATCGCCTTCGACCGCACCCTGGAACTCGACTATCTGCTGAATCGCCGGCAGTCCGCCCAGGAAGGCTTCGATGCCGACTACGGCAAGCTGGTGACGGTCTCGTTCAATCTCGCCTCCATCATCAACAGTCTGCACGAGAAGCGCATTGCCATCGTCGACCTCAAACCCATGAACGTGAAGATCTACAAGGAATCGCTGTATGTATCGATCCTCGATTGCGACGGCTTCCACATCGACACCGACGAGTTCCGCTCCGACGCACCGCAGGTCACGCCCGAATATCTGGCGCCGGAGTTCCATGACAAGACCGTGGCGCAGCCCGAGGCGCAGGACCGCTTCGCGCTCGCCACCATCATCTTCCGTCTTCTGAACTACGGCATCCACCCCTTCACCGGCGTGGCCACGGACCATAGCAACTATCCGCCCGAATTGGCGGGCCGCATCAAGCAGAGCCTGTATCCCTACGGAAAGCTCGCCCACACACGCGTGCGCAAGGTGCCCGCGAGCGTGCACGAGGCCTTCCCCGACAACCTGCGGGATCTTTTCGACCGCGCCTTTGCATCCTCCGGCTATTTGAGGCCGAGCGCGCATGAATGGATCGATGCGCTGGCGATCTTCGCCAGCAGGCAGAGCGGCGAGATGGCACCCTGCGACAAGGGACATCTGCGATTTTCCGGCAAGCCGTGCCCCACTTGCATGCGCGATGCGCTGATCGAGGGCGCCGAAGTGCGCCGCCGCAGCTTCCTGGCGCGCCTGCAGACCGCACCCGCCCGCACTCTGAAATATGTACAGAAGACTCTGCGGCAAACCCACAGCTCGCCGTTCCAGGCCGCCCTGGCGCAGGCGCAGCTCGCGGCGGTGCAGCTGGCGCCGCCCGCCCGAATCTCCACGCGCAGCGCCATCGCGATCGAAATTCTCTGGATCTGCGGACTGCTGATCACTTACTGGTGGACGAAATGAGCTTGCTGGCTCTCACCGCCTTGTGGCTCGTACCGATTTTGATCGCCTGGCTCTGGCGACCTCGTCAGGCGGCGGGTCCGAGCGTATGGACCCTGCTCATCGCCTTTGGCGCACTCGGCGCCTGGGCATTGTGGTTCGGCCTTTACGCCCATTCCGGCGAACCCGCGGGTTTTGTCTTTTGGAAACCCACGGTCCTTTATTGGACGCTCGCCGCCATCATCATCGCGGCCCCACTGTTCGGCTGGGACTACCCCGTAAAAATCATCGTTGGCACCTACTTCGCGTTATCGAACCGTGAGTGGCGCTGGATCAACTTGGGCTTCGCCACCATGTACATCATCATGGGCGGCGCCAACCTGTGGGTGGCCTCCGAGTCCTCCTACAAGGACTGGGTCGGCTTCAAGTACGCCTGCATGATGAATCTGCTCATCATCGTTCTGTTCCGACTGAATTTCGTGTGGCTGCCGCTGCTCATCGAGGAAGTGTCCGTTAAACTCTACCGCCGTGCGAGCGCGGCCTACCGGTATCTCGCGAGCCTGTTCTGAACGACGCCGGCGTGCTTGGCGCATCGGTCGTCGCGGCAGCTGTGATAAGCTTGATTCAATAAAAAGCGCGGAATCCGTCATGTACGACCTATTGAACTACCCCCTCGCGTTGTTCGCGCTTTCGTTCCTCATTCTATGGCTTGCGACGCGCTTGGGAGCCTCCATCAGGAAAGGACGCCTGATGGATCAGAACGTTCGCGAAGATTTCAACACCATCCTGGCCACGACGCTCACGCTCAGCGGACTCATCATCGGCTTCAGCTTTTCGATGGCCATCAACCGTTACGAGCAGCGCAAGAACTACGAGGAAGCCGAGGCCAATGCGATCGGCACGGAGTTCGTCCGGGCGGACTTGCTGCCGCCGGAGAATGCCGCCCGGGTGCGATCGCTGTTGCGGCAGTATCTCGACGAGCGCGTGTCGTTCTATACGGCTCGCGAACGGGATCGATTGCGGCAGATCGATGTCCGCACGGCACAGCTGCAGAGCGAACTATGGGCGGCGGTCAGCCGCAGCGCCTCGACGCAACCGACAGCCGTCGCGGCTGTGGCCGTCGTCGGCATGAACGATGTCTTGAATTCACAGGGCTACACGCAAGCTGCCTGGTGGAACCGAATCCCGGAGGGTGCCTGGATTCTGATGGCGGCGATCGCCGTGACGTCCCAGCTATTGGTTGGTTATGGCGCAAGAAAGGCCAAAGCGGAAGGCCTCTTGTTTACCGTGCTGCCGTTTGTGGTGTCGATATCGTTCCTGCTCATCGCCGACATCGACAGCCCGCGCAGCGGCATCATTCACGTGAGGCCCCAGAATCTTATAAGCCTCGCTGATTCTCTGCGTGCGCCTTGACCTCTCTCCGGTGCTTTCTCTCGTAATCCTCGAGCTTGCGTCGAACTGCTCGAAAGGCGTCGCGTAGCGAAACATACGCATTTTCGTGAGCATGGTTGAGATCGTGCGTTCGGGTCACCACGATCATCTCCTCGGGGACCGTGATTCCGATTCGAAATTCGAACAGCGACCCTTGGCGGCTGTGTTGATGCGGCTCTTCGACCACCACGTGACAATGCACGATATGCGCGCTGAACTTCTTCAGCCGCCCCATCAGTTTGCGAATGCGCTCCTCGAGAGCGGGCGAAGGATCCATGTGGCGGAAAGTGATCTGTATCGGCAGGTTCATTGTGCGGGACCCGTGTATGCGTTGACGATGCAAGATCTATACATACTGCGGGGCTGGAAACCAATCCGTAGTCTCCGCAAATCGAGCGGGCCGACGCCTCGCGGTCTCGGCGCCGCTTCATTTTCGCAGCAGTAGCGGTGTTTGAGGCACCAGGGTCTTGCAGCATCGAAAACCGAGGTGGTAATTCGCGTGGCTCGCCGTATCCATGACCCGGGAGCCGTGCCAAAACGGCGCGCGCCACCGGCACCAATCCTCATGCGCCCGATAGGTATCAAATATGAACCAGCTCCCCTTCATTTCCGTATAGCCCAACTCCTTGCTGCCGAGACTCGACATCTGCTGCTCGTTCAGAGGCAGATTCATGTGCTCCGCGGCATTGCCGTTGAGATCGTAGACGCCGAGCGAACTGCGGCACGCGGGAAAATCGCCGGCGGGATACGTGTTCGAACCGCACAGTTGCCATCCGCCGCCCGGGCATCCTGGAGTCTTGAAGCTCCCCGTCGCGCAGATGCCTCGCTGGTATTCAGCTCCGTAACTCCACGACTTGTCGGCTTGATGGGCCGCATTGTGCGCGCTGCGCATGCGCTGGACCGCGGTTTCCGGAGCGACGCCCTGGGCGAGATCGAAGCGATAATCCGGGGGCTCCAGGCTCCCCGCACAGGCTCCCTCCCATTCGTGCGCATCGCACAGCCGCTTGCCTTCGGCTTCGCAGATTTGCGCGGCTTCTCGCGCCTTGACCCAGACCGCGGGATACGCGCAGGGTATGTCCGGAAACTCGAATTGATCGATGCAGGCTTTCGCTTGGTCGGCGGTGGTCTTCTTCGGATCGAAGAGCGGCGCCATGTATTTGCCGCCGCAAATCCGTTCAAAATCCGCGTTGGCGTAATCGACGTTCTGCTCTTTAAGCTTGGCCGCGCACTGCTGCGGAGTGGCCGGATGCTGGGTGATGGCCGGATTGCCTTGGCCAAGCACCCCGGACTTGGCGAATATGGCGCGTATGTCGCGCATCTCCGCATCGCTCAATCCATGGATCTGCTGCAACTGCTGGAACAGCAGCTCGTTCTGCTCCTTGAGTGTCTGCGCCCCCGCTCCGAACGAAATGCCGAATATCATGCAAACGAACAGGATTCTTTTCACGGCGCGCACCTCATTCGATCAACTAAAATCAGTCCCGATCATCGGAGTGCCTCAGTGATGGGCGCCGCATGGGCTGCCGTCCCGCCTCCCTCAGCACATGGTATCGCGCAGCAGCGCGCGCAGTTTGTCCAGTGACCTGGTATTGATCACGTCTTCCTTGGTCACCCATCCGCGTCGCGCCTGACGGACGCCGTCATCCAGATAGTCGAATTGATCGGCGGAATGCGCATCGCTGTCAATGCTGAGCAACGCGCCGCTATCGCGCGCACTCTTGGCATACACATCGTCGAGATCGAGGCGCTGCGGCTGCGCATTGATCTCGAGATAACAGGGTCTCTCGCACGCCGCCGCGAGCACGCGCTTGAAATCCAGCGCGTACGGCGGGCGCTCGCCTAGCAGTCGGCCGAACGGATGCGCAAGAATCGACACATACGGCCTCTCAAACGCCCGCAGGAGGCGCCGCGTTTGCTTCGCTTCGGACAGGCCGAACTGACTGTGCACCGCAATGACCACGAGATCGAGCCGTTTCAACACGCTGTCCGCCAGCGCGAGGCTGCCGTCTTCCAGGATATCGACTTCCGCTCCTTTCAGAATCGTGAGACCGCTCAAAGTCGCGTTGAGCTTGTCGATCTCGTCCATTTGGCGCGCGAGCCTCTCCGCATCGAGACCGTGAGTGATACCCAAGTATTTCGAATGATCCGTGATCGCGAGATAGCGAAGGCCGCGCGCCTTGGCGGCGGCCGCCATTTTTTGAAGCGAGTCGTTGCCGTCCGAGGCGCTGGTGTGGGCATGAAGGTCTCCCTTGAGATCGGCGCGCTCGATCAGCTTAGGCAGCGCCTTTCGCTCCGCCGCCTCGATTTCGCCGCGATTTTCGCGCAGTTCGGGCGGAATCCACTCGAGGCCGAGTGCGGCGTAGACCTCTTCCTCCGTGGCTCCGGCGAGCCGTTTGGCGCCGCGGAACAGACCGTACTCGCTGAGCTTCAAACCCTTCTTCTGCGCCAGCCGCCTGACCCGGATGGCGTGGTCGCGGCTGCCGGTCAGATAGTGCAGCGCCGAACCGAAGCTCTCCGGCGGCAGCACGCGGATATCCACCTGCAGCCCATTTCGCAGCACGCCGGACGCCTTGGTTGTTCCTGCCGCGGTCAGCGCCGGCAGATCATCGTAATGCTTAAGCGCCTCGATGGGCGTCGCCCCTTGGCGCGCGCACACGACCACATCGAGATCGCCCACGGTGTCCCGGCCACGCCGGTAGCTTCCGGCGAGCTCGACACGCATCACGCCGGGAACGCGTTCCAGATACGCCTTTAGGGGCCGCGCGTACTGCGTCGCGGCCGAGAACGCCAACCGGCGGGGTTCGCTCGGCTTCTCAATCGTCGCCTTGAGCAATTGCGAGCGGATTTTGGGTCCGAATCCCCGCAACGAGGCCAATCGCCCGTCCGAGAGCGCGCGCCGCAGGTCTTCGATTCCCCGCACCTTGAGGCCGGTTTGCAGAGCCCGCACCCGCACGGGGCCAAGACCCGGCAGAGCCAAAAGCTCCCTCAAGCCCTTCGGTACCTGCTTGCGCAACTTCTCCAGCGCGCGGATCTTTCCGGTCTCGAGCAGTTCCTCGATCTTGGCGGCGAGATCCGCGCCGATGCCCGGCAAGGCATCGAATGCCTTCTCACCACCCATGTCGGCGAGCTCACGCGGAAGGCCGCGCACGATCTGCGCCGCGCCTCGATACGCGCGGATGCGAAACGTGTTCTCGCCTTGAATGGCGAGCAGGTCCCCCATCTCGTCGAAGGCTGCCGCGATATCCTCGTTGTGCAAGGTCATGACGATCGAACACTAGCGCCGGCGCATTGGGCGTCGATGAGGAGATATACCTATTCAATGGGGATCGGCGGCCTTGGCGATCAACACCGCGTTCGTGCCGCCGAAGGCAAACGAATTCGACATCACGGTGCGTACGGACACGCCACGGCGTGCTTGGCCGGCCACGTAGTCCAAATCGCATGCCGGATCGGGCGCATTGAGGTGCATGGTGGGCGGCACGGCTGAGCGCTTGATGCACATCACCGCAATGATGAATTCAAGTGCGCCGGCCGCCCCGAGCAGGTGACCGTGCATGGACTTCGTCGAACTGACCGGCATCAAATAAGCGCGTTCACCAAATATCGCTTTGATGGCAGCGGTCTCCACGGCATCGTTCTGCAACGTGCCCGTTCCGTGCGCGTTAATGTAGTCCACGGCACCTGGATGCAGGCCTGCCGAGTCAAGTGCCGCGCGCATCGCGTTCGCTTGTCCTGCCACGGTCGGCTTGGTGATATGGGTGACATCGCTCGTCAAGCCGTAGCCGGATAATTCTGCGTGTATCGGTGCGCCGCGAGCGACCGCGTGGTCCCAATCCTCGAGCACTGCGAACGCCGCGCCTTCGCCCAGCACCAGTCCGGTTCTGGTACGCGCGAAGGGTCGACACGAAGCGGGCGGGTCTTGCGGATCTTCTGTCGCGAGCGTACGCATGGCTTCCCAAGCGCGCAGCACGCCAAATACCAACGGCGCCTCGGCACCGCCCGCCAGCATGACATCCACCTCGCCGGTATTTATTCTGCGGGCCGCCTCACCGAGCGCAACTGCGGATGATGAGCACGCAGTGGAATACGTGAGATTCGGTCCCGAGAGTTGGTGATCGATTCCAATCCAGGACGCCGGTGCATTGGTCATCGCGTTGAGTACGCTGTAGGGCTGTATCCGATCCGATCGCTCGGCGTACAGCGTGTGATACCCCTCATCGGTGGTTGCAGCGCCCCCCAAGGAACTGCCGACGACGACGCCGCAGCGCTCGCTCCGCTCAACCGCGAAATCGAGCCGCGCATCGGCGATGGCCTGTCCGGCGGCGACCAAAGCCAACTGGCTGACGCGATCGAGCATTCGCAGCCGCGGCTCGGGGAAATGTGCACGGCCATCGAAGGTGACCGAGGCCCCGATCGGCGAGCGCATTCCTCGAGCCTGGGAATCGGGGAGGCGGTGCACGCCGGATCGACCTGCGAGGAGATTGGTAAATAATTCTTCACTGGAATTGCCGAGCGGCGCCACTACGCCCAAGCCGGTAACCGCGACACGGCGCAGGGTCATGTGCCGCTGGGGACTTCGGAAGCGCCGGCTGCGCGCGATTCGGGCCGTCGCGCGATGAGCCCATCGATGTATCCCACGACGTCGTTGACCGTGACCAAATCGGTCGGTGTATCCCCGGTGATCTTGACGCCGTAGCGATCCTCGATTTTGAACATGAGTTCGAGCAGGCTTAGCGAATCGATTCGGAGTGTGGCCAGCGTCGCATCCGAGGTCACCTGCTCGCGCGCGACGCCATAGTCGCGGACCAGAATATCCGTCAGGGTGTCGAGCGTGCTCATGGAGCGGGAGCGGCTTGGCGTAACGGCGACGGAACCATTGGGCTGCGGGCTTTTCCCGCCCAGCGTGCCGCTTCGGTCAACACTGGTGGCCAACTGCGCAACAGTGCCGTGGTGGAAGTGCTAAGGGCGGGACGCATGGCAAAGTGGGCGTAGGCGGCGGCAAGCCGCAAGCGGTGCGCGAATGCGCAGCGCCACGCCGCGGCATAGTCTCGATGAATTTCACGCGAGCGTCCCTCATCGACGGCGGCGACGGGTTGCCTAACGAGTCGATTGGTAAGCAAGAAAGCGGATTGCAGAGCCATATTGATGCCTTCGCCGATCAGCGGGTGTGTCTCACCCGCCGCATTGCCGACCTGAAACGGCCCGTGTCTCTTGCCGATTCGAATCCCCGGGCGCAACGGTCCCACCGACAGCCAGGATCCGGTGTGCTGCGCGCAATCGAGAACCTCTCGAACCCCTCGGCATGAGGTGCGCAAATATTGCTCGATCGCGACGCCGGCAGGCGCGCCAGGGGTTCGCGCGCGGCACTCGCGCAACGTGTCTCGACGGATACAGCATGCGAGCGTGAGCCGGTCGTCCTCCGCGACCACCATTCCACCATAGCCACCCTTGAAACTGAGCACGGGCAGCAGCCCGCGGGGAAGCGCAGTGCTGTGAAATCTGGCCTTGAAGCCAAACAGATCCGAACTGGATCGCAGTGCATGTGCGCGAGAAACCCGCCTGCTCTGTCCCTGTTCGGGATCCATTTCCCAGGAACCATGGCCGTCGATAACAATTGATACGCGGACCGAGAACGACCTGCAGATATGCGCTACCTCATGCGAGCGTCGATCGCCAATTGTTTCGATCATACAATCGAATCGGCCCGGATTCCCGTGCAGCGAGCGCACTCTCGCGGGCTGTAGTATTTTAGCGCCGAGGACTCGCGCCCGCTCGAGTAGAATCGCATCCAACCGGTCGCGGCCCAGCGCCCGGCCAAAGCGATAGGGTCCATCGATGCAGGGCGGTAGATCCGCCACGATGGTCGATAAGCCGCTCATCCACCCGACCCTTTGCAATTCGGGTCCCGCGTTATCCCGGACGGCCGGGCCTACCCCGAGTTCATCGAGCAGCGCAAAGCTTGCGGGCGAAAGGCACTCGCCACACACTTTTTGACGCGGATAGACCTGCTGCTCCGCGAGAATCACGCGCCAACCCGCCTTCGCCAGCAAGATGGCCGTTGACGCACCGGCGGGGCCGCCGCCGATCACCAGAGCATCTGCGTCAGCGGCCATGTGACGCGCACGCTGCGTCCGCGAATGCGCGTGCGCGGGCCGCGAGAAAACAATGCGAAAACGGTAACGCGCGATATTCTTCAAGCCGCCACGCCTCTTCAGCACCCGGCCAGGCTGCCGATATTTCCTCATCCGCGAAGCCAGCGGCGACACTCTTGATGGCATCCTCTCGTGTCACGGCATTCGACCCGAGAACACCGACCAGACGACTGCCGAGATCCGCAAGTCTGTCGCGGCGCGGCTCGCTCGCGATGAACGCTCGACTTCTGGCGGCAACTCCCGTAAGAAGCGCGCGCAAGCCCGAATCCTCGAAGTGATGCAAAAACAAAGTGGTGATGCATAGATCGTAGGGTTCTGCGTCAGTTCCTTGCGCCCAGACGAGAGCATCTTGACACACTACGTTCACTCGCCACTCGAGCCTGCGGTAGCCATCGAGGGTATTAAGATCGACCGCCGGGTGCCGATCAAGTAACGTGAGTTCAACGCCCTGCCACTTGGGTTTCAAGGAACGCGCGAGTCGTAGCAGCAGCGTGCCGTCTCCGGTGCCGAGTTCAACGATGCTCTTTGGGTGAGTCGCGAGTCGTAGGCGAGTGACCAAATTCCTCAGTATCGTCAGCGAACCCATGGCGCGGTGTATGCGCCGCAAGTCGCGGCGCGAGCGTTGAGCGCGGGGGTCCTTCGGATCGAGATCGTCAAGAAGCTCCCGACGCACTCTACGGGCTATGGCTGTCATGACTTGCTCATTCGACTGCCAGCAAGGCGCCATGACAGGTGAACCCAGCCCCAAAAGACGACATCCACCACCAACCGCCGGGCGTGCCGTCGGCGAGTGCCGCATCGAGGACGAAGTAGACAAACGCACTGCTCAAATTCCCGTACTGGCGAAGTGCGTCGCGGCTGTGGCGCAGCGACTCGGGCCGCAGGCGCATGCTTTCCTCGAGCGCGATTAATACGTCGCGGCCACCCGCGTGCATAATCCATCCGTTGATTTGCTCGCGCGCGAGGCCTGCGCGTGCAAGGGTCTTGATGAAGATCTCCTCAGCGTACTGCGCAGCAACGTGCGGCACCGCTCGCGTCAAGATGTTCCGCAACATTCCATCTCGCTGCTCGAATCGCAGTGCGTCGCGTTCAACGGGATTTATCAGCGAGATCGATTCGCGCCATTGCACGCGACGCTGCGCCGGCGGCATCTTGCGGGAGAGAACGGCAGCACCGGCGCCGTCGCCAAACAGACAGGCGCTGATCAATACGCCGGGATCATCATCCAAATACAGTGCCGCGCTGCAAATTTCGACGCAAATCGACAGTACACGATCACATTGCGCCGCCTGCAGCAGCGCGTTGGCAAGTTGCCAATTGGGCAGCGCACCGCCGCATCCCTGCCCCACCAGATCGAAGCCCAGCACATCGTGCCGAAGCCCGAGCTGCTCAACCGCATAGCCGCTTAAGCCCGGGCACAGGTATCCGGTACATGTCGTAACGATTACGGCGTCGATCGATTCCGGCTCAAGGGCTGCGCGTTGCAACGCCGCACGCCCGGCGGCAGCTGCAAGACGGGGCGCATGCAGGGCGAAGCGTCTGTGCAGCGTATCCGGATCGATTGCGAAGACCTCCTCGAGAGACTCCACGCTGAGCCAACGCTCCTCGATCCCGTTGTCCCGAGTGAGCACCAACTTCGCAATCGCTCTGGAACGTGGATCGAGCCGTTCGAACCAGTGCGAGGCATTAAACGCATCCAAGCACTCGCGCTTCGTATAACGCTTCTCGGGCAGCGCTGTGCCGACGGCATTTAAATACATAAGTCGCTTTCGATCCCGGCGGCCTGACACCGCCATGATCCATCAGTAAACCGATTGCCTGAATATATGCCGATTGGTTGATTAAATGGCAAAAAAGGTGCGGCGGATTGCCCTAGTCTCGAGGAGGATTGCACGGCGTCGGCGTCGCGTCTTCGCACAACCCCATGCGCGCATCGCTATCTTTGGGCCCGGTGCTGTTGTCGTTCGGGGGTGTATTTACGCAACCGGACAGCAGCCAGGTCGCTGCAAACACTCTGATTATTAACTTCATGTTTGGCTCCTAGAGTAATGAATGCAGACAACACTAGCGCCGAAGCGGCTGCCCCCGTCCGGACGCTACCGCACTCACACGATCGCCATGACCTATGCTAACTTTCGCATGAAGTCGTTAAATTTTTCCTCGTGTTTCCTTGGCTGTGCGTGAGGAGCCCAAACCAAAAGCATCGGGAGGCTCCAAACAAAGGATATTCGTACAAGGGGCCAAATTCACTATTTGCCAATTCGCGTGCGTGCCAATACGCTCATAATGGTCCCTAATCAATTGGCCGAACAGGGCGAGCTCTTTTGCGTTTGCTTCCTAACTTAAGGAATTCCACCTGAGCACCACGACTGACCAGCTACTATCCGCCGCGCCGCAACAAATGGGGCCGTACACACCACGAGAGTGGTTGGACGCTCTATCGAATGGCACCTGCGATTGCGACACGTTTTCGCGCGCGATGACTGATTATTTCCAGTTCTCCCCGGATGGATCCTGGGAGATGGTTTCGCTGCTCGACCAATACCATCGACTAGGGAAAATTGAATCAACGCTGTTTCAGCGCCTCACATCTCGATTCCAATCGGTCGCACTTGG
>Ga0209415_10017910_pt1 | contig 11227 bp, 7 predicted proteins | sample PeaSoiSIISIP2007_FD_187696 | JGI IMG/M metagenome (GOLD analysis project Ga0209415, IMG submission 187696) | Peat soil microbial communities from Weissenstadt, Germany - SII-SIP-2007 (SPAdes) (version 2) | ecosystem: Environmental > Terrestrial > Soil > Wetlands > Peat | place: Germany...
GATGCCCGCAGCATCGAATACACGGCATCGCGATGCCGCTGCTGCGTGATGGCGGCGCCGCAGACCACCGCAAACCGGGCGCCGATCGCCATCAAGACATTGGTGTGATAGACCGCGCCGCCCGAGCCGTCGAGCGCTTCGAAGGTCACCAGTTCATAGTCGAGTTGTTGGGCAAATTCGCCGAGCACATCGAGGTCGGTGCGCGGCGACAGGTTCGCATAGGCCACATGCCCGACCCGGTCGAGCACCAAACTGCCGGTACCCTCGAGATACTTGCCCTGTTCTTCGCGGTAGCTCAAATCCACCGTGCGGGTGATCCGAAACCCGCCTTCGCCGCTGACCTGGCGTATGATGTCGTCGCGCCGCTCGCTGCGCCGGTTCGGGGCCAACATCGGATACAGCACCACCGTACCGTCGTGATGGAAGCTCACCCAGTTGTTGGGGAAAATCGCGTCGGGTTTGGCCGGCTCACGCGTATCCTCCGCCACGACGACCTTCACTCCCGCCCGCCGCAGACCGTCGGCCAACCCGGCGAACTCGCGCAGCGCGAGTTCCTGCAATTCGGTATGCGAACCCGCCTGCGGAAGGCGCTGAAAAGAGTTACTTGCCGCCGTTTGCGAATTGAACCCAAAGCACGCCGGGCGCACCATCAGGACGGCCGCGGCGCTCTGCGGTTCCATGGGGGAGATCGCGCATTCTGGCATGGCATTAAACTATAGCAGGCCGCCGGCCGGCAGTTTGCCCGCTGACGGCGCACCTCGTATCATCGCGATACGGTGGGGCCGGCAAATCGCCGCATTGGGCCTTCGGGCCAAGCATCAGGCCTTCGGGCTAAACTAAAGGTAACCGTGTTGCCGGTTTCGAAGACCAATTCCTGCGTACTGCTACTCGTGGCATTGATGGCCGTGCCGTACAGCCATGCGCGCGGCGACGAGCCGTCCGGGGACAAACCGGCGGCCTACCCGTTTAACTTCGATACGCTGCTGACCGAGGCCAGGCACCGTGCGGCGGCCCCCTATGCCCCGCAGCGCAGCACTCTGCCCGCCGGCCTCGACAAACTCAGCCCAGAACAATATCGCAGCATTCACTTCAACCCGGGCGCCGGAATTTGGCGCGATGAGCCGGTACCGTTCCGGCTCGAGCTGCTGCGCGCGGGATACAATTTACAATCCGCGGTGACCGTTTCCACGATCGAAGAGGGTATGGCGCAGGATGTGGTGGCGACCCCGTCGATGTTCGACATGGGACCCACCCTGTCGCAGCTCGGCAAGGTATCGCTGCCGCTGTCGGGGTTTCGCCTGCGCAGCCAAATCAACGCCAAAAAGGTCTGGGACGAATTTCTGGTGTTCCAGGGCGCGAGCTACTACCGCGCGGTCGCGCAGCATCTTTTATACGGTCTATCGGCGCGCGGCCTTGCGCTCAACACCGCCGAACCGGCCGGCGAGGAATTCCCGGTATTCACGCATTTTTGGATCGAGCGCCCGGCCCCGCGCGCCACCTCGATCGTGATCTATGCCCTGCTCGAGAGCGCCTCCACCACCGGCGCCTACCGCTTCACCATCCAGCCCGGCGTCGAGACGGCGACGGACGTGGAACTCACGCTGTTCCCGCGCGCCGAGATGCACGTCGTGGGCATCGCGCCGCTCACTTCCATGTTCTTGTTCGACGAAACCAATCGCGGGCATCTCGATGACTATCGCCCCGAGGTTCACGACTCGGACGGTCTGCAGATCACATCCAAGAGCGGCGAACACATATTTCGACAATTGGCGAATCCCAACGTACTCCAGGTATCGACCTTCACCACGCAGCCGCCGCAGGGCTTCGGCCTGGTGCAGCGCTCACGCGAGCAGCGTGATTTCGAGGATTTCGAGAACCTTTATGAGCTGCGGCCGAGCGCCTGGGTGGAACCCAAGAGCGAATGGGGTGCGGGAGCCGTGGAGCTGATCGAGATCCCATCCGGGCGCGAAAGCAACGACAACATCGTGGCCTTTTGGCGCCCCGCGCAATCTCTGGCTCCGGGCCATCTGGCAAAATTCGCCTATCGCGTCACCTGGCTGGCGGAGCCCGCCCTGCCGAAAGGCTTGGGCATGGTCGTGGCCACGCGCTCGGGGGCCAGCCTCGATGGCAAACGCCGTGTATTTGTTTTGGATTTCATCGGCGCCGGCGAAAAGACCGACGACCTGCGCCTCGATCTCGGGGCCTCCGCCGGCAAGCTATCCAATGCCGCGCTGGTCTCGAATGGCACCATGCACGGATTGCGCGCCAGCTTCGAGATCGACCCGAAGGGCGCGGAGCTGATCGAGCTGCGCTTGCGCATCATGCGCGCCGACCAGCCGGTCAGTGAAACCTGGCTCTATCGATGGTCCGCCCCGTGAGTTCCGCGATCGCCGTAGATCAACGACGACCGTCCGGCGGCATGCCGCCGGAGGCGCCATTGAGCATGCCGACCCAGGATCTGCGCCGCACGCCGCCGCGGCGCACCTGGAACCGTTCCACCGCCGCCGTCGCGTTCGCGCGATTCATCCTGGTCACCGTGAGCCTCGGGGTCACCGTCTACGGCGTGTATCAAATGCTGCAGGTGGTGCGGTTCGCCAGCATGACCCTGCTGCAGGGTCTGATGATCTTTTTCTTCGCGATATCCCTCGGTTGGATCGCCTTTTCCGCCGGCTCGGTCATCGCCGGCGCATCGAAGCGCCGTGATCCCGTGCCGGACCCGGCGGCGGGAACGGGCGCCACGCTGACCGCGCTGGTCATGCCGATCTACAACGAGGACCCGGTGCGCACCACCGCGGCCCTGCAAGCCATGGGCGAAGGGCTCGCAGCAATCGATGCGCATCGCGGCTTCGAGATCGTGGTGCTGTCGGATTCGACCAACGCCGACGCGTGGATTCGCGAAACCGCCGCGATCGATGCGCTGCGCAAGGCCCTCGCGCCGATCATGCCCGTATGGTACCGGCGACGCTGGCGCAACATCGCGCGCAAATCCGGCAATCTGGAGGACTTCGTGACCCGCTGGGGCAACCGCTACGACCACATGATCGTGCTCGACGCCGACAGCCTGATCGACGCCTGCTCGCTCCTGCAGCTGGTACAGATGATGCACGAGGACCCGGCGCTCGGAATCCTGCAGACCGCTCCGCAGCTCATCGGCGCACGGACTCTGTTCGGCCGCCTGCAGCAGTTCGCCGGTTGCGTCTATGGCCCGGTCATCTCGCGCGGCCTGGCGGCATGGTCCGGCGATGGCGCCAACTACTGGGGTCATAACGCCATCATCCGCACGGCCGCGTTTGCCCAGAGCTGCGGTCTGCCCGAGCTCAAGGGGCGCAAGCCGTTCGGCGGCCATGTGCTGTCGCACGACTTCGTCGAAGCGGCGCTCATGCGCCGCGGCGGTTGGAAGGTGCGCATGGCCACCGATTTCGGCGGCTCCTGGGAGGAATCCCCGCCCTCCCTCATCGACGTCGCCATTCGCGACCGGCGCTGGGCCCAGGGCAATCTGCAGCACACCAAGGTCATCCACGCGGCCGGCTTGAAAATTACCAGCCGGTTGCACCTCGGCATCGGCATCATGAGCTACCTGTCGTCGCCCTTATGGCTGCTGATGCTGGGCATCGGCTTCGCGCTCGCCGTGCAGGCGCACCTGATCAGGCCCGAATATTTCAGCCATGATTTTCAGTTGTTCCCGACCTGGCCGCGGTTCGACGTCGAGCTGATGATGTCGCTGTTTTGGTTCAGCATGCTGGTGCTGCTGATTCCAAAGATGCTCGGTCTGATTCGCGCGCTGATGTCGAAGCGATTGCGGCGCGGCGGCGGCGGCGTCATCGGCATCACCGCGAGCTGCCTGTTCGAAATCATTCTCTCGGCGCTGTACGCGCCGGTGCTGATGCTGATCCAAAGCCGGCACGTCTTTGAAGTATTCATGGGGCGCGACTCCGGCTGGCACCCGCAGCGCCGCGAAGGCGGCAGCACCAGCTGGGCGGATGCCTGGCGCTTCCACCACCGGCACATGCTGCTCAGCTTCGTAACCGCCGTGATACTTTGGTTTCTCTCGCCGCCGCTGCTCGCGTGGGTATCGCCGGCGCTGTTGGGATTGGTGCTCTCCATACCGCTGTCGCGCGCCAGCGGCAGCGAGTTCATCGGCCGTGCCCTCTCGCGGCTCGCGCTGCTGCGCACGCCCGAGGAGGTCATGCCGCCCACACTGGTCGCGCGCCGCGCCGAGCTCATCCGCCAAGCGCAGCCGCTGCCGGCGGACGGACTCAAATTCCTGGCGCGCAACCACTCGGCGCGGCTCTCCCACATCGACGGCAACCTGCCGCGGCCCATGGATACGCGCGGACATCCCGACCCGCATGCCTTCACCGCTCAGCAAAAGCTGAACGATGCCCGATCCCTCGAAGAAGCCCTGGGATGGCTTGCGCCGGTCGAGCGGATCGAAGTTGCCGCCGACGCACGTCTGCTCAACCAGCTCGCTCTGCTGCCGGATGCGCAGCGCCCCTCCTTTTTGATCTGAAGGATTTGAAAGACCCATGATCGCCCGACGCGCCATCCTGAAATTAGCCGCCGGCCTCGCCGGCGGACCCCTCATCTACGGCGGATTTTCCCGGGCGGCGCAGCCGCAGCCGAACCCGTCCGCGGCACAGCCGTTCGATTTCGCCTGGCTCAAAGGCCAGGCGCATTACCTCGCGAGCAGCGCCTATCAACCGTTCAAGGATGCGCTGCCGCCCGCCATGGCCAAATTGAGCTACGACCAGTATCAATCCATACGCTTTCGCAGCGATCACGCTGTGTGGGGCGACGCGGGGCTGGAGTTCCGCCTGCAGTTCTTCCACGTCGGCCGCAACTTTACCGAGCCCGTGCATATATACGAGGTCGTCGACGGCCAGTCTCGTGAGATCCTCTACGATCCCGCCATGTTCGACTGGGAGAAAAGCGGGGTCGATCCCTCGGTGATGAAAGATCACGCGGGATTTGCCGGCTTTCGCGTGCAGTTCGTGACCAACTGGCAGGCCGACGTCGCGGCCTTCTTGGGTGCCAGCTACTTCCGCGCCGTCGGCGGCGATACGCGCCAGTACGGCTTGTCGGCGCGCGCGCTCGCGGTCGATACCGCGTTTCCGCGCCCTGAGGAATTTCCCCGGTTCACCGCCTTTTGGTTCGAGCGCCCGGCAAAGGACTCGGGAGTACTGACTCTGTACGCGCTGCTCGATTCGCCGAGCATCGCCGGCGCGATGCGTTTTCAGATAGCCCCCGGCGGCACGCAGGTCATGAACATCGACACGGCCCTGTATCCGCGTACGCCGATCGAGCGCTTGGGGATCGCGCCGCTCACCAGCATGTTCTTCTATGGAAAGAACGATCGGCGCGGCGCGAACGACTGGCGGCCGGAAGTGCACGACTCCGACGGGGTATCGATGTGGACCGGCGCCGGCGAGTGGATCTGGCGGCCGCTGGTCAACCCGGCGCAGCTGCATTTTAATTCGTATCTCGACGACAATCCGCGCGGCTTCGGGCTGCTGCAGCGCGACCGCATTTTCGATCATTACCAGGACGACGGCGTCTATTACGACCGGCGGCCGAGTTTGTGGGTGGAACCCAAACCCAATCACCAGAACGGCGGATGGGGCAAGGGGGCCGTGCAGCTCGTGGAAATACCCACGGCCGATGAAACATCCGACAACATCGTGGTGTTCTGGAATCCGCTCGACAAACCGAAGCCCGGCCAGGAATTGCTGTTCAGCTATCGGCTGTACTGGGGCACGAAGCTGCCCTACTCACCGCCGCTCGCGCAGACCATTGCGACCCGAACCGGCATTGGCGGCACGCTCGGCGTGAAGCGCCAGTTCTTTTCCTGGCATTTCGCGGTTGATTTCGCCGGCGGAGAACTCGGCGCGCTCGCCAAGGACGCCGCGGTCGAAGCGGTGATCACGACCTCGCGCGGCCAGACCGAGCACGTGACCGCGCATTACGTCGCGGAGTTCAACGGCTATCGCGCGCTGTTCGACGTCAAGCCGACCGACGATAGCGTGGAGCCGATCGACCTGCGGCTTTATCTGCGCTTGGCGAGCAGGCCGCTCACCGAAACCTGGATTTATCAGTGGACGCCGCCGTCGGTGAAGGAGCGCAAGCTCGCGATTCAGTGAGGGCGGCGGAGCGATCGCGCGACGTTCAATAATGCCGCGACAGCAGCCAGTGAGCCAACGATCGCAGCGGCGCGGCCCGCTCGCCGAACGGCACCAGGGCATCGAGCGCTTCATTGTGCAGAAATTTAACCCGCTCTTGCGACGCCGCTATGCCGATCACCGTGGGATGGGTGGGTTTGGCGTGCTCGCGGTCCGCGCCGGTCGCCTTGCCGAGCGTCGATACGTCACCGATCACATCGAGCAAGTCATCTTGAATTTGAAATGCCAATCCGATTGCATTCGCGAAGCGATTGAGTGCGGCATGCAGATGCGCCGCCAGCTGCGGAGCGCATTCCGCCGCCATCAGCACGCTCGCGCGAATGATTGCGCCGGTCTTGCGGGCATGCATATCCTCGACTTGTGCGATATCGAGCTTCCTGCCTTGAACCTCGAGATCGATGGCCTGCCCGCCGGCCATCCCGTAGGTGCCGCTGGCCTCGCTCAACAGGTCGACGAGCCGCAGCCGGATCGCCGGCGCGGCGGGTAGCGCCGGGTCGCGCACCAGCAGTTGAAAGGCCAACGGCTGCAGCGCATCGCCCACCAGAATCGCAGTCGCCTCGTCGTACGCCTTGTGGCACGTCGGCCGGCCCCGTCGCAAGTCATCGTCGTCCATCGCGGGCAAATCATCGTGCACCAGAGAGTACACGTGGATCAGTTCGATGGCGCAGGCCGCAGCCTCCACCTCGTCCTCGCCAAGTCCCAAGGTTTGAGCCGTGGCGAACACCAATGCCGGCCGCACCCGCTTGCCGCCGCCGAGCACGCTGTAGCGCATCGCTTCATGCAACCGCACGGGCACTTCATTGGCCGGCGGCAGACGCCGCGCCAGGGCCCGCTCCATTCGCTCGCGCCAGGCTTCGAGCTGCGTGCCGAATGCCTCGGCGGAATCCCGGTCGTCCGTGTTCGCGATATACCGATCGGCTGAGTTGGTCACCCGCGTTTTCCGCCGTACGGGCGCGCGTTCAGCGCTGCGCTGCGACTCGCGGGCCGTCTTGCGATTCGCGGCTCACGCGTTTGATGTCGGCGATCGAGATGGCCGCTATCTCGGGGACGGCCGCCCGCGCCGGACTGGCAGCCGCGGAACTGGCTCCCGCGGCATTCCCCGCGCCCTCGACGTAATTGAAGGGCAACTCGGGCGCCATCGGCCCCGAGGTCCCCGGCCCACTCCAAGCGGCTTTCAGCGCCTTGAGCGGGTGGCTGAAGGCGTCATTGACCGCCGTTCCCTCGAAACCGCAGTGCGCCATGCAGTTGTCGCAACGCCGATTGCGGCCAACGCCGTACTTTTCCCACTCGGTGTCCTCGATGAGCGAGCGGAAGGTCGGCGCATAGCCCTCGTCCGAGAGCAGATAACAAGGACGCTGCCAACCGAACACGTTGTAGGTCACCATGCTCCAAGGTGTGCACTGATAACTCTGGTTGCCGGCCAGGAAGTCCAAAAACAGCGTTGAATGATTGAACGCCCAGCCGGCGCCGGACTTGCGCGTGCGGCCGAGCTTGAAGATCTCGCGAAACAGCCGCTTGCTGGCGGTGCGCCCCAAGAAGACATCCTGGCGCGGGGCGTGGCTGTAGCTGTAGCCCGGCGACACGGTAATGCCTTCGATGCCGAGCTTCATGGCCTCATCGAAGAAATCGGCGACCTTGCGCGGTTCCTCACCGCTGAACAGTGTGCAGTTGATCGTTACCCGAAAGCCCTTGCTGCGCGCGAGACGAATCGCGGCCACCGCCTTATCGAATACGCCCTCCTGGCAAACCGACTCGTCGTGACGTTGCCGGTTGCCGTCCAAGTGAATCGAAAATGTCAGATACGGCGACGGGCGATACTCGTCGATGTGCTTGGCCAGCAGAATCGCGTTGGTGCACAGATACACGAATTTCTTGCGCGCGACGATGCCGGCGACGATTTGCGGCATTTCCCGGTGAATCAGCGGTTCCCCGCCGGGAATGGATACCATCGGCGCGCCGCATTCGTCGACCGCGCGCAGCGCATCTTCGACGCTGACGCGCTTTTGCAGGATTTCCTTCGGATAATCGATCTTGCCGCATCCGGCGCAGGCCAGATTGCATTGGAACAGCGGCTCCAGCATGAGCACCAGCGGGTAGCGCTTGTCGCCGCGCAGTTTGCGTCCCGCGAGGTAGGTTGCGACCCGAAAAGTTTGAAGCAGTGGAATTGCCATGCGCTATGTTACCGCGGCCGTAAAAACCGAACCCGGATTAAGATTTGCTAATGAAGAATGCCCAATCAGAGGACCCGCTCAGGCCGCCTAGCCGGCGATCGACTTCATCCCCCGATGATTAAGGGCCCCCGGGATTAAGGTCCTTGAATCTGTCACAATACCGCCTTTAATGAGATAATTCTCGCATCCGCATGCATCCATGACAACACCCACACCCTGGGGGCCGCCATTGCGCGTCGCCCGTGCCCGTAATGAATAGCCCGCACAACCCGCGCAGAAATCGGGGCCGTTGAATGATTTTCGCGGCTCATCCCTGGATGATTGGCTGTGGGACGGCGCTCGCCGCCGTGGCGGCGTGCTACACGCTCGCCTCGTGGGTCGCGGTCCTTCGCATGCGTCTTAAGGCGGCCGCTTCGTCGTTGCCCGAGCGACCGCCTCCGGTCACGATTTTGAAGCCCCTGTGCGGCGCCGAACCCGAACTTTACCAATGTTTGCGCTCGTTTTGCGACCAAGCGTATCCCGGCTTTCAAATCGTCTTCGGCGTCCGCGATAGGGACGATCCGGCGGTCGATGTGGTCAGCCGATTGCGGGCGGAATTTCCGGCTGCCGACTTGGCTGTCGCGATCGATCGCCGGCAGCACGGCAATAGCCGCAAGGTCAGCAGCCTGATCAACATGATGGCGCTCGCCCGCCACGACTATTTGGTCGTCGCCGACAGCGACATTCGCGTCGAGCGCGATTACCTCGCCAAGGTGGTCGGGCCGCTGCTGGATGCGAAGGTCGGCATCGTGACGTGCCTCTACCGAGGCAACCCGCGCGCGGGATTCTGGTCGATGCTCGGATCCATGTTCATCGACGAATGGTTCATGCCCTCGGTGTGCGTCGCGGCCATGGCCGGATCACGATCCTTCGCCTTCGGCGCAACCATTGCGATTCGCCGGCAAGTGCTCGCGCGCATCGGTGGTTTCGAGGCGATCGCGAACCAATTGGCCGACGACTTTCGGATGGGCGAATTGACGCGCCGCTTGGGGCTACGCACGGTGCTGTCCGAGGTAGTGGTCGAAACTTGCGTCGATGAGCGCACCTTAAGCGATCTCGTTCGCCATGAGCTGCGCTGGCTGCGCACGATTCGTGCGGTCCGGCCGGCCGGCTACAGTTTTTCATTCATCACATTCGGTCTGCCGGTTGCCGCTCTTGGCACGCTGCTCGCCGGGGGCGCTCGGCCCGCCGTAATTTTGTTCGGCGCCACCTTGCTGGCGAGGCTCATGCTGCATGGCGCCGTGCGCAGACCGAACTCGGCGCTTTGGCATCTTTTAGTGCTGCCGCTCAGGGACGGGCTCGGCTTGGCTCTCTGGGCTTGGGGTTTCGCCGGACGCAGCGTGCACTGGCGAAACGATCGCTATAGAGTCATACGTGATGGATCCGTTCAACCCATTTTGAAGGATTTGGCGCAATGAGAACCCTGTTTCTGCACCCGCCGTCATTCGACGGCTACGACGGCGGGGCCGGTGCCCGCTATCAAATGAAGCGCGAGGTACGCTCTTTCTGGTATCCCACCTGGCTCGCGCAGCCGGCGGCTCTGGTCGAGGGCTCGAAGCTGATCGATGCCCCGCCGCACCGCCTTTCATTCGAGGACATCGTTCCGGAGCTCAAGAACCGCGATCTCGTGGTGATGCACACCTCCACTCCATCCTTCAAGTCCGACGTGAAGACGGCCGAGATGATCAAAGCGATCAAGCCGGACGTCAAAATCGGCTTCATCGGCGCCAAGGTGGCGGTCGAGCCCGAGAAGAGCCTCATCGTCGGAAGCGCGGTGGATTTCGTCGCACGCAACGAATTCGACTTCACCATCAAGGAGGTGGCCGACGGCACCCCGTGGAGCGAGATCAAGGGACTTTCTTACCGGAACCGCGAGGGCGTCATTGTTCACAACGAGGACCGCGAAGTTCTCGAGAACATGGATTCGCTGCCCTGGGTGACTCCGGTCTACAAGCGCGATCTTAAAATCGAGAATTACTTCGGCGGCTATTTGCTGCATCCCTATATCTCCTTTTACACCGGGCGCGGATGCAAATCGCGCTGCACCTTCTGCCTCTGGCCGCAAACGGTGGGAGGGCATCGCTATCGCGTGCGCTCGGTCGAGCACGTGGTTGAGGAAATGAAGTGGGCCAAGAGCGCGTTCCCGCAGGTGAAGGAATTCTTCTTCGACGATGACACGCTGACCGACAATCTGCCGCGGGTCGAAGCGCTCGCGCGGGAGCTGGGCAAGCTCGGCGTCACCTGGTCGTGCAACGCCAAAGCCAATGTGCCGCGCAAGACGCTCGAGGTCATGAAGGACAATGGTCTGCGGCTGCTGCTGGTCGGTTACGAATCCGGCAATCAGCAGATCCTGTTCAACATCAAGAAAGGCATGCGCGTCGAATTCGCCCGCCGCTTCACCAAGGACTGCCACGAGCTCGGCATCGTCATCCACGGCACGTTCATACTGGGACTTCCCGGCGAGACCAAGGAAACGATTCAGGAGACCCTCGACTTCGCCAAGGAGATCAATCCGCACACCATTCAAGTCTCGCTCGCGGCGCCCTATCCGGGCACCTTCCTCTACCGGCAGGCCAAGGAAAACGGCTGGCTCTACAATGAGGAGGTCGATCTGCTGACTCAGGAGGGCACGCAGATCGCGCCGCTCAACTATCCGCATCTCAGCCACACCGAGATCTTCGATTCTGTCGAGGACTTCTACAAGAAATTCTATTTCCGCCCGTCCAAGATCGCCTCGATCGTGGCGGAGATGGTCGCAAGCCCCGACATGATGAAGCGCCGCCTGCGCGAAGGCGTGGAGTTCTTCCGCTTCCTGCGGACCAGGCGGGACGCCGCTTGAAG